>Ga0134128_10010601_pt1 | contig 11040 bp, 9 predicted proteins | sample KB31754_FD_96462 | JGI IMG/M metagenome (GOLD analysis project Ga0134128, IMG submission 96462) | Terrestrial soil microbial communities with excess Nitrogen fertilizer from Kellogg Biological Station, Michigan, USA - KB3-175-4 | ecosystem: Environmental > Terrestrial > Soil > Unclassified ...
GCACCGACGGGAAGGTATATCTCGATGGCAAAGTGACCGACGTCACCTTACTGCCGTGACGCGGACTGATGATTTTCCAGTCTAGTCACTCGACTTAGTCCCTCATTGTTCGGGTGGACTCTTCCATCTCGGCTAGACAATTGTAGCTTGATTGCTTCGAGACTCACGACTCAACTCCTGATTAACGTCGTTACCGGAAACTGACCCAGTACCCTCCGCCGCTGCCGCTTACGAACAAGCAGACAGCGAGTGTTGGTGACGCTCGGGAACTTGTCCACGGCCCTGGTGTCCAACTTGAATGAGGACGCGCGCACCTCACATCCCTGCGAGCGCGGCGCCGGTCTCCTGCGGTAGTAGAGCAACCCACAGGGGACCGGCGTCGCAAAAATCTCTCTTCTCACTCGCAGAACTTTCTTGTGGAGGTGTGTGATGTCTGTCCAACACGAACCCAATTCGCCAAATGATTTTGGTTCTTTGCAAGGCTGTTTTGTAGAAGGCAGTCCAGAGCAACGGAAACGCGAACGCCGCATTCGCCACCGCGCGCTGATCATTTCCGTCGCCGCGCAATGCGCGATACTCACCGCCATCGTTCTCGTCCCGCTGTTCGGGAAACCGGAACGCATCGCCCTAGCCAACGCGGTGCCTATTCCTCCTTACTTCCACAACAACGCGCCCGAACGTCACCCAACGACTCCGCAACCCGCACCGCAGAACCCTCGTAACCTTTGCGCAACTTGCTATTCGCCGATTTTCCCGGATCATCCTGTGACCACGGACAACACGCCGCCGCAGCAGGATTCCATCCCCGGCGCGCCCGAGGGATCAGAAGGCCCTCACGCTCCGTGGGCCATCGGAATAGACGATGGAAGACGCCAACCCGAGCGTCCCGTTGACGTGCGCCCACAAACGCCGCAGCGACTTCATGTGACCCGCCTGGAACAGGCGATGCTGATCCAGCGCATCGAGCCTGCGTATCCTCCACTAGCGAGACAAATTCATCGTGAAGGTCACGTGGAACTGCGCGCGATCATTGCCACGGACGGCACGATCCAATCCTTGCAGGTGGTCAGCGGGGATGCGCTCTTCTTGCAATCCGCCATCGATGCCGTGCGCCAGTGGCGGTACCATCCAACGGTTCTTAACGGCCAGCCCGTCGAGATCGAGACCTATATCACGGTCATTTATACGCTCCAACGCTAAGCGCAAGCTCTTTCCGCGAGGTTTGATGCAAATGATCAGGAGCCACTTCTTGTTTCCTGCGGCTCCGGATCGTTCTTAAATGTTGGAGGAGAGAGCTGAAACTGTTAATCGTCGCTCCGTCAGAGAAGCGGTTCTCCGGAATGGCGCGCGATTGTTTCACGCGTAGTGTCGCGAAGCCGAATCAATTTATGCCAGGCCGATGCTGTCGCGGCATTTGCTGCGTCGCCTGGGCCACGCGGATAAATCGGCGGCGACACGGTGATCGTCACGCTCGTCGGCCGCGGTAAATATGTTCCGTCTCGCAGGAATCTTCGCGTGCCCGCCAGCGCAACCGGAACAATCGGAGCTCCGGCGTCCACCGCGGCCTTGAAGGCGCCTAACTGGAACGGCCGGACGCCGTCTTCGCCGGTAAACGTACCTTCAGGAAAAACAAAAATGGATTCTCCCTCGCGCAGAAGTTTTTCCATCTCTTCGGATTGCTGCAGGCGCGATTGTGCATCGCTGCGGTCAAACGTCATGTGCCGCATCTGCCGCAGGAATGTCCCGATGAATGGCATTCCGCCCACTTCCATCTTGGACACAAAGTGATATGGCACGCCCAGCCCCAGCATCAGCGGCAGAACGTCAAAATAACTCGTGTGATTCGACGCATAAACTTTTGCGCCTGGTGAGTCCACGTATTCCTTGCCGATTACGCGCACGCGGCAGCCAACAAGCGCAAACAAAAGTTTCAGCGCAGCGGATGTAAAGCGCCCCGCTTTGCGGTAGTCCTTGATGAAATTTACAACCGTCCATGTGGGAACGATCCATAGCAGGAACACAACTCCAAAATACAGGCCGTAAACGATTTCCAAGCCTCGCCGCACTTCGGACCATATTTTTCCGCCCGTCGTGCGCGCCCTGCTAGACGCAGCCAGCCGTGTGATCTGCACCCATGCGGGGGCCTTGCCTGCACTCAATTTGCCGGCGAGATAAAGTTGTTTGGTTTCCTCGCGCCGCAATTTTCCGCTCGAAGTTTTAGGAATGCTTCCCGGCGGTATGACCTCGACTCGGTCCGGCGGCAAGCCCAGCCCTTGCGAAACTTGTTCCGTTACCGCCGCCGCGATCACCGCGCGGCGCGATGCATCGCGCTCTCGCGATTCCGCTACCACGATCAACTTCTCGGTTCCCGCCGCTTCGTCCTTTAGCCCGAAAGCTACGATGCAACCCTTGCGAATTCCTTCCGCCCGCGCGGCGAGCTCTTCTACCTCGTGCGGATAAAGATTTCTCCCGCCTTTGATGATGATGTCCTTAACGCGTCCCGTGACGTACATTTCCCCATCCGCACGGTACGCTCTGTCGCCGGAATTCACCCACGCAGATTCGCCGTCTTCCGCAGCCGGCCCCGTCGGCAGTAGTTTCTCGGTCGCTTCCAGATTTTGATAGTAGCCGCTCGTCGCCGAAGGCCCGCGAAACCAGAGTAATCCCTCAGTCCTATCATTCACTTCGCTGCCGCTCGCATCCACAATGCGCACTTCATGCCGGGGAATCGGCTTGCCGGAAGAAACAAATGCAATCGCCTTTGCATCGTCCGCCCGTGCCGGCACGGCGCGGCCCTGCGCGGTGAATAACTCGCGATCAACTCGGTCAATCAGCGGTGCGCGATTCAGCGGCGGGACCGTCACCGCAAGCGAAGCTTCCGCCAGCCCGTACACCGGCAATTGCGCTTCGCGCCGAAAACCGTAACGCGCAAAACGCTCTGCAAATCGCTCCAGCGTTTCGGGATTCACCGGCTCCGCGCCATTCAGCGCCGCGCGCCAATTGCTCAAGTCCAATCCCTGAATGTCCTTTTCGGCAATCCTTCGCACACACAGCTCATAAGCAAAGTTGGGCGCCGCGGAAATCGTTCCGCCGTATTTTTGAAATGCTTTCAACCATCGTTCCGGCCGCGTGAGAAACGCCAGCGGCGACATCACTGCCACGGGCAGTCCGAAATGCAACGGCGTGAGCCATGCCCCGATTAGGCCCATGTCGTGATAAAGCGGAAGCCAGCTCACGCCCACATCGTCAGGCCCCAGTTCTAAGGCTTCGCCGATCGCTCGGATGTTCGCGAGCAAATTCGCGTGCGTAAGCACCACGCCTTTGGGATCACCCGTCGATCCGGAAGTATATTGCAACAACGCAATGTCGCTGGCTTTTCGTGCACGGCTGCCCGTCAGATGCAGCGGCAGCGCTCCGGGCGATGGCGGCGGCGCCTTATCCGCGGCGTCGATCAGTTTTTCCGCGTCGGCTACCTCCGCAAGCGACTTCACCCGCGGTTTCAGAAGGCGCGCCACGGCATCCGCCTGACGAAACGTCAGCAGCAGGCACACTCCGGCATTCTTCAGAATCGCCGACTGCCGCTCCGCATATTCCTCGATGCGGTCGGCGCGAAACGGCGGGTAGATCGGCACAGGGATCGCTCCCGCCAGCATAATTCCCGCATACGAAACAAAAAACGCGCGCCCCGTCGGCAGCATAAGCGCCACGCGACCGCCTGCAGGTACGCCGCGTCGTGCCAGCTCCGCCGCACAACGTTGCGACGCAGAGTAAAGCTCACCGAACGTCAGCGTCACGCTGCGCTCCTGGCCTTCGGTCTCCTCTATAATCAGCAGGTGCGCTCGTTCCGCGTCATGCATCGCGCGGTAGCGCAGCACGTCCAGCAGCGTCCCTGCAGAGAAAACTCCAGTGTCCGTCGCCGCGCGGTGCAGTTGTTGCGTTGTGATGGCCGCGCGCAGAGCCGAGCCTGCTTCGTCTTCCTGCGTCTCCGCTCCCCTCGCCGTTCGAACGGCTTTCGCCAGATCTTCTGGCGTGTTCGCTTCCGCGACGGTCCTATCGGGCAAACGCACGCCAAATGCTGTTTCCAGCCGCGCCAGCAACTCCACGCGTTCCAGGCTGCCAATTCCCAAGTCCCGATCGAGTTGCGATGCCCCGGTGAGCATCGGCAATGCTCCTCGGCTGCCCAGCTCTTCGAGCAAGCCGCGAATCACCTCGAGTACGAGTTCACGTACTTCAGAGGCGTCGAGTTGTGTTGCAGGAGTGGCCACAGGTCACGCGAAGGGAAACTATTTGGCTTCCGCCAGAGGCTACCACGCGGAGATGCTGTTTGCCATCAACGCGACCGGGATGCTGCTCCAAGAATTACGCACCACGAGCAAGCCATGGAGACTTACGCGCTTTTCTGCTTCGCCTGCTGGGCGGCGTAGCCGCGCGGCATGAGCGTCGTCGAAAGGTCCACGCCGGAAAGGTCCGCCCCGGTCAAATCCGTCTCGCGGAGAATTGCCACGCCCATATCCGCACCGCTGAATTTCGCGCCGTTCACATTCGCCAGCCTTAGGTTCACGTTTCGCAAATGCGCGCGGTGGAAAATCGCGTTGGAGAGGTCGCAGCGAAAAAATTCCACTCCGCTGGCTTGCGCTTCCGTCAAGTCCGCTCCAGGCAGGATCGCTTCTGTCATGTCCGTGTTTCGTAGATCGGCCTTCCGAAGATTCGCTCCCGACAAGTCCGCCCCGGGAAGCTTGGCTTTGCGCAAGTCCGAGCCTTCGCAGTTCGCCCCGCGCAGAATCGCTCCGCTCAGATTGATCCCTTGCAAATCAGCGTTCGAAAGATCGGCGCCGGCCAAGTCCGCGCGCGCGCCGCCTTCTTTCCCGCGAAAGAAAAGTGCATGCGCCTCAAGAATGTCCGCCAGCCGCTTGCCGTTGTGCTGAATGTTTTTCGCTTTTTTCAATCCCATACTTTGTTTTTCACTCCTTCGTCCAATGTTCCATTTTACTCGTACGGCAGCACTCTGACGAGCGATTCCCGGCCCCTAGTGGCCACTCCCCAAGAACCCCCGCCGACTAACGACGTTTGTGGTAGTTTTTAGCATTGCCCGGTTGCCCGGAAGGTGAGCGTTCCTTTGAAGTCTAGAAAGATATTTCTCCCGCTGGTTGCCGCTCTCCTCGTGATTCCGTACCTTTCTTTGGCAGAACCGTCTTCTCAGCTAGCGATCACACACGTCACCCTAATTGATGCCACCGGCCAACCCCCGCAACTCGATCAGACCGTTCTCATCGAAGGCCGACGCATCGCCGCCGTTGGACCCACTGCAAAGATCAAGATCCCGAAGGCCGCGCGCACCATCGATGCCTCCGGAAAATTTCTTCTCCCCGGCTTCTGGGATATGCACGTCCATCTCGCAGGCATCAACGCCGATCCTTCCTGGAGCAAACAAGTCCTTCTCCCCCAGCTTTTCGCAAATGGCATTATCGGCGTGCGCGACATGGGCAGCGATCTCGACGCGCTCCTCTCCTGGCAACGCGACATCGAGTCCGGCGCCCTCCTGGGGCCGCATATTGTTGCCGCCGGCCCGTTCCTTGCTGCAAGCGGCAGGAAAACTCCCGAGCAGTATCCCGTCGCCAATGCCGACGCAGCTCGAGCCGCAGTCGATGACCTCAAGAAGCGTGGCGCCAATTTCATAAAAATCATTTCCATGCCGTCGCGAGACGCTTTTTTCGCCGTCTCTGATGAATGCAAAAAGCAAGACATTCCCTTTGTCGGCCATTTGCCCTTCGAAATCGGCGTCATCGAAGCAAGCAACGCCGGCATGCACAGTATCGAGCATCTGCTCTACAGCGCCTTTGCTCTCTCTTTTTCCTCGAAGGAAGCCGAGCTTCGCCCCAGCCTCGTTCAGGCTGAAAGAAAAGGCGACTCCGCGGCTTGGGAACAGATCGCGCACGAAGCCGATGCTACCTACAGCCCGGAAAAAGCGGCCACTGTTTTCCAAACGTTAAAGAAAAACGGCACATGGGTCACGCCCACTCTTGCCTCCCTGGACATTACTTCCCACCCGGACCGCTGGAAGACCGACGACCCCTTACTCGCATTCGTCCCGCCCGCAATAGCAAAAGAATGGCGCGATTCCTTCGACGATGCGCGGATGAAGCAGCGGGCGGCATGGCTGGCCCGCCAGGCATCCAACGACTGGAAGCTAACTGGCGAGCTTCATCATGCGGGCGTGCATCTCCTTGTGGGCTCGGATTCGCTCGATCCGTTTGTTTTTCCCGGCGACAGCTTCCATCATGAACTCGCCGAGTTAGTCCGTGCGGGATTCACGCCCATGGAAGCGTTGCAGGCGGCCACCCTCGGCGCAGCGCAGTTTCTTGGAAACGAAAAAGAGTTCGGAACCATCGAGCCAGGCCATGCCGCCGATCTGGTCATCTTTAGCGCGAATCCGGCGGAGGGCATTGCGAACACACGCAAAGTTTGGGCCGTGATTCGCGATGGTGGTTACTATGATCGGGCCGCTCTCGATGCGTTGCTCGCTCGAGCAAAAGAAGCCGCGGCTGCCGTTTCTGGGGAGAAACCTTAGAATCATGCTGCTTGTTCTAAATATTCTAGGAAAAATGCTTGTAGTCCGCTAACGACCGATGCCAGTCGCCGCCACACGCCGCAGATGGAACACTCCGATCTCGCTGTGTCTCATTTCCTTCGCGTGCGTCGCCTCGGTTCAAACCGCCTCTGCCCAGGAACGTGAGCGGGGCGATGAAATCGTGGCCAATCTAGCCGGAGGGCGCGTCATTATTCACGTCGCTCGCGACAAGATCATCTTCGCGGCCATCGATCAGCCCGTCGAGGCTAACTCCGTTCCTCCGCGGGTCATGAGCATTGACTCCACTCACATTGCCGTACTTTTAGGCGCGTCCGAATGGCGCCTCACCGCTGATCCCAAGCCGGTGCGTCTGGATAGGGACTTTCCCCACATCTCCGGGAAGAACCCGAACTATGCAGCCGATCCCGAAGAAATCGCGCCAGATCTGGACACTGTCGGAGTCGCGTTTCTCGAACGCCTTCGCCCGCTAGTTTCCCAGCTTCAGCACAAAATCGAATTCAAACCCGATGAGGCTCTTTTCGAAGTCGTCCTCATTGGTTTTGCGCCCGACGATTACGGCCCCGAGGTTTGGACCATCGAATACCGCATTCAGCAGCAGGAAATCGCAACTCGGGGCGACTTTTGGCAGACCCGTCTTCTTCGCCCGCGTTTCACCCAGCTATACCCGCCCGAAAAACACGCGCCGAAGACCCTCGTGGAAGTCCGCTATCCAGTCACCGTCCAGCCCCAGGAACCGTCTTTGCAGCAACTCATTCAAGGAAACGATCCGGAGATCGATAACTTATCGCGTGGAGAACCCAAATTTTCAAAACTGTTGGAAGTGATTGACCGCGGTCAGGCCAACAAAGCAGTTTCCCAGGATGCCGCGGATTTCCTGCGCGCAGCCTTGCCGCTGATTGCCGGAAAGTCCAAATTCATCCTCGGCACTATGAACGAGGGTGGGTTCGATTGGGTAGTACCGCCGGATGAGCCTGTGGAGAAAGCCAAAGAAGACAAAAACCGGCCACCGGAAGCACCGTCCCTGCATCGCAGGATAAAGCCGTAAGACTCAAACAAGTTTTTCGATTCCATCCCTGGGCGGATGACTCCGCCTTTCACCACTCGGTCCTTCCGTCGTGATGTTCTCTCGAATCATTCCTGGCGAAAAACTCCAAGGCGTCCAGCGTTTCTCGGTCCACCAGTAAAAGCTGGCGTGCATGGGCACACCCCTCAAAGCCCATTTCTTGAATTGCCGAAACCTGCGCAAGCTCCTCCATCGGCCAGCCGGACTTGGGAACGCGGAACAGGCGAACGACGCGCGGCATCGGCCTACTCTCCTACGGCCTTCAGTCGGCCTGCGGAAGCGCCGATGTCCTTGCGGTAGTGCATGCCATCGAACTGGATTTCTGCGGATGCTTGATAGGCGAATCCCAGTGCCGCTTCCAATGTTTCACCGATTGCAGTCACTCCGAGAACGCGACCGCCGCTGGTCACGAGCGAACCTTGCTCGCGCTTGGTTCCCGCCTGGAAAACTTCAACACCGGTTCTGTGCCCGAAAGAGGTTAGTCCAGTTATTTTCTTTCCAACCTCAAATTTTCCCGGATACCCACCAGAGGCAAGCACCACGCAGACACTTGCTTTCTTCTTCCATCGCAGTTTTTCTGGATTGAGCCGTCTCGCCGCCACGTCTGCCAGGACCTCCGCCAAGTCAAAATCCATGCGGGCCACAATTGCTTGCGCCTCTGGGTCGCCAAGTCGACAGTTGAACTCCAGCACCTTGGGCCCGTCCTCGGTCAACATCAGGCCAACATAGAGAAAGCCCTGGTAAGGAATGCCCTCTTCCGCAAGGCCTTTGAGAGTGGGTTCCACGATCACGGAAATAACTCGATCGCGAAGACTTGGCGGTAAGAGCTCCTCCGAAGAATAAGCGCCCATTCCACCAGTATTCGGACCTTTGTTGCCGTCAAAAACCCGCTTGTGATCCCGCGTGGGTACCATTGGTGCGTACCGTTCCCCATCGGTCAAAATAATGAACGACAGCTCTTCTCCCTCAAGCGTCTCCTCCAACAAGACGCGATGCCCCCCGGATCCCAGCTCGTTCCTCTCCATTACGCGCTCAAGAAATTGCTTCGCCGCTTCCGCATCAGGCGCTAGGAATACGCCTTTTCCCGCGCACAATCCGTCGGCCTTAATCACCAACGGCCATTTCACGCTACTCAGCGCGGCATACGCATCGCGCGGCGAGTCAAACGCGCCATACATCGTGGCTGTCGGAATATTGTGCCGAAGCAAAAACTCTTTCGAAAAAATCTTACTGCCTTCTAGCTGCGCCGCTTGCCGCGTGGGGCCTACGATTGCCCAGCTTCGCTGCGCAAACGTGTCGCAAAGCCCATTCACCAGCGGCAGTTCCGGTCCGACCACCGTTAAATCCGGCCTGATTTTTTCTGCCAGTGCCACAAGCGCCGCAACTTCGCCCGCATCAACGGCAACGCATTCCGCGTCCTCTGCGATTCCGCCGTTGCCCGGCGCGCACCAGATCTTCTCCACTCGCGCGCTCCGCTTCAGCTTCCAAACCAGCGCATGCTCGCGCCCGCCGCCCCCAATCACCAAAATCTTCATCCAGCGACCCTCTCGAAAATTCACCTCGAACGATAGTCGGCCCGTCGCAATGTGTCAACTTGCTGTCGAAGTTCTGCGCCAACGCTTGAGTGCCTTTCTTGCAAACAAAATGGCTATTGAGATGGAGGGGCGTAAAACCGCAATCTTTGCTCATGCTGGCAGTACCCTGCCATATTTAAGTTGTGAATTGCGTGACTTAGATACTTAGATGGGGTACTAACCTATAATATTCATAATATAAGTTAGTATGCATTGGCCAAGAGGCTTGCAGCTGGCAAGCCTCAGAGAATTAATTCTTGTCACGCTCAGGATTTGACTGGCTGCTGTTTAAGCTTGGCTTACGGCTCGTATCGGAATCGTCACTCCGGACGCAGCATCCGAGGACGCGAGCATGTGGCATCGACCATCGAAGATTCCGCCCGGGTCAATCACCATGCACGGCGAATGCACTTCACCTGTAACAACGCCTTTGGCCTGGATCTCGACGCGCCCCTTCGCAAAAATTACTCCATCGAACCGCCCGGAGATTACCACGCGATTTCCTTCGATCTGCCCTTCGACTTTGGCGCCGTCACCCAGAACGACGGTCTGCTCAGAAATGATATTCCCTTTTACATTTCCGTCGATGCGAAACGTCCCAGTTACCTGCAGAGTCCCTTCGAGCGTTACACCCTGATCTATGAATCCGGTCCACTCTTCGCTCGCGCCGTTATTTGATGAACTGGGCCACTTCCATGCCATGACATTTCTCCTGGATAGACTCTCTTACTTTAGCGTCCGGAGCGCACAAGTCAACGCGTCGCGCATGCGGAGTTGTCCAAAGGATACGGAGGAACGACTGGACATGCCGGCTCCCGCGGGGTTCGCGGCGCTACTTTATCAATCGATCGTAAATTCCCATCAACTGCGCGTCGTCGTAATACTCCAGCACGAGCTGACCCGGCCGCATCTTCGTCTTTTGCCGGAGGAGAACTTTGGTCCCAAGGTGCCGTTGCAGTTCATCGATCGCAGCCCGAATGTTAGCGTCCACATGGGCTTCCGTTGCAGAACTCGCTCCTCGCGCACGCCGGGAAGCGAGCCGTTCTATTTGCCGCACCGTTAATCCGCCACGAGAAGCTCGTTGTGCATAGCGCATCCTTAGGGCCGAGTCCGCCACTGCCAGGAGAGCGCGCCCGTGTCCCGCGGTCAACTTGCCTTCTTCAATCCAGTCTTGAATCGTTGGCTCAAGCTTTAACAGCCGAACTGAGTTAGCAACCGTGGCCCGATCTTTTCCCGTTCGTTCCGCTACCATTTCCTGGGTAAGCTGGAATTCATCCATCAATCTCTCAAACGCCCGCGCTGCTTCAATGGCGTTCAAGTCTTCGCGCTGGATATTTTCCACCAGCGTCATTTCCAGAGCCAGCTCGTCCGGAACCTGCCGCACAATCGCAGAGACTTTCGTCAGTCCTGCACGTTGCGCGGCTCTCCACCGGCGCTCGCCGGCGATCAGTTGAAAACGACTGCCAATCGGCCGAACCACCAGAGGTTGAATAATCCCGCTGGATTTAATGGACCGAGCCAGTTCGTCCAGGGCTTCCTCGCGGAATCGCGTCCTGGGCTGGTAAGGACTCGGCTCAATTAGATCGATGTCGAGTTCCAACGGTCCTGCATGCGCGGCTTCCCGCGCGGGCGCAGCAGCAGCGGCGCTAGTGCTTGTTGCATGAGGCTGACCTTGCGTCGGCGGCGCGGGCACCTGTGGTTCAGGCTCCCGAATGAGCGCTCCGAGCCCCCGTCCCAGTGCGTTTCTCGGCATTGGCAATAACCTCCTGGGCGAGTTGCGTGTAGCCCTCCGCCCCTTTGCTATGAATATCGTA
>Ga0134128_10010602_pt1 | contig 11040 bp, 9 predicted proteins | sample KB31754_FD_96462 | JGI IMG/M metagenome (GOLD analysis project Ga0134128, IMG submission 96462) | Terrestrial soil microbial communities with excess Nitrogen fertilizer from Kellogg Biological Station, Michigan, USA - KB3-175-4 | ecosystem: Environmental > Terrestrial > Soil > Unclassified ...
CCGAGGCCGAACGTCTGGTGTTCGACCTGAGCGCCCTGGTTATAACTGGCCATATTTTTGAGGGATCATTCCTTTGGTGAGAACTGCCCTGCCGCGAAGCCGACCTGCGGAGTAAGGCTATGCTCTTATATTAACACAAAAGTCTATGACCATTCTGGACGCCATCCGAGCCTGGCTGACCCGCGAATCCGTTCCTTTCCGCGAGGTCCACCATGAACCAACCCGCACTTCCGAGGAGTCCGCCCGCGCCCGCGGCGAAGATGTCCGCGTCGGCGGCAAAGCCCTTCTGATCAAAATCGATTCCGATTTCCGCCTTTTCGTTCTCAGCGCCGCCCGAAAGCTCGATTCCGCCGCCCTGAAATCCCATTTCCACGCCAAAAAGACACGCTTTGCTTCTCCCCAGGAACTTCTCGAACTGACCGGTTTAGTTCCCGGCTCCGTCCCGCCCTTCGGCGCGCCCATCCTGCCGTTTCCTCTCTTCGTGGACCCTTCTGTCTTCGAAAACGACCGTATCGCCTTCAACGCCGGGTCGCTCACCGATTCCATCATCCTCGGCGTTGCGGACTATCGGCGTCTCTCAACACCGGAAGTCTTCGCGTTTTCTTTGGAAGCCTGAAAGCTATTGCGAAGCGCCCGTAGCCGCGGCTTCCGGTTCAGGCAGCGGCTTTGCCGCCGTTTGCGGTGGCCTTACCGGTTCGGCGGGCGTGATTTCCTTGTGGTCTTTTTGGTTATTTCCGCGCAGGATGACGCGGACGTAAACCGTCTGTCGGCCAAACTGCTTAGCCTCGTCCACGTTGTCCATGTAGATATCGATGTGTCGGCCCTGGACCTTCGGCCCTGTGTCGGTAACCGTGTAAATCCCGGAATAAGGTCCAGCCCCCGTCACCCGAATCAGCGATCCGAGTGGCAGCACATTCGGGTCTGCCGCCACAATTCCCTCATGCGTGAGAGTTCCCTTCGCTGTAACGCCGGGCACCGATTCCGCGGTCGCCAGGAATTTCCTCAGCGGATGCCGTACGGTTTTCCTGCGGGGCGGACTAAGGGATTGAGTGCTCTTTGCAGCGGCGGCCTGCTTTTTCGCGGCGCCCACCGGCGTTTGTGCCGTAGCCGCCTGGCCCATACAGGTCAGCAACATACCAGACAGCGCGGATGTGGCGATCAGCCTCATGCCCTGTCTGATGCAAGAACCGGGCCTATATGTGATTTTTACATTCATGCCGCGGCGGGCACAGTGAAAAAGAACGTGGAACCCCGGTTCAACGCCGATTCCACCCAGATGCGCCCGCCCGCGCGTTCAATAGCCCTCTGGCAGATCGCCAGCCCCATCCCGGTCCCCGTATATTCCGCCGCCCCATGCAGGCGTTTGAAAACCCCGAAAATCTGCTCGTGAAACTGCGGCTCGATTCCGATGCCGTTGTCCCGCACTGAAAACACCCAGTCGCTTCCGCACCGCTCGGCGCCCACCGCAATCTCCGGCGGCGCATCCGTCCGGTAACGGATCGCATTGGCGATCAGATTCAGAAATATCTGTTCGAGCGGGAATTCGTAGATGCGGATCTTCGGCAGCGCGCCGCATTCGATCTTCGCCCCGTTCGCTTCAATCGCAGCCGCCAGGTTCTGCAGCGCATGGGTGAAAATCGCCGCCGCATCCACTTCTTCAGCAGGCGCCGCCGCCAGCGTGGACACGTGCGTGTACGTTCGCAGGTTGCGGAGCAGATTCTCCATTCGCTTCGCCCCCAGCACTGTGTACCCGATGTATTCTTCGCCTGCCGGCCCCAATTGCCCGGTAAACTTTCTCCGCAGCAACTCGCTGTAGATCGAGACCATGCGCAACGGCTCCTGCAGGTCGTGCGAAGCCGACCAGGCGAAGTGCTGCAGATCGCCATTCGCGCGTTCGAGTGCCCGGTTCGTACGCTGCAGCTCCTGCTCCTGCTTCACGCGCGCCGTTACGTCGCGCGCCACCTTGGAGGCTCCCACAATCCGGCCTTCGCAGTCGCGCAGCGGCGATATCGTGAGCGAAACGTTGATTCGCCGTCCGTCCTTCCGCACGCGCACCGTTTCGAAATGTTCCAGGCGCTCGCCGCGCTTCATCCGTTCCAGGATTCGTGGCTCTTCCTCCAGCCGGTCGGGCGGAATCAGCATCTCGATCGATTGCCCGATCGCCTCATCCGCGCAATAGCCGAATACCCGCTCAGCCCCGCGATTCCAGCTCAGGATCCGCCCGTACAGATTCTTGCTGACAATCGCATCGTCTGAAGATTCCACAATCGAGGCCAGCAGATTCGAGTTCTGCTCGGCCTTCTGACGCTCGCCCACATTGCCGAAGTAACAAACCACGCCCGTAGTGCCGTCCCCCAGCGCCAGGCGGTCAATGCGCCATTCGAAATATTCCGTGACGCCGCGATTCAACCGCATCTCCGCCCGTTCTCGAACTGCCCAGGGCTCGCCTGTGGCCCGCGTGCGGCGAATGATCTCCACCATCTCGTCCACGTGCGGCTTCGTCCAGATCTCGCGGGCCACTTCCGCAAAAGTCCGCCCGATCAGACCTCCCGGCATTTCGCCGAATGAATCAATCGCTGTCCTGTTCGCCTCGCGCAATCGAAGATCCTGGTCCAGGACGCAGATCCCTGTCGGAATCTGATCCACCAGATCGCGACACTGCCGCACCTGCCGGTCGAGCGCGTCCTCCCGCTTTTTACACCGGTGAGCCATCCGCAAATGGGTCCGCACCCGCGCCAGCAATGCGCGGTTGCTGAATGGACGTACCAGATAATCGTCGGCATCGGCTTCCTCCTCCGCGTCCGACGTCAGAAGAATCAGTGGAACATGTCCCTCACCGCCGCAAAGGCCGTCCCGCATCGCGTTCAGCGCATCCAGGCCCGCCTCCGCCAGTACGATATCCACGCCACCCTGGAGCACTGCCTGGAGGGCTGCCACCCCATCGCGAACACACGCGACCTGATAGCCCTCGCCCAGAAGTAACTGCTCCGCGGCTCGTCGCCTGTCTGAGTCTCTGTCCGCGAGGAGGATGCTGCCCGGTTTTCGTTCGTCCTGTGCGCTGTCCGCGGGCAGGACGCCTGTATTGGCCCGATTCCTTGCGCTCATGAAGCTTGCGATGGACCTACGCAAGTAAGCCACCAACGCCAATTGTAAATCCGGTGATTTTACTAGGTCTATTTCCCGGAGACTTCGTTTTGTATCGCTTCTAACTCGCGGCCCGCTTCGGCGAGCTTGCCTTGCCCCGCCAACTCGCGATAACGTTCCAGGTGTGTCCGGATGCTCTCCAGACGGGGATCATTGCTCTTCACCGCGCTCGTCACCCCCGTGGCTGCCCGGGCGCCGGTTTGCGCCCCCGCCTGAGGGGGCGCCCCCGGCGCTCCCGCACTCACGCCATTGATCTGCTCCAGTGCTTCCTCGTACGAATCCGCGTAAATCAAATGCGTGCCGAGCGCGAGGACTACTTTCTTGAGCTGCGGCATTCGAGCTTCCGTCGCCTGCAAATATATAGGAGAGACATACAGGAATGTGTCCCCGATCGGCAGCACCAGCGTCTGCCCTCTGAGTGCCTGCGAACCCTGCTGATTCCACAAGGTCAGGTCCTTCGAAATATTCTCGTCCTGATTGATACGCGCATTCACCTGCATGGGCCCCAGTATCAGCTCCTGCTTCGAAAGCTCCATTACCACCAGTTGCCCCAGATGTTCGCCGTCGCAGCGGGCCAGCATTATGCCAACCAGATTCTCTTTTGTGGCAGGTGTGAACGTCGTCATCAGCAGAAACTCGGGCTCTGTCTCTCCCGGCAGCGTGGCGTAGACATAGGACGGGCTTACCGGCTGAGGCTCGGAGTTCTGTCCGCTCGAGTACCTGGAGAGTTCCCAGATATCTTCGTTGTTGTAAAACGCCTGCGGGTTCGTCATGTGATACACGCGGTACATATCGGACTGCACCCGGAACAACTCCTCCGGATAGCGCGTGTGCGCCCGCAACGCCGCCGGCATCTTCGACGCATCTTCAAACAGGGCAGGGAACAGATTCCGGTACGCGCCGATGATCGGGTCCGATGGATCGAAGACATACAGATGCGTTTCCCCGTCATACGCATCCACGGTCGCCTTTACCGAATTGCGGATGTAGTTGATCCCGCCGTACGACTGAATCTCGCGTGACGAAGGATAAGCGTCCGAAAGCGAATACGCATCCTCGATCCATACTTCGCGTCCCTCCGGCGTGATCACCAGATACGGATCTTGATCCCACTGCAGATAAGGCGCGAGCGTCTCCAGTCTTTCCCGGATCCGCCGGTGAATCATCATGCGCGAATGGTCCGTCAGATAGCTGGTCAGCAGGATATTGGAATCGCCATAATGCAGCGCCGCGGCGGCTCGCATCAGCAGCGAAGAGACCGGAAAACCGCCCTTGCCTTCATACCGGGTGAATGCGTTGTCGGACCCCTGCGGATAATTGAATTCCTGCTGCGCGGTATCCACGAACACGGGCTCCTGTTGCATTTCCCCGTAGTACAATTCCGGCCGCGTCAGCTTCAGGCTTGGCGTCGAAACGGACGCCGGCATGTCCTTCACCAGATAGACCGGCTGGCCCTCCGGCGTGATCTTCGCCACCTCCGCTACCACCACACCGTAACCGTGCGTGTAAATAAAATGCGGATTGATCCAGCTCGATTGCGACCCCGGCAACTGCGTGATGTCGAGCTCGCGCGGCGAAAGCAGCACCTGGCGCTTCTGTCCGTCGATCACATAGCGGTCCACGTCCGGCGGCTCGTGGAAAGCATAATAAGGCCGCAGTGCCTGCATCTGCGTAATGGTGTCGTGGAATGGCTTCCAGTCCCACAGCCGCACGTTGTCGAGAAGATCGCGATTCTTTGTTGTATCGATCGAAGCGCCGGGGTCCGTCCGCACCTCGATTTCCTTGATCCTGTGCGCGAGCCCATATGCTTCCCGCGTCGCCGCGATGTGCTTTTCAATGTAGGGCCGTTCGAGCGAAATCTCGTTCGGCTTCACGTAGACCGAACTCGCGATGGGCGGCACAATCCACAGCAGCACAAGGGACACCGCCACCACCACCGCCGCGGGCAGCCACCGTTTGATTGCCAGCAGCGCCGCGCCCACGCAGAAAGCCGCGATGGCAACCCAGTTGAGCGGCAGCACGAAGTGATCGTCTGTGTAGTCGATTCCCGTCAGAAACCGGTGCTGGTTCCACACCATCGCGAAGCGATCCAGGTAATACCGGACCGCGATCGCCAGCAGAAAAAACGCCCCCGCGAACCGCAGGAATTTCGATTCCAGTCCGCCCTGCAGCTTAAGGAATGAAAGATCGATGGGGCCATGTCCCAGGTCCGGCAGCGTGAACCGCAGTTGCCACCCGCGCGCCGTCAGCAAATACACAATGATCGCCAGAATCACCAGCGCGAAAACGTATCCCCGCAGATCGCTCCAGAACGGCAGATCGAAGAGATAAAACGAAGCCGATTTCCCGAAAATCGGATCGTGATACATCCCGGAGTTCGGCAGGGAGCGGCTTCCCACGAACCGCATCACCGTCGTGCTGTCCAGGCTCGCCGCCGCCATCAGCGCCGAAAGCCCCAGCAGCGCGAGCGCGGATACCCGCGAGTAAATCGGATAGTCGCTCGTCCTGCCGCCCGCAAACCGCACCGCGCGCGCATGCGCGATCAGCAGAACAATCCAGGCGATGAAGGTCCCCACCGCGCCCGGCATCGTCGACCACGCATACAAATCGAGCCAGGTATTCACCTGGCCCATTTCCTTCCACCACGAATAATCGATCAGTTTCGACGCGCCCCAGCCGGCCCCGGCGAGCGCAATGAGGAGCACCGCGCCCGCGGTCAGCAGGGCAGTGCGCCTGCGCCTCTCTCTTCCGCCCGTGATCACTCTCGTTTCCATACGATTGCGCCACCTGTGATCGTGGCTGCCGCACCGCCACGAAACTTCCTGCCGCTGAACGGCGAATTACGGCTCTTCGAATGCGAGCGGCTCACGTCGAATGTCCACTCCGTCGTCAAATCGAACACCGTCACGTCACCAGGCGCGCCCGGCGCCAGCCGCCCGCGATTCATCCGCAGCACACCCGCCGGTCCCGTCGTGAACAGTTCCACCATCCGCCCCACCGTGATCCGCCCCGGATGCACCAGCTCCGAAAGCGTCAGCCCGATCGCCGTTTCGAGCCCCGTGATCCCGAACGGACACCGCTCGAATTCCTGCATCTTCTCATCGCCCGGATGCGGCGCGTGATCGGTCGCGATCGCGTCGATCGTCCCATCCTGGATGCCTTCAATCACCGCGTCCACGTCTTCCTGGCGGCGCAGCGGCGGTTTCATCTTGTAATTGCTGTCGTACGTGCAAAGCTCGTGGTCTGTGATCGCGAAATGATGCGGCGTGACTTCGCTCGTCACCCGGATTCCCCGGCTCTTCGCAAACGCCACCATCGCCGCCGACCGCTTCGTCGAAAGATGCGCCACGTGATACGACGCGCCCGTCAACTCCGCCAGCAGCAGGTCCCGCGCCACCATCACGTCCTCCGAAGCCGACGGAATCCCGCGCAATCCGAGCCGCACCGATTGCGGTCCTTCATGCATATCGCCGCCCGCGCTCAGATTCAGATCCTCGCAGTGGTCAATCACCGGAATGTCCAGTGTTCGCGCCAGCTCCATCGCGCGCCGCATCACCCGCGCATTCATCACCGGCCGGCCGTCATCGGAAATCGCGACAATTCCCGCTTCGTGCATCGACCCGATCGCCGCCAGTTCCTCGCCCTTGCTGCCCTTCGTGATCGCGCCGATGGGAAACACATTCACCGGCGCCACTTCGCGCGCGCGCTGCACGATGTAGCTCGTCACCATCGCGCTGTCGTTCACCGGCAGCGTATTGGGCATGCAGCAGATGGTCGTGAATCCGCCGGCAGCCGCGGCCTTCGCGCCCGTCTCGATCGTCTCCGCGTGTTCAATCCCGGGCTCCCGCAAATGCACGTGCATGTCGATGAACCCGGGCGCCACAATCGCGCCCTTCGCATCGAATACCGGCACGCCTTCCGCCTTCAGCCCCTGGCCGATCTTTTCCACTTTGCCGTCGCGGATCAGTACATCCGCCGCGCCGTCGAAATTCGACGCCGGATCGATCACCCGGCCGCCCTGAATCAGCAGAGACTTCATGCGAATATCCGCTCCAGCACTGCCATCCTCACTGCCACGCCATTTTCCACCTGATTCAAAATCGCCGACCGCTGGCTGTCCGCCACGTCCGAGCTCAGCTCGCGCCCGCGATTGATCGGCCCCGGATGCATCACAATCGCCTCCGGCTTCGCCAGCGCCAGATGCTCCAGTTGCAGCCCGAAAAACCGGAAGTATTCGCCCGCCGCCATCGGTGCTTCATGCTGCCGTTCGAGCTGCACGCGCAGCATCATGATCACATCCACGTCCCGAATCGCTTGCTTCATGTCGTACGCAATCCGCACGCCCGGCGCAAGCGACGCCAGTTCCAGCGGCACCAGCGGCGGCGGCCCGCACAGCACAATGTCAGCCCCGAATTTCGACAGCAGATGAATGTCCGAGCGCGCCACGCGGCTATGCGCAATGTCGCCGATAATGGCCACCCGCAGATTCTCGAGCGATTTCCGCCGGTCCAGAATCGTCAGCGCATCGAGCAGCCCCTGCGTCGGATGCTCGTGCGTCCCGTCGCCCGCATTCACAATCGGAATCCGCAGATGCCGCGCCAGAAAGTGCGGCGCGCCGGAAGCCGCATGCCGCATCACCACTGCGCTCGGCCGCATCGCCACCAGCGTGTTCAGCGTATCCACCAGCGATTCGCCCTTCGACACGCTCGATCCCTGCGCCGCGATTGAAATGGTTTCCGCGCCCAGCCGCCGCGCGGCTATCTCGAAACTTACGCGCGTTCGCGTCGAGGCTTCATAAAACAGGTTGACGATGGTCTTCCCGCGCAGCGTCTCGAACCGCCGGTAGGTCTCGTTCGGCGGCGGCTGGAAATAGCGTGCGCGCTCGAGAATCACCTCAATCTCTTTGCGGCTCAGGCTCTCCAGATCGAGCAGGCCCGCGGGACGAGGCGATGACGAGGCTTGTGATGGCATGTGTCGAAAAGTCGTTGGTCAGGCGGCTGCCGATGCGCACTCGCACAGCAGCACTTTCTCCGTGCTGTCGATTTCCTGAAACTTCACTTCTATAATCTCAGTGTCGCTGGTCTGTATCGTGCGGCCCACGTACTGCGCTTCAATCGGCAGCTCCCGATGTCCACGGTCGATCAGCACCAGCAGCTGCACCACCGCCGGCCGCCCATGATCGAACAGCGCATCGAGCGCCGCCCGCACCGTGCGTCCCGTGTAGAGCACGTCATCCATCAGGATGATCTGCAGGCCCTCCACGGAGAAATCGATTTGCTTGTCGTTCAATCGCGGCTTCACGCCGATCGTGCTCAGATCGTCGCGGTAAAGATTGATGTCGAGAATCCCGACCGGAATCGCGCGCTTCTCGAGCGCCTCGATCTTCGACGCGAGCCGCTCCGCCAGCGGCACACCCCGCCGCCGGATCCCGATAAACGCCAGCTTATTCAGATCTTTCGTCTTCTCCAGGATCTCATGCGCCAGCCGAACCAGCGTCCGGTCAATCTCAGACGCGCTCATGAGCTGCGATTTCACCTGAGTAAGAGCCATCGAAGGGATTGTAGCGCATCAATTCAAAAGCCCTGACGCAACCACCCACGCGGGCTGGTCAGCAGCGCGCCACACAATCGCGCCATCGCGTGCTTCCAGCACAAGCTGCGATTGATCCCCGGAGTTGTCATAGAGCCACGCCTCATGCGCCAACCGCCGCCGCGAGGTTCGCCAGACTCCGCTCGTAACGCCGCCGGACATCTCCATCAGGCACATCATGCCCCCGAGCGAGAACCGTGCCCGGACGCGCTGCACGTTCTCTTCTGCGTGGTCTGTACATATGTAGATCAGACGTACCAGAAAACCGCGCTCAGCTGCCTGACGCATCGTTTCCAGATACCCGCCGCCGGAAAGCGTCGTCTCAATGCTGAAGCTTTCTCCGCTCCCCGGATATCTGCGGGTCCGCCGAATCACTTCGCCTCCAGGCGGCGCTCCTGTCCAGTTCGCGCCACACTTCGCAATTCCGGTCTCGCGGCGCACCCGGGACCCACCGGATCTCGAACTTCCCGCCGCCCGGTTGTTCCATTACGTTCAGACCCGTCGCGGAGTCGCGATAGAAAATCGGAACGCCGGTCGCGAGGGCATCTTTGCGCTCCCTGGCGACGGCTGCTCGGAATGCAGCGGTGACTTCTGCCGAATTCATCGCTTATACCTTACTCCTTTTTCACCCCCGTCCCAGTCTTCGCCCAGCTCCCAAACGGCAACCGCAACTCCAGCACTCTTTCGCGTTCTCTCTCCTCCGTCAGAGTCCGGAGCCGGCCGCGCAACAGATCCGCCAGCGACACCATTCCCGCCAGTTCTCCCGTCTGGCGATCCACCACCGGCATCCGCGTCAGCCCCGTCTCCGCCATCCGGACCACCACCGCCCGCAGCGGCTCATCCGCATGCGCCACTACTGGTTGCTTCAGGAGGTCCTGTAAACTTCCGGGCGCGGTCGAGTCCATCAAATCCCGCAGTTCCTTCCGCGTGATCACGCCGCGCACTTTCTTGTCCGCATCCACGACGGGATACAGATGCTGTCCCCTCTGCTGCGGATCGCGCACCAGCGTGCTCTTCAGTTCCGACACCGGTGTGCCGGCGGGAATCGCCACCACCTTCGTCCGCATCACTTCGCGCACGAACAGAATCTCCATCGGATCGGTCGAGTACTCGCGCGTAATATGGAATCCTCGCCGCGCCACCTTCTCCGTCAGAATCGACCGCTTCAGCACCAGCACCGTCAGGCCATACGAGAACATCGTTCCCACCATGAGCGGCAGCAGCATATTGATATCGTGCGTCAGCTCCAGCGCGAACAGCACAGCCGTGAACGGTGCGCTCATCGCCCCGCCCAGCATCCCCGCCATGCTCACCAGCGGCCAGAATCCCGCGCCTTCGTGAGGCAGAAACATTCCCTCCACGCCGCCCAGCGCCGCGCCGATCATGAGCAACGGCGCCAGAATGCCGCCCGATGTCCCCGACCCCAGCGAAATTACCCAGATCGCAGATTTCACCAGCAGCACGCCCGCAATCAGAGTAAGCGGCTGATCGCCCTGCAGCAATGATCCGATCGTGTTGTAACCAACGCCCAGCGCCTGCGGAAAAATCATACCGCCGATACCAACTGCGACGCCGCCAATCGCCGGCCACCACATCCAGTGCACGGGCAGTTTTTTGAAAAAATCTTCGGTCGCATAGACTCCCTGCGTCAGCAGCCACGCTCCCGCCCCTGCGATCAATCCTGCGATCACACAGCCCATCAGCCCCTGCGGCCCAATGAAGATCGGATGAGCCGGCACCGGAAACAGCGGCCCCAGCCCCAGGATGTAACGCCGCGTCGCTCCCGCCGTCGCGCACGCCAGCGCTACCGGAATCACGCTGCGCGGCTTCCATTCGAACAGCAGCAGTTCCACCGCGAGCAACACCGCCGCCACGGGCGTCGCAAACGTTGCCGCCATGCCGGCCGCCGCGCCCGCCACCAGCAGCGTCTTGCGCTCCGCCGCCGTCAGATGGAACAACTGCGCAACAATGGACCCGATCGCGCCGCCCGTCACGATGATTGGGCCTTCTGCGCCGAACGGCCCGCCCGATCCAATCGAAATCGCCGCCGAAAGTGGTTTCAGCACCGCCACGCGCGGTTCCACCTTGCTGCCGTTGATCAGAATCGATTCGAGCGCTTCCGGAATTCCGTGCCCACGGATTCTGTCCGACCCATATCGCGCCATGATCCCGATTACGATGCCGCCGGCAACCGGCACGAGCACAGCCCACCACCCCAAATGGTTACCCGCCGGTGAAACCATCGCGGTGCCGGTGCGGCCGTAATAGAAAACGTTCGTGAAGAATCCGATCAACCGCAGCAACACC
>Ga0134128_10010603_pt1 | contig 11038 bp, 10 predicted proteins | sample KB31754_FD_96462 | JGI IMG/M metagenome (GOLD analysis project Ga0134128, IMG submission 96462) | Terrestrial soil microbial communities with excess Nitrogen fertilizer from Kellogg Biological Station, Michigan, USA - KB3-175-4 | ecosystem: Environmental > Terrestrial > Soil > Unclassified ...
CGCCAGGTGGCGTACGAGCTGTGTCTTTGTCATACCTGATGCCATAAATTCTCCCTCCTGCAAGTCTGAAAGTTTTTTGGAACGACTGGCGCATCTTACACCATCGCTCCTGTGGAAAAAGCATCGTTTTGAGCAGTTTTCATGCGGTTTTTCTAACTTGATACCCCTGAAGCCCGCAAAAAATGCCCTTTCGGGCTATTTAGGGCGCCGAGACCGCGAATTTCAGTGGGTTTTACGGCAGCAGAGCCTCAAGGAACACATGTCATAATGTTGCTCGGGAGGCGGTCGAAGTGTGTTGCGCCCTTTGTGAGACCCGAAAAGAAAAGCGATTTTGCCCCGCAGTCCACGGACATATCTGCCCCCAGTGCTGCGGTGAACAGCGGGAGATTACGCTGGATTGTCCCAGTTCCTGCGTCTATCTACAGCAGTCGCGCCAGCATGAAAAGCCGCGCGGGCCGGGCGAAGTGAGCGCGGAGGCCCTCTTCGGGAGCGTTGAGATTGGGCAGCAATTCCTTTACGAACATGAGCATTTAATTCTTGGCTTTAGCTTCGCGCTCACCCAGGCTGCGATGGCTGACCGGACCCTCACCGATAGTGATTTGATCGGTGCGCTTTCTGCATTGGCGAAATCGTATGAAACTCTCGTACATTCCGGGCTGCACTATGAGGCTCCGTTGCCTGGACTAGGCCAGCAGGCGATCGCTGGTGAAATTCAAAAGATGGTGCGCGAGTATCGCGAGACTGAACAAAAGCACATGGGCTTTGTGCGCCTTCGCGATCCGGAAATTTTACGTGCATTGGTATTTCTTGTGCGGATGGCATATACACGAACTTCGGGCCGGCCCAAATCCCGTGCATTCATTGATTTCTTAGTGCAGCAATTCCCCCCGCAGCAAGGCACGATTACAGACCCGGCGAAATCCGGCGGCAGCCTTATTCTTCCTTGATCTGGACTACGCGGGTGGTAATTTTCTTACTAACTGGCCGCTGGGCAAGGCGTCGCGCAATTCGCGAATGGTTTGTTTTAACTGCGGATGACATAGCGCCGGCGCAATTTCTGCCAGCGGCTCCAGGACGAAGCGCCGTTGATGCATGGCTGGATGCGGAATGCAGAGTCCCGGCGCGTGAACGATGGAATTTCCAAACAGCAGAATATCGATGTCAACGGTTCTGGGACCTTTCTCCTGAGTGCGCCTGCGGCCCATAGTTTCTTCGAGCTTGAGAACTGCAGCCAACAACTGACGAGGCATTTTCAGGGTTTTCATCTCTAGCGCGCAGTTGGTGAACCAGGGTTGCGGGAGTTGTCCGACGGGCTCCGTTTCGTAAAAAGACGACACCTTTGTAACCTGGCCGAGCGATGCTAACCCTTGAATTGCGTCGCGCAATTGCTTTTCGGAATTTCCCAAATTGGAACCTAACGACAGATATACGAGTTTTTCCATATTGAGTTAGCCGAACTTTTCCAATCGCAATTGCGTCTGGTTCGATGAAGTTTAGATCGAAAAGAGGCAGGCTACGACCTTCGTGATATTTCGCACGCCGAGCGCGCGGATTAGCATTGGAAAATCATATGCACCTGCAGTCACTGCTTTTGACCCATGATACCGAAGTTACCCGCGTGCTTCGTCCGGCGCTGGAGAAATTGTCTATTGAACTGGAAATCTGCGTGGAAACCGAGGCTGAAAAGCGCCTTTCGGCGGATCGCTATGACGCCGTGATCGTCGATTGCGATGACCTGCAGAGCGGCTTACAAGTGCTTCATGGCTTGCGCCAGACGCCGGGCAACAAGCGGTCCATCGCCTTCGCCCTGCTAAATGGCACAACCACGACCACCAAGGCTTTCCAGTGCGGCGCCAATTTTGTTTTGCAAAAGCCAATTTCGCTCTTGAACGCCACCCGTTGCTTTAGCGCGGCGCTGGGGCTTATGGAACGCGAGCGGCGGCGTTATTTCCGCCATCCAGTGGAAATAAATGTAGGCATCGCCTTCCCTGACGGTGCGCAAAGAAGCGTGATTGCCACTAACATCAGTGAAGGCGGCATGGCGATTTGCCTTGAAGATCCCTTCCCAAACCACAAATCGCTTACGGCAACTTTTGCTTTGCCGGGCGAACGAACTCCCATCGCAGCCACTGCGGAACTTGCATGGACGAGCGACATTCGCGCAGGGTTGCGCTTTCTTCAGATCCCAGCTAGTTCGCGAGAACAGCTTGATTGCTGGTTGCAGCAACAAATAGTCAAATCCTAAAGGTCCTCGGCGGTTCCTTTCCCGGGAATCCAGAGTGAGACTTGTGCCGGAGCCCTTTCAGCGGCACTCTAGTGGAAAATCGTCAAAAACTGAATCCTTGTATGAGGTGGCCTATGTCTTCAATTAATTTCCGGATTGAGCGTGCTCAACGATTGGTGCGCATGCTTGATAATGATGCGCCCTTGATGGCGGTGCGAGTTGCGCCATTGACGCTTGAACACCAGAAGTCCGCCCTAAGCTATGCGGACATGTTGCGGGCCAAGGCGCGAATGGAGTTGGAAGCCCTCCTGAACGAGAGAAACAGTAAAGAGATGGCGGACTCGGCGCATCCAGCGGCCGACTGAACCAATCCTCAAAAATCAACGCGGACAGCTTATGGCTGCCCGCGTTTTGTTTCTTGGGAACGTCTCTCAAACGACGAAGCTCTAGCGGCCAGCCGTTGCAGCCATCGCCCGGAACGAAGTGATTTTTTCCAACAGCTCTTCCAAACGATGACCAGTGTCCAGATTGCCGTCCACGTAGGGATGGCGGCCTCCATCAGCATGCAGTACCAGCACGCGTGTGCCCGGATGGGACTTCTTCACCATGTAAGGAAGATGGTGGCGATCGTCTCGTGTGAGCGTTGGCCCGAGGACCACGAGATCGAACGATTCGTGGCGCAGGAGCGCCTCCACCAGCTTGCGATTGCTGGCCTTTTCCACTTTATGTCCAGCTTTCTGCATGGACTCGGCCTGCGCGTTCAAAACCTGCTCATTGCCTTCGCCGTACAAAATCTTGAATTGAGCTGTATTTCCAGTGTTTGCCATACGAGATCAGCCAGGCCTTTCCCCTGGACTTGATTGCTACGTTAGCAACAGTGGAAAAATCTGAGAACATCACCGAAGATCAACAACGAAAGTGGGTAGCCGGAAGGGAAGGGTGGGCAATCGGCAAAGTCTTGCAAACCTAAGCCCTGCAATGCATAAGCGAGATTGGGAATTACGACGAGGGGGTTACTAAAGGCGAACCCCAACCTGGTTCCGGGCTATTTCAGGTCTTGCAGCTTTGTCATTGCCATTTGGGCGGCCTGGGTGCTCGGGTTGTCCTTCTGGACTTCCATGTAGGTCTTCTTGGCATCGAGCGTTTGATTGTTCTCCTTGTAGGCGGCGGCCAATTCTAACTGCTCAGCGGCTTTGCCCACGGATCGCGTTGGCTTGCTGATGAGCTGCTGATAAAGGCTAATCGCATCCTTGGCGCGATTGTTGCTGCGGTAAACCGATGCCAGCGCGAACTTTGCCAAGGCCGCGAGGTCATCATTCGAAGAATTAGATACCGAAAGATAGTCCTTCTCCGCTTCGGCAGTATTGTTCAAATCCACCTCGGTAGTGCCGAGAAAATAGTGGGCGAAATCGGCGGAGCGGGTATGGGGAAACTGGGAGACGACATCTTCCAATTGCTTGTGGGCCGCTTTGGCGCGCTCCTGGGAAGAAGCAAAGCTGGGATAGTCGGCTTGTGCAGGCATGCCGGCAGGACGAATCGGCATGCTCATGGTGCGCACGGCCTTGTTCAACTCCAAACTGGCTTGCTGGTCCTGCTGATCGAGGTAATACCAGCCGCCGAAACCTCCGCAAATTACCACCACCAGCACGGCGATTATCACGATGAGCAGGGTTCGATTGCCGAGCGACCACTCCACCATGCGGTCCCATGCCTCCATGGTGACTTGGTTAAAGCGGTCTTCTTTCATCTGGTGACGGGTTTCTGCTCGCACGGGGTTCCTCGGGAAGATGGGCTACGAATGAGTAGTTTAGCAGTAGGAAATCCACAGCGTCAAAGCGTGTCGGACTGCATTCGGTTCCGAGATGGACGATGCAGAGATCGGAGAAAGAACTAAATCTTATCCAGTTCCGGATCCAGCAACGGCTCTGTCAGAGAGCCGGAGAGGTCGCCATTGGACGAAGCCTCGGGGTTGTTGACCGGCACGGGTTTTTTCTCCAGAAATTTTGTCGAGTTTAAGAGCGTGCGGCCCAGCGACGGATTGTAGGTGGACCAGGGGCTTTCGCTGCCCTGTTCGCGTTCAAAATGCGCGCGCATGGATTCCATTTTTGAATCCAGGTCGTCCAGGTAATGGAGCAAAAGGGCCTCAGGGAACATGGGCAATTTCGGGGAGCCAAATTCGTATTGACCGTGATGACTAATGATGAGGTGCTCAATGAGGATTTTCAGTTCGTCGGGAAAACCGGGAATTTGAGCGATTTTTCCGTGCAGCATTTCCAGTTCAATGATCATGTGGCCAAGCAACTGGCCTTTGGTTGTATAGGAAAAAGACCGGTTGTAAGCAAGTTCGTGGATTTTGCCGATGTCGTGCAAAAAAGCGCCGGTGAGAAGCAGGTCACGGTTGATTTGCGGATAGTTTTGACAGATCAAGTCACAGGAACGGGAGAGAGAGACCACATGGTCGAGCAGCCCGCCGATATAGGCGTGATGCAAAGTCTTGGCCGCGGGAGCATTACGGTATGCCGCCGCGATTTCCGGATCCCCCATGAACGACTCGACGAGCGTCTTTAGATAAGGATTTTGAAAGGTCCCGACGAAATCCGCCAACGTCCGCCAGAGTTCATCAATGTTCTTGGTGGTCTTGGGCAGGAAATCGGCGAACTCAATTTCCGACTCTCCCATGCGGCGCAGTTTGTGGATGGTGATCTGGAAGCGGTTCTTGTACTTATTGACCAGTCCTTTGACCTTGATGAAATCGTCCTGATCGAAGCCGTCGAGAGCTTCCTCGACGTTGTCCCACATTTTGGCTTCAAGGTGCCCGCTGCGGTCCGCCAGCGTGAGAGCCAGATAAGGTTCTCCGGTCTTTTTGGGTTTGACCTGTTTGGAAATTACAACGAAGGAGGATGTGACAACCTTATTTTCGTGCAAAACACAATCACAGATAAAAAAGTCCTTCATGGGTGGTCTCGCCTAATGACGTTTATCCCCAGCCGAGCCTGGAGCGCGTAGTGAGGCAAGCTTACCTTAAATGACTCCTAGTTTTTTCCTCTTTTTCAGCTTCTTCGCTTTTGGGTCGGTGGCGGCGGTTTCCTCAGGCTTGGTTTCATTGGGGCTGGCGGCGGTGTCCACGTAGCCCGGCTTGATGTCAATGTAAGCGTCATCGCGCAATTGCTCGAGGTAAGTGCGCAGTGCGGGCTGAAGCTTTTTCATGAGGACGGCATTGGACACACGGGGTTCAACTTCCTTAAATGTGGGAATCCCACCGTCGTGGTGCTCGGTGACTTTTAGGATCACGAAACCTTGCTTGGTGCGAATCACGTCAGAAACGTCGCCCGCTTTCATGGCGAAGGTAGTGTCTTCCAATTGCTTGGCGAGCGTGCCGCGCTTGAAATAACCCAGATCGCCGCCCTGGGCCGCGCTGGGGCCATTGGAATTTGCTTTGGCTAAATCTTCAAAGCTGGTTCCTTTCTTGATTTGTGCGAGCATGTCTTCGGCTTTGGCTTTGGCGGCGGCAATCTGATCGTCTGTCGTGGCCTTTTCCGTGGAGATCATAAGTTCGCTCAACCGGATTTGTTCCGGTTCGGCCAGCTCGCTCTTATGTTCGTCGTAGAATTTTTGCTCCTCTTCGGGAGAAGGCTGGAGCCTGGAGGCAACTTCGCGTCCGATCACCTGTTGCCGGATGATCCCGTTCTTGATGTTCTGTTTGAAGTCCTCGAAGGAGACGCCCTGCTGTTCCGCCGCTTTTTGCAGATCTTCCAGCGTGTCGAGATGGTACTGCTTGCGCATTTCATCGAGCTGCTTGATCAGCTCTGTGTCGCCGGTAATTCCTAAATCCTGAGCGCGTTGTAGCAGCAGTTGCTGATCGATTAGGTCGCGCAATACGTCCTTTTGCTCGTCCGCGAAACGCTTGTCGGCGTTGGCGGGGTCCTGTTGTTCCAACTCCTGCTTTAATTCGTCGCGGCTCTTCTGGAAGTCGGTGCGTGTAATGATCGCATTATTCACGCGGGCAACAATCTCTTCGACAATTGTGTCGGCGGATATGACCGCAGGCAAGGCAATAAAAATGCACGCAACGAGTAGAAATAAGGAAAGCTTTCGCATGGGACTCTCTAGGGGCCGCGAATTAAGACCCGTGATTAAGCTCTGACGCGCGGGACTTCTAGGATAACGACCTCCCGATATTGTACCTCTCCGAGAGTGCGTCAGTCAGCCCCAGGACGCTGATATTATGGAGCTCTCCTGAATACTGGGCTGGAATAATTTCCGGCCGAGAGGTATGAATGTTCAAAAATATCTCGTTCTTGGTTTGCCTTGTTTTCGGATTGGGAGTCGCCCTCATGATTGCTCAGGAAAAGAGCCCTCAGGAACAGAAAACCACGGTGCCTGATCTGGCCCATCTGCGCGCCATGACCGCCCGCTTCGCGCCCACGCAAATCGAAGTGAACACGTCGAAGCTGAATGCCGGAGACCGGCAGGCGTTGGTCAAGCTGATTGAAGCAGCTCGGATCCTGAACCATGTCTTCATGCAGCAATACTGGAGCGGCGATCTGGCGCTGTATTCCGAATTGCAGAAAGATAAGTCTCCTTTGGGCGGGGCACGCCTGCATTATTTCTGGATCAACAAAGGTCCCTGGTCCGCACTCGATGCGAACAAAGCATTTTTGCCGGGAGTGCCTGCGGAAAAGCTGCCGGGCTCGAATTTTTATCCGGAGAACATGACCAAAGAAAACTTCGAGCAATGGGTTGCAGGTTTGTCGCAGAAAGATCAAGAGCAGGCGAAGAGCTTTTTCACGGTGATCCGCTGGAAATCGGGAAGTAGCGGTGAATTGCAGTCCATTCCTTATAGCGAGGAATACAAGGGCGATCTAACGCGCGCCGCAAAGTTGTTGCACGAAGCTGCGGCCCTGACGGGGAACGCGTCATTGAAGAAATTTCTCGATTCTCGCGCCGATGCATTTCTTTCAAACGACTACTACGAAAGCGATTTGGCCTGGATGGATCTGGATGCTCCCATTGACGTCACCATTGGGCCTTATGAAACTTACAACGACGAAATCTTCGGATATAAGGCAGCCTTTGAAGCCTATGTAACTTTGCGTGATGATGAAGAGACGGAAAAGCTGGGGGCTTTCACGAGCCATCTTCAGGAAATTGAAAACAATCTGCCGCTGGATGCGAAGTACCGGAACCCTAAGCTCGGGGCTGCCGCGCCGATTCGCGTGGTGGATGAAATTATCGCTACCGGGGACGGAGCGCATGGAATCCAGACCGCGGCTTACAATCTGCCCAATGACGATCACGTGGTGCAGCAAAAGGGAAGCAAGCGAGTCATGCTAAAGAATGTGCAGGAGGCAAAGTTCCATAGTGTTCTGCTCCCTATTGCTTCGCGCACGCTGACAAAGTCCGCGCGAGCGGATGTTCGTTTTGAACCGTTCTTTACCCACATTCTGGCGCATGAATTGATGCATGGGCTTGGTCCGCACCAAATCAAAGTGGATGGGAAAGACACCACTCCGAGAGAGGAAATGAAGGAACTCTATGGAGCAATTGAAGAGGCCAAAGCCGACGTTACCGGCCTGTACGCTCTGCAATACATGATGGACCATGCCGCCGAAATGGGGCTCAGCAAGTTGGTCTCGCCGGGAGAGGCGGGAGAAAGACAGCTCTACACCACCTACCTTGCGTCGTCTTTCCGCACTCTGCGCTTTGGTCTAAACGAGGCGCATGGAAAGGGCATGGCCGTGCAGTTCAACTTCTATCTGGATAAAGGCGGATTTGTCGACAACGGCGACGGCACCTTCGGAGTGGACGTGCCAAAAATGAAGCAGGCAGTTGCGGAACTGGACCACGACCTGCTTACCCTGGAAGCGCAAGGTGATTATGCCGGGGCAAAGAAATTGCTGGATGAGCTGGGCATAATTCGCCCATCACTACAGAAAGCGCTCGACAATCTGAATGGAATTCCCACTGACATTGAACCTGTATACGTAACTGCGGATGCGCTGGCGGGCAAGGAACGCTGAGCGGCGTTAGCTGCCATATTTGCCTGCGAGATATTTGCCAACTTCGGTCTCTAACTCACCGTAGTCCAGATGGATGGTGGCGCGCATGGCTGCTTCTGTGGAGTTACCCTCTCCAATTCTTTGCAGGATGCGCTGCAAATCGCTCGATCCGTATGTGTCAATAATGTAGTCGGTTGCTGCCAGAGACTCTTCGTAGGCAAGCGTGGCCTGCGGGCCCGAGAACCCCATGAAGCTGCCCTCCATGGTGTTGAAGGGCATTTCCTGTTGCGCCGCGAAAAGCTTGGCCAGTTGCGGACCATAGCCCACAGACTTCGGCTCCATTGCCTGCGCCACACCTTCATTCAGCCAGTGCGGGCAGCGCCCAGCGGCAAGATAGTTGATGAAGGAATGTGTAAGTTCGTGTTTCAAAACGCGGGCAAGATTAGGCGTGATGGAATCAAGTCCGTTGATGGGAATGCGAAGTTTGCCGTCGTTCAAGGCACCCGTCCACGATGGCGCCTGGGTTACATCAAAGAACGCCTGGTCGGTATAAAGAGTAACTGTGATCGTGCTGCGTGGCTCCACTCCAAGTTGTCGCACCAGATCGTCGTAGTCCGATTCGAGCACTGAAATAAGCTGACGGCGAAAATTCTCGGAAGTTTGTTTTCCTTCATAGTGAAGAGAGAAGTGGCTGCTGTCGTGCTCTGAAAAGCTTGATTCTGCCGTCGCATCCTTTTCCGCCTTTGCCAGAATTTGTTGGATGGCCGGGTCGGGACGCAACTGCAACGACCGCTTGAAGGTTTCGATGGCGTTTTGGGTGCGGTTCGCCGAATATTGGGCGTAGCCGAGCATGTCGAGCGCGTCCGGAGAAGTCGGCGCGATTCGCACCGCGTGTTCGGCATAATTCAGCGCCTGTTCCGGCTCCCCTGTTTTAATAAGCAGGGCGGCATAGTAATTCAGGATGGTCGGGTTTTCCCCGTCGAAGCGCAGCGCAGCATCGAAGTGCGTGCGCGCCTTGGAAAAGTCTCCGTGATCGAATTCGTACTTCCCTGCGATGAAGTATCCCGCAGCCGCGGCGTGCGGGTCTCCTTGCTCAAGAGCCGCCAGGGCGTCAGCATCAACCTTGCCATCGTGAATGATCTTGTCAGTGAACTGGACGGAGTTGCTCAGGTTATCGGTGGGGCTCAAGGCTGGAATATCACGAGGGGCCGCCGAGGTGCTGCTTGATCCGTATTCTGGAGGCATGCCGCCAGCGACAACGTGATCCACGGATGACTTGGGCACAGCAAAGGTGTTTTCCCCAACGTCATATTCAACGTGGGTATCGGTCTGACGCACCTGATCGGCCCAGATGGTGCGGCCATTTTTAAGATAAATAACGTCCGCGAACAAGTCTCCGGGGGTGAGAAATCCGGCCATAAGAAACACACCGAAAATCATGAACAACTGGAGGATAATGGTTCTAATTCGCATCAACGCGCATTCTAGCAATCGAAGATCGGCCTTCGCAGATGACAAAGGTAATTAAGATCATGCGGCGCAGCTTGCTTTATGTGCTGCTCCTGCTGATGGGAGTAGGGTTTATTTATCCGGCTGCGGGTGACGCGCCTCCGGAGAAGCCATCGGAGATGGGGCCAGCGCGGAAGCTGTACCAGGAATTGAGCAGTGTGGGTCTCGATCCGGCGCGTGTCTTTCGTATTCGGGGAGCGTCGCTCGACCGGGCCTCGCTCCACATCACACTGGATGACGGCACTATCGCTTTCACGCAGGATGTCGCGGGACACGTTACCGGCGCTTTCTTTCAGGGTGAAGGCGAGGCGTTATTGATCCCTCCGGGGCAGGTGGAACGCGGCTCCATGGTCCTGTTCACAGGCGGGGCCATCCTCGAAGAGCAGTTTGAGACCGCGTACTTTCGGTTTAATGACAATACATTTTCAGAATTGCAATCTTCGCTGCGGCCTGATGATGATGCGCAAGCCTTTTATTCCAAATGGAATGCGACCGCGAAGGACATGACGGAGACCGACGCATTGCGTCTGTTTACAACTTTCAGCGAGATGTTGCCGGACGCCTCGCATCCCGGGGAAGCTCCGGCCCAACTTTCTTCCGATGACCGCTTTCTGCACGCTCACTTGCAAGGAAGAAAATTTGGCGGTTTTGATATTTATTACGATTCAAAAACTCGCGAACAGATATGGGCTGGCCAGCTGCGCACGGTGAAAGAGCAGAATTTCTACGACGTATGGACGTCATTTCCTGTCAGTGCCCCTTCGCGTACTGAACAAGCGGTCAGCAGCACAACCGGGCAGGCGGGGCCACCCGATGCTGTACAAATTTCCGATTATCAAATCCGCGCGGAGGTGAAGCCCCCAACCGAAATAAACGCTGAAGCCAGTTTAAAGTTGCATGTGCTGCATGGCGGAACGCGCACATTGCTGTTTGAGCTTTCGCGGTTTTTGCAGGTCAAGAAGGTAGAAGCGGACGGCCAGCCGGTTGAATTCATACACAACGAGTCATTGGAGGGTACGCAACTTTCGCGGCGCGGAAATGACGTAGTAGCGGTCGTGTTCCCGGCTCCGCTCAAGACCGGCGCGGAGATGAATGTGGTCTTTTCCTATGGTGGGGAAGTAATTTCACAAGCGGGGCCCGGACTGTTATACGTGGGAGAACGGGGGAACTGGTATCCGAACCTGGGAATAGCGATGGCGAATTTTGATTTGCAGTTCCGCTATCCGCAGGGGTGGACGTTGCTGGCGACGGGAAAGCAGGTTACGGCCGAAGATACGAAGGCGGCAGGACGTGGTGTGGGCGAACG
>Ga0134128_10010604_pt1 | contig 11038 bp, 10 predicted proteins | sample KB31754_FD_96462 | JGI IMG/M metagenome (GOLD analysis project Ga0134128, IMG submission 96462) | Terrestrial soil microbial communities with excess Nitrogen fertilizer from Kellogg Biological Station, Michigan, USA - KB3-175-4 | ecosystem: Environmental > Terrestrial > Soil > Unclassified ...
ACTCAGCGAGTTTCAAAACGGCCATTGCGGTAAAAGTTTTTGAAACGTATGCCAGGTGAAAAGCGCTATGGCGCGTTAATGAATCCTTTTTTTGCAGGTTATAAAATCCATGATAATCTTCAAAGATGACGCGTCCATTCTTGGCAACAAGGATGCCTCCGTTGAATCCGCGTCCTACAAGTTTTCTTTCATAAAAATCTTTTACGCCATCATAATAACGGCTAAGTTCCTCTGGCGAAATGTTGCCGGGAGCCGGGGCTACATAACCCATTGTATCTTGTAAAGCCTTTGTTGTTTTGGTTGCGCCTGAACGGCACGCGAAAAAAATCAAAGAAGAAAAAAAAAGAATTGGAATAAATTTGCAAAAACTCATTAAAAAAAATTCATCGGTTAAGGGACTATATTTGCAATATTACATTACAAAATTAATATGACGGAGAAAAAAATGACAAGTTATCCTAAAGAAAAAATAAATATCCTTTTCCTTGAAAACATTAGCAAGGCCGCTGTTAAAAAATTTAATGACGCAGGTTATTCTTCGGTAAAACAAGTGCCGGGAGCATTGAGTGAGGAGCAGCTGATCAAAGAAATTAAAAACGTTCATTTGATAGGCATCCGCTCTAAGTCAAAAATTACAGAGAAAGTGTTGGAACATGCAGAGAAACTGCAGGCAATTGGCTGCTTCTGTATCGGAACCAACCAGGTTGATATGATGGCTGCAACAAAGAAAGGGGTCACTGTTTTCAATGCGCCTTATTCCAATACGCGCTCAGTTGCGGAGCTTGTGGTTGCTGCTTCTATCATGCTTATCAGGAGAATTCCTGACAAAAATAAATCGGCTCATGAAGGAATATGGCTCAAAGAATCCAGTGGGAGCCACGAACTTCGGGGAAAAAAACTTGGGATTATCGGTTATGGAAATATAGGCTCACAGGTAAGTGTACTCGCAGAAGCGCTGGGAATGAAAGTTCTTTTTTATGACGCTGAAACTAAGTTGCCGCTGGGAAACGCCGAAGACAAAAAGACGATGAAAGAATTGCTGAAAGCTTCGGATATTGTTACGCTTCATGTTCCGGATTTGCCGTCAACAAGAAATATTATTAATAAGACAACCTTAAAATATTTTAAACCCGGAGGTATTCTTATCAACTATGCCAGAGGTGAGGTTGTGGATCTTGATGCATTAAGGGAATCTTTGGTTGCTGGTGATTTGAGCGGCGCTGCTATAGATGTCTATCCGAGTGAACCGCAAAAAAATGGCGACAAGTTTAGTTCTCCGCTCCAGGGTTTGAGCAATGTAATATTGACTCCTCATATTGGTGGTTCTACCGAAGAAGCGCAGCAAAATATCGGCGAAGATGTAAGTAACAAGCTTTTTAATTTTTTAGAAAAAGGTATTACAACGGGATCTCATTCTGTTCCCGCGTTAAATCTTCCGTTACAGGAAAATACACACCGCATTTTGCACATTCATAATAACGTGCCAGGTGTCTTATCGGAGATCAATTCCCGCCTGTCTTCTCATAAAATAAACATTCTCGGGCAATATTTAAAAACCAATGATGAAATTGGCTATGTAGTGCTTGATGTTAATAAAAACCTGTCAAAAGAAGCCCTTCATTTATTAAAAGATGTTAAGGAAACAATTAAGGTAAGGTTATTGTACTAAGTTTTCTGATTGCTATTGTTGCTGCTGCATTTAAAATAATAGTTATGAAAACACATTTCCTGTTGGCCGAATGGAATAACCTGATTATGGCTAATTACATTGTTCCGCAGGAATTATTACTTCCCTATTTGCCGAATAAAACTGAATTAGCGCTCTTTGAAGGAAATGTGTATGTTAGTCTTGTAGGCCTGATGTTCCTGAACACCAGAGTTCTTGGTCTTAGTATTCCCATGCACACCAATTTTGAAGAAGTTAATCTTCGGTTTTATATAAAGTATTGCGATCGTGGCTATTGGAAAAATGGCGTTGTTTTCATAAAAGAGATTGTACCGAAAAGAGCGATTTCGTTTATTGCCAATTTCGTGTATGGTGAAAATTATTCCACGATGAAGATGAAACACTACCATATCGAAAGCGCTGAAAATTTCGAATGTGGATATGAATGGAACGATGGAAAAAAGTGGAACAAATTGAGCGCGGTCACTAATAAGAAATCGAACAAGATCATACCGGGAAGTTGTGAAAGTTTTTTCGCAGATCATTACTGGGGCTACTCAAAATACAGTGATGTCCAGACCTATGAATATAATGTGGAACATCCTGTCTGGGAAACTTTAAAGGTGGTGTCTTATGCAGTCGATTGTGATTTCAAATCTCTTTATGGAGAAAAGTTTGCTTTCTTAAATACCTCAGAACCAAAATCTGTGTTGATGACGAAAGGTTCAGAAATTAAAATTCATCGCAAGAGAGAATTGGAGTGATTAGCGGCCTGAAATTAGAAATTTTTTTTTAAGTATGTTCGCTAAAATTTGATTTCTTAAGTCATAAGCAAACGAAACTGCGCCCATTAGTTTTTTAGTTGAAAATCTTTTAATAACAGCGCCATTTTTTTTACTTCTTCTTCATTGGCGGTGATGTATTTCAACGATTCGTGCATTTCGATATTCTGAAATTGCATATTACTCTCTTTTAAAATACTTGCTGAACTGTGAAGTTCTTTGGCGTCGGTCTTTTCTGCAACCTCAATTATATTCGCAGACGTAATTCCCGAGCCCGGCATGATGATAATTCTGTCCCCGGATTGTTTAATTAGTGCGCTCAAAGTTTCGATTGCCTCCATCACTTTAGGTTTGAGTCCGGAAGTTAAGATCCTTTCAAATCCCAAACCGATGATGTCTTCCAATGCTTCAAATGGATCAGCCACTCTGTCGAAGGCCCTGTGGAACGTGGCTTCCATCGGATAGGCAAGTTCTATTAGTTGCTTACATCTTTCTTTATCTACTTTACCATCGCTGGTTAGAATACCCGTTACAATGCCGTCGCAGCCCAGTTCTTTACAAATGGAAACATCTGTTTTCATCATGTCAAATTCTTCAATACTGAAAAGAAAATCTCCTTCGCGTGGACGGATCATTACATATAAGTCAATATGTAGTTTTTCTCTTGCCGTTTTTATAAATGCATACGAAGGAGTCACGCCGCCTTCACCTGGTCCTGCGCATAATTCAATTCTGTTTGCTCCGGCTTTTTGGGCAGCAACACAACTTTCAATATTAAATCCGATAATTTCCAGTTTCATATATTTTCATGGACCAGTCTGCGAACTGAACTTTTAATGCTTATTTGTTGCGGATGTTATGTTTTCTAACGAATTAATTGAGCAATCCTGATCGATACGTCTGACGGCTGTCAACTGTTGGCTAGGTTGCTCCAAGGTCATACACATATTTCGCCGGAATAATTTTCTCTTCTCCTCCGCTTTTGATTGCAAAGACAAAACCTTTCTGAATTGCATAAGCGCCATATTGGCCCTTTTTATTCAATGCTAAAAACCCTACCTGGAGTGTTTTTGCTTTTTCCGGATCCCGTTTTACGATCCGCTCAACTGCTTTGCGGCAGGCAGTTTCAGGTGAATTCCCCTGGCGCATGAATTCAACTACGAGGTGTGTGCCGCAGATCCGGATCACCTCTTCGCCCATCCCGCTTGAAGTGGCTGCGCCGACTTCGTTATCAACAAAAAGGCCTGCGCCGATAATCGGAGAATCGCCTACGCGCCCGTGGATTTTAAAAGCCATTCCACTGGTGGTAACGGCGCCGCTCATATTTCCTGAACCGTCTAAAGCGACAATGCCCATCGTGTCATGATTCACTGAGCCATCATCAAAAAATGGTGGCGCAAACGGTCCATTGGATTTTTTTGCTCCTTTAAGCGTTGACTGGTTTTCGATATTTATTTCTGGTTTGTATTCACTTTTTTTCAGCCATTGGTCATAGGCTTTTTTTGCTTCGGGCGATAATTCTTTTGACTCTTTTTTGAATCCATTTTCTAAAGCAAATTGCTGTGCGCCGTCGCCGACGAGCATGATGTGCGGTGTTGTTTCCATTATTTTCCTGGCTACAGAAATAGGATGTTTGATCTGTTCGAGTGCCCCGACAGAGCCACAATTCGCCTTTTCGTCCATAATGCAGGCATCGAGAGTGACCACTCCATCACGATCCGGGTATCCGCCCAATCCGATGCAGCAATCGATCGTGTCTTCCACATAGCGCGCGCCTGCTTCCACTGCATCCAGCGCTCTGCCGTTTTTTGATAAAATTTTCCATGCTTCCGCGTTTACCTGTTTGCCGTTGTTCCAGGTAGCAACGATGATTGGTTTCGTTTGTGCATCACTGTTATTTATAGCATTTTTTACGGAAAGAAGCGGGGCGGAAAGAGTGGAAATTTTCAGAAATTTTCTTCTATCAAGCATCAGTAAATATTTTTCCAAATGTAATTAAGTATCCACACAGAAAAGCGAAAATGTAGTTTTTCGACTTTTTTAACACCCTGTTATCTTCCCTCCGTTGGATGATTCCGGCCCAGATTCGAAACATTAAAAGTAAGTCCGATAGATACATTGCGGCTTCTGACGCTAAGCCGCGAATCCTCCGGAAACTGATGTGAAGCGTCTGAAAATGCTGCATCCAATTTTATCCAGGGATATTTTGGTAAACCAAATTGCATATTTATTTCAGATTCGGTGAAACCAAGCGTTTTGTTATTGATCCTATCAAGAGACAAAGATTTTTGCTCGTCCGGTGTGTAAGAAGTGAGGATGTCTCCATAATGCACAAAAGATGCTTTTAAAATAAAGGAGAATCTGAAATATTTCCCCGGTATTAAATTGACGGAAGGTTGAAAATACCATTTCGTAATGCGGCTATCGTGATATCGTTCATAGTCCATCGCATTACTCTGACCATTATCAATAAATGAAAAACGCCCTGTAGCCATTCCGCTGTATAGATTTAAAATAAATGTTTTACTGGAATTTAGCGGAAGAAAATATCCGCCACCAACATCAAGGAGATTTCTTTTATAGTGTACTATAGAACTATCGAACGGACGGTCATAAGTGGAATAGCCGTTAACGTCTTTTTCCCGCCGGTTGAAATATCCAACCGTAACCGCCCAATGATTTGTGATGGCATAAGCTGCCTGCAGATCGACTCCGGCTGCGTATTGCCCCAACTGATTTTCGTACGATGAGGAATAATATCCCGTCAGTTTTGAGTCGCCCTTTTGGGTAAAATATGGATTGTTAGCGGGGGATGCCGAATAAATATACCGGTAAGAAGCGCAGGAACTAAGTAATGTGAATGCGACAAAAAATAGTGCTGGGGAGCTAAGTTTCATAATGATTTTTGATGCATAAATATTTTCAGGCAATTCACTTTTGTTGATTTAAACGAAATCATAAAAAAATTACCTGATTGAAAACGAGTAAGCTATCAGCGGCTTTTCAAGCGATCAGGATGAGTGCAGGCAATCGGCGTTTGTGCAACTAAAATTAAATATTATTTATTGTTACCCATATTTTAATTTAGCAATTGATTTGTACATTGCGTTTACGCGATTTTCTTTAAAGTTGCTGAAATTTATCTATGAGTAAAAAAACAGGAAAGAAAAAGCCGGCACCTTTAGTTAAAGGTATATTGGATATTACCCGTTCAGGAATGGGTTATGTTATTGCGGAAGGCCGGGATAAAGATGTGTTGGTGCGCCCGCAGGATTTCAACAAGGCTTTACATGGCGACACAGTCAGGGTGAAAATTAAGGAATCAAACGGAAAGCGCGCTGAGGGTGTGATTGAAGAAGTAGTTTCGAGGAAGCAAACCGAGTTTATAGGAAATATTGATGTGCACGAAAATTTTGCTTTTTTTAAACCGGACAGCCAGAAGCCCGTTCCGGATTTTTATATCAGCACCAAAAATCTGAATGGTGCAAAGAATAATGATAGGGTAGTGGTGAAATTCCTCGATTGGGATAAGGCAGCTAAAAAGCCCGAAGGTGAAGTTGTATCTGTCTTGCATGCTAAGGATGAAGCCGATATGGCGATGAAAGAAATTATTATTCAGAACGGTTTTTCCTTAGGATTTCCACAAAACGTTCTTGACGAAGCGCACAGCCTTAACGGCACGATTGATGAAACTGAATTGGTGGGAAGAAAGGATTATCGTGATGTGCTTACGTTCACGATTGATCCTGCAGATGCCAAAGATTTTGATGATGCGCTGTCTATTAAAAAATTAAGCGACAACGATTTTGAGATCGGTGTTCACATTGCGGATGTAAGCCATTTTGTAATTCCTGGAACCGAGCTGGATAAAGAAGCGTATACAAGGGCAACAAGCGTTTACCTGCCTGATCGTGTAAACCCAATGCTGCCCGAAAAAATATCTAATGAACTTTGCTCGCTTCGGCCAAACGAAGATAAATATACCTTCTCTGTTATTTTTAAGATCAATAATAAAGGGAAAGTAAAAGAATATTGGGTGGGCAAAACCTTTATTCATAGTGATCATCGGTTCACCTATGACGAAGTGCAGCAGATCATCGAATCTGGTGACGGACAATACAGCGAAGAGATCTCATTGCTTAATTCATTGGCAAAAAATTTCAGAAAAGAAAGATTCAAAAACGGAGCGATTAATTTTTCTTCTACGGAAGTAAAATTCCAGTTAGATGAAAATGGAAAACCATTGGGAATTATCGTTAAGGAAAGTAAAGAATCTCATCAGTTGATAGAAGAATTCATGTTGCTGGCTAACAGAACGGTTGCGGCACATGTCTCTAAAATAAAGGTGAATAAAAAACCGATTCCATTTCCATATCGTATTCATGATACGCCCGATGAAGAAAAGCTAAAGCCTTTTGTTGCCTTTGCAAGAAAGTTTGGCTATAAATTCAACATGAAAGATGAAGCGGAGATTGCGAAATCATTTAACCAGCTCATGCTCGATGTACATGGAAAGCCGGAGCAGCATGTGCTTGAGCAATTAGGGATCCGCACCATGGCAAAAGCAATTTATACAACCGAAAATATTGGCCATTACGGCTTAGGATTTGAAGATTATTGTCACTTCACTTCGCCGATCCGCCGATATCCTGACATTATGGTTCACCGGATATTACATGATATTTTGGAAAATAATGTGCATCCCGACAAAAAGATGGAGGAAAAATGTGTTCATTGCAGCCAGCGTGAGCGTGCAGCAATGGAAGCGGAGCGTGCAGGAAATAAATACAAGCAGGTGGAATTCATGATGGACAAATTAGGAGAAGATATGGAGGGCGTTATTAGCGGTGTCTCCTCGTTTGGTTTTTGGGTAGAAACGGTGAATGAAAAATGTGAAGGACTCGTTTCTGTAAAAGATCTTTCAGATTATGATGATTTCCGTCATGATGATGCTGATTATTCTTTAGTCGGAATAAGAACCGCAAAAAAATTCAGAATGGGCGATAAAGTGCGGATCAAGCTGGTAGCAGCAAACCTCGAAAAACGCCAGTTGGATTTTGAATGGATACCCAATGTTGAAAGCCTAAAAACAAAGGCTGTCAAAGGCAAGAAAAGAATAAAATAATTGTTCAGAAGCTGCATGAAGAATGGCTGCGTTTAAGCAGACTTTTAATATCACTACATATAAGATAAACAGTCCAGAAATTAATGAATTCATACCCCGAATTGTCTCTTTTGTTCGAAACGCGTTTTAAAAGGCGCCATTTTCCGGCAGAACCAGAGAAGCTATATAATGCTTCGCAATACTTGCTCACATTAGGTGGCAAACGCATCCGCCCGGTGATGTGCCTGATGGGAAACCAGATGTTTGATGAGATCAAAGAAGATGCGTATCATGTTGCCACAGCCATTGAATTGTTTCACAATTTTACCCTGGTACATGACGACATTATGGATCGTGCGCCGCTGCGCCGCGGCATGGAAACCGTGCACACAAAGTTTGGCGAATCTACAGCTCTTCTTGCCGGCGATGTGATGCTGGTTGCCGGTTATGAAAATTTGAATAAAGTAGATATTGGGTTTCTTCCACGGGTTCTTGCGCTTTTTAATAAAACCGCCAGGGAAGTCTGCGAGGGCCAGCAACTCGATATGGATTTTGAGAAAAGCGAAAAAGTAGATTTTGATGATTATGTAAAAATGATCACCCTTAAAACATCGGTAGCGCTTGCCGCCAGCCTGAAACTCGGCGCCATCCTCGGCGGAGCAGGTTTGGGAAACCAGGATCATTTATATGAATTTGGAAAAAACCTTGGTATTGCCTTCCAGGTGCAGGATGATTACCTGGATGCTTTCGGCGATCCTGAAAAATTTGGCAAAACCACCGGAGGCGATATTTTGGTAAATAAGAAAACATTTTTACTGCTTCAGGCGCTGAAAGTTGCCACGCCGGATCAATCAGAAAAATTACATTATTTAATGACCCTCAATGATGAAAGTAAAATACATCCGGTGCTCGAAATTTACAGATCATGTAATGTGGATGAATGGGCCAAAGAATTAAAGAAGAAATATTTATCAATAGCAATGGATCACCTGGAAGAAGTTGCTGTTCTTTCTGTTAGAAAAAAACCGTTGGAAGAACTGGCCCGTTATTTAATGGATCGGGATGTATAAAACAATAGATGCTATTTGCTAAAGCTATCCACAAAATACTTTTGTCCGAATACTTTTTTAACGATAGCGTGAAAGCTTTTTCCTTCCTCTAAATTTCGCATGGCAATCTCTTCTGAATGCATCGTGATCAAAATAACCGAACCTTCGTCCGCTTTAGCGAGATTTGGATATCCTTCAACGTTCTCACTTTTGTCCAGTTTTACCCGCAACTCACAATAACCTTGCATCGACGAAGTTTTTTCAATATCCTTTATGGTGCCTTTGATTTTTGCCTTGTTTTCAATAATGTTTACCATAAGTTTTATTTTTATTTTGCACTTCCTGAATCAAGCCATTTTACGATAGCAGTTGCGATATCCTGGTTAGTGCTTTGTTGATAATAACTATAGCCCGGCGATGGGTTTACTTCAAAACAATAGTATTCATTTTTAGTTGTTTTAAAAAGATCAATACCGCACAAAGGTAAATTTAGCAGCTTCGATATTTTAAAACAACGCTTTTCAATTGTCGAGGGCAAATTGAAAGAAGTCAGGTTACATTCTTCATTCTCGCGTCCGGCATAGCGATAGTCAATCACCGCGCTTTCTATTTCCGTAGCAAATAATACGTCGCCGACAACATGCACACGAATATTAATTCCATTTAATTTTTCCTGGAATTGAGTAGGCAGATACCTGATCCTGTGAAGATCCTTCATCCGCGGAGCGTCCAGCTCTTTTACGATCGAGCGTACTGAACTGGTGGATTTAAAAATCACGCGTGAATGTTTTTTCTTAAATGAGTTTACTTTTTTTGCGTCATTCGTAACGCATGTGGGAGGAATTAAGAATCCCGCCGCAGCAATCAATTGCGACTGATATGGCTTTGAAAGATTGCTCAACATATCCCAGGGACGATTCAAAATCCTGCACGATGCAGTCTCTGTCCAGTCGAGAAATTGCTTGTGAATGCTGGCCGACTTTTGGGACTGGTCTTCGCCGATATAATTGAAGACTTTATTATGAACTTCCGGTAGAAAACTATTATCCATCATTCTTATGTAGATACCCTTAATCTTGTTGAGATCATATTCCCGGCCGCCCATCTGCAATGTGCCGGCAAATTGATTGTTACAATAACTCAGCGACAGTTGATACAGGTGTGCATTTCGCTGATTAAATAACAGGTAAGGAATTCCGGCTTTTTCTGCTGCTTCAGTAACCAATTCCACCGGCGGCTCTGAAGGTATTCCGGTGATAAGGATCATGATGCTTTAACGGTTTTTTTAATGAACTGAATAGCCAGTGAATTGATAACATCAGCCGGCACGTATGCAGGAAAAGAATTAATATAACTTACTTTGTAACCTTCCCGAGTATTAGCAAATTGTACTTCAACTAGTTCTTTTTTAAGATTCAATGCTAATCTTTTCAACGAACTGTTTTTTAAAATAATTTCATCTCCAAAAATTTCATCTCCAACAATCCAAACGCTTTTTGGATCTGACGCTTCCTCTGAAAATGTCACCGGTTGATTTTGCCAAACAAGGTGTGGCGCTTTTTTCTGAAACCTGGTCCCGAATCTTTTACCGGGATCAACCGCGATCATATTTTTTGGCGATTGCCACCGTGGCGACGTGGTAAAATAATAATTCAGCACATCCAAGCCGGCTTTGATAGCCTCGTGCTTTAAATACATCGGATTGTCTTCAGGGATGGAAAGGCTGTAGGCGTTGAGAGGATAAAATAATGTATGCTCTATGCTTTTTAAAAAACTAAAATACAGCGCGGACATTTCATTCTGTGCATAATACCGGTCTGTTTCATTTTTAAAATGAGCCATTGGAAAATAACGGATCCGGTTCCAAACAGCTTTTAGTTCTGCCGAATTAATTGCTTCATTGTTTTGAAGCTTTATTTCCGTGAATCCTTTCGCGTGTTGGTCCAGGGTGTGTGTCCACAAAGATGCATATTGCAATTCTTCGGCAGTCACAATATGTGACTTAATTCCCATACCAACAAGTCGTTCATGTAAGGAGGAGGCAACTGCGTCATCTTGATTACATAACAAAAGTATTTCCATGGTTTGATACAAATTATAAAAAGGGATTCAAACGAGAATCCCCTTTTATTTAAAATTTTTACGCATCTTCGTCTTCCTCCCCTTCTTCAGACAAGGCGCCCTGAGACAGATCTGGCCTTAACGACGGATCAATAAATGGCTGGATTTGAGCAATGAGTCCTTCCAGTTGTGCTATCCTGCCTTCCAGGCTGGAAGGCTGATTTGCTGACACTCCGGTGTTGAAGTTGAATCCGCCGCCGCCTTCACCGAATTTTCCATCTGAAAATTTTCCATCCCCCAATTTATTTTCAACTAATGTCTTGTCAGGAATTTTGTGTTCAAAGCCTTTTTCAATTTCCTTAAATTCTGATTTTTC
>Ga0134128_10010605_pt1 | contig 11038 bp, 11 predicted proteins | sample KB31754_FD_96462 | JGI IMG/M metagenome (GOLD analysis project Ga0134128, IMG submission 96462) | Terrestrial soil microbial communities with excess Nitrogen fertilizer from Kellogg Biological Station, Michigan, USA - KB3-175-4 | ecosystem: Environmental > Terrestrial > Soil > Unclassified ...
AGACTGTGCAAGGCACGCTCGCTGTCGAGGCCTATTACTGGGACCTTGACGATCCGATGCGCGCATTCGGCAAGCGGTTCATGGCCAAGAACGGCGCCATGCCGAACCAGACGCAGGCGGCAATCTACGGGGCAGTTCAACACTACCTGAAATGCGTCGCGGCCGCCGGCACAACCGATGGCGAGACGGTGATGAAGGCGATCCGCGGCACGCCTGTCGACGATTTCATGACACACGACGCCCGTATCCGCATCGACGGACGGCTCGTGCGCGATACGTATCTGTTTGAAGTGAAGAAGCCGTCGGAGAGCCGTGGGGAATGGGATTGCTACAAGCTCGTTCACCGCATCCCGGGCGAACAGACGGTCATTCCCGAAGCCGACAGCAAGTGTCCGCTTTTTCACAGTTGAGGTTTGACGATGACCGACCCGTACGCGAGATACACCCGCCTGCGCTTTGACCGGCCCCATCCGCGCGTGCTGCGCATCACGATGGACAACGGCAAGATGAATTCCGCCGATGGTCCGATGCATGCGGAACTGGCCGATATCTGGCGGGACGTGGACCGCGACCCGACGGTCAACGCCGTCATGCTGACCGGCGCCGGCAAGGTCTTCTCCGCCGGTGGCGACTTCAAGATGATCCAGGAAAATATCGACGATTTCGGCGCGCGCGTTGGCCAGTGGCGGGAAGCGCGGGACATCGTCTATAACGTCATCAACTGCTCGAAGCCGGTGGTGAGCGCCATGCGCGGCGTCGCTGTCGGCGCTGGGCTCGTTTGCGGCATCCTCGCCGACGTCTCAATCGCGACGAAGGACTGCCGCATCATCGACGGTCATACGCGGCTCGGCGTCGCGGCCGGCGATCACGCCGCGATCATCTGGCCGCTGCTCTGCGGCATGGCGAAGGCGAAATACTACCTGATGCTATGCGAGCAGGTGCTCGGCGCCGAGGCGGAGCGCATCGGCCTCATCAGCCTCGCCGTCGAGGACGAGGAACTGGAGGCGAAGGCGCTGGAAATCGCGACGCGCTTCGCCGAGGGCGCGCAGAGCGCGATCCGCTTCACCAAATACGCGCTGAACAACTGGCTGCGGCAGGCCGGCCCGACCTTTGACAGCTCGCTCGGCCTCGAGTTCCTCGGCTTCGGCGGTCCCGAGGTGAAGGAAGGCCTCGCCGCACATCTCGAGAAGCGGAAGCCGTCCTTCCCGCCGGACTCAGCCGTCTGATGAGCGAGGACCCCGTCGTCATCGCCACGGAGGGCCCGGTCGGCATCGTCGAGCTGGCGCGGCCGCGCGTCTTCAACTGCCTCTCGGTCGAGGCATTCAACCGCATCCGCGCGGCGCTCCGCCGCTTCGAGGCGGACGCGGCGATCAGGGTTCTGCTTATCCGGGCGCAGGGGAAGAACTTCTGCACCGGCGCCGAGCTGGGCGAGGTAAAGGCGCTGCGAGGCGACCATGCCGGGTTGTCGCATTTCATTGATAACGGCCACGCTGTCCTGACCGCGCTAGAGGAGAGTCGTCTGCCGGTCGTCGCCGCGGTGCAGGGACTTTGCCTTGCCGGCGGGCTTGAGACGATGATGGCGTGCGATATCGTCTTCGCCGCGCGCTCGGCACGGTTCGGCGACCAGCATGGGCAGTTCGGGCTCGTGCCGGGCTGGGGCGGCAGCCAACGCCTGCCGCGCCTCGTCGGCCTGCGCCGTGCGATGGACCTGTTCCTCAGCGTGCGGTGGATCGAGGCCGAGCAGGCGGAACGGTGGGGGCTGGTCAACTACGTCGTCGACGACCACGCGTTGCACCAAGAAGCGATGGCCTTCTGCCAGAAGCTCGTGAGCCGCAGCGCACCGGGGGTGGCGCTGATGAAGCGCCTCGCGCGCGCCGGGCTCGACGCCGACCTCGCAACCGGCCTTCGCCTCGAAGCACGAGAAGTCGTACCGGCGCTGCGGAGCGACGATGTCATCGAAGGGCTCGCTGCATTCGAGGGTAAGCGCCAGCCGGATTTCCCCTCGGCACGCGGCTGAGCGTCTACCGCATCGCGAGGGCGATGCGGCCGATGCCGGCGCGGCTCTCCATCGCGGCCAGCGCGTCGCGCCACTGCTCGAACGGGTAGATGTGCGAGACGTTCGGCCGCAGATGGCCCTGGCCTGCCCATTCGAGCATCTGCTTCTGGTACGCGACACCTTCCGCCGGCTTGCGCACAAGATGCTCGATCGCGCGCACGCCGACGACGCTAATGCACTTCAAGAGCGCCTGGTTGACCCGAATTTCCGGGATGCGGCCGCTGGTGAAACCAATCACCAGGATGCGTCCGCCCCACGCCATGCAGCGCAGCGATTTCTCGAACACGTCCCCGCCTACCGGGTCGAACACGACATCCGCGCCTTGGCCACCGGTGGCGTCGAGCACCGCCTGGCGGAAATCCTCGCGCGCGTAGTTGATCCCGATCTCGGCGCCGCGACTGCGTGCCACCGCGAGCTTCTCCTCGGATGACGCGGTCGCGATCACCCGGCCGCCCAGCAGCTTGCCGATCTCCACCGCCGCCAGTCCGACGCCGCCAGCGGCCCCGTGGACCAGCAAGGTTTCACCCGCGAGCAGCTGCCCGCGCTGCATGACCGCATTGATGGCGGTTGAGGTCGCAACCATGAATGTGGCGCCCTCGGCGAAGCTGAAGCCGGCCGGCAGCAGCAACCCGGCTTCCTCGGGCACGGTGATCGCCTCCGCATGGCATCCCCACCAGCGACGGACCATCACCCGATCGCCCTCGCGGAAGCGCGTCACACCAACCCCGACCGCATCGACAACTCCGGCAGCTTCGAAGCCGGGTGCGAACGGCAGATCCGGCTTGAGTTGATATTGGCCACGGCTCATCAGCAGGTCGGGAAAGTTCAGGCCGGAAGCGTGGATCGCAACGCGAATCTCGCCCGGCCTCGGATCGGGGGTCGTGACGGCCTCGAGGCGCAGTGCGTCCGGTCCGTTGAGTGTACCGCAGATCAGCGCTCGGGTCATTGCCCTGCCTTCAGCTGTGTACCGGAACACTCGCCCGCCGCCGCGGCGCGGGAAACCGTGGACCGCGCGAAGCCGCCATCAAGCACGGATGTGATCTTACAGCGCGGGATCTCGCAGGGATCCGCGCGTCTGCGTACGCTGAATGATGCTCACAGGGGGGGCTGCCAGCGTGACGACCGGCGATCTTGTTCTCTACGCGGTCGACGACCTTGTGGCGACGGTCACGCTCAACCGGCCGGACCGGATGAACGCGCTGAACGACGCGATGATCGAGCAACTCTGGGCTGCCGTCGGCCGCGCCTGCGCGGACCCGGAGGTGCGTGTCGTCGTCCTGACCGGCGCCGGCCGCGCTTTCTGCGCCGGCGGAGATGTCGGCGGCTTCGGCGGCCAGGATCCGCACCATCTCCTCACCAAGATGGCGCGTCCGTTCGATATGAACCGCCGGGCGGATTACCAGACGCGCCACAGCCTGTTCCCGGCCGCGCCGAAGCCCATTGTTGGAATGCTGAACGGCGCCACCGCCGGGCTCGGGCTGCTGTACGCGCTGTTCTGCGACATCCGCTTCGCGGCCTCGGAAGCCGTGTTCACGACCGCCTTCGCCAAGCTTGGGCTGACGGCCGAATACGGCACGGCGTGGATACTCGCCCGCATCGTCGGGCAGGCGAATGCGCTCGATCTGCTTCTGTCCGCGCGACGCGTGCCGGCCGAGGAGGCGCAGCGTCTTGGCCTCGTCAACCGCGTCTATCCGCTTTCCACTCTGTCAGAGAATACCTACGCCTACGCCCGCCAGATGGCGCGCGACTGCTCACCGCGTTCGCTCCGCGTCATCAAGGAGCAGGTCTACGAGGCGCCGTTCCAGACGCTCGCCGAGGCCGTGGCCATGGCGAACCGCGACATGCTTGTTACCAACATGTCGGACGATTTCAAGGAAGGCTATCGAGCCTTCCTCGAAAAGCGTCCACCGCGTTTCGTGGAACGCTGACGCCGCGGCGAATGTAGCACTCGAAGAGAGGTCGAGCTTGACCCGTTGTCAGGAGCTTGGCGCGTCTGCCGTCGGCGCCGCAGTGGGCACGCTGCGCCTGGCTCGCGCGCGCTGAGGCGGTCCGGGATACTCACCGACTTGACCGGCCCCTACTGCCCGAGGAACCCGGGTTCGCGATCACCCGGACCGCTTCGGTCCGGGTGACATCGCTTTCAGTCGTGGTCGCGTCGCGCCTTCACCATCCGCAATGGGTTGTAGGTTAGGACGAGGTTGCCGTCCTGCTTTACGACGCGGTTTGCCGTCCGCACCAGTCCGCGATTCGGACGGCTCGTGCTCCGGCGGCTTTCCACTACCTCGCACTCCACATGAATCGTGTCGCCCGCGAAGGTCGGGCCATGCACGTTCAGCTCCATGTTCAGGAACGCGAAGCCGGTATGTTGCATCGTCGCGTGCACCAGAAGGCCTTCCGCGAAGGAATAGACCATCGCGCCGGGAACGACGCGCTGCTTGATGTCGCTCTCCTCCTTGAGAAACTCCAGGTTGGTGAACAGAACCTCGGTAATCCCGGTGCAGCCGACGAATGCCACGAGGTCGGCCTCCGTCAACGTTCGGCCGATCGTACGGAATTTCCGTCCGACCGGCAGGTCCTCGAAAAACTGACCAAGACCGAGAACCTCGTAGCCGCCGATTTCCTTCTTCACGCTGCCCTCCCCGCGCCGCCCAGAATGGTGCGCGCAATGATGTTTCGCTGGATCTGATTGGTGCCCTCAATGATCTGCAGCACCTTTGCATCGCGGAAATACCGGTTGATCGGATATTCGTTGGAGATGCCGGCCGCGCCGTAGAGCTGCACGGCGTCTGTTGCCACCTTCATCGCCGCGTCCGACGCGAAGCACTTGGCCACAGCGGCAGCACGCCCCATCTCCGGCCCGCGCACGCCCTCGTCGATCATCGATGCGGCACGATACGTCAGCAGCCGCGCCGCATCGACAGCGATCGCCATGTCGGCGATCATCCAGCGCACGCCCTGGAAGTCGCTCACGGCTTGGCCGAAGGCCCGCCGCTCGGCGATGTAGGCCGTGGCGAGGTCGAGCGCCCCTTGCGCGAGGCCCACGCCCCGCGCCGCGATCAGCGGGCGGGACGAGTTGAGTGCTTCCATCACCTGCTTGAACCCGCGCCCCTTCTCGCCGAGCATATTCTCGGGCGGGAGGTAAAGGTTGTCGAAGAACAGCGCGGACGACGGGATGCCCCGCGCGCCCATCTTGTCTTCCTTGCGGCCGACGGTGAACCCCTCCATTCCGCGCTCAACGATGAAGAAATTGATTGCCCCGCGCTCCTCCTCGCCGCTGCGGGCGGCGACCAGGATGAAGTCGGAGACCGCGGCGTTGGTGCACCAGATCTTGTTGCCGTTGAGACGATAGCCCTTACCGTCACGCTTGGCGCGCGTGCGGATACCGCTGACGTCCGATCCGCTCTGCGGTTCGGTAAGGGAGAATCCGGCGCGCAGAGCCCCGCTCGCGAGGCCCGGCAGCAGGCGCTGGCGCTGCTCCTCGGTGCCGCCGGCCAGAATGGCGCCGATCGGCGACCACTGCACTAGCAGAAGATAGGCCGTATTGTAGCACACACGCCCCAGCTCCTCGATCGCGACGCAGGCGGAGAGGAGGCTGTCGGAGCCACCGTAGGCTGCGGGGAATGGCAGCGTGAACAGCCCAACCTCGCGCAGAAGATCGAACATGTCCTGTGGATAATCCGCAGTCCTGTCGATCTCGTCCGCGCGCTTGGCGACACGCTCGGCCGCGATGCGGCGCACCATGTCCTGGATCGCGCGTGCCTCATCGCCCAGCCTGAAACTGCCGGCGATGGCGTCCGTCGCTAATTGCATTGTGAACTCCCCTCAGGACATCGTGAGCCCACCGGAGACACTGAGTGTCTGGCCGGTGATGTACGCCGCGTCGTCGGAGAGCAAGAAGGCGATGCTGCCCGGGTAGTCCTCAGGTTGCCCGATCCGCTTCAGCGGAACTGCGCGTGCCATCGCCTCGCCGATTTTAGCGCCGGCCGACGACGATGCCTTCACCGCATCGAACAGCGGCGTATCCGTCGGTCCCGGGCAGATGACGTTCAGCGTAATGTTCTTGCGCGCCATCTCGCGCGCCATCGTTTTGGTGAAAGCGATGATCCCACCCTTGCACGCGGCATAGACCGCCTCGCCCGACGAGCCGACCCGCCCTGCGTCAGAGGAGATGTTCACCACCCGGCCGAACTCGCGAGAGGCCATGCGCGGTAGCACCGCGTGATGCATGTGCAGCGGCCCATAGAGGTTAATCGCGATCACCTTGTCCCAGAACGCGACGTCCGTATCGAGGAAGCTGCTGATCCGGTCCCAGCCCGCCACGTTGGCGAGAAAATCGATCGGCCCGACCTTATCCTCGAACGTCGCGACCGCAGCATCCACCTCCGCGCGATTCGAGATGTCCACGCGATAGCTGGTGGCCCGCCCGTTGCATGCTGCGACGGTTGCCTCTGCGCCCCCCGCGTCGATGTCGAAGATTCCGACATGGCATCGCTCAGCCGCAAGACGCACCGCCGTCGCGCGTCCGATGCCGCTGCCACCGCCTGTCAGCAGCACGCGCCGCCCTTCCAACCCTCGCATGGCTCTTTCCTCCCTCTCCTGCGCGGCCTCACCGTCACTGATTGCAGGCGTTGACAAGCCTGCGTCTCCCGTTCGAAATATAGAACGCCGTTCAGCATGGCGCCTAGATGCAAAGATCGCTTTCTCGGAGGAAGCGGATGGAAAACGTGGTGTCAGTCCCGCGCCCGGCCCGACGGTCCTCGCGCGCAACGGCGAAGCCGGCGGTGGTGAAGTCCGCCGCACGCGTGCTCGCGATCCTGGAGTATTTCGACCGCTGCCGAGCATCCCAAAGCGTGGGCGAGATCGCCGACGCGCTCCAACTGCCGCAATCTTCAACGTCTGCCCTGCGGCGCAGCATGGTGGCCGTGGGTTATCTCACCTACGCGCCGTATGGCCGGCGCTACGCACCGTCGCAGCGTGTCCCGGTCCTCGGTTCTTGGGTATCCTCGCGCCTGGTCTCCGAAGGTTTGGTGCCGCGCCTTGCGCGCGCACTGGCCGACCGCCTGGGCTGCACTGCGATGTTGATGATGCGCCTCGGGGACCAAGCCCAATGCATCCATGTCGTAAACGGGAGCGGCGGCGCGACCGGGACTATTGCGCCGGGCGGCTGCATGCCGCTGGTTGCGTCGGCACCCGGCCACGTTCTGCTCAGCAATCTCGATGACGAGCATATCCGGCGGCTGGTGCGGCGGATTAATGCGCATGCCAGCCCCGAGGCGATCGTCGCGGCGCAGCATGTCGTATCGTCTGTTGCAGGCGTGCGGCAGAATGGGTACGCGCTGTCCTGCGGTGACGCGGACGGCGTGCTCGCGGGGCAAGTGCCGTCGCAGCCGAAGGAGGAACCCCTGGTACTCGCGCTCGCCGGCCCGGCCGACGCTCTGCGCGAGGCGGTGCCGGCCCTGCTCGCTATCCTCGGCCGCATTCGCCGCGACTGGCCGCGCAACGTCACCAGCCTTCCCACGTGGCCGGGGCGGCCTGCCGCGGCCATTGAGCCTTCGCCGCGCTCTGAAATGCGGGCTTAGTGGCCATGTCGGAAGGACCTCTTGCCGGTCTCAAGGTCGTGGAGCTTGCTGGCATCGGCCCCGGCCCGATGGCTGCGATGTTGCTTGCCGATCTGGGCGCGACGGTGCTGCGCATTGATCGACCGACACCCTCCGGGCTCGGCATTCAGCGACCCCTGCGGTACAACCTGCTGCTGCGGAACCGGCCTGTCCTGGTGCTTGACTTGAAGCGGCCGGATGCGGTCGCGCTGGTGCTGCGCTTACTCGAGACCTCGGACGCTCTGATCGAGGGCTTTCGCCCTGGCGTCACCGAGCGGCTCGGGCTCGGTCCCGATGCGGCTTTCGCGCGCAATGCGCGGCTAGTCTACGGGCGCATCACCGGATGGGGACAGGACGGCCCGCTGGCGCAGGCGGCCGCACACGACTTGAACTACATCGCCCTCGCCGGTGCGTTGCACGCCTTTGGGCGCAAGGGCGGGTTACCAGCGCCACCGCTCAACGTCGTCGGCGATTTCGGCGGCGGCGCACTCTATCTCGCCTTCGGGATCATGTGTGCCGTGTTCGAGGCGCAGCGGTCCGGCAAGGGACAGGTGGTGGACGCCGCGATTGTCGACGGCACCGCCTCGTTGATGACATCGTTCTTTGGTTCGCACGCCGCCGGCCTGCACGGAGACGAGCGCGGCACCAACGCCAACGACTCCGGCTCATATTTCTATGACGTTTACGAGTGCGCCGATGGCGGGCTTGTCTCAGTTGCACCGATCGAGGGCAAGTTTCACACGGAGCTGTTGCGGCTACTGGAAATCGACCCGGGCACGCTGCCGCCGCAATGGGACCGGGCGCGTTGGCCGGAAGCGCGCGAGGCCATCGCCGCACGCTTCCGCTCGCGGAGCCGCGCGGAATGGTGCGGGCTGCTGGAAGGGACGGACGCCTGTTTCGCTCCCGTGCTCAACGCGCGGGAAGCGCCGGATCATCCGCACCTCGCCGCGCGCGGCACTTTCATCGACATCGAGGGTGTGCGACAGCCCGCGCCAGCGCCGCGCTTCAGCCGCTCCGTTCCCGACGCGCCGAAGCCGCCGCGCGCGGCCGAGGAGGAGCTGGCCGAGAATATCCTCGCGCCCTGGCTCGGCGAGGATGAAATTGCCGCCGCGCGGACAGCCGGCGTGCTGCGATGAGCGGCAGTGCCGACGAAGCCGTCCTGTTCGAGACCGTCGAGGACCACATCGCGATCATCACCATCAATCGACCGGACGCCGCCAACGCGGTGAACGACGCGGTGCGGCACGGGCTGTTCGCTGCCTTCGCCCGGTTCGAGCAGAACCCCGCGCTGCTCACGGCGATCCTGACGGGCGCCGGGCCGAAAGTCTTTTCCGCCGGTTCGGATCTTAAGGAGATGGCCGAGCGCGGCGTCGCCGTGCTGCCGCCCGATCATAACGTCGTGCTCGGCGAAAACGTGGACGTGACGAAGCCGGTGATCGCCGCCGTCAACGGCGCGGCCTATGCGGGCGGCTGGATGATGGCGCAGATGTGCGACCTCTGCATCGCGGCCGACACCGCTCGATTCGCGATCACCGAGGCCAAGGTCGGACGGTCGATGCCCTGGTCGGTACCGCTGAAGACCATGATCCCGCAGCGCGTGTGGATGGAACTGTTGCTGACCGGGGATCCGATCTCGGCGCAGCGGGCCTACGAAATCGGCTTCGTCAACCACGTGGTCCCCGCCGCCGAGCTGATGCCCCGCGCCCTCGCGATGGCGCGGACGATCGCCGCCAACGCGCCACTCACGGTCAGGGCCGCCAAGGAGATGGTCTACCTCGCGCAAGAGATGGGCCAAGCCGGCGCCCGACGCGCCGCCGAGCATGTATTCGATCGGGTGTTTCACAGCGCCGACGCGCAAGAAGGCCCGGAAGCATTCCGAGAGAAGCGTCCGCCTGTGTGGAGCGGCGCGTAAGGAGTTGATGCCCTCATGCCAGGCCCACTTTCCGGCTTTCGCGTCATTGACCTGACATCCGCCGTCCTCGGTCCGGTGGCGACGCAGCTTCTCGGCGACATGGGCGCCGACGTCATCAAAGTCGAAATGCCGGGCGGCGACTTCATGCGGCAGCTCGGCCCGCGACGCCACCCGGACATGGCAGCCTACTTCCTCAACATCAATCGAAACAAACGTAGCGTGGTGCTCGACCTCAAGACCGAGGAAGGGCATGCGGCGATGATGGACCTTCTCGCCACGGCCGATGTATTCGTTCACAACATGCGGCTTTCGGCGGTCGATCGGCTGCGTCTAGACTACGCGTCAGTCGCTGTGCGCAATGCCAGCATCGTCTATGCTGCGGCCACCGGTTTCAGCAAGACTGGCCCGGATCGCGATCGACCTGCTTATGATGACGTCATCCAAGGCGAGTCGGGCTTCGCCTGGCTCAACGCGACTATTGCTGGCGAGCCGCGCTTCGTGCCGATGGCGATATGCGACAAGCTCGTGGGCCAAATGCTCGCCGGCGCAGTCGGCATGGCGCTCGCCTGCCGCGAGCGCACCGGCATCGGACAGGAAGTGCACGTGCCGATGCTTGAAAGCATGATCGCCTTCAACATGGTGGAGCATCTCTGGCACGGCATCCTGGCGGAGCCCGAGAAGGGGCTGGGATATCCCAGGATGTTCACGCCACATCGCCGCCCCTATCCGACCAGCGACGGCTATGTCTGTCTGCTCGCAACCACGGATCAGCAATGGGACCGACTATTCGAGGCGCTCGGCCGCTCAGATCTCACAAGTGACCTGCGCTTTGCGACGCTCGGTACCCGCACCGAAAACATTGATGCACTCTACGCGATAATCACGGAGGAGATGCGGAAACGGACCACGGCGGAGTGGCTGGAGCGGCTCAGTCGGGCCGACGTGCCGCATGGGACGGTGGCGTCCCTGGAGGATCTCGTGAGCAGCCCGGCACTCAGGGCGTCGGAATTCTTCCGCCGCGTCGAGCATCCCACGGAGGGTCCGATGATCACGACCGACGTGACGATGCGGTTCAGTGAGACGCCGGGTTCGCTGCGCCGCCTAGCGCCCCGGCTCGGCGAACATACCGCGGACATTCTGGCTGAGCTGGGCTACGATCCGGCAAAGATCGAGAGGCTGACGGGCTGATGTCCTGACGCAACGGAAGGAATCCGTCCCCCACTCACGCCGACCAAAATAGCAGCGCCGTTAGAGCCTGAACTTTGCTACTCGCGACTGCACGCATCCATGGTCCCCGTTTCGCATCAGCTGAACGATGCGGCCCGGCTGCCCGGTTCCCGCTTTGTCAGCCATCCGGCCAGAGGTAACGAACTGGCCTCCTGGTACGCATAAGCGGACAAAGCCGGAACGACCTGGACCGACATCACTGACGGATCAGTCGGTTATGCCGCTCTGGCTGTCTGGCGACACGCC
>Ga0134128_10010606_pt1 | contig 11038 bp, 8 predicted proteins | sample KB31754_FD_96462 | JGI IMG/M metagenome (GOLD analysis project Ga0134128, IMG submission 96462) | Terrestrial soil microbial communities with excess Nitrogen fertilizer from Kellogg Biological Station, Michigan, USA - KB3-175-4 | ecosystem: Environmental > Terrestrial > Soil > Unclassified ...
GCCGGACGGGGACCGGCAGCGGGACCGGATCCGGGACGAAATGGCGGAACGGGCCGCCCGGGCCACGGCCGCGTCGTCCTGGCTGGAGAGCAGCAGATACTACAGCCGGCTCCTCAACCGCGACGGGATCGTTCCGCTGACCGCCCGGATGACCGCCGGCGACCTGGCCTTCCTGGCCGAGGCGCGCGAGCAGGTGCTCCAGTTCACCGAGCTCACGCTGCGGCTGATCGACCTGCACCAGCCCCTGGACGCGGGCGGTATCACTACCGACCCGACCAGCCCCATCCGGCGGTGCCGCAGCTGCATGTGGCGCTGGCCCTGCCCCACCTTCAGCATCCTGGCCGAGGTGGTCGACCGGCCGCCCGCTGGCTGAGCGGCCTCCGGCGCGCGCGCCGCGCGCGGCCTCCGGGCGCGCGCCGCGGGCGAGCCAGCCGCCGGTCCGCCGTTACCGGGCCTGGGCCAGGCGCGGGGCAGTCGCGGCGGCCAGGCCGTGCGGATCGCTCAGCGCGGGCGCGGGCCGGGGCAGCGGCGCGAACCCGCTGGCCACATCCAGCTGGCCGGTCCCGGCCAGCCCGGCCACGTCGTCCGGCTCGGCCGCCGGATCCCGGGTGATCGCGCAGCACATGCAGCGCGGGCCACCCCGGCCGCTGCTCAGCTCGCTCCCCGGCACCGCGATGACCTGCACGCCCGCCTCGGTCAGCCGGGCGTTGGTCTCGAGGTTCCGCTCATCACACACGGCCAGCCCGCGGCCCAGGGCAAGCGCGTTGCCGCCGTCGTCCCACTGCCCGCGGGCCACGGTGAGCGGATCGAGCCCGGTGTCGATCAGGGTGATCCGGTCCACCCCGATGACCTGAGCCGCGGCGGCCAGGAACGGCTGAGGCCGGGAGACCTGCAGCCCGTCCCCGCGAGGCGTGATGATGTGCCCGGTCAGCGTGTAGGCGAGGGCCGGGTACATCACGATGACCGCGGCATCGATTACCGTGCACACCGTGTCCAGGTGCACCGCCTCCGACGGGTGGATCGGCACGGCGAGCACGCTGTGCGCGAGCCCGGCCGCGAACAGCTGGTGGGCCAGCCGCTCGGCCCCGGCCGGGGTCGTCCGGTCGCCGACGCCCACCGCGATCACGCCCGGGGCGAGCAGCACGATGTCGCCGCCCGCGAGGGGTTCCAGGTGCGGGCCGTAGAGCACCTTGGTCCCGGCGAACCGCGGGTGATGCCCGTACAGCACGCGCAGCAGCGCGGCTTCCCGGGCCCGGTGCGGCGCGGTCAGGCTGGATACCACCACCCGGTCCCCGATCCACACACTCGAATCCCGGGTGAAGACCAGGTTCGGCAGCGGATCGAGGACGAAGTCGTGCCGGTCGAGGAGCTGGTAGGCCAGGCCCCGCCCGGCGGGCAGCTCCCCCGGCGCGACGCCGGCGATCAGCGTCTCGGCCAGCAGCTCGGATTCGAGGTCGTCCAGATGGTCGCGGAGCACGTCACGGAGCTCGTCGCCGAGCCGCGGATCATCGACCGCCGCCGCGATGGCGGCGTCCCTCGCCCCCTGGTACTCCAGCGTGTCCTGCAGCAGTTCGGTGAGGTAGAGCACTTCCACGCCATGATCCCGGAGGGCCTGGCAGAAGCTGTCGTGCTCCTGCTGGGCCCGGTCGACCCAGGGCAGCCGGTCGAACAGGAGCCGGTCGCGGCTGCGCGGGGACAGCCGCCTCAGCTCGGCACCGGGGCGGTGGACCAGGACGGTCCGCAGCCGGCCAATTTCACTGTCCACCCCGTGCGTGTGCGTCACAAATACCCCCGTCACTACTGCCGCGCTGCCGCGCGAATGACCCCACGGAGGGAGTATCACCATTTCCATGGCTGATTACGCATAACCCAGGTCAATGGATCACCAAGGGTGATCAGGACCGGCTGGCGCCGTTGGCCCGGCCTGCCCGGCCGGGCCGCCGCGGGCGGCCATGACGGCGGCCCGGCCCGCGTTCTCCGCGCCGCCGCGGGGGGCAGGCAGTACCGCCCAGACGGTGGTACCGCGCTCATCGCCCCGCACTCCCCAGCTTGAGCACAGATGCTCGACGATCGTGAGCCCGCGCCCGCCGATCGAGGACAGCGAGGGGTGCGCCGGATGCGGCCGGGTCGCGCCGCCGCCGTCGCTCACGAGCACTTCCAGCGCGGCCGGGCTGAGCATCCAGGCCACCCGGACCCGCTCGTCGGGCAGCGGGCGGGCGTGCAGGATCGCGTTGCTGAGCAGTTCGCTGGGCACCAGGGCGGCATCAGCGATGGTCCCGCCGAACAGCCCAGCACTGCGCAGGTCGGCGGCGATACGCCCGCGGGCGACGGCAACACTGGACGGTACGCAGGGAAGCAGGACAACGCTCGCCGCCCTCACCTCCCTCGCGCGTCCCCGCCCGTGGCCGCGGTAGCTGCCTCCTGCGAGCGGAATGCCCCGCCCGGCTGGCCGGGAAACCAGGCGCGGCGTGATCTTCAGCTGGGCGCAGCTTTCCCCTGCCGGGGGCGGCCTGGCACCACCTGGGACGGCCGGGCCAGCCCCTGGCCGACGCACGAATCGGGCGCGGTAGTGCCCGTTCCCCCTTAGCATGAGTGAACTACTGTCGCCGCAAGCAAGAGGGGCCGCGGGGGGCGGCCCAGGTACCTGTATCCCGTGGCAACTGCCGGCCGGCTGAGCTGGCCTGCCAGCCGGGACGCTGGGACGGGGTGAACCGATGGACCGAGCGGGCCGGGACCCGCGCGTTCCGCTGACCGCCGAACGGACCTCAGCGCAGGCACCAGCCGCAGCCGCGCAGCCGGGAGAGACCGCGCCGTCAGGAAGGACCGTGCCGCCCGGAGATACCGCGCCGCCAGGTGACCGGCCGGGGCTGGCTGCGGGCCGCGGCGCGGGCCGGCTGCCCAGGGTGCGCCAGGCCGCGGCGCACCCCGCCGTCCGCCAGCTGGCCCTGCTGATCTGCTTCCTGGCGGCGGGGGTCGCGGTCACCTGGCCCCGGGCCACGTACCTGACCGGCCAGCTGCCCGAAATGCGTGACTCGGCAGCATACGTGTGGGGTTTCTGGTGGATGGCCCGGCAGGTCAGCCACCTGGCGTACCCGTGGGCGACGGCCTACATGGCCGCCCCGGTGGGAGTGCCGCTGGGCTATCACACGCTGATGCCACTGCCCGGCCTGCTGCTGACCCCGGTGACGCTGCTATTCGGGCCGAGCGTCTCGTACAACCTGCTGGTCATCGCGGTGCCCGGGCTGCTCTGCTACGCCATGTACCGGGCGGCGCGGCTCTGGCTGCCCAGCCAGACGGGCGCGATCGCGGCCGGGGCGTTCTTCGGGCTGTCGGCCATGCTGGCCCAGGAAGACTGGTACCACGTGAACATCGCCGTCGGGGCGCTGTTCCTGCCATTGAGCCTGGAAGCCGCGGTCCGGCTGCGCCGCACCCCGGGGAAACGCCAGGCGGTCATCCTGGGCGTGGTGGTGGGCGCGGCGGTGCTCACCGACCCGGAGTCCGCGGTGCTGGTGGCCATCCTGACCGGGCTGGTGCTGCTGCCCTGGGTACTGCGCCGCCCGTCGCTGAGCCGGCTGTGGCCCCCGGCGCTGGCCGCGGTCACGGCCGCCGTCGTGGCCAGTCCCCAGCTGTTTGCGATGATCCAGGAGCAGGTCCGGGGCGGGCTGCGGATCGATCCCGGGCTGCAGGCGGTGACCGACAAGCTGTACGGGGTCGGGCTGCCCGGGATGTTCTCACCCACGCCCCGGGTGATGGATTTCGGGCTGGACAGCCTGGCCACGCCGTTCCTGCACAGCCGGAACAACGAGGGCCTGCCGATGTTCGGCGTGACGCTGACCGCGCTCGCCCTGATCGGCCTGATCGTGGCCTGGCGGCGGCGCAGCGCCTGGCTGCTCGCGCTGCTCTGGCTGAGCTGTGCCGCGCTGGCGCTGGGCATGTCGCTGTGGGTGGCCAAGCGGCAGTTTGTGCCGTTCATGGACCTATGGAACGGGGTGCGGATCTCACCGGTCCTGCCCTACACCTGGTTCGTCCGGATCCCCGGGCTGTCCGCATTCCGTGAGGCCGACCGGCTGGCCATCCTCGGGCTGGTGCCGGCCGCACTGCTGGCCGGCGCGGCGGTGAACTGGATGCGCTACCACGCGAAACCACTGATCGCCGTGGTCGTCGCGCTCGGCGTGCTGGAGACCGGCTACTCCGGGAACCCGCGGATCGGCGTGATGCCGACCGCGCTCCCCCAGCTGGACCGGCCGATCGCCGCCGACCACTCCCGGTCGATCGTGGTCGATGTCCCGTACGGGCTGCGCGGCGGGATCCCGCAGTACGGCGGGCGGTTCGCGGCCCAGGCCCTGGTGCTGGCCACGGCGGACGGCCACCGACGGGCGGTCGCCTACGTGTCCCGGATTCCCTACCCCATTCGCGACGCCATAGAAAGACACGCGTTCTACACGTGGCTGATCCAGACCCAGCATTACTCCCCGCCTGCCCGCAGCGCCCCGCTGTCCCCGGCCACGTGGAAGCTGCCGCTGTTCAACCGGACCCCGGCTTCCTACACGCCGCTTACCCCGGCTCAGATAGCCGCGGCCCGGCGGGACGCGACGCGGCTGGATATTGGCTGGGTCCTGGTCTGGTTCTCCAATCCCGCGATCGCCCAGTACTTGGCCGATACCGGTTTCCGGTACAGCTACCGGGCCGACGGGGTCTCGGTCTACCGGCCCGCCGCACGCTGAGCAGAGCCCTTTATGGGTGGGTTAGCTAAAGCCAGCGTCAGGCTATTTGCCTATCATTGCCGGTTATTCCATGGGCTTCGTGGTGCGCCTGCGCCCAGCCAGGGCCGCCCAGCCGGTCAGCTGCTGCGGCCCCGGCCCGCAGCGGCCGAGGTGTCGGCCAGCAGGCCTTCCGCGGCCAGCCCGCGGACCAGCCCGCGCAGCCCGGCGGCCAGCCCGGCGCGCTCCTCCGGGGTAAGAGCGCCGATGATCCGGGCCTGACGGGACTGCCACGCCTGCCAGACCCGCGCGGCTACCCGGCTGCCCTCCGGGGTGAGGTAGAGCCTGATATAGCGCTGGTTGGCCGTATCGCGTCCCCGCTGGATCCAGCCCTTGCGCTCCAGCCCGGCGGCGAGGCGGCTCACCGTGCTCTTCTCCAGCCCGAGGAGGGCACCCAGCTGTCCCTGGGCGATGCCCCGCGCGGCGACCAGTTCGATCAGTGCCCGGGCCTCGGACGCGGACAGCACGGGGATGGCCGCCTCATCCGGCCCGGCCGCGCCCGTGGACCCGGGTTCGGCTGGCGGCCCGGGTTCGGCCCGGCCGGGGCGGTCGCGGCCGCCGTTCCGCGGTGCCCCGTTGCCCGGGCCGGCGCTGTCCGGGTTCACCACCCGGAGCAGCTGGGCGAGCAGCTGGACCAGCTCCGCGTCGTCCGCTGCCAAAGAGTTCACCTAACAGTTGTACCGCACAACTGGCCAGATGGTACGTTTTCAGCGTGACAGTTGCCCCGTACAACTCACGGCCCGGCCGGTGCCCCGCCCGTTGCGGCCCGGCCGCCCCCGGCCGGCCGGCCGCTACTGGCCGGCCCGGCGCTGGCGGATCGGCCGCCGCGCGCACACCTTACCGCGATCGCCCCGTAGGCTCACGGTCGTGACGAAACAGGGCCGGGTGAGCGCGCCCGGGCAGCTGAGCGGGCCGGTGACCGGGGGCGACAGCGCCACCGCGATGGCGGAGCCGGAGAACACGCTGCTGCCGGCCGAACCCCTGCGCGACCTGGCCTCCCGGTACGGGCTCAAGCAGACCGCGGTCCGCCCCCCGCTGCGCGGCTACGCCGCGGAGCTGTGGCAGCGGCGGCATTTCATCAGCGGGTTCGCCACCGCACGGAACGTCGCGATGTACACCGAAGCCCGGCTCGGCCAGCTGTGGCAGGTACTCACTCCGCTGCTCAACGCGGGCGTGTACTACCTGATCTTCGGCCTGCTGCTGGGCACTAACCGGGGCGTTCCGAACTACGTGTCGTTCCTGGTCACCGGGATCTTCGTATTCAACTTCACCCAGCGGGCGTTCATCACGTCCTCGCAGGTGATCCGGGACACGCTGCCGCTGATCAGGGCGCTGTACTTCCCCCGGGCCTGCCTGCCGCTGGGCTACGTGCTGATCGAGCTGCAGCAGCTGATCCTCTCCTTCGCTGTGCTGTTCGTCATCGTGCTGATCAGTGGCGAGCCGATCACCCTGTACTGGCTGCTGATCATCCCTGCTCTCATCCTGCAGACCGTGTTCAACGTGGGGTGCGGGCTGATCCTGGCCCGCTGGGGCTCGGGTTTCGACGACGTCAGCCAGCTCCTGCCGTTCATCGTGCGGACCTGGCTGTACGTCTCGGGCGTGCTGTTCAGCCTGCAAGCGCTGACCCTGACCCTGCACGGCAAACTGTCTCACCATCATCATCTTGCCTACCTGCTGCAGATCAACCCGGCCGCGGTCTATATCACGCTGATCCGGAACGCCCTGCTCCGCTCAGAGCGGGACGCCGCGCCTGGGGCGCAGCCATACAACGCGGCCAAATGCCACCTCTATCAGGTCTTCCCTGGCCAGAAACCGACCTACAGCGCGTACTGCCATCCTGTCTTGCCGGGGATCCCGGAGCTGTGGCTGTGGGGTGTGGGCTGGGCTGTGGTGGCAGTGGTCATCGGCTTCCTGTTCTTCTGGCGGGCGGAGGCGAGGTACGGCCGTGGCTAGCCCCATGGTGGTCGTGGACGACCTGCACGTGGTGTACCGCGTCTACGGCAGCAACTCGGACAAGGGCACGGCGGCCAGCGCGCTGCTGCGGATGATCCGCCGCCAGCGGCGCCCGTCTATCCGCGAGGTGCACGCGATCCGCGGGATGTCGTTCGTGGCCTACCGGGGTGACGCGGTGGGGGTCATCGGCCGCAACGGCTCGGGCAAGTCGACACTGCTGCGCGCGATCGCCGGGCTGCTGCCCGCCGAGGAAGGCGCGGTGTACACCGACGGCCACGCGGCCCTGCTCGGCGTGAACGCGGCCCTGCTGGAAGATCTCACCGGCGAGCGGAATGTGGTGCTCGGCTGCCTGGCGATGGGCATGTCTACCCAGGAGACCAAGGAGGCCAAGCCCAGGATCGTGGAGTTCTCCGGGGTGGGCGACTTCATCAACCTGCCGATGAAGGCGTACTCGACGGGCATGGGCTCCCGGCTGCGCTTCGCCATCGCGTCCGCGAAGAGCCACGACATCCTGCTCGTGGACGAAGCCCTGGCCACCGGGGACGCCGAGTTCCAGCGCAAGAGCCATGACCGCATCGACGAGCTGCGCGCCCAGGCAGGCACCGTGTTCCTGGTGGCGCACCAGCTGAGCGAGATCTACGAGACCTGCAACCGGGTCATCTGGATCGAGAAGGGCCAGATCGTGAAGGCCGGGGACGACGTCCCCGGCATCCTCGACGACTACCTGGTGGCGTCCGGCCGCGACCCGCGGTTCCGCGACCTGGCCACCGCCACCGCACCCCCGGACTAGCCCCAGCCCTAGCCGGGCTCAGGCTGGCTAGGGCGCGGCGAACGCGGCCGCGCCGCTGGGCGCGCCCAGGCCGGTCGGCCCGTCGTACTTAGCCCCCGCCGTGCACAGGTAGGCCTTGCTGGCGGGGCAGGTGCCGTCGGATCCGCTGGTCACATCGAACAGCCCGGACGTGTGCTGGTACAGGTAGTGCACGGGGTAGGTGCCGGCCTTGGGCGCCTTGCCGTTGGCCAGCGCGTACACCGCGGCGATGATCGGCGCCGCCTCACTGGTCCCGCCCAGCTGCTGCCAGCCGGTGGGCAGGCCCAGGCCTTTTTCTGGTACCGAGTCATACACCGCGGCCCCGGTGGTCGGGTTGGCGTCCGCGGCCACGTCGTTTTCGGTCCGCCGGGGGCACCCGGTGTCGTTCTGCCAGGATGGCTTGGCCTCGAACCGGGAGCAGCCCGAGCCGGTGGCCCCATTGCCTGAGTTCGCGCTCCACGCGGTCTCCGAGCTGCGGGTGTACCCGCTGCTGCTGGTGCCGCCGATCTGCAGCGTGGTGCCGCCCACGGTGGTCACGTACCGGTACGCGGCCGGCCACTGGGTCCCGTAGCCGGAGTCCCCCGCAGCCGCGGTGATCACCACGCCCTGGTGGTTGAAGTAGTGGTCGTAGTTCTTTTCCCCGGTGAACTCGCTGCCGCTGCCCCAGCTGTTGGACACGTACCTGGTCCAGCCGGTAGCGGTGGCTTCCGCCTTGCTCATGTTGGCGACCCCGGGACTGTTCGCTTCGACCAGCAGGATCTTGCAGTTCGGGCAGATGGCCGAGACCATGTCCAGGTCCAGGGACGCCTCTTCGGCCCACGCCGACGCGTTGGCCGGCAGCGGGCCGGATTTCCCGTTCTGGTTGACGATCTTCAGGCAGCCGGTCGAGGTCTTGCACGCGGGGAGCCCGAACCACTTCCGGTACACGGCCAGGTCACCCGCGGCGTGCGAATCGTTGTAGGCGTCCACAATGGCGACCCGTGCGCCCTTGCCGCCGCTCTTGGCCGCGGCGGTCAGACCGTAGGCACCGGTCAGCTGGTTGGGGCGCAGCGCACCGGCGGCTGGCTTGTTGGCCGGGGTCACCCCGGGCCGCGCCGTGTGCCCGATGGACTGGCATTGCATCTGGCCCGCGGTGCTGGGCACCGGGCAGACCTGGGCCAGCCCGGCCGGCAGCTGGATGTGCCGCGGCTGCGCCACGAAGTGCGGCGCGGTCACCGGGGCGGCCGGCGGCGAACTGGCCGAGGATGAACTGGCCGAAGGTGAACTGCCGGACGGCGAGCCGGCCGAGCCAGCGGACGCGCCCGCGGCCGTCCCGGCCAGGGCCGCCACCATCAGGCCGGAGACCAGCGTCACCGTCCCTGTCCTGCGCAGCAGCACAGCCAGGCGCATGAAGATCCTCCAGAGCACAGCTCACCCCGGGGAGGGCGAGGCGGGGGGATGAACGTAACACGCAGCGAGCCGGGTGCGCGGCAGGCCGGGCAAAGCGCACCGTTGATCTATACCACCCGGCCGGGCCTGCCCGGGCATTACCGGCGGAATGTGGCGTCCTTCACCCCGCGGCCTCAGCTGTCCGCCGGGCGCAACTGCAGCCGCATGCAGGTGCCGCCGGCCGGCCGGGACGAGGCGGCCACCTCGCCACCCTGGGCCCGGGCCAGCTGCCGCACGATGTACAGCCCGAGACCGATCCCGCCGAACCGGCGCCGGTCACCAGTCTCGCCCTGCACGAAGCGCTCGAAGATCCGCTCGTGGTCACCGGGCGCGATGCCGATCCCCTCATCCTGCACGGTGACTTCGATCCAGCCGCTGGCCAGCCGCGCCGCGACGGTGACGGTGCCACCGCCCGGGGAGTACTTGAACGCGTTCTCCAGCAGCTGGCCGACGATAATGTCAGTGGCCATCGGGTCCCCGTGCGCGGGCGGCAGCCCGTCGGGGATGTCCGCGGCCAGGATGTGCGCCTCTGACAGCGGCCGGAAGGCCATGGCTGTACCGCGGAGCAGGGCACCCAGGTCGAAGGGGCCGTTGGTGACGGTCAGCTGCTCCGCCCCGGCCCGCGAGCCGAGCAGCAGCTGCTCCACCAGCCGCCCGAGCGAGCCAGCCCGGTCGGCGATGGTCTGCACCGCGGCCCGCCGCTCACCGTCGGTCAGCTTGTCCCAGCGGCTGGCCAGGGTGCTCGCGAAGCCCTGCACGACCGTGATCGGCGTGCGCAGCTCATGGCTGGTGGTGGCGAGGAACAGGTCCTTGGCTTCCTCCAGCTCTTTGGCCGCGGTCACGTCCCGGAAGTCGATGACCCGCTCGTCCCGGCCGTCCAGCCCGTTGCACAGCACATCGAGCCACCGGCCGCTGGGCAGCCGGTGGGTCAGCTTGCCGCGGCCGGGCTGGGGCACCGGGAACGGCGGCGGCCGGCCGGTGACCTCTTCGGCGGACAGGCCGGTCAGGTCGTGCGCGGCTGGATTCCACTGCCGGATCAGGCCGGCCGCGTCGAGCACCGCGATGCCGTCGGCGCTGGCATCGATCACCGCCCGCTCATGGGCCCGTTGCCGGACGACCTCCTCGAACGCCATCGCGTTGGTCAGCGCGACGCTGGCGTGCCCGGCCATCAGCTCGAGGAGCTCAAGCTCGATGTGCCCCACCTTCCGGTCGCTGTACAGCGCGTACAGGCCGCCGTAGGGCCGACCGGCCACGTGCGACAGGCTGAGCGCGATCGTGTGCAGGCCGGGCAGCGCGGACCAGATGAGGTCGTCGAAACCGCCGGACTCGCCGGTGGCCATCATTACCGTCTGGCCGGAGCTCATCAGCTGGCCGACCAGGCTCGACTCCAGGTCGGCGGTGCGCCCGCGCAGGCTGGCCGGCAACCCGTCCATGCTGACCAGGCGGAGCTTGTCGTCCTCGATGAGCACGAACCCGCCCGCGTCGGCGCCGGTCAGCTCGCGGAGGCTGGCGGCGATCCGGTCCAGCACGGACTCCAGGTCACGCTGGGCGTTCATGTCGGCCACCACATCGCCGAGGCGGCGCACCACCCGGGCGCGCTGCGCGATGTAGTACCGGGCCTCGTCATCCTCGTCAGTGGGGTGGCACACGTTGACCCAGCCCAGCATCTCGCCACCCCGGCCGGTCAGCGCGCTGATATCGATGCGCAGGTCGATGAGGGAGCCGTCGCTGCGGGCCCGGCGGGTCACGAACGAGAGCTGGCCGCCGCTGCGTACCCGCTCCAGCACCGCGTTGTGCTCGGCCTGCAGCTCCTCCGGGATGATCGGTGGCGCCAGGCCGAGCACCTCGGCCGCGGGCCAGCCGAACATCCGCTCGGCAGCTGGATTCCACAGCAGGACCGAGCGGTCCGTGCTGAACGCGACGATCGCGTCGGCCGCGCTTTCGATTACCGCCCGTGCCGTCGCGTCCACCCGGCTCTGCCCGGCTGCGGTTGGCACACCCATCCCACTCATGGTGCCATCCCGTCGCGATCCTGGCCTGGCAATGCCCAACGCCGGTGCTGGCCCGTGACCTGCCGGTGCTGGTCAGC
>Ga0134128_10010609_pt1 | contig 11036 bp, 8 predicted proteins | sample KB31754_FD_96462 | JGI IMG/M metagenome (GOLD analysis project Ga0134128, IMG submission 96462) | Terrestrial soil microbial communities with excess Nitrogen fertilizer from Kellogg Biological Station, Michigan, USA - KB3-175-4 | ecosystem: Environmental > Terrestrial > Soil > Unclassified ...
ATCGAGGAGACGCTGGAGGCGCTGAACGACGTCGTGCGCGCCGGCAAGGCCCGCTACATCGGCGCGTCCTCCATGTACGCTTGGCAGTTCGCCAGGATGCTCGCGGTCAGCGACGACAACGGCTGGGCCCGCTTCGTCTCCATGCAGCCGCAGTACAACCTGGTCTACCGCGAGGAGGAGCGCGAGATGCTGCCGCTCTGCCGGGCGGAAGGCATTGGCGTGATCCCCTGGTCGCCGCTGGCGCGCGGCTTCCTGGCCGGCGGCCGCGCCCAGCCCAAGGAGGGCAACACCGAACGCGCACGGACCGACGAGTTCTCGCCCCGGCTCTATTTCCGCGACGCCGACTTCAAGGTGGTGGACGCGGTCGAGGCCGTCGCCAAGGGCCGCGGCCTGACCAACATGCAGGTGGCGCTGGCCTGGGTGCTGCGGAACCCGGCGATCACCGCGCCCATCGTCGGGGCCTCGAAGCTCGGCCACCTGGAGGAGGCGGTCGCGGCCCTGGACGTCAAGCTCACCGACGACGAGGCCAAGGCGCTGGAGAAGCCCTATCAGCCCAAGCCCGTGCTGGACCACGCGTGAGGACCGCGACCCTCGGGCCCGTCGGCGAGGTCAGCCGCCTCACCCTGGGCGGCGGCGGGATCGGCCAGATCTGGGGCGAGACCTCGAAGGAGGAGGCCTTCGCGACCATCAAGGCCGCGCTGGACGGCGGGATCACCATGCTGGACTGCGCGCCCACCTACCGCAACTGCCAGGCCTTCGTCGGCGAGCTGTTCGGCGGCCGCCTGCCGCGGGACGTGAAGATCACCACCAAGCACCAGCTGGGCAACCCGGCGCCCTCCGGCGCGGGCTGGGAGCTCTCCGAGTCGCTGCGCCAGAGCCTGGAGACGATGCGGCTGGAGCGGGTGGACGTCTTCTTCCTGCACTCCAACCTGCACGGCGAAGGCTTCGTCTACAGCCACGGCGACCTGCGCAAGGACGAGTTCTCGACCTCGCTGCCGCTCTATGCCGACGTGGTCGTCCCGACCCTGGAGTCGCTGAAGGCCCGGGGTCTGATCGGCGCCTGGGGGATCACCGGCATCGGCGTGCCGACCGCGGTGCTCAGCGCCATCGATCACGATCCCGCGCCCGACGTGGTCCAGGCGATCGCCAACCTGATGGACTCCGCCGGCGCGCTGCGCCGCTACGCCGAGCGGGCCCGGCCGAGGGAGATCGCCGCCGCCGCCAAGGCCCGCGGGGCCGGCGTCATGGGCATCCGCGCGGTGCAGGCGGGCGCGCTCACCGCCGCCGTCGACCGCGAGCTCTCGCCGAACTCCCCCGACCGCAGGGACTATGACCGCGCCGCGGGCTTCCGCGCCCTCTGCGCCGGCTGGGGCGAGGACCCGGCCTACGTCGCGCACCGCTATGCGCTCTCCATGCCCGACATCGACACCGTGGTGCTGGGCGTGAAGAACCGCGCCGAGCTGCAGCAGTGCCTGGACGCCGAGGCCGCCGGGCCGCTGGAGCCGGAGCGCATGGCGGCGATCGACGGGCTGGAGCTCGCGAACTAGCGCCGCTCGTCCCGGCGAAGGCCGCGATCCCAGCGGATTCCGGACCCCCCTTTCGTGACCTATTGTTCTTGGATTGTTCGGACGCTAGCGATTCGCAATCGCTGACTCGTGCGGGAGCCCGGCATTCGCCGGGGTGAGCGGTTGGGGGGCGCATGAAGGAAAAGCTCACCGCCGGCGAGGCGCGCCGCATTGCGCTGGGCGCCCAGGGCTTCGCGAGCGCGCGGCGGCCCGGCCCGGTCACCAGACGCCAGCTGACCAGGCTCGTCGAGCGGCTGGGGGTCGTGCAGATCGACAGCGTCAATGTGGTCAGCCGCACGCACTACCTGCCGGCCTTCTCGCGGCTGGGCGCCTATCCGCGCGCCATGCTGGAGGAGCTCGCCTGGGCGAGGAAACGACCACTGTTCGAATACTGGGCGCACGAGGCTTCGCTGCTGCCGTTGCAGAGCCAGCCCTTGTTCCGCTGGCGGATGGCCGACGCCCACGACGGCGCGGGGACGTGGAAGGGCGTCGCCCGTTTCCTGCGCGAGCGGCGCGATTTCGTGGACAAGGTGCTGGCCGAGATCACGGCGCGCGGGCCGCTGGCCGCCTCGGAGCTGGAGATGGGCCACAAGGGCGAAGGCGGCTGGTGGGGCTGGAGCGAGGCCAAGCGCGCCGTCGAATGCCTGTTCTGGACCGGCGAGCTCACCACGGCCACGCGGCGCGGCACGTTCGAACGCGTCTACGGCCTCACCGAGAAGGTGCTGCCCAGGGCCGTGCTGGCGGCGCCCACGCCCGCCCGCGCCGACGCGCACCGCGAGCTCTACCGCCGCGCCGTCCGGGCGATGGGGATCGCCACCTCGAAGGACCTGCGCGACTACTTCCGCATGCCGGTGGAGGGCGCCAAGGCCCGCATGGCCGAGCTGGTCGAGGCCGGCGAGATGATCCCGGTCGCGGTGAAGGGCTGGCGCGAGCCCGCCTTCCTCGACCCCGCCGCGCGCTGGCCCCGGCGGGTGGACGCCCAGGCCCTGCTCTCGCCCTTCGACAACCTAATCTGGTTCCGCGAGCGCACCGAGCGGATGTTCGGCGTGCGCTACCGCATCGAGATCTACACGCCGGCGCCCAAGCGCACCCACGGCTACTACGTGCTGCCGTTCCTGGAGGGCGATGCGCTGACCGCGCGGGTGGACCTGAAGGCCGACCGCAAGGCCGGCGTGCTCGTGGTCCAGGCCAGTCACGCCGAGCCCTGGGCCAGCGAGGCCACGCCCGTGCGCCTAGCGCAGGAGCTGAAGCTGATGGCGGGCTGGCTGGGACTGGAGAGCGTGCGGGTGGAGCGGCGGGGGGACCTGGCCGCGGCGCTGACAGCGACCGTGGGTTCGTGACGTTCGCCCCCTCCGTCAGCTTCGCTGACACCTCCCCCGACCTCTGCGCGACAGGTGAGGAGCGATACCGCCGCTCCTCACCTGTCGCGCAGACGACGGGGGAGATGGATCGGCGCGAAGCGACGAGACGGAGGGGGCTTGCCCCCTAAGCCCAGCCCTCGGTCACCGCGTGCAGGCGGGCGTAGGCGCCGCCGCGGCCGACCAGGTCGGCGTGGCGGCCCTCCTCGACGATGCGGCCGTTCTCGAACACCAGGATGCGGTCGGCGCCGCGGATGGTGGACAGCCGGTGGGCGATGACGATGGTCGTGCGGCCCACCATCAGTTCCTCCATCGCCGCCTGCACCTGACGCTCGGTCTCCACGTCCAGCGAGGAGGTGGCCTCGTCCAGCACCAGCACCGGCGCATCGGCCAGGAAGGCGCGGGCGATCGCCACCCGCTGGCGCTCGCCGCCGGAGAGCTTCACCCCGCGCTCGCCGACCAGGGTGCGATAGCCCAGCGGCAGCCTGGCGATGAACTCGTGGGCGCGGGCGCGCTTCGCGGCCAGCACGATCTCGTCCTCGGTGGCGCCGGGACGGGCGTAGCTGATGTTGTCGGCCAGGGTGCGGTGGAACAGGGCCGGGTCCTGCGGCACCACCGCGATGGCGCGCCGGAGCGTCCCTTGGCTCACCTTGGCGATGTCCTGGCCGTCGATCAGGATCTGGCCGTCCTGCAGGTCGTAGAGCCGCTGGATCAGCTTCACGAACGTCGACTTGCCCGCCCCCGTCGGCCCGACCAGCGCCACCCGCTCGCCCGGCGCGATGCGCAGGGAGAACCGGTCGTAGAGCGGCTGCTCGGCCGACTTGTAGCGGAAGGTCACCCGGTCGAAGACGATCTCGCCCAGGTCGGCGCGGAAGGCGTCGGCGTCCGGCGGGTCGACCACCTGCGGGGCCATGGTCGCGTAGCGGGCCACGTCCTCGGTGTCGTCCAGCCCGCGCTGGGCCATGCGGATGTTGTCGCCGATGTTGCGCAGGTAGCCGGTCATCAGCATGAACGAGGTGATGGCGAAGGCGATGTCGCCGGCGCTGGCGCGGCCCGCCGCCCACTCGCGCAGCAAGAGGCCGGTCAGGCCCGCCTGCAGGATCACCAGCAACAGGTTGTGCCAGAGCCAGAGGTTGGTGAAGCGGTTCCAGGTGCGGATGGTGGCCCGGCGCCACATCTCGGTGACGCTGGCGAGGCGCGCCTCCTCGCGCGTCTCCGCCCCGAACGACTTGACCGTCATGTTGGACGAGAGCGCGTCGGCCAGCGCCCCGCCGATGCGGCTGTCCAGCGCCACGGACCGCAGGTTGGCTGGGCGCGCATAGAGCGAGGTCAGCACGACGTTGGAGGTCACGTAGAACACCGCCACGGCCGCCGCGAAGCCGCCCACCAGCGGCCAGCGCACCGCCATCATGATGCACAGGCCGCCCAGCACGATGGCGGCCGGCCCGAACCAGATCAGGGCCGCGTCGGTGACGGTGTCGTAGCCCCACATGGCCCGCGTCAGCCGCCGGACGGTCGCGCCGGCGAAGGTGTCGGCGTGCCAGTCGGCCGAGAAGCTCTGCACGCGGGCGAACGCCTCGTCGGTCATGTCCTTCATGTTGTTGGCGCTCATCGGGATCAGGAACCGCATGGCGAGATTGCGGATCACCGAGAACGCCAGGTAGACGCCCACGAAGATCGCCCAGGCGCGCCAGGCCGGGTCGGGATGCGCCGGCCCGCGCCCGACGGCGTCGACCAGCCGGCCCGAGGCCCAGGGCAGCGACAGGTCGAAGCCGATCGCCGCCAGGGTCAGGCCGACCGTGCCGGCGAACAGCAGGGGGCGCCGCCACCAGAAGCTGGAGATGAAGCCCGCCACCTGGCGGTTCTTCAGCACCCGCTCGCGGGTTTCGTCGGTATCCTCGTAATGGTCGGTCATGGCTTGGGCTCGAAACGTCTTGGCGCCGGCCGGGTCGCGAAGAGGCCTCGATGCGCGAGGCGGCGCCGCGGCGGCGCAATGGATGCTTTGGGGTGGAGCGGGGGTCTCATGGGACCCGGCGGACCACGGGCGCGCGGAGGGGCTTCGGGCCGGACCCGATCTGGGGCCTCGGAAGAAGCGTTCCGGACTTAACGGTGCGGCGGCGGCCCGGCGAACCGTCGAGGATCAGGCGCTGCGAAAACTTGCATCGTCACGCACCCTCCTTGGCGGTTGATCGAGGCCGCGGAACCTAGGCGCGGTCGCGCGGCCGGTCAATCCGGCCGGGCGAACGGCGGTCGGGCGGTCGCGAAGTTCCGCCCTCGCGTGGCCCGAAGGTCACAGCCGCCTCGGCGCCCAGCATCTTCAGGAAGTGCGCCATGGCGCCGCCCACCGCCTCGCGCTCCAGGCAGTACCAGACGAACTGGCCGCGCTTGTCGCTGGTCACCAGGCCCGCGGCCTCCAACAGCTGCAGGTGCTTGGAGATTGCCGGCTTGGACATCGAAAAGCGCGCCGCGATCTCGCCGGCGGTAAGCTCGTCCGTCGCCAGGTAGGCCAGAATCTGGCGGCGCGATTCCGAGGCCAGGGCGGCAAACACCTTGTCAACCAAGGGGAATCCTATTTAACTCATTAATTAAATGTCTAACAATTATAGGCGCGGCCGGCGAGTCGCGCCAGGGAGGCTGCCGTGACCGCGCCGCTGAAGACCGTCCGCCGCCGCTTTGCCGAGCATGTCTGCGCCGTCGCCGACACGGACTGGCCGGAGCTGATCGCCGCGTTCAGCGCCGTGCCTCGGGAGCGGTTCGTGGGCCCAGGACCATGGACGACCTTCGGAGCCGGGCTGCAGCGGGAGGTCACGCCCGACTCCGATCCGCGGCGCCTCTACAACAACGTGCTGATCGCGCTGGACGAGGCCAAGGGGCTGAACAACGGCCAGCCGAGCTTCTGGGCCGCGCTGTTCGACCGGCTTCGCCCCCGGCCCGGCGAGCGGACTATCCACGTCGGCGCGGGGGGTGGCTACTACACGGCGATCCTGGCCGGACTGGTCGGCCGCATGGGTCGCGTCATCGCCATGGAGTACGAGCCGGAACTGGCCGCGGCGGCCGCCAAGGCGCTGGCGGACCGGCCCAACGTCGAGGTGCTCGCGGGCGACGCCCATGCGCTGGTCGAGGGGCCGGCCGACGTCATCGTCGCGAGTTGTGGCTTCGACGACCTGCCTGTTGCCTGGGTCGGGGCGCTCGCCGACGGAGGCCGGCTGATGCTGCCGCTGACCGCGGCCTCGCAGCTGCCCGGCATCGGCGCGGGCGCCGTGCTGCTGGTGACGCGGCGCGGCCCCGCGTTCGAGGCGGCGTTCGTCTCCGGCACAATGATCTACCACGACAAGGCCGGCCGTTCAGAGACGGCGGGCGCGCGCCTCGCGCAGGCGTTCGGCTTCAGCCCGGGCGCGGCCTGGAGCCCGCCTAAGATCGCCTCGCTGCGGCTTGGCGGAATGCCGGACGAGACCTGCTGGCTCGCCGGCGAGAGCTGGTGGCTCTCGACCGCGCCGAACCCTTAGGCCGCTACCACACCCGCACCCGCGCATCCGGCGCGAGGTACATCTTCTGGCCCGGCTTGACGGCGAACGCCTGGTACCAGGCGTCGACGTTGCGCACCTCCGCGGCGCGCCACTCATTGGGCGAGTGCGGATCGCTGATCAGCTGCTGCCTGAGCGCATTCTCCCGCTGCAGCGAGCGGTGCGTCTGGGCGAACGACAGGAAGAAGCGCTGGTCCCCGGAGAGCCCCGCCAGCACCGGCGCCGGCTTGCCGCCGAGAGAGGCGTGGTAGGCGTCGAGCGCGACCGCCAGGCCCGCCAGGTCGCCGATGTTCTCGCCCAGCGTCAGCCGCCCGTTGATGTGCAGGCCGGGCAGCGGCTCGTAGCCGTCGTACTGCGCCGACAGCGCCGCCGTCGCGGCCTTGAACCGCGCCAAGTCGGCCGGCGCCCACCAGTCGTTGAGCGCGCCGGTCTCGTCGTACTTGGAGCCCTGGTCGTCTAACTGGTGGCTGATCTCGTGGCCGATCACCCGGCCGATCGCGCCGTAGTTCACCGCCGCGTCGGCGTAGGGATCGAAGTTCGGCGGCTGCAGGAAGCCGGCCGGGAACATCACCTTCACCAGCGTCGAGTTGGACTGGGCGTTGATGGTCTGCGGGTTCATCGACCATTCGCCGCGGTCGACCGGCCGGCCGAGCCGGCTGGTCGATCGCCAGTGGCTGAAGGCCTGGGCGCGCAGCAGGTTCTCGAAGGCTTCGCCGGGCTTCACCTCCAGCCGCGTGTAATCGCGCGGCGGGGTCTGGCCGCCCACCTCGACGCGCAGGTTGGCGAGCTTGGCCAGCGCCCGGGCCTTGGTGGCCGGCGTCATCCAGTTGTTGCCTTGGATGCGGCGGCCCATGGCGGCCTTCAGGTTGCGGGTCATCTCGGTGACCTGCGCCCGCGAGGACGGCGGGAAGTAGCGCGCCAGATAAATCTCGCCCACCGCCTGGCCCAGCGCGCGGTCGGTCTGGGCCACGGCCTGCTTCCAGGCTTGCGGCATCTGCTGCGTGCCCTGCAGCACCTTGCCGTTGAACTCGAAGTCCGCCTCGCGGAACGCCCTGGGTCCGCAGGGCGCGAAGTTGCGGATGGCGCGGACGGCCAGGACGTCGCGCCAGTCGGCCAGGTCCACGCCGCGCGCCAGGGCGGCCGCGGCGGCGACGGCCGAGGGCTGGGCCACGATGTAGATCGCCTGCCCGTCGAGGCCGGCCGCGCCCAGATAGGCGTCCCAATCCAGTCCGGGCGCGAGCGCGGCGAGCTGGGCGCGGGTGTGCGGGTTGTAGCGCTTCTCGGCCTGTCGGCTCTGCTCGCGCGACCACATGCCCCTGGCCACCTTCTCCTCCAGGGCATAGACGCGCCCGGCCCGCGCCTCGGGCTGATCGAAGCCGGCCAGCTGGAACAGCCGGGCGATGTGGGCGCGGTAGGCGGTGCGGGCCGCCAGGTTGGCCGGCGCGTTCACCAGGTAGTAGTCGCGGTCGGGCAGGCCGATCCCGCCCTGGCTGAGCGTCGGCACGTAGCGGGTGGGCTGCTTCACATCGACGGTGACGCCGCAGCCGATCGGCGACGGGTCGGGCCTCGACGCGCCGTTCGGATTTGCCAGGTCGGCCCATGAGAGCGCCGCCAGCGCCCGCGCCAGGCCATCAGGCGTCGTGACCGCCGCGGCCCTGGCGAGCTCCGGCTTCAGCGGCTCCAGACCGCGCCGCTCCAGGAGCGCCTCGTCGGTCCAGGCGCGATAGTAGTCGCCGATCTTGCGCCCGTTCGCCGTGCCCAGCGCGCCGGCGGCTTCCATGATCCGCCGCGTGCGGGTTTCGGTCGTCTCGCGCATGACGCCGGAATAGGCCGCGCGGTCGGCGGGGATCGAGGCCTGCTTCAGCCAGCCGTTGTTCACGTAGCGATAGAAGTCGTCGCCCGGCGCGATCGCGCGGTCCATGGCCGTAAGGTCCAGGCCGAAGTCGCCGTAGGCGGGCTTGCCCTTCGCCGCCTCGCCGAACGCCCGAGGCCCCGCCGCGGCCAGCACGACGCCCGCCACCAGCCCCTCGGCCAGCCCTCGCCTCGTCAGACGCATGCGCTTTCCCCCATTTTCGCGAGCTCTGTTTGCGAGGGCCAGTTCTGCCCCTAAACAGGCGCCCACGCCAATGGCCACGATGACGCCCCTGCCCGACGCCGCCCCCGGAAACTGGGTGGACCGCTTCGCGCCCGCGCGCCTGCGGCCGTGGCTCAAGCTCGGCCGCTTCGACCGCCCGACGCCAATCTGGCTCCTCGCATTGCCCGGCTGGCAGGGCGTGGCTCTGGCCGACGCCATGGAGCACCGGCTGCCGGACTTGTCGCTGATGGCCGAGATCCTCGTGGGCGCGGCGCTGATGCGGGCGGCCGGCTGCGCCTACAACGACATCGTCGACCGCGACATCGACGCCAAGGTGGCCCGCACCGCCGGCCGGCCGATCCCGTCGGGCCAGATCAGCGTGCGCCAGGCCTGGGGTTTCCTGGTCGCCTGCAGCCTGGGCGGCCTGGCCATCCTGCTCAGCCTCCCGCCGGTGGCGGTGGCGCTGGGCGTGGCTTCGCTGGGCCTGATCGCCGCCTATCCGTTCATGAAGCGGATCACCTGGTGGCCGCAGGCCTGGCTGGGGCTGACCTTCAACTGGGGCGCGCTGCTGGGCTTCTCGGCCGCCACCGGCGCGGGGCCGGAGTTCTGGCGCGGCATGGCGCTGAGCGTCGTGCGCCACCCGTCCCTCTTTCCCGACGTCGCCGCCGACGGGGCGCTGAAGCTGCCGGCCCTGCTGCTCTATGCCTCGGGCGTGTTCTGGACCCTGGGCTACGACACCATCTACGCCATCCAGGACCTGGAGGACGACGCGCTGGCCGGCGTGAAGTCCTCGGCGCGCCGGCTGGGCGGCCAGGCGCCGCTGGCCATCCTGGCCTTCTACCTCGCCTGCCTCGCGCTGCTGATGGCCATGGGGCCGAGCGCGGGCCTGGGCCCGCTCTACTACCTGGGCCTGATCGGCTACGGGGTCTGCCTGTTCACCCAGGCGCGGCGGGTGCGGCTCGACGATCCCGCCAAGGCCCTGCGCCTCTTCAAGCTGAATGCGATCGCGGGGCTGATCCTGACACTGGCCATCGCGGCCGGCACGCGCGGCGTGTTCTTCGAATAGGAAGCCGCCCGCCCAGGCGCGGAACGTGACTCGGCGTCAACCTGTTTTCGCCAGGACTTCGGCGTTACAATCAAACCCATGGCAGTCGCCGCCCGCGTCGATCCGAAAAACTACTTCCCGGCCGAGGAGTGGGCGCCGCTCGCCCGCCGTTCGCCGTGGAAGGGGCTGGCGCTGCTGGCTCATGCCTGGGCCGTGATCGGACTGGCGATGGCTGGCGCCGCGCTGTCGCCCTGGTGGCTCATGCCCGTGACCATTCCGCTGGCCATCGTCGTGATCGGCGGCCGGCAGCTGGGCCTGGCGATCCTGATGCATGACGCCGCCCACGTGGCCTTGCACCCGGACCCGAAGGTCAACGACTGGGCCGGCCATCACCTGACCACCGGGGGCCTGGCGGACTACCGCAAGTACCACCTGCAGCACCACAAGTACGCCCAGCAGGCCGAGGACCCCGACCTGGGGCTCTCCGCGCCCTTCCCGATCACGCGGGCGTCGCTGCGCCGCAAGATCATCCGCGACCTGACCGGCCAGACCTACTGGAAGCAGCGCTGGAGCGGACTCTTCAAGCGGATCGCGGCCCGCAAGGCCGACGAGCCCCTGTGGCCGATCCTCAAGGAGGCGATCTACGGCCGCCGCCGGTTCCTGATCGGCATGGCCGCCACCATCGCGGTGACCGCGCCGTTCGGCTACGTATGGGTGTGGGCGGTCCTCTGGCTGATCCCGCAGGCGACCTGGCTGCCGCTGATCACCCGCCTGCGCAACATCGCCGAGCACGCCAACGTAGCCAAGGATGAGCCCGATCCGTTGCGCCATGCCCGAACCACGCACGCCAATTGGCTGGAGCGGGCGATCATCGCGCCCTACTTCGTGAACTACCACTGCGAGCACCACATGTTCATGCACGTGCCCTGCTACAACCTGCCCCGGGTGGAGCGGGCGCTGAAGCAGAAGGGCGTGTGGCCGCAGATGCTGACCGCGCCGGGCTATCTGGATGTACTGAAGCTCGCGAGTTCGAAGCCCATCGCCGCGCCGCCCGCGATGGCGACCGCCGGGGCAGCGCCGAACTTCCCGCCGTAGCCAGCGTTCCTACGGTATGCCGATGAAGCTCGAAGGCTCGTGCCGCTGCGGCGCGGTAAGGTTCTCGTGCGACACCCATGCGCCGGTCCCCTATCAGCGCTGCTACTGCACGATCTGCCGCAAGACCGCCGGCGGCGGCGGCTATGCGATCAACCTGAGCGCGGTCGCGCCCACGCTGAAGGTCGAGGACCCGGACACGGCCATCCGCATCTACCGCGCCGAGATCGCCGACGAGACGACCGGCGCCTGCGAGACCTCCACCGGCGAGCGGAGCTTCTGCAGCCGCTGCGCCACGGCGCTGTGGCTATTCTCGCCGGAGTGGCCTGAGCTGGTGCACCCCTTCGCCTCGGCGGTGGACACCGACCTGCCCGTCCC
>Ga0134128_10010610_pt1 | contig 11035 bp, 6 predicted proteins | sample KB31754_FD_96462 | JGI IMG/M metagenome (GOLD analysis project Ga0134128, IMG submission 96462) | Terrestrial soil microbial communities with excess Nitrogen fertilizer from Kellogg Biological Station, Michigan, USA - KB3-175-4 | ecosystem: Environmental > Terrestrial > Soil > Unclassified ...
CACATAAAAGCGGCTGGTGTTAACCGGCCCGATATCGCTCAACGTAAGGGAAGCTATCCACCGCCGCCCGGAGCGCCCGCAGATATTCCGGGATTAGAAGTATCGGGAATCGTTGAGGGCTGCGGGCCCGATGTGCGCCGTTGGAAAAAAGGCGATAAAGTTTGCGCGTTGCTGGCTGGTGGTGGCTACGCCGAATTTGCGGTGGTTGATGCAGGCCAATGCCTTTCCATGCCACATGGATTAAGCTATGTAGAGGCCGCTTCCTTACCCGAGACTGTTTTTACGGTTTGGAACAATGTTTTTCAAAGAGGTGCTTTAAAGCCGGGTGAAAATTTTCTCGTGCAGGGCGGAAGCAGCGGGATAGGCATTACGGCTATTCAATTGGCGAAGGCTTTTGGTGCTACCGTTTTCGCAACCGCGGGTTCGGCTGAAAAATGCGCCGCATGCACTTCGCTGGGTGCAGATGAATGTATTAATTACAAGGAAGAAGATTTTGAAATGGCTCTTGAGTCAAAAGGTGTAGATGTGGTGTTGGACATGATCGGTGGCGATTATGTGGCTAAAGAGATCCGGTTGCTTCATGCTGACGGTCGTCTTGTATTTATAAATTCCATGAAAGGAAATAAGGTGGAATTAAATATAACGGATATTATGAGAAAGCGTTTGATCATTGCCGGTAGTACGCTTCGCAACCGCGATATCCTTTTCAAAACCGCCCTGGCCGCGGAAGTGGAGGCTCATGTGTGGCCATTGATAAAATCTGGAAAATTTAAGCCAGTTATTTATAAGACTTTTTCGATGCAGCATGCGGCCAAAGCGCATGAATTAATGGAAAGCAGCAGCCATATTGGTAAAATTATTTTGGTGAATGAAGATTAAGGATAATGTTTTAAATTTATCGGCTTAGTTCAACTAAGCGTCCAGACATCATTTTACTTCACCAGAAATTTTGACATTATGAATTCAAGAAGACAATTTTTACAGAAGCTGACGGTGTCAGCCATTGCGTTGCCATTTGTTTCCTGGGCCGGGCCGGTCGGTATTAAAGATCTTTTTGATGTCAATTATGACGGGCCGGTACTTCGCGTGGCGATTATGGGATTGGGTAGCTATGGCTCAAGGGTTGCGGAGGCCATGCTTTCCTGCAAGAATGCAAAATTGACCGGCCTTATCAGCGGCACGCCTTCGAAAATAAAAGACTGGCAAAACAAATACAATATCCCCGATGGCAACTGCTATAATTATGAAAATTTCGACAATATTAAAAATAATTCGTCGATCGATGCGGTTTACATCATCACGCCTAATGGCCTTCACCATGATGAAGCGATAAGAGTAGCCAAAGCCGGCAAACATGTTATTTGCGAAAAACCAATGGCACTTAATGCAAAAGAAGGCCAGGAAATGATTGATGCCTGCAAAAAAGCCGGCGTTAAATTGCTGGTGGGTTACAGGATGCATTTCGAGCCAAACACGCTTGAAGTTATACGCATGCGAAAGGATGGAGAGTTGGGAAAGATCATGTTCTTCCAGGGATTGTGTGGATTCAGGATCGGCGATCCCAATCAATGGAGATTGAATAAAAAGCTTGCCGGCGGCGGGTCTATGATGGATATCGGAATTTATGCCATTAACGGAGCGCGCTACATGGTGGGAGAGGAGCCTGTGTGGGTAACGGCGCAGGAGACTAAAACCGATCCCGTAAAATTCAAGGAAGGCGTTGATGAAACGATTCAATTTCAATTTGGTTTTCCAGGCGGTGCCGTGGCTTCCTGTTTGTCCACATATAACATGAACAACCTTGACAGATTTTTTTTAAACGGAGAAAAAGGATTTGCAGAAATGCAACCTTCGACCAATTATGGACCCATAAAAGGACGTACCAATAAAGGCGAGTTGACTGGTCCGCATACCATTCACCAGGCGGTTCAGATGGACGCGATGGCAGGCATTATCCTGGAAGGAAAATCTTCCGAAGTACCTGTAGACGGTGAGGAAGCGTTGAAAGATTTAAAGATCATCGATGCAATTTATCTTGCAGTGAAAACCGGAAAGAAGGTTGAATTGAAGTTGTGATGGGAATGGATCTTTTATAATTATTATTTATTGACTGACAAGTGAAAAAGTAGATTTTTGTCTTTTTTTCCTTAAAAAGTTTTATAGAAAATTGATGTAAACTCTTATCGGTGCAGGGTTTCCGAAATCCGTGGGCAACCGTTGCGATTTTTTATTTCAATTTTATACTCCGATTTTACGGAAACTGAATTGGTTTTAAAAAACCGTTGGGTAATTCCGGCGAAATTGGAAAAGGCAAAAGTTGAATTTCAGTATAAAACCATTCAGGAAGCCTTTCAAGATATTTTACAACCATAAGCGTTTGTGTTTATATTCCTTTTTTATCCCTCCAAAGATTTCAATTTCTTTTTAGGCTAATTTCTTTATTTTACACCTTTAAACCTGTTTATGAAAATAATTCCTTTGATCATTTCGGCATTGGTTAGTGCCGTGTTGGTGGTGGTGTTGAATTCATCTTTTGTTCTTCCTGTGCCGTTGGGGAAATTATTAAGCCCTCAAAACGGACTATGGCAAAATGCAGAACCTGTTGACCACGATTATTCTGCAGCGCTTTCATTTCCACAACTAAAAGGAAAAGTAAGTGTCTATTTTGACGAAAGGCTTGTGCCGCACGTGTTTGCAGAACAGGATAATGATGCCTATTTCGTACAGGGATATTTGCATGCAAAATTTCGCCTTTGGCAAATGGAATTTCAGACGCATGCTGCGGCCGGCAGGCTTAGTGAGATCGTAGGAAATAAAGCAATCCCTTATGATCGGGATAAAAGAAGATTGGGGATGGTATTCGCTGCGGAACGTGCTTTGCAGGAAGTCGAAAAAGATCCTGAAACGCTTGCTGAATGCAATAATTATACAGCCGGCGTCAACTCTTATATAGAAAGCTTGGATGAAAGCTCACTGCCGTTTGAATATAAGCTGCTGGGTTCCTATCCTGAAAAATGGACGAATTTAAAAACAGCGCTTTTTCTTAAAGCGATGTCGCTCGATCTTGCCGGGTATGAAAATGATTTCGAATCAACCAATGCAAAATCCGTTTTCTCGTCAGCAGATTTTGATAAGATTTATCCAATTATCATGGATTCGCTTGATCCGATCGTTCCAAAAGGAACCATCTTTCCAAAGCCTGGCATCCAGGTAAAAATTCCGGCCTCTGCGGACTCTCTTTATTTTGATAAAAAGGATTCTACGACTATCGATGAGCAAAAACCAAATCCTGATAATGGGAGTAATAACTGGGCCGTGAGTGGAGCAAAGTCCGCCAGTGGTTCCCCTATTTTGTGCAATGATCCACATCTTGGTTTAAATCTTCCGTCGCTTTGGTACGAAATGCAAATATCAACGCCAACCTACAATGCTTACGGAGCCACATTCCCCGGTGCACCAGCGATCATTATTGGTTTCAACGATAGTTGCGCTTTTGGATTCACTAATGCAATGAGAGATGTCCGGGATTATTATGAGATCAAATTTAAAGATGAAAGCCGCAAAGAATATTGGTTCGACAGCGGCTGGCTCCCAACCAGTTTCAGGATAGAACACATAAAAGTAAAAGGCGCAGCCGATTATCTTGACACAGTTGCTTACACAAACATAGGACCCGTGATGTATGATAAAACTTTTAGCGGTAATCGGGCGACCAATAATAAAGATTATGCAGTAAGATGGAAAGCGCATGATCCGAGCAACGAATTGAAAATGTTTACCATGTTGGACAAGGCAAAAAATTATGATGACTATTACAATGCGATAAAGTATTTACACACGCCAGGGCTGAATTGCATCTTTGCCTGCAAGAACGGCGACATCGCGATTTGGGACCAGGGCGAGTTTCCGGCGAAATGGAGACGACAGGGAGATTTCGTAATGCCGGGCACTGACAGTAGTTATTTGTGGCAGGGCATGATTCCGCAGGAAGAGAATCCCCACCAGGTGAATCCCGAAAGAGGTTTCGTGAGCAGCGCCAACCAACTACCTGCAGATAGTTCCTATCCATATTATCTTGGCGGAAATTATCCTCCATATCGCGGTTGGGAAATCAATAAAAGATTGACAACAATGCAAAACATCACTCCACAGGATATGATGAAATTGCAGACCGATAATTACAATGTTTTTGGAGAAATGGCATTGCCTGTTTTGATCAATAATATGAATCTCACGAAGCTGTCATCACAGGAAAAAAGTTATTTCGAAATACTGAAAAACTGGGATCATAGAAATGACGCCAATTCCAAAGGAGCCACGCTTTTCGTAGTCACCTGGGATAGTCTTACCACACAGGTATGGAATGATGAATTTCAAAGGACAGGATTAAAATTGCCGTGGCCTTATCAATCGACTCTTCTTGAAGACATTCATAAATATCCGCACCTTAAATTTTACGATGACATCAATACGCCGGAAGTAGAAACGCTTCAGGATGATGTGACGGCGGCATTTAAGAAAGCAGTGGTAACAGTGAAGAAAGCTGAAGAAAGCGAAAGGATGGAATGGGGCAAATACAAAGATACCAAGGTCTTACATTTAGCACAATTGGATGCTCTTAGCCGGCTTCATCTTCCCATCGGTGGCGGCACCAACACGATCAACGCTGCAAATTCACAACATGGCCCAAGCTGGCGGATGATCGTTTCCCTGACGCCGGAAACCGAGGCCTATGGCGTTTATCCGGGTGGGCAAAACGGAAACCCGGGAAGTAGATTTTATGATGATTTTGTAGATAGCTGGGCAGCAGGAAAATATTATTCTCTTTGGGTGATGAAGATGTCAGACGCGAGCGATAAGCGAGTGAAATGGACAATGACTTTTTCCCCAGCCTCCTGACGCAAAAAACGAGATGGACAAATTAATTAACTCGTAAACTAATTAACTAATAAACGAATTTCCAAAAATGAAACTAACCATCACCACGATCCTCATCATGCTTCTAAGCTTTTGTGCGTGTTTATATTTGCCCTGGTGGACTATTGCTGTGGTCGCATTCGTAGTTGCAGCGCTTATCCCGCAAAGACCCTGGCTTTCTTTCCTGTCGGGTTTTATTGCATTATTTCTTTTATGGGGTGGTCTTAGCTTTTGGATCAGCCACAATAATGATAATATTTTGGCCCATCGCATGTCCGTTTTGATTTTTAAAACACAAAGTACAGTTTTACTTATCGTGGCTACCGCGGTGATCGGCGCTTTGGTGGCCGGTTTCGGAGCGTTGACAGGAAGCTATACGCGATATAGAAAATTGCCTGCGTAGATATTCCGGATTTTCAGTTCGTTGCATCGGTGCAAAATCCATCTCCACAATACCCCTTTTTCTTTGGAATTCGTTAGAATTATTCGTCATGTTTATGAATCCTAAGAGACGGACAATTCACGACTTTCTTGCAAAATCAGTCGTGGTGCGTACCTGAATTATTTGAAAAATTTCTTAGATTTCTTATTCACTTTCCCTCTTTATAAATTTTACCATTTATTTTCGCTTATGCATAAGCTTCTTTCAATCTTTTTTGTTTTTTCATTTCTCACCTCGTCTGCCCAAAAAATTGAAGGTACCGTAAAAGATGATGAAGGAAATATTTTGCCCTTTGCTTCAATTCTTGTGAAAGGCACGCCGAATGGCGTTAGCGCCAATAATCACGGAGTTTTTAGCATTACCTTGCCTGCAGGAAGTTACACTTTAGATTGCCGCTACGTTGGTTATGCGTCGCAGGAAAAACAAATCACCCTGGGACTGCATGATGTGCATTTGGATTTTGAATTAAAACAACAACAATTAACGCTGAAAGAAGTTGTCGTAAAACAGGGTGGTGAGGATCCTGCATATGAAATTATTCGGCAGACAATTAAAAAGCGCCCGTTTTATGAAAACCAGGTGAAGGCTTTTGAAGCTCAAATTTATATCAAGGGAATCATCAGACTCCTCCATATGCCCGATATGTTTATGGGGAAAAAAGTGCCGGAAGATGACAAGCATGATATGGGACTTGATTCTTCAGGCAAGGGAATAGTTTATTTGTCTGAATCGGTAACCAAAGTTTCCTCTCAACAGCCCGATAAGTTTAAATTGGAAGTCATTTCGAGTCGCCTTAGCGGAAGCAACGGGTTTGGATTCGACTTTCCTGCGTTCATTAGTTTTTACCAGAACAATATGAACGTTTTTGCTTCGCAGATCAATCCGAGAGGATTCGTTTCTCCGATTGCTGACGGCGCGTTAAATTTTTATAAATATAAATTCCTGGGAAGCTTCTTTGAAGATGGCAACCAGGTAAATGTTATCAAAGTGATCCCAAAGAGAGACTATGAACCTTTGTTTTCCGGTATTATCAACATCACGGAAAATGACTGGCGCATCTATAGCTGTGATCTCTCTTTGACAAAGAAATCACAACTTGAAATATTAGATTCTTTGCAAATAAAACAAATTCACACTCCCGCGAATGATGATGTTTGGCGCATAAAAAACCAGGTACTACATTTTACTTTTAATAAGTTTGGATTGAAGGCTGCAGGCGATTTTGTAAACGTTTATTCAAACTATGATCTTGACCCTCATTTTGCAAAAGATTTCTTTAACCGCGTTGTAATAAAATATGATACGGCGGTGAACAAAAAATCCCACGCGTATTGGGATTCCATCCGGCCCGTACCACTTGAGCCGGAAGAAATCAAAGATTACAAAACCAAAGACAGCGTGTTTGCCGTAAGAAAAGATTCCGTTCCCAACATTGATTCATTGAGGAAAAAACAAGGCCACGTAACACTTGCACAAATATTTTGGTCGGGTATTAACCGTACGCATTACAGCGTAAAAAATACTTATCAATATCATTTTGATCCATTGATAAAAACACTTCAATATACCACTGTTGAAGGGGTCGTTGTAAATCCTTCGATGACGGTTTCTAAATTGATTCCGAAGTGGGACACCAAAGTCACGTTTATTGCAGATGCGAGGTACGGCTTCTATAATAAACATCTGAATCCATGGGCAGGACTTGTGTTTGATAGTAATGATGATTTTGACATTGACAAAAAATTCAAAAGGCGATCATTTTTTATTGCCGGCGGAAAACGGGTAAGCCAGTTTTTTAAAGAGAGCTCGCTTGACGGATTAGGCAATAGCATAGGCACGTTATTGTATGGCCAGAATCAGATGAAAATCTATGAGAATTATTTTGCAAAAACAGGTTTTTCCAAAAGGTGGGAGAGTGGTGCAAAATTCTTAATTGAAGGAGAATATGAAGACCGGATACCGGTTGCCAACACTACAGATTTTATTCTTAATAAAAAATGGCTTTATCGCTTTACGCCAAATTACCCGGTAGAAATTTTGAACGGACCGTTTCCAAGACACCAGGCGGTTATAGCTCACGCATCGCTTAGTATCAAGCCGGGACAACGTTATATCCAATTCCCGAATTCCAAAGTTGCAATCGGTGGTTCTAAATACCCAACCTTTATTTTGGATTACACCAAAGGATTTAAAAATATTTTAGGCAGCGACGTCGACTTTGATAAATGGTCATTCAATATTTCTGATGATGTCAACTTGAAACTGGCAGGAACGCTGAAATACAATCTCACCCTGGGTGGATTTCTTAATAATAATGCCGTTTATGCCCAGGACTTTCAACACTTCGAAGGAAACGTATCGCACATAGCAAAAGAATATGTAAAGTCCTTTCAAAACGCGTCTTATTATCAGTTCAGTAATACATCTTCCTTCTTTTCTGAATTGCATTTGGAACACCATTCCAACGGATTATTGACCAACAAAATTCCTTTATTAAGAAAATTGTATTGGAACCTGGTAGAAGGCACCAATGCGCTTTACGTGAATCCGCAAACGAGATATGCTGAAGCTTTTATTGGCCTTGAAAATATTTTCAAAATCTTCCGTATTGATGCAGTGGCAGGTTTTCAAAATGGCTTTAAACCTGTTTATACTTACCGGATTGGATTCGGTGGATTAATAGGAGATGTGCTCAACATTCAGCGATTTAAGAAAACCGATAAGGTTATTGATAAATGGTAAAATCTACTTTTTGGCTTATGAGGAATAGTATCATCGTTTTTTGATCACTATTTTTTCAGAGAATTCTTCAGTCACTTTTCCAAAAAAGATTTTTGTTTCTTTATATTTTTCTGCAGGAATTATATTTTGTGAAAGCTGGAGATATGCAATTGAAGTGACTGAATTTGCTTTTTCATCATAAGAATAGCTTGATGTGAATGAGCCGTATTCGCACCGGACCTCTCTTGTTTTGGGAAGATTTTCCACCGTATAATTTTCAGGAAGAAAATAAGTGGTAGTATCCGTTTTTATAAAAGGCGATTGGAAATAAAAAGACTTCGTCCGGTTTTCGAAAGAAGGTAATTGGGCATTCCATATTTTGTAGATTCTGGGACTTAAAAACATTTTGTTTCCCGCTGAAAATTGGGGGATTTTTTCAATTGAAAGTTTAAATGATGTTTTGGCCGAATCATTCTGCGCAGCAATGTCAAGCTCAAATTGATCTGGTTGCAAAAAGCCCAGGTTGCTCACCAAATATTCCTTTTGATCATCCTTTTTTTCGTCAAGTATATTATCAATTACGGTCTCCTTATACAAACCTGTAGTTTTCAAAATGCTTTCTGATTTGCCCGAAGCATCTTCCTGCAACATCACCTTTGTCGTCATATTGAAAGTGTTGTCGGAAGCCTTGCTTTTTGGAGTCGCTACCAGCATACCGCCATCAGGCGTAATCAACAATGCGTTTCTGTTTTCTGTAAAGCTCCCTAAAACGCCGAAATCCGCGGATTTGCTTGTGCACTCCAGCCAGGTGCTGTCTTTTTTTCCGGGCACGCAAATGATCACGTGATTGAATGAGTTGTGAGGAAATGCCGGATCAACGGGTTCTTTATTATAAGTTGCGTTGATCAGCGCGGCATAGCTTTTAATCCCAACTGCGTCTAAGCATGCCTGCATATAATTCGAAAGAGCTTTGCAATCGCCGTATTTTTTCAGATCAACAAAATTGGCATCAAAAGTCTTGTAGCCGCCGATGCCTAACTGAATACTTACATACCTGAAATTATCCTGCAAATAGCTATAGATAATTTTCATTTTCTCTTTATCGTCGCCCGCGCCTTTTACCATTTCTTTTAACCTTGTCTTTGAAGCCTCCGACAGGTTGATAGATCCTTTGGAAAGATTGTTATACCACATTCCAAAATTTTTCCAGCTCGAAAGATCGCCCTCGTTTCCATCCATTGAAAATCTATTCGGGGCGATGAGGATAGCCGGATAGCTACTCTCGCTGCTAACAGATCCTTCTTCATGTTTTATGGCCGGCAGGTCTTTTGCTTCCCAGGTATAAACTTTGTTTTTTCCCGCTTCTTTTATGGTTGGATTTAAGGCAATATTTTTTGCCTTAAATTTTAAATCGAGTGCTGCCGGAACCGTGGCGGTGTATACAGAATTCTCCACTGCCTGATCGGGAACGACGATCCTGTAATCAGGATAATTAAGTGTGCCTTTATATTTAAATTGATAATCAAATTGAACCGTAATCGGATACGAAGGCGCTGCTACCCGGAAATAATATAATTTGCCATCTACAACAAGACCATCACCCGTTGCCTGCGATTTCATCTCTTTCATTTTGTATTTGTTGACCATTTTTCCCGAAGCATCAAAGACCTTTATTTCTGCATCATCAAGCCTCCGGAACTGGTCAGAATATTGGACGAAAGTCAATTCATCTTCACCTTCGGCATCCAATACCGTTATCAGTTTGTGCACCGTATATCTTGCTTCGTCAATATCCCTTATTTCAAATTTAATTATTTCTTCGCGCTTTACGCTGTGTGCTTTTTCTTTTAACGTGGCCGCTAAAGTGGACGCATTAAAAAGATTGATTTGGGCATAGCCCGACGAAAGACTGAAAGAAATAATCAATCCTGTCAACAGTTTTTTCAACATAGTTAGCTTTTTTTCTTTTTAATCACTACCTGTTCGTTGAGCGAGGTTACGAGCTTCTTATAAAATTCCTGCAACTCTGTATAATCGGTGGCTAAATAACTGGACTTTTTGAAATCGAGCTTGATTCTGAAATCGACTGAGCCTTCGCTTTGCTGGAAAATGCGGCGCAGCACGATGCTCGAATCCGGCATGATCATCAAAATGTTTTTTGGTAAAGCATCAAACTCGTATCCATCAGGGATGAAGATTTTGCCGGTTAAGGTATAATCCTGCGGAAAGTTGAAGTCAACGTCGGTCATCCGTTTATCAGCTAAAAATGGATTTTTGTCAAGTTCCTGGAATAAATTCACAGCAAAATAACTGTATTCACCTGATGAGTTTACCGGGATGGTAAAATTTAGTTTTTGCTGTAAAGGCACCGAATCCCGATCTGCGTTGGTCACTTCCAAATCTTCGATTTTTATTCCGCCATCATTGCTGATGAAATAATCTTTGAACGATTCTTTTTCTTGCTGCCATTTTTTTACTCTTGGATTCTTGCAATAATCAAAGCTATAAACTGTGGCATTTCCTTTCAAAAGGCCGTCCGTTGTGATCTCAGCCATAAACGAAACTACATTACGCCAGGTATTTTTTTCTGCCGTAAGCGTGATCCAACCTCCTTTTAGGTCGTCCACAACAAATGCTTCGTTGTCCAATACATCGTAGGGTATGAGGTAAGCCGGATTATATTTGTCTGCGGCATTGAGGACATATCTTTTATCGCCAATAAAAACACAGGTCATGGTATTATTAAACTGCTTCAGAAAAGGATAAACTGTATTAACCATGCCGTTTTCTTTTGTGCTCACCAACAATGGATAGGCTTTGAGACCGGCTTCACGCAGTAGATTGATCAGGATAAGATTAAGTTCTCCGTTGCTTCCCGTTTTTCGATCCCATGCAGTTTTGATACCATCAATAGAGTAAATGCTTTCCCTGCCATTCCAGTTCATATTTCTACGC
>Ga0134128_10010612_pt1 | contig 11035 bp, 10 predicted proteins | sample KB31754_FD_96462 | JGI IMG/M metagenome (GOLD analysis project Ga0134128, IMG submission 96462) | Terrestrial soil microbial communities with excess Nitrogen fertilizer from Kellogg Biological Station, Michigan, USA - KB3-175-4 | ecosystem: Environmental > Terrestrial > Soil > Unclassified ...
ACGAGCTCCGGGCCTGTGGATGGATTCCCGACACCAGCGGCGAGGCAAGAGCCGCTAAGCCGCCAACCGCGCCAGCTCTTCTTCGTCGCGATCGATGGCTTCTGGTCCGCCCAGCGCCGCGATCAACGGCTGGATCCACGCTTCGTAGTGCCGCCAGCGCCCGACCGAGGCAGCGTTGATCGGCTGGCGCACTTGCCATTGATTGGCGGTACCGATCGACCGTTCGGATTCGTGCGGCGTCAGGCACGCCTCGTTCCAATCCAACCCGGCAAATGCGATGATGCGCCGGATCAGCGGCTCCGGATCACGCACCAGCGCCTCGTAGCTAACGTCGAGGATCGGGAGGCGAAGCGCCGAGCGCCAGTGCTCCATCGTCTCCGCCACCAGCCGATAGCGCTCGCCCAGCAGCGTCTGTGAAAACGCATAGCCGCTGCCGCGCTGGAAATGCAGGAACAGATTGGAAATGCAGCAATCGAGCGGATGGCGGCGGACATAGATGATCCGCGCCTCCGGGAAGAGCAGCGAAATAAGGCCCAGGCGCTGCGTGTTCTCCGGCAGCTTGTCAGTAAAGGTCGAGAACGCCCGTCCCGCGCTTGCCCGCACGCGCCCGACCACAGCTTCGGCGTTGCGGGAGAAATACTCGGCCGGAATCTGCGCCAGCATGCCGTTGGCACCGCCCTGATAACCGAGCTCGTCGCGGGCCCAGTTGAGCAGCGCATGCTCGACATCGCCGATATGCGACATCTCGCCCCCCGCATACACATCCGGGTGCCGCGACAGGATGGTTTCGACCAGCGTGGTGCCGGAACGCGGAAGTCCCACGATGAAGACTGGCCTCGGTCCCCTCGCCGGCTGCGCCGACCGCAACCTCGCGAAGGTCCCGGCCGCAGCCATCTGTCGAAGCTCGGCAAGGTCGGCACGCGGCGTCTCGGCGTCATAGGGACGGCGCGCGACCCAGTTGCCCTCGATGCAAAAGTGCATGGCCCGCTGGTACTGGCCGAGATCATTGTAAACCTTGGCCAGGGCGAAACAGACATATTCCTGCTGCCGCTGGTTGAGCTCCCCGCCGGCGTAAAGCGCCATCATCTGCCGGACGAGGTCGGTCTCCTCGACGAACTTGCCGCTCTGCGTCAGACCGTAAAATGCCTGCGTATCGTCGGGCTTGAGCGCAATGGCAGCGGCATAGCTCTGCCGCGCCGCCTCGAGCTGGCCCACCGAAGCGAGCAGCATCGCCAGATTGTGCCGAATGGACGCATCCTCGGGCGCGAGCTCGACCGCGCGGCGCAACTCTTTGATCGCCTGCTTCGCATCGCCGCCAACCTGCCAGCGGCTGACGGCAAAGCATGCGAGTGTCGACCCGTCATCGGGCGTAAGGCTGAGCAACTGGCGGCTCAGATCGGCAGCGCCTCGAAAGTCGCCCCGCCCGCAAAGTGCCCAGGCATCGGCCACAGTTGGCATAACAATTCACACTAATTATCTGACGGCCCCGGCCCCCGACCGCCCCTCTTCGCCGGTCGCTGATAACGCAGATGTGTGCGCCGCGCCAGCACCCTTCACAAATCAGAAACTTGTGATGGAAGAAATGTTTAGCAACAATTGAGACATGAATTCGTGAAGTCCGGCAGCCGGGTATTCGGGGGTGATATGAGGCGGCTGGACGAGCCCTGCTCGCCCGACTTCATCGGTCCGCGGGGTGAGATTATTGCCTAACTGACGGGAGGCATTCCGGGCTCAAGCACGCCCCGGCTGGCGCCAAATTCGTGCCCCCCTACTGGCGCAATCGTCAGGTGCGCCCCCGCGATTTCGGCGCGCCGTTGCTCGTCCTCGATCGCCGCAAGCCCGCCCATCGCCGCGATGAGCGGCTGGATCCACGCTTCAAAGGGGCGCCAGCGATCCACCGAACCGCGATTGATCGGCTGGCGCACCTGATACTGGCTCGCCGTCATGATCCGCCGCTGCGCCCGTTCGGGCGTAAGGCAGGCCGGATCCCACTCGAGGCCGGCAAAGCCGAGAAGCCGGCGAATCTGCGGCTCGGGATCGGCGGTCAGCAATTCGTAGCTCACATCGAGAATCGGCAGGTCGAGCGAACCTCGCCAAAGCTCCATGGTATCGGCGACCTGCCGGTACCGCTCTCCAAGCAGCGTCTGCGAGAAAGCAAAGCCGTTCCCGTGCGCAAAATGCTGGAAAAGATTGGAGATGCAGCAGTCCAGCGGGTGACGCCGCACGTAGATCACGCGCGCGGTGGGAAAGAGCTTGCCGACGAGGCCGAGCCGCTGGGTGTTTTCCGGCAGCTTGTCGGTGAAGGCCGAAAAGGCCCGCCCTCCCGCTGCGGCCTCGACCCGACGCATAACCGCCTCGGCATTGCGAGTGAAATAATCCTGCGGCACCTCGGCCAGCATCTCATAGGGGCCGCCTGAATAGCCGAGCTGCTGCTTGCACCAGGCGAACAGCGCCCGCTCGACTTCGATGAGCAGCATCGTTTCGCCGCCGGCATGAACATGGGGATGCCGCGCGAGGATCGATTCGACCAGCGTCGTGCCGGAGCGCGGCATGCCGACGACGAAGAGCGGCGTCGCTCCCGGCGCGAAACTTCCCGGTGCGATGCCGCCAAAGGCGTCGCGCGCCGCCATGCTCCGCAACTCGGCAAGGTTGGCGCGCGGCAGTTCGGCGTCGTAGGAGCGCTGCGCCAGCCGGTTGCCTTCGAGGCAGAAATGCATCGCCCGGTCGGGCTGCCCGAGATCGCTGAACGCCTTGGCCAAGGCGAAGCACGCGAATTCGCGTGCCCGCGGGGTGAACTGGCCGCTGCTGTAGTAGGCCAGCATGCTCCGGATGAGATCGCTCTCTTCTATGAAGCAATAGTTCTGGCTCAGGCCGAAGAAGGCCTCGGCGTCGTCCGGCTTGAGCTCCAGCGCCTTGAGGAAATGCTCGCAAGCCTCGGCGATCTGACCCTCCGAGGCAAGAACCGTGGCGAGGTTGTGATGGATGGGCGCTTCCTCCGGCGCCAACTGCACGGCGCGCCGGAGGTCGCCGAGACATTTAGCCGGCTCGATGCCGAGCCGCCAGTGACACATCGCCAGGCAACAGAGCGCGCTGGCATTCTCCGGATCGGCCGCCAGCAGGCGTGCGCTGAGGTCCGCGGCGCCCCTGAAGTCCCCGCGCCCGCAGAGTGCCCACGCGTCGGCTGCAGTTGGCATGACAACCATTTGGATAGAAATCGCCGAGGCAGCCGCCCGCCGCCCCGGGCGTAATCACGATGCCGTTACCTGCGCGCCGCCAGGGGCCTTCGCAAGTCAGAAACTTGTGACCGCGGAAACAATTAGCAATAAATCCCCGCAGCCTTTTGAGGTATGGCAAGCACGTCTTTCGACGAATGTTGGAGCCGCCGGGCCAACTGGTCGGGACTCGTCCCGCGACGCGCCGGGCGACATCGACGCGCGCCGCGGCCTTGTCTATAAACCGAAGCCAGCAGCCTAACAGGGTATGGGGGACCGACACGTGAGACACCGAATCATCATCGATACGGACCCCGGCCAGGACGACGCTGTCGCCATCCTGCTCGCCCTCGCCTCCCCCCAGGAAATCGAGGTCATGGGCATCGTCGCCGTGGCCGGCAATGTGAGCCTCGCGCAAAACGCCAGGAACGCGCGCAAAGTCATCGAGCTCGCCGGTCACCCCGAGATTCCCGTCTACGCCGGCTGTGAGCGCCCGTTCAAGCGCCGCCTGGTGACCGCCGAGCACGTGCATGGCGAAACCGGCCTCGATGGCCCCGATCTGCCGGCGCCGACGGTCGCGCTCCAGGCGCAGCACGGCGTCGACTACATCATCGAAACGCTGCTGCGCGAACCGAGCGGCACCATAACCCTCGCCACACTCGGCCCGCTGACCAATATCGCCATGGCGATGGTCAAGGCGCCGGCCATTATCGGCCGCATCAAGCGCATCGTGATGATGGGCGGCGCCTATTTCGAGGTCGGCAACATCACCCCCGCCGCCGAATTCAACATTTACGTCGACCCGGAGGCGGCCGACGTCGTCATGCGCTCCGGCGTCGATATCGTCATGGTCCCGCTGGACGTCACGCATCAGGTGCTGGCGACCAGGGAGCGGATCGCGGCGATCAAGGCGAACGGCAACGCCGCGAGCAAGGCCGTTACCGCCATGCTGGAATTTTCCGAGCGGTTCGACCTCGGCAAATATGGCTGGCCCGGTGCGCCCCTGCACGACCCCTGCGTCATGGCCTATCTGATCGATCCCGGCCTGTTCCAGGGCCGCCACATCAACGTTTCCATCGAGACCGGCAGCGAGCTGACGATGGGCATGACCGTCGCCGATTATTGGGGCGTCACCGGCAAGGCCAAGAACTGTACCTATCTGCGCTCCGCCAACTCCGATGGCTTCTACACCTTGCTCACCGAGCGGCTGAAGCGCCTGCCCTGACTGAGCGACCCATGGATCTCCTGACACTCGTCACCTTTGCCGTCACCTATGCGATCGTCTGCGCCGTTCCGGGGCCGGGTGTCGCAGCGATTGTCGCGCGCGGGCTCGGCGGCGGCTTTCGCGGTGCCGTGCCGATGGTGGTGGGCATCCTCGTCGGCGACCTGATCTATCTGAGCTTTGCCGCCTTCGGTCTGGCGGCAATCGCAGCCCACTTCGGCCCGGTCTTCACCATCATCCGCTACGCCAGCGCGATCTACCTGCTCTACATCGCCTGGAGATTCTGGACGGCGAGGCCCGGCAGCGAGCAGATCGGCCCCAAGCGCGAAGGGCACTGGAGCAAGACGGTGCTGGCCGGCCTTTCGCTCACGCTGGGCAACCCCAAGACCATCGTCTTCTACCTGGCGCTGCTGCCAACCCTGGTGCCACTGGGAAAGATCACGCCGGTCGGCTTTTTCGAGCTGGTCGGGATCGTCATCGTCCTGTTGCTGCTGATCGGCCTCGCCTACGCGGCCCTCGCCGCCGGCGCCCGCGAATTCTTCCGTAGCCCCCGCGCCGTCCGCCGCCTCAACCACGTCACCGGCGGTGTCCTCGCCCTCGCCGCGGGCGCCGTGCTGGTGCGATAAGCGCCCACCGCGCTTTCCGTCTGCCTACCGCCGCACGATCTCCTCGGCAGCCCCCAGTCCCCACGCGAGCAGTTCATCGGCGCGTTCGGGCGTCTCTGCCTCGCTGTAGCAGCGCAGCTCCGGCGCGTTTCCCGACGCGCGGTAGTGCAGCACGTCGCCGGAGCGGAAGACAAACCGCAAGCCATCAATATCCGATACCGCGGAGATTTCCCCTACCGGGGCAAAGAACGCTGCCGCGCCTGCCGGACCGCGAAGCCGGTCGATAAATGCCGCGGTCTGCTCTTGTGGCACCTGCTCCAACCGGTCGCTGCGCGCCACCCGCGACGGCAACGTGCCGACAAGCTCGCTGAGACTCACATCGGCCGCCCGCGTCATGGCGAGGACACTCAGGATCGGCAGCATGGCGTCGCGGGTCGGCAGCGGCGCCAGCTCCCGTCCGGCAAGCCGCGCCGGGGACGCCAGCAGCACACCGCCATTGGCCTCGAAGCCGACGACGACCTTCGCCCCTTCCGCCAGCGCCTTCTCCATGCCGGCGATGACATAGGGCGAACCCACCCGGGTCCGCTCGACCCGCTTGAAATCGCCAAGGCCCTCGATCGCCGAGTTCGACGTGACCGGCGTCACGACCGCATCCGCACCGACGAAACGGGCGGTCAGGATGCCCAGAATATCACCTCGGATGAAGGCGCCGGTCTCGTCGGCGACGAGCGGCCGGTCGGCGTCCCCGTCGGTCGAGACGAGCGCGTCCAGCCCTTCCGCGCGTACCCAGGTCCGCGCCTGCACCGTCTCGGCGACGCCCAGTGCCTCGGTGTCGATCGGAACGAAATGGTCGGCGCGGCCGAGGGGCACAACTTCCGCGCCAAGATCGCGGAGCAGCGCAACCATATCGTCGCGGGCGACAGACGAGTGCTGGAAGACGCCGACCTTCAGTCCCGCCAGCGCATCCGGCGCAATCGCCGCGCGGTAGCGGTCGAAATAGGCGCCGCGCGCTCGGTCGTCATCCCTTGGTGCCACGGCGCTGGAGGAAGTCTCGGCAATATCCTGCAGCGACTCGAATATTCCCGCCTCGTCGACCTTGGTGATCTCCCCCGTCGCGAGGTAGAATTTGAGGCCGTTCCGGTCGGCGGGTATGTGGCTGCCGGTCACCATCACAGCCGGCGCGTTGGCGGCCTGCGCGGCAAGCGCCAGGCCAGGTGTCGGCAGCAGCCCGCAATCCACGGCTATGCAGCCCGCCTCGGCGATGGCGGTCGCGACCCCGGCGGCGATCGCCGGGCTGCTCTCGCGCAAATCCCGCCCGATGAGCACCCTATCGCCCGGCCGGAGTACACCCTTCCGCCGCAGATAGGAGAGAAAGGCCGCCGTGTAGCGACCGCTCGCAGGTCCGACGAGATCGCTCGCCAATCCGCGCAGGCCGCTGGTACCGAATTTGAGACTGTCCGCCATACCGACTCCCCGGGGCAGAGAGGTGACACGCCGCAAGGTCCCGGGCAAGGGCGGGCCGCGCTAGGCCTGGCCGGCTGGGCAAAGCCCCGGCCGCAACATCCCGCGCCGCGCCGACCGCCTGGCTCACCCAGCCCGCACGCCGTTCGTCTCGGGCAGCTCGATATCGTCGCCGTTGATCCGCAGATTTGCCCAGACCGGCAGGTGGTCCGAGGCAACCCGCGCTTGCGCGCTCTGGTGGACGCCAGCCTGCTCAATCGTGATCTCGGAGCTGGCAATGATCCGATCGAAGCCGAAGACCGGCCGCATCGAGGGATAACTCGGTCCCGGCTCACCGACGTGATGATCGCGCGCGAAGTGCGAGAGGCACCCCCCGTTGACGCTCCACTCGTTGAGATCGCCCATGATGATGGTGGGCAGCGGCTCTTCCAGCGCCTCGATCTGGTTCAACACGGCCTCGGCCTGCCGCCGGCGCCACAGCCCCAGCAGGCCAAGGTGCAACCCGACGACGCGGACAGCCGCCCCGTTGACGCGCAAATCGGCGAGCACTGCACCGCGCGGCTCGAGCCGCGGCAGCTCGAGCGTTTGTTGCGCCAAAATCTCCGTGCCGTTGCGGACAAGCAGCGTATTGCCATGCCAGCCCAGGCTTTGCGGCCGTGCCCCGAAGACCACCGGCCGATATCCCGTCGCCTTGGCAATCTCGGCTGGATCGAGTGAGGTCACGCGCTCACCGAAGCGGCGATCCACCTCCTGCAGCGCGACGATGTCCGCGTCGAGTTCGGCCAGCACCGCCAGCACCCGCTCGGGGCGGCGGCGGAAATCGGTGCCGATGCTCTTCTGGATATTGTAGGAGGCAACCCGGATCATCGCTTCATCTGCGCAAAGGACCGGCCGCACGTCAACCTTTGACAAGGCGGAGGCGGCCCGATCGAGCGGTCGTGATCCCGACTAACCCACAATGGCGCCGTTTCGATCCCGACATTTCCGGCGGGATGCTGGTGGGCCCGGCAGGACTCGAACCTGCAACCAGACCGTTATGAGCGGTCGGCTCTAACCATTGAGCTACAGGCCCCAGCGAGGCTTCCTAAGCATCTTTTGCGCGTCTGCCAATGGAAGATGCACATCGGCACGACGGATAGGACGAAACCGCCGCGAAGTCGGCCTCAGAGGCGCGCCATGCGCCCGAGCAGCCCGAGCCTCTCGCGGAGGGCAAAGCGGGTGGTCAGCACAACGGCGACGACGGCGAGGCCGGTCGCGAGGCCCAGCCAGATGCCTACGCCGCGCAGGCCCAGCGGAAAGCCCAGCAGATAGGCGACCGGCAGGCCGCAGAGCCAATAGCCGGTGATCGCCAGCAGCATCGGCACCCGGGTGTCGCTGAGCCCGCGTAGCGCCGCCGCGGCGATGACCTGCGTGCCGTCGAAAAGCTGGAACAGCCCGGCGACGCCGAGATAGGTCGCCGCGAGGCCCAGTGCTGCCTGATTCTGCGGCGCCGAGGTATCGAGAAACAGGCCGACCACGGCGCGCGGCGCCAAGAGGAACAGGGCGCAGGTGGTCGACATGAAAGCAAGGCTCAGGGCGAGCGACGCCCAGCCGGCGCGGCGCACCCCCTCCCGCCAGCCGGCGCCAAAAGCAAGGCCGACGCGCACCGTCGTCGCCTGGCTCAGCCCGAGCGGCACCATGAACGAGTTGGAGGCGCATTGCAGCGCGACCGCATGCGCCGCGAGCTCGTTGCTCCCCAATAGCCCCATCAGCACCGATGCCGACGAGAACAGGCCGATCTCCGCCATGACGGTGAACCCGATAGGCAGCCCGATGCGGAACACCTCGCGGAAGCGCGGCCAGTCCGGCCGCCGGAATCGCGCCAATATTTGGTAGCGGCGATAGCGGCGATGGGTGAGCACGTAAGCCAGCAAAGCGGCGAACATGGCGCAGTTGACGATCGTCGTGCTGAGGCCCGCGCCGACGAGGTCGAGCCGCGGCAGGCCGAGATTGCCGAACATCAGCACCCAGTCGAGAAAGGCGTTGAGCGCCACACCGCCGAGGATGACGACAAGGATCGGCCGCGTCTCGCCATGCGCGGCGAGAAACGAGCGCAGCACCATCAGCGCCAGTGCCGGCGGGATCACCCAGACGCCAGCATGCATGAAGCTTTCGGCCAGGTCGATGACGTCGGGCTCCTGCCGCAGCGCGCCGAGGATCGGCCGGATCTGCCAGATGATGGGCATAGTGAGGGCGGACAGCAGGATCACCGCCCAGAAGCCCTGCCGTACGGCGCGGCGTACGCTGCGCACGTCGCGGGCGCCGCGCGCCTGTGCGACGATCGGCGCTACGGCGCCGACCACGCCGATGCACGAGAGCAGAAAAATGTTGAAAAAGGCCGTGGCGAGCGAACCGGCCGCCAGATAGCGCGGCCCGAGCCAGCCCATCATGATGACGTCGGTCGTAAACAGGGCGTTCTGCGCGATCTGCGCCGCAACCAGCGGCCAGCCGAGCGCCAGTACCGCGATGAATTCCCCAGCCCATCCGGCGCGCGAACGGCCCTGCTCCGCCGCCGCATCAATACCGGTCGCCATGCCGCTTCTCCCACCGGAAGCGACGACTCAGCCGGTGCCGCTGCCCCTTTTCACCCCTGCTCCGAGACCTGCGGCTCCGAGGGGGCTTGCCGCCTTCTCCGGATAGCCGAAAGCACTCAACCGCCACACATCTGGGTCGGCTGCGCCTCGAGCTGCTCGCGGTGCTGGACCGGTTCCTTGCTGTAGTCGGGCTGCGGATTGGTGATCGAGGCGCAAGGGAATCTCGCCGGTCCCTGGACCGTCTCGTCGTCATTCCAGGAGGTCGTATCGCAGCCTGCCAGCGCCAGGATCGCGCATACGGCCGCCAGTCGAAGAAGGATCATCATAGTCGCTCCAGAGCGCGGCGCGTCCGCCGCCCATCGCATGGCACACCCCATAGCACGCACCACGCCGGCGTACAGCCTTCGCCCGTCGCAACTCGCGAAAAGTCTCGCCGACGTGTTGGCCCCGCCTCACCGCGATCGGCGTCGGCGGGGCCAGGCCGATCATCATCGGCAGGTCCGGAGCGCTCCGCTTGCGCTGACCAACGCGGGCGAACGCGCCGCCATCTTGCCCGAAGAATCGGCGGCGCCGATATGTTCGCAAGGGCTGCATCGCAAGGTGAAATCGGCGAAAAATAGGCGGCTGTCGGCGGGACCGGCCGGCCTGCACGACCTATATTCCAGTGAGTTCAATGGAGGCTCGAATGTATTCCCGGATTCTCATCGCCACGGATGGCTCGGCACTTGCGGACCGCGGTGTGACGAGCGGTGTCGCCCTGGCCAAGGCGCTCGGCGCATCGGCCGTCATCATGACCGCGTCGGAGCCGTGGGTTCCGATCGGGGTCGATACAACCGGCGCGGCAGTGACCGAATATGGCCTCGCCGACGAATATGAAAAGGCGGAGAGAGCGGCTGGCGAAGAAATCCTCGCCAACGCCGCCAAGCTTGCCGATCAGTCAGGCGTTGCTGCCACAACGATCTTCGTCAGCCGTCAGTACCCGGCGGACGCCATCCTCTCGACCGCCGAGGCGCAGCACGCCGATCTCATCGTCATGGCCTCGCATGGTCGGCGTGGCGTACAGCGCCTGCTGCTCGGCAGCCAGGCCAACGAAGTGCTGACCCGCAGCAAGGTGCCGGTGCTGATCGTCCGGTAGCGGTAGCGGCAGCTAATCGCCGTCGGCAAACCGGCGGCTCAGAAAGGCGGAGTCCCTGAGGCCGAAGCGCCAGGGGACGTCCACCGCCTTGGTGATCCCGATGCGCCGGCCGACATGATAGGGCGCGCCGCCGCCCCCCGGCAGGGCCAGCGAAAAGGGCGGTTCGCCCAGCCCCCGCCCGTCGTCGTCGCGGGTGATGCCCAGCGCCTGGCAGAGCTTTCCGGGCCCCGAACAGAGCGCCCGGACATCCTCGACACCGCGCCGTGCGCGCATCAGCTCGATGCCTTCCGTCGGCTCCAGCGCGCGGATCAGGATCGCGCTGGCGCCGCCGCAGACGAAATTCACGCACCAGTGGATGCCGTAGGAGCGGTAGACATAGACGCGCGCCGGCGGGCCGAACATGCTTTTGTTGCGCGGCGTCGGGCCGCTGAAGGAGTGGGAGGCCGGATCGGTCGGGTGATAGGCCTCGACCTCGGCGATCCGCCCGCCAACGCCGTTGTAGAGCAGTGTTGCGCCGAGGAGCTGAGGCGCGACGACGGCGGCTTCACGGTCGAAGAAGGCGCGGAGATCGGTCATAACTGGGCAAGGCCCCTCACCAGCCTGCCGGCCACCCTCTCCCCGAAGGGGCGAGGGTTAGTCGTGGGCGCCGCCTCGCCCCCATCGCCCCTCGCCCCGCCGGGGAGAGGGACAGGGTGAGGGGAGCCCCGGGCACAGCGCTCGGCCTCAGCCGGCCGCGGTATAGCTCGTCTTCACCGTGGTGAAGAACTCGGCCGCATACTTGCCCTGTTCGCGCGGGCCGTAGCTCGATCCTTTCGAGCCGCCGAAGG
>Ga0134128_10010615_pt1 | contig 11035 bp, 13 predicted proteins | sample KB31754_FD_96462 | JGI IMG/M metagenome (GOLD analysis project Ga0134128, IMG submission 96462) | Terrestrial soil microbial communities with excess Nitrogen fertilizer from Kellogg Biological Station, Michigan, USA - KB3-175-4 | ecosystem: Environmental > Terrestrial > Soil > Unclassified ...
ACTCCTCGTGCTGCAGCACATCCTCAAGCTTCGTCTTGTGCTTCACCTGCCGCCCGGTTCGCGGCTTGTCCGCGATCACCCGCGCGGGCTTCGGCTGCCCCACGCGCTCGCGCGCATTCGCCTTCACCGCCTTCGCCGCGGAAAACGTCCCCACCTTCTTCTTCGCCACAATCGTCCCTCTGTCCCTTTGTCCCTCTGTACCAGTCCCTTTGCACCCTGTCCCCAATCCCCTGCACCCTGTCCCCTGTACCCTGTTCCCTGTTGCCTGCCCCCTGTCCCCTGCACCCTGTACCCTGCCCCCTGCACCCTGCCCCGTCCTTGCATTCAGCAATCGCAAGGACGAGTATGGAATAGAATGCTGCCCAGGGGAAGCCCTTGCGGGTGCGAATCGCCGGGAGAGTACGGGACCATGGATGAACGCGATTTTTTCAACGAGACGACAGAACAGCGCACCCACACCATCACCTGCCCAAAGTGCGGACAGAGCGGCGAGTACAAGGTAACCTGGGTGGTCCGGCGGAAGAAGGCCCAGCTTCCGCGCCACGCCGACGAACGTGACCGCGCCAAGTTCGCCAAGGCCCAGTCGTACATGGTGCGCCGCGACGACAAGCTCGGCTGCGCCAACATCCGCTGCCGCAAGCCATTCGAAATCACCAGCCTGCAATCCCTGGCCTTTATTCAGGACTAAGGATTGCGGTCAGGTGCGCCGCGGTTCTCCCACGTCATAGACGCAAAGATCCCGGTCGTGAATGCCTAACTCCGGCCATGCAGCCCGCCACCCGGCAAGGTGCACGGAAGCGAAGTGCCGGTCCAGCGCCATCTGGTCGCGCCAGAGCTCTTTTACATGAATCAGTCCGGGGTCGAACAGGTCCTGGGCATAGCAGTACTCTTCACAACCCTCCTCGGCCCGGCTGCTTTCCACCATGCGTTTCATCGCGAAAAGGGCGTCCGAGACCCTGTCGGAGGGAAGACGAATGGTTCCTGCGATCAGCAACATAATCGAAGAATATGCGGAGAAGGCTCCCCAACCTCCCTGCCCCATCCCGCCGGCATAAAATCCACTCGAGGATCTCTGTTCCCTGTCTTGTCCCACGCGCGCCCCATATGATTGAATCGAAAATGTAACCGGCCGCCCTTCCCTCCCACACCAGTCCGCCGCCGCGGACGCGCAAATGGAGATCTCGGGCCGCCGGCTCCAGGAGAACAAAATCCATGCCGAATCCCCTCCTTCCCCCGGAAGAGCGCAATCTGACCCCCGATCAGGTGGAGGCGCTCGATAAGCGCCGCGAACTGGGCCATGCCTTACTCGTAATCGCCGGCCAGTTCGCCACCATTGCCACCGTGCTGCTCCTCTGGGTCGGCCAGGACCTCAGCTACTCCCCCGGCTGGAATCACCCCATGGCTTACTACTTCGCCATCGCCTGCGTTCTCATCGTCGGATTCGGGCTCACCGGATTCGTCCTGCGCCGCGGCACCCCGCGCATCGACTAGCTTCGCCCTTTCCACCCGGCAGCCTCGCGCCGCCGGGTGTTCCCGCCTTCGAGTGGAAACCCACTTGGGCGGCGCGAAGAAAAAGCGTACGCTGATATCAACGTGGCTGCCTCTCTTACCATGTCTCCGCAAGCACCGCGGACCGAACGCCTCACTGACAGCCATGGGCGCGTCATCCATGACCTGCGCGTCTCCATCACCGATCGTTGCAACTACAAGTGCGTCTATTGCCGCACCGGTGAGCTCGGAGCCCAATACCCCGAACTGAAGATCGAAGAGTACCTGCGCCTCATCGGCCTCTTCGTCTCCCTCGGCATCACCAAGGTGCGCCTCACCGGCGGCGAGCCCTTGCTGCGCCGCGGCCTGCTCGAGCTTGTGCGCGAGCTTTCCCACATGCGCACCATCGACGGCCAGCCCCTCAGCCTGGCCCTCACCACCAACGGCCACCTGCTCGATTCGCTCGCCCAGCCGCTCAAGGATGCCGGCCTTCATCGCGTCACCGTCAGCATGGATGCCGTCGACGCGCCCGTCTTCGAACGCATCACCCGCGTTCCCGGCAGCTTCCAGGCCGTGCTCCGCGGCGTTCGCGCGGCAAAACAAGCCGGACTCGAACCCGTCAAGATCAACTGCGTTCTTCTCCGCGGATTCAACGACGACCAGCTTGAGGGCTTCGCCCACTTCGCCCGCAGCGAAAACGTCATTGTGCGCTTCATTGAATTCATGCCGCTTGAAGAAGATCGCCTCTGGTCGCCGGACATCGTGGTTCCCTTGCGCGAAATCATCGAGCGCATCGGCCGTGCCCTGCCGCTGGTCGAGTTGCCCCCCAACGAAGCCAGCGAAACGGCGCGCCGCTACGGCTTTGGCGACGGCCGTGGCGAAATCGGCATCATCGCGCCCGTCACCCAGGCTTTCTGCGGCGCCTGCAGCCGCGTCCGCCTCACCTCCGACGGCAAAATCCGCACCTGCCTCTTCTCGCAAATCGAGCACGACCTCTACGGTCGCATGCGCGCCGGCGCAGGCGATGCCGAACTGCGCGAATACATCGCGCGTACGGTATACGCCAAGGAAGCCCGCCATCACATCGGTGAGGCAGACTTCCTCAAGCCTTCTCGCTCCATGGTGCACATCGGCGGATAATTCGCATTGCAAAAAAGGCCGGCCGCGTTACTCTTGTCACAATTGATCCACTTTCCCCGGTTTTGGCGTTGACGATGGCACAAGAGACGGAATCCCGGATACCCCTCGACGACCTCCTGGTCTTTCACCGCCTCGCGCGCTCCCTCACCTCCAGCTTCGACACCGGCGCGATCCTGCGCACCATCCTCGATCACATGGAACACTTCATCGACGCCGAGCTGTGGACCCTGCTCATGCTCGACGAGCCCCGCCAGGAGCTCTACTACGCCATCGCTGCCGGCGGCGAGGAGACCAGCCTGCGCGATCTGCGCGTGAAAGTGGGCGAGGGCATCGCCGGATGGGTGGCGCAGCACGGAGAAACGCTCATCGTCCCGGAAACCGTCAACGACCCGCGCCTGCATGAGCCCACCCCCGCCCCCGTGCGCAAGGTCCGCTCCGTCATTGCCCTTCCCCTGCGCGGTCGCAAATGCACCCTGGGAGTCATTGAAATCCTCAACCCGCGCGCAGGCCAGCTCAACGACTACACCATCGCCTTCCTGCACATTCTGGCCGATCACGCCGCCATCGCCATCGAAAACGCCAACGACGTGGCCCGTATTCAGCAGCTCACCATCACCGACGACACCACCGGCCTGTTCAACGTTCGCCACCTCTACGACGTGCTGGCGCGCGAGCTCGATCGCAGCACGCGCAGAGGCCAGCCGCTCAGCCTCGCCTTCCTCGACCTCGACCGCTTCAAGCTGGTCAACGACGAGTATGGACACCTCATAGGAAGCGAACTGCTCGCCCGCACCGCCGAACGCCTGCAGCAACTGAGCCGCCCGCAAGACGTGTGCTTCCGCTATGGCGGAGATGAATTCGTCATCCTCATGCCGCACACCAGCACAGCCGAAGGTCTCGCCCAGGCCCGCTCGCTGCTCACCGCCCTCATGGCCACCGAGTTCCGCATGAAGACCGGCCTCAGGCTGCGCGTCAGCGCCAGCATCGGCGTTTCCACCGCCCCCCATGACGGATCGGCCGTACACGCCGTCATTGGCGCCGCCGACAGCCGCATGTATGCAGTGAAAACCACCGGCCGCGGCAACGTCCGAGGCGCGTGAAGCGCCGCAGCGTCGCGGAAGAACTGCAGGAGACGAGCTCAGAACACCGAGGCGATGGTCGCCGCCCCTGAGGCCCCCAGCGTCCCGGAGGGACTGCAGGACGTTAGCCCAGGACTTCAGTCCTGGGTAGGCCGTGCAAAAAGATTCCCGAGCCCCATCGGGGCGGCGCGATCTCCGCTGGATTGCCTCGCGTTTAAAAACAGTCATACCGCGGCGATGAGCACTCAATTCTGAAGCCGCCGCCAGGCGAAATCCTTCGCTCCGCAGCCCGTCAGTCCGTTTTCCCTTCTCCCGCCAGCCGCTCCAGCTCCCTCCGCCAGTCCAGCTCCTCCACAAACCGCTTCGAGTCCCGCCAGCCCGGCTCCACAATCACATGCAGTTCCAGGTACACCCGCGTTCCCAGCAGCGATTCGATCTGCTTGCGCGCCCCCGTCCCAATCTCCTTCAGCTTCGATCCGCCCTTGCCGATCAGGATGGCCTTCTGCCCCTCGCGCTCGCAGTAGATCGCCGCCGCAATCCGCGTCAGAGGCAGCTTCTGCGGAGCACCCTTCTTCCTCGGCCGCTCCACTTCGGCGGGCGGCTCCTCAAATCGCTCAATCACCACCGCCGCCGCATACGGAACCTCCTCGCCCGTATCCACAAGGATCCGCTCCCTGATCAGCTCCGCCACCATGAACCGCGTCGGCTGGTCCGTGTACTGGTCCTTGGGGAAATACCGCTCGCCCTCCGGCAGCTTCTCCACGATCCTGGCCAGCAGCCGGTCCAGCCCGTCCTTTTTCCGCGCGCTCACCGGAATCACCTCGGCAAACTCGTGCTGCTTCATCAGCGCATCAATCATCGGCAGCAACTGATCCTTCGGCACCAGGTCGATCTTCGTCAGCACCAGGAACACCGGGCAATCCAGCTTCCGCACCAGCCCGAACAAAAACTCATCCTCGCTCGCCCACGACGGCCCCTTGGCCCTCTTTTCGCGCCTATCATCCTGACGCAACCGATCGCTCGGCTCTCCCTCTTCCTCTCCGTCCCTTTGTCCCTCCGTCCCCTGTTCCCTGTCCCCTGTTCCCTGTTCCCTGTCCCCCAGCTTCACCCGCCGCGACGCGTCCACCAGCACCAGCACCACGTCCCGCGTCTCCAGCGCCTCATACACCTCCTGCAGCATGCGCCGGTCAAGCTGTGATCCCGGCTTGTGCACGCCCGGAGTATCCACAAACACGATCTGCGCCGCGGGACGCGCATCCTGCCGCTTCCCCTTGCGCGCCGCCACTTCCACCACGCCCAGAATGCGGTTGCGCGTAGTCTGCGGCTTGGCCGTCACAATGGCCACCTTCTCGCCCGTCAGCGCATTCAGCAGCGTGCTCTTGCCCACATTGGGCCGGCCAAGTATGGCTACAAATCCAGATCGCAAAGGCCTCTCCGTTCTCAAGTCCCATTATCCGATGCGCGCCTCGCTCCCTTCGCCGCGTTGCGAGCGATTCCATGTCCTGAGTCCTTCCTCCGTGGTCCCCTCGATTCGCTACCATGAACCATGATCCCCGCCATCATCCCCGAAGGCCGCACCGAACGCCTCCTGCTGCGGCAGCTCGCCCTCGAAGACGCCCCGCAGATCCAGCGGCTCTTTCCGCAATGGAGCGTAGTCAAATACCTCGCCGCAAAAGTCCCCTGGCCCTATCCGCCCGACGGCGCCGAGCAGTTCATCCGCGCCGTGGCACTCCCGCAGATGGAACGCGGCGAAGGCTGGCACTGGACTCTCAGCCTGCTCTCCGATCCTGAAACCATCATCGGTGCCATCGGCCTGTTCATCGCAGAAGACGAAAACCGCGGATTCTGGCTCTCTCCCGAACACCGCGGCCACGGAAAAATGACCGAGGCCTGCGCCTGGGCCAACGATTTCTGGTTCGACACCCTCGGCCGGCCTTTCCTTCGCGCGCCAAAAGCCATCGCCAACGCGGCGTCGCGCAAACTGTCAGAGCGTATGGGCATGCGCGTCCTGCGCCTCGAGTTGCGCGACTATGTCAGCGGCCGTTTGCCCTCTGAAGTCTGGGAGATCACTGCCGAAGAGTGGCATGCGTGGAAGAAGAAGCACACCCCAGCTCTCCGGCCACGATCCTCTACCTCACCCTGAGTGGCGCCACGCCGCCGTAGGCGAGTGCGCTGATGAAGGGAAGAATAGCGAAGTACATAAAGAGCAGGCCTTGCATTGCCGTACCGTACATGGAACCAAATTGAACCGCTATCCGGGAAATACGATGCCGGCAAGCGCCTCCAAACGGGTTGCCGAGACGACTCGGCCGATTGCGGACCGGCTCGCGCCGTCCGCTGCGCCGCTCGGAGCCCTCATCTCCCCATTCACTGCGAATGCTTGGCTCCTGACCCCGCCCGCATTTAGCATAAAAGAATGCGCCCATGGGCCCGCGGGACCTCCAGGTGCAGGCTGGTGTTTTTCAGAATCTCAAAGTCCAGCAAAATTGTTCCCTTGAATGGGGAGGAGTTTGAATTTGAGCGACCGTTTTTTGTTTACTTCGGAGTCGGTGACCGAAGGCCACCCCGACAAAATTGCCGACCAGGTCTCTGACGCCATCCTGGACGCCTGCCTCGAACAGGATCCCTACAGCCGCGTGGCCGCCGAGACCCTCACTGCCACCGGCCTCGTCGTCATCGCCGGTGAAATCACCACCAAGGCTTATGTCGACTTCCAGACGCTGGTGCGGGGTGTGGTCGCCTCGATCGGCTATGACAATGCCACCTATGGCTTCGACTCCAACACCTGCGCCGTGGTCTCCACCATCAACAAGCAGTCCGGCGACATCGCCCAGGGCGTTGACACCGGCGGCGCGGGCGATCAGGGCATGATGTTCGGCTATGCCTCCAACGAGACTCCTGAGCTGATGCCAGCGCCCATCTCGCTCGCCCAGAAGCTGTGCCGCCGCCTCACCGAGGTCCGTAAGAACGGCAAGCTGCCCTATCTTCGCCCCGACGGCAAGAGCCAGGTCACGGTGGAATACGACGAGAACCGGAAGCCGGTCCGCGTCGATGCCGTGGTCATTTCATCCCAGCACTCCGAGACGGTGACCAACGAGGATCTGCACGCCGACATCCTCAAGCACGTCATCCAGGCCGTGATCCCGGCCAACCTGCTCGACGAGAACACCAAGTATCACATCAACCCAACCGGCCGCTTCGTTATTGGCGGGCCCATGGGGGACACCGGCCTCACCGGCCGCAAGATCATCGTGGACACCTACGGCGGCGCGGGCCGTCACGGTGGCGGCGCCTTCTCGGGCAAGGACCCGACAAAGGTCGACCGCTCTGCTGCCTACATGGCGCGCTACATTGCCAAGAACATCGTGGCCGCCGGCCTGGCCGAGCGCTGCGAAGTGCAGCTCGCTTACGCCATCGGCGTGGCCGAGCCGGTCTCAGTGCTCGTGGAAACCTTCGGCACCGGCAAGCTCAGTTCCACTGAGCTCACAGCACTGGTGCGCAAGAACTTCCCGCTTACCCCCAAGGGCATCATCGAGCACCTGAAGCTGCGCCGCCCCATCTACCGGCAGACCGCAGCGTATGGCCATTTCGGCCGCACCGAGCCTGAGTTCACGTGGGAAGCGACCGACAAGGCCTCGGCTCTCGCCGAACAGGCCAACGGCGCAGCAGCGGTCGCCGCGAAGTAATCAAATTCAAACGCAAGCTCTCAAGGGGATCCCACGCGGATCCCCTTTCTTTTTGCGCAACGGCGCCTCAGCACATACAATTCCGTTGCAGCCAAGCGCTTCCCATTCAGGAGATACCCATGCGGATTCCCGTACTTGTTGCTGTCCTGCTCTGTGCCGCCCCCTTCGCCGCCGCACAGCATGACACCCACTGGGATTACATTGGCAAGGAAGGTCCCATCAACTGGGGCAAGCTCGATCCGGCCTTCCGCGCCTGCTCTGAGGGCAAGGAGCAGTCCCCCATCGATATCCGCGGCGCGCATCTCAACAAGGCTCTGCAGCCCATCGAGTTTCATTACATCGCAGCCGGGGCCACCATTGAGAACAACGGCCACACCATCATGGTCACGCCCCATCCGGGCAGTTACATCGTTGCTGGCGGCGTCCGCTATGACCTGGTCCAGTTCCATTTCCACCATCCTTCCGAAGAAGCCGTCAAAGGCAAGCTCACCGATATGGATGTCCACCTCGTCCACCGCTCTGCCGACGGCAAGTTCGCGGTCATCGCCATCCGCCTGCGTGAGGACATGAGCATGCCCAACGCGACGCTCGCCACACTTTGGAATCACATGCCCACCGCGACCGGGCAGAAACAGGAAATCACCGACTTGGTCAACCCCGGCGGCCTGCTGCCCGCCGATCGCGGCTACTGGACCTATATGGGCTCGCTCACCACGCCGCCCTGCACCGAAGGCCTTCGCTGGTTCGTCTTTGAGCAGCCCATCACCCTCAGTCGCGAGCAACTGCACCAGTTCACCCAGGTCTACCGCATGAATTCGCGCCCGCTGCAGGACACGCATGGCCGCCGCATCGAGGCCAACGAGTAAAAGCAGCCACCAGGGGACCTGGACGCCGCGCCACGCCGGCCGCGCCCTGCTCGCCCGATAGAATGGAAGCATGGGCGTGGTTGTCTCTTCCTCTCCCGTCACCATCTCCTGCAGGGCCGTCCTGTTCGACATGGACGGGATCCTTATCTCCTCCATCGGCTCCGTCGAGCGCAGTTGGACGCGCTGGTGCCGCATGCGCGGAGTCGATCCTGACCACGCAATCAGCGTCATTCATGGCCGCCGCGCCATAGACAGCCTTCGCGCCATTCGGCCTGATCTGGACGCCGAAAAGGAACTGGAAATCTTGGAAGATTTCGAGGTCGAGGATGTGGACGATATTGTCGTCCTGCCTGGCGTCCGCGAACTGCTCAACGCGCTTCCTCACGACCGCTGGACGGTAGTCACGAGCGCTACTGAACGCCTCGCCCGCGTTCGCCTCGAGACCGCCGGCCTGCCTGTGCCCGATGTTTTTGTCCATGGGGATACGGTCACCGAAGGCAAGCCCCATCCCGCGCCGTTTCTTGCCGGGGCAAACCTGCTCGGCATCCCGCCCAACGCATGCGTCGTGTTTGAAGACTCCACCTCAGGAGTAGCCGCCGGCAGGGCCGCCGGATGCACCGTGGTCGCCACCCTATTCACGCATCCCACCGACGACTTGCACGCAGCGGATTACATCGTCCCGGACCTTACGGGAATCAAGCCGCAGGCCCACGCTTCCCATATCGAGCTGCACATCGTGCCGAACGCGCGCTGAGCCATGGCCAGATTGCAGACAGAAATCCTGACAGCGCATTGACATCTTTGGCGGAATTGCCGCGATTTGGAAGGAGTATGTCCGCAGCACAATCGGTTCTGCCACTCTATCAGAGGGGCAGCGATTCCGGACAATGGCACCCCGGCGGGCGCTTAGCTTCAAAGAGAACGCACCGCGGCCGAGTTAATTGACGGCGAATGCGAAATAGAAAGGCGGGTCACGGTCTCCGCTCAGCCCCTCACGGATACGCCGGAGAAGGACTGCACAGCGATGCCGCGAACGGGCTGGCCCCAGAACTTTGCCGGCTCAAACTGCTCGGTCAGCAGCAGGTTCGCAACCGCAGAGCGGGTGGAGGGATCATTCGGCCCGGAGACAATGTTGAAGTCATATACCTGGCCGGTATCGTTGATATACGCTTCCACCACGACCGGTGCCGACAGGGCGGCGAGATCGTTGTCACCGGTCCCCGTAAGGGACCCGATCAGGCGGGGAGCACTGGCTGCGCCGAGGGGTTCATCGCCCGCCTGTGCTGCCTGCGGAGTAGCCACAAGGCCGACCAGCACGGCGACAGTGCCAATGAGCAGGACCGCGGACGCCAGTCCAGCGCCTGCCTGCAGAAGAAACGGGCCTACGGTATTGCGCCACGCCAGATTCCACGCGAGAAGAGGATTCCGGAAACGCCGCGCGCGCTCGTGACTCACCGCCACGCGGATGCGCAGCGCAAGATCATCGGGCTCGGCCACCGGCCCAAGGGTGCCAAGCGCGGCCTGGACCACACGCAGCGAGGACCACTCCGAGGCGCATTCCCTGCAACCTTGCAGGTGCCCGGAAACAGCCTGCATCTCGAAGCCAGTTAGGCGGCCGTCGAGATACTCTGAAAACCTCGCCTGAACCTCATTGCAGCCGTTCATCCTGCCTCCTCTGCAAAGGGCGTGCCCGGCGCCATGCGCGCAAGTCGTTCCTTATGATCCTGGGCGCTCAGAATCGCCTTGAGGCAGGCGCGTCCGCGCACCAGGCGCGATTTCACTGTTCCCAGGTTGACGCCCTGCATCTCCGCCACTTCCTCGTAGACGAATCCCTCAATGTCCCGCAGGATCAGGGTGGTACGAAATGGCTCCGGCACTTTGGCCAGCCCGGCTTCGACGCGGGCCCGCGTTTCAGCGTGCACAGCGGCATCGAACGGGCTTTCGGCCGGATCGACCAGCATCTCCTTCAATCGGATGGGGGCCGACGTGTCGCTTTCCGCAATTTCCAGTTCGATCGGCACTTCCTGCTGGCGGTGCCGCCCCCACCAGCGGCGCTGGTTTGACGCTTCCCGCAGCGCAATCCGGTAAATCCAGGTACGCAACGAAGATTCCCCATGGAAGCTGCGGACGCCGCGGAAGACTTTTACAAATACTTCCTGCGTCAGATCGGCGGCGTCGGCCCGGTTCTGCACCGTGCGGGCCAGAAGGGAAAAAATGGGCTGGTGATAGCGCGCAATCAGCCAGGAAAACGCCTCTTCGGAGCCGGCCTGCAACTCCGCAATGAGGGCCGCCTCGTCCGTCTGGAGCGTCAGCGCGCTGGCGATGTTGCCCATGGTGAGATCCGCCTGCAAATCCTGCCCTCCCACCTTACCGCAATCCATGCAGACTTGGCATCTGCACTCTACCCTTTTCCGGGATTCCACTGCGAACGCGTTTCAAGGCAGTTAACTTAAGCCTGTTCACTGCAACAGATGCAAGGTTTCAGGAATCCCGAAGGCAACCGGGGCTGGTGCTGGTATGCAACCGATCGTCCCGGTGCCCTATATCTCTTTAGACACCGGGACCCCGTCAAAGTGTTCCCAGGATCTTTCGGCCCCCTGGTACGCACAGCAAATCTACCTAGGGTGTATCGACATATAGGGGTGGGCAGCGACGAGAGCCATTTTTTCTCAGATCTAGAAGTGAGGAGTGACGCATACCGGGTGTCTGCTAGCGACGAGCGACGACGAGATGGGGAAAAATGGCCCCGTCCCTCCGGGTTGCGGCGAAAATCGGG
>Ga0134128_10010618_pt1 | contig 11033 bp, 12 predicted proteins | sample KB31754_FD_96462 | JGI IMG/M metagenome (GOLD analysis project Ga0134128, IMG submission 96462) | Terrestrial soil microbial communities with excess Nitrogen fertilizer from Kellogg Biological Station, Michigan, USA - KB3-175-4 | ecosystem: Environmental > Terrestrial > Soil > Unclassified ...
CCACGACGACCCGCCCGCTCCGGCAGCCCGCCCCGGCAGCCCACCAGCTGGAGCGGCGCCAGCGGCTGCCCGGCCCGCTAGCGGCGGACCTTGCCGCCCGCCCAGGTGATCATCTGGTAGACGGTCATGGCGCCGCCGCACTGCCCGTTCGTGTGGCGCAGGACGCCGCGGATCTTCATCACGAACGCGCCCGACCCGCTGATCCCGCGGTACGCGCCGGTGCCATGGCTGAGGCTGAAGGTGCCGTGGATCGTCTCCCGGACCAGGCAGTTGCGAGTCGGCAGCGGCAGCCACTGCCGGGTGATGTGCCGGGTCATCAGGAATGACCCGTCGGATAGCACCACCCGGTCGGTGGACCTGAGGGCCACGAGCCGGCCGGGCACCAGGTAGCCGCCCGCGGTGAACGCGCCGGTGGCCAGCACGCTCTGGCGCCGCGAGTTGGTGACGGTGCTGATGATCCGGAAGTGCTCCTGAGGGACGCGGTCGGGCCGGCTGGGGCTGGCGTCGGCCACCGCGGCGCCGCTGACCACAGCGGCGGTCGTGAGCGCGGTGACCGCGGCGACAAGCGTTCGGCGCATGCCTATTCCTCCACGGTGAGGTTCGGGGCTAGGACAACCGGGACGCGCAGGCCGCGGCGGCCGCGGCCGCGATGACGAGCAAGGTGATGCCGTCGAGCCTGCGCCAGTACATCGAGGTGAGCACCAGCCGCATGGGATCGGCCGCGGCGGCGCCGGGCCGGGCATCGCGCAGCAGGGCCAGGGCCCGGCCGGTGCCATGCGCGAGCCCGATGGCCGCGGCCAGCAGCACGGCGGACCGCTCCGGCCCGGCCGCGGCGACAAGAATGGGCAGCAGGAAGAACCCGGCGTAGGGGTTGCGGGTCAGGAACCCCGGCCCGAGTATCGAGCCCCAGACCAGCAGGCGCCGGCGCCGGGACGCTCCCATGACCATGGCCTGCGGCACCTGCCAGCGGGTGCCGGGCGCGCGGGGGCGCAGGCGGCCAGTGGTCTCGGCCAGGCCGTAGGCGGCCGCGTACAGGGCCGCCGCGACCAGCGCGGCCGGGGCCAGGGGCAGTACCCCGAGGCAGCCGCCGAGCACGGCCCAGGCCAGCATGGCGGGCACGGCGTAGGCGGTGATCACGAGCGCGGTCCTGGTGAGCCTCCCGACCGGAAGGCCGGCGGTGAGCGACGCCGCCGAGTTGGCGCCTCAAGGCGAGTACGCCTTGGCGAAGCCGTTGGCGGCGGCCAGGGACACGCCCAGGACGGCCAGGACGGCCAGCCACCCGGTCACGTTCTGGCGCTCGCGGACTCGATGCGGTGCTGCTCGGCCTTCAGGTCGTCGACCGTCTTGCAGTGGCAGCAGATGCACTGGCTGAGGCAGGTGCACCAGTCCGGGCAGCCGCCCTTGCCGATGCAGTCGTAGCAGACCTTGTAGCCGTAGCCGCTGCCCATGTTCATGCAGGCGATCCAGGTACCGCTGGGCCACTCGCAGCGATAGCCCTGGTGGTTGAAGCAGCTGCTGGTGGACGAGCCCTTGCACAGCCGCATGCCCGGCGGGCAGCCGGTGCCGGGACAGTTGGAGCAGCGCCGCGTGGGGCCGCAATTGCAGAACTCGGCCGCGGCCAGGGCGGGCCGCTGGCCGAGCGACAGGGCGGCCAGGCCGGCCGTCCCCCCGACGACGGCGCCGCGCAGAGCGTCCCGGCGGCTCAGCCTCCTGACGGCCCGCTCGGCCGCACCGCTGATGCGGGCGTCCAGTGTATAAAGCCCGGCGCCCCATCGTGTCCACCCCATGAGCTGCGGTCTCCCTTCTCGATCACGTCGTTACCGGTAGCAGTGCGCCGGGCGGCGGAGCCAGCAGGCAGGCCTGGCGGAAGGCCCCGATGTCGGCCTGCCGGGCGACGGTGCCGGCCGCCCGAACCACGCCCCAGCTGTCCAGCGCCACCAGCAGGGGGGTGGCGGTGGCCCGGTAGGGCTCCAGCTCGTCGCGGTCGAGCAGCCGTCCCAGCTCGAGCTCGGTGGCGCGGAAGGCGGCCGAGATCTGCACGTAGTCCGGCGGGTCGGCGGTGAGCAGCAGGACCTGGGTGTCCTCGAGCTCGCCGGCGTCGCGCGCGGTGCCCAGCGCGGTGACGAGCTCCTCGCAGGACGGGCAGGTGGGGTCGACGAAGGCCAGCAGCGTGACCCGGCCGCCGCCGGGCACGAAGGCCAGGACGTCACCGGCCTGGCCTGCGGCGGCCGCGTTCGGCAGGCGCTCGTAGGTGATCCGGCCGGGGCGGCTGCCGACCTCGGGGCCGATGCCCTCGGCGGGCCGTGACGGGCCCAGGACCCGGCCGAGCTGACGGTAGGCCGTAATGACCAGCAGCCCGAGGGCGAGCAGCAGCGCCCACTGCGCGACGACGAGGAACAGCGGAATCCGCATCAGGGCACCATCCCTGGCTCGGGGTCGGGGCGGGCGGGGAGCGACGGGCTCGGGCCGGTGCTACCCCGGCGGGCCGAGCCCCAGGGGACCGGGTCCGGGCTCGCCGCCAGCACCCGGGCCGCCGTGAACGCGCCGGCGGCCAGCAGGAACGCGGCCCCCAGCAGCAGGCCGCGGTCGGCCGGAGCGAGCCGGACCGCGGACGCGGGCAGGCCGGCCAGGGGGACGGCGGCCACGGCGGCGATCAGCACGGCCCGGCCGATGCCGGCCCGGCCGAAGCGGCGCCGCGACAGCGCGCCGAAGCACCGGCAGGACCGACCGCGGTGGCGCGCGTAGCCGATCCCGGACACGATCACGAAGCCGCCGCCGGCGGCCAGGACGACCGGGTTGACCCAGCTGGCCGCCGGGGCGGCCAGGCTGACACCGCCCAGGGCCACCTCGCCCAGCGCCACGGCCATCGCGATCCAGCGCGGCAGGGACCGCAGCGGCGGGCGGAGCAGCCGGGCCGGCACGAACAGCCGGACGGTGGCCGCGAAGCCGTCTGGCCCGGCCAGCTTGGCCGCGCCCGCGACCAGCAGCAGGACGGCCAGCCCGGCCTTGGCCCCGGCCACCGCCACGTCGACCGCGGTCCCCATGGCGCTAGGCCGCCCGGCGCGACGGCCGGCGCAGGCCGGCCCGCGCGGGGCGACGGGCGGTCCGGGCCGGGCCGATGGGCAGGTCGGCGAGCTGGCGCAGCTTGGCCAGCTGCCAGTCGTAGTTGACCAGGCTGGACGCGCGGACCTGGCCGGCGTCGTCCACGAAGATGGCGAACGGGCCGACCCGCACGTTGTAGGCCGCGTACAGCGCGGGCGAGCCGGTGAGCACCGGGACTTCCAGGCTGGGTGTTTGAGGCAGGCCCGCTGGCCGGGCCAGCAGCATCCGCAGCAGCGGCTCGGCCAGGTCGCTGCGCTGGCGGAGCAGGACGACGATCTCCAGGCCCGGATCGTCACCGGTGGCCAGGTCCCGCAGGCCGTCCACGACCGAGGGAAAGGACTTGAGCGAGTGATCGGCGAAGATGATCAGCTGGAGCGGCCGGGCGGGCGGCGAGTGATGGACGGCGCCGGCCGAGTCGGACAATGACCAGCGCGGGGCCTTGCGCCCGCGGGCCAGGCCATCGCGCTCGATGGCCTCCGGGCCGGACAGGTACACGTGCGCGGCGCCCAGCACGGCCAGCACCGCCGCCGCGCACAGCGCGACAGCGAGGGTAACGAACCCGACCGCGGTGATCACTCCGGCGAGCATCATGCCGGCCCCGCCGGGCCTGGCTGCCTGTGCCCCATGCCGGAAGTAAAGAGTTAAGCCCTGCTCTGGTCCAGCATGACCCAAGCTAGAGCGTTTCTAGGTCATAGGCCGTGAATGCGTCTCAGTACCTACAATTCACCTCAGAATTCCCAGGAGAACCCGGCGACGGCCCGGTCCAGGACGTCGAGCCGGTGATAGACGGCGTGCTCGTTGTCGAGCGCGAGCGGCTCGCGGCGCAGCACGACCGCGTCCGGCGCCCGGTAGTCCTGCCACTCGGTCCACCAGACGTAGTGCGGCAGCCGGCCGGGGTCGAACTGAACCCGGATGGCCACGTTCTCGAGGCGCTCGTGCGCGACGCGCCGGAAGCAGGGCTCCACCGGGCCGGCGTAGCTGAACCGGGACTCGAACTCCAGCGAGTGGGCCTCGCCTTGGCGCAGCGTGCGCGACAGCGTGATGTCCACCGCCCAGATGCTGGCGGCGCGCTGATACGGCGGGCTGGCCGTGCCGCCGATGACCCGGTCCAGGGTCAGCTCGCTGGTGTCATAGCTGTAGCGGTAGCTGTCCAGGCCGTCCACGAGCGAGCGGATGTCGCGCAGCGTGCGGTGCCGCCGCGGCCGCCCGTCGGGACCGAGGTAATGGAACTCGTGCAGCAGGATCGTCCGGTAAGCGGGTAAGTCTCGGCCGCCCGCGGCGGCCAGCGGCGGCAGCTCCCCGGTCACGACGCGGGCCAGCTCCGCGCCCTGCCACTGCCGCCACAAGATGGCGGCGTGCTCCTCGTCGATGTCGAACGCCCGGATGAACAGGCCGAGCGTCTGGCGGCTCAGCACTTCGCCGCGCAGCGCGCGCGACACCCGGCGGGTGAGCTGGAGGTACTCGACCTCGTCCTCGTCGCGCCGGTGCAGGAAGTCGGCCAGCACCTTGGCCACCGCGACCTGATGGACATCACGTTCGCGCCGGGCGCCGTACCTGGCCCAGCGATTGCGGTACGGATCATGCTGCAGCAGCTCGCGCAGGTACTGACCTGCCTGCCGCACCCCGATCTCGTGGGAAGAATGCCCCACAGAAAGCCCCCATGCGCCCCTGAGATTTAACTGCCCCGTAACGAATCTAGATTAATCGCGGGATCTTCGTTGTTATGCGGCAACGCCGAGGGAGGGTGGTGGCGGGCAACCGGGGCGCCCGCCTAAACCGCCCCTCACGAGATCCCGGCCAAGCCCCTGAGCAGCCGAAACGCCGCGAGCTGCGGGCTGGCGTCCGGTCCGGGCGCCGAACAGGGCAAGATGTGATCGTGACGTGCGAGCCGGCCGGTGCAGCGGACATCGATCCGCAGGCGGTGCTGGCCCCGCTGACCGGCGCCGCGATCTTCCTGGTCGCGGTGGTCACCGAGGACACGGGGTCGGCCGACGTCGTGCGCGGCGTGTGCGGCGACCTGGCCGGCCTGGTCCGCGGGGTCAATCAGCGCGACCCGGAATCCCATCTGACCTGCGTGACAGGGATCGGCGACCGGCTCTGGGACACGCTGGCCGGCGGACCACGGCCGGCTGGCCTGCATGTGTTTTCCGAAATCGAAGCGGGCGGCAGACGTGCCGTCTCGACACCGGGTGACCTGCTGTTCCACATCAGGTCGGCGCGCATGGACATGTGCTTCGAGCTGGCCAGGGTGCTGATGAACCGGCTGCGCGGGGTGGTCAGGATCGTGGACGAGGTGCACGGGTTCAAGTACTTCGGCAACCGCGACCTGATCGGGTTCGTGGACGGCACCGAGAACCCGACGGACAACGCGGCCGTCCGGGCGGCGCTGATCGGGGACGAGGACCCGGACTTCGCCTGCGGCAGCTACGTGATCGTGCAGAAGTACCTGCACGACCTGCCGGGCTGGGACGCCCAGCCGGTCGAGCAGCAGGAGCGGATCATCGGGCGGGAGAAACTGTCCGACACCGAGCTCCTTGACGACGTGAAGCCCAGCTTCGCCCACAACGCCTTGACCCAGATCGTGGACGACAACGGCGACCAGGTACAGATCCTGCGCGACAACATGCCGTTCGGCGCGCCGGGCATTGACGAGTTCGGGACCTACTTCATCGGCTACGCCAGGTCGCCGGGCACGACCGAGCAGATGCTGCGCAACATGTTCATCGGATTGCCGGAGGGGAACTACGACCGGCTGCTGGACTTCAGCACCGCGGTCACCGGGACCCTGTTCTTCGTGCCCTCGGCGACCATGCTGGAGAGCCTGGGCGACGGACCGCTGGACGACAGCACGGACACGGCGGACGCGCCAAGCACCACGGCGGCAGCGACCGGATCGCTGGAGATCGGCAGCCTGAGAGGAGCCTCCCCGGATGAATAACCTGCATCGCGAGCTAGCGCCGGTCTCGGACGCCGCCTGGGCGGAGATCGCCGAGGAAGCGGCCAGGACGTTCAAGCGTCACGTGGCCGGCCGCCGGGTGGTGGACGTGGCGGGCCCGGCCGGGGAGCAGTTCTCGGCCGTCGGCACCGGCCACATCCGCGAGATCGACTCGCCCGGCGACGGCGTGCAGGCCCGGCAGCGGCACGTGCTGTCGGTGGTCGAGCTGCGGGCACCGTTCTCGCTCGACCGCGAGCAGATCGACGACGTGGCCCGCGGCTCCCAGGACTCCGACTGGCAGCCGGTCAAGGACGCCGCCCGGATGCTGGCCTTCGCCGAGGACCGCGCGGTCTTCGACGGGTACCCGGCGGCGGACATCGACGGCATCCGGCCGGGGTCCAGCAACGCCTCGATCGCGCTGCCTGCCGAGGCGACCGGCTACCCGCAGGCCATCGCGCAGGCGCTGAGCGAGCTGCGCTCGCCCGGGGTGAACGGCCCGTACGCGGTGGTGCTGAGCGCGGCCGCCTACACCGAGGCCAGCGAGACCTCTGACCACGGCTACCCGGTGATCGAGCACCTGCGCCGGATGATCAGCGACGACATCGTGTGGGCGCCGGCCATCGACGGCGGCCTGGTGCTGACGACCAGGGGCGGCGACTTCGAGCTGCAGCTGGGCCAGGACGTGTCGATCGGCTACCTGTCGCACACCGACAGCAGCGTCCGGCTCTACCTGCAGGAGAGCCTGACCTTCCAGCTCCTGACGGCCGAGGCCGTCGTCCCGCTGACGCCCAGCGCCTGAGCGGCGCCGGCTTTTGCGGCATGACCGCCGCCGCGCCGGGCTCTCCGGCGCGGCGGCGGTGGCCTACTAGGCCTTCAGCAGCGGCCGGCCCAGCGGCATCGGCTTGCCCCCGGTGGCGATCGAGGCCGTGCCGAAGAAGATGTAGATGCCGACGGCCGCGAACAGGAACACCACGGCGCCGCCTGCCATCTGCCAGTTCGACGACACCTGGATCACCCCGATGAGCACCAGGATGAGCGCGATGTCGACCAGCCCCAGTACCACGGTGTAGGCCATGGGCAGCCGCAACGTGCCCAGCGTCAGCATGCTCATGATCACGATCCAGGCGGTCAGGAACAGTTCCAGGGTCGACTTCACGTCGACCAGCCCGATCCCGAACCAGCCGTTGACCAGGCCGAGCAGCAAGAACGAGTAGCTCAGCCAGAAGCCGGCGAACACGCCCAGGACCAGGGCGACCGCCGACTGGCCCAGGCCCATGGCCCAGGCCGTGGAGATCAGCAGGCCGAGTGCCGTCGCGGCCAGGAGAATCGGCAGCGATGCGCCGGTGCCGAGCGGCGAGACGAACCCGATCAGCACCATGCCCAGGGCGACCGACCCGACGATGAAGCTCGGCAGCCCGAGCGACAGCGGATCGCCCGCCAGCGGGCCGGTGACCTGCGGCGTGGTTTCCGCCTCTACCTCCTGCCCCTGACGGCCCTCGGCGATGCGGGCCTCGGTCGTGGCGTCACGGGCCTCCGGCCCGGCTTGCTGGGCTGGCACCGACGCGCGGCGCGCTTCCGACTGCTCTTGCTGCGTAGAACCGGGTGGCACAGAGCCAGATCCTGTGGCCATCACTGCTCCTTCGCGTTGACTGCGGGAGCCCCGCGATCATGACAGCGGGTCGCGGGCTGTTTACCACACCTATGTCTCCAGATGGCGGCCGCCGTTCTCATCTTGAGTCACGTTCCGTGACGACGGCAAGGCTGCGCGTGGTAAAGAAGATCAGCTAGCCGGAATGACGATCCCGTATTCGTGGATTTTTCGGTAGATCGTGGCCCGCGACATGCCCAGCGACTCGGCCGCCTTGGCCTTGTTGCCGTCGGTGTCCAGCAGGCTCGCCACGATCGCGTCGCGCTCCATCGCCTCCAGCGGGCTGAGCAGCCGGCGGCTGACCGTCCAGCACTCGGGCGGCAGGTCCCGCGGCTGGATGGCGCCCACCCGGCGGCGCTGCACGATGCGCCGCATGACCTGCCACAGCTGCTCGACGTTGCCGGGCCAGGTGGACCGGACCAGCAGCTTGGTGGCCTCGGGCGAGCAGGTCAGCCGGGCATGCTGGCTCAGCTTGCCCAGGAAGAACGTGGTCAGCTCGGGCAGGTCCTCGATGTGATGGCGCAGCGGCGGCAGGCCCACCGTGGTCGGAAACTGCCGCAGGAGCTCGGTCAGGTTGGGCTCGGCGCTGCGGTGGGTCAGCGTGACCGCCACCCACAGGCGGCCGGCCCTGGTCGCCGACCTGGCCTCGGCCAGCGCCCCGGCCAGCACGTGCAACTGCCGGGCCCCGAGCTGGTCGATGTGCCGGATGACCAGGTCGCCGTCGGCTTCCAGCAGGGCCCGCCGGGCCCGCACCAGCCAGCTGTGTGTGCTGGCGTCGGCCGCGTCGAGCACGTCGAAGTGACCGGCCGGGTTGTGCCGCTGGTGCACCGCGCGGGCCAGCGCTAGCTTGCCCACGCCGGACTCGCCCTCGATCACCGGCCACTCGCCGGCGTCGTAGGCCTCCTGCACCTGCTGGCAGCCGCGCAGCCACAGCGCGCCCGTGCCGACCAGGCCGGGCAGGAACATCCGGGCCGGCACCGCGGACTCCGCGCCCAGCCGGCGGCCCGACTCCAGCAGCTTGACGTGCACCACGCCGCCCACCGTGCCCAGCGGGCTCAGGCTGCGGGTTGGCCGGCAGTGCATCCGCGCGGTGAGGCCGGTCGGCAGGTCCACCTCGACCGCCCCCGAGCGGCCGCCGGCCAGCGCCTCGCCAGCCTGGCCAAGCAGCACCGCCTGGTCGCCGGGTTCGAGCACCTGGCGGGCGTGGTCATTCATCATCACCACGTCGTTGCTGAGGGCCAGGACGATCCCGTTGCTGCGCCGACAGGCCCGCAGGTAGTCCTGCAGCAGCTCCAGCTCCTGGGCGCTCGAGTCGGTCAGCAGCGCCTGGGTGATCTGGTCGGCGGTGGTCTTGACCAGCGCGATCAGCAGCGGGTCGGCGTCCTTGCGCCAGCAGGTCAGGTCGACCGCGCCGACCACCTTGCCGGATATGGGGTGATGAATCGGGACCCCGGCGCAGGCCAGGTCTTCCAGGTGCTCGGCGTAGTGCTCGCTGCCGAACACGTGCGCGGGCTGACCGCCCTCCAGGGCGGTGCCGATGCCGTTGGTGCCCACCGACTCCTCGGCGTAGCTAAATCCCGGCGCCAGCTTGACCCCGTCCAGGTGCCGCTCGAGGTCATGATCGGCGGTCAGCCGGGACAGCACCACACCCGAGGAGTCGGTGAGAATCAGGCTGATCGGCTGGCCCTCCAGGTGCTCGCGGAGGTGCCGCAGCACCGGCATCGCGCTGCGGGTCAGCGGGGTGTCCAGGTTCGGGTCGCGGACGTAGGCCAGCTCGATCTTGTCGGCGGGCACGTTCCACTGGCGGGACCGCCACCAGGACGCCAGGATCGGCTCGCGCACCTGCTGGGGCTCGACCGGATCCCGGGTCAGGAACCGTTCCCTGCTCCGGGCCAGTTTGTCGTTGCCCAGTATGGGTGAGCTGCGCGACATGGCGCCTCCTGACTCCCGCCAGCCGCGGGGCCGGCCCTGCCCGCGGGGAGACGGTACTCGAGGCGTTGCTCTGCGTTCTGCCTGTTCCCACGATAAGCGCGGGCGCAAGACCCCGTGTCTCAAGTTGAGACCGGCAATTATCACCGGACGGTGTTTGATCCGCTGGCCGGCGGCTACGACCGGCCACCGAGGCGATAAACGGGAGGTGTACGAATGACCGATTCCGCCCCCTCCGGACCCGGCGAGAGCTACAACCCCTGGAGCATCGTCAACCTGGTCTTTCATCACCTCGCTGACCAGGGACTGCACCCGATTCTCGGCGAGTCAGGGGATCCCGGCGCGCCCGCGGCGGCGCTGCTGCGCGCGCTGGGCATCGAGCCCCACGCCGAGGGTAACCGGCAGGCGACCAGCCAGGCGATCCGCTCGGAGCTGGACGCGCTGCGAGCCGCGGTGCTCGGTGAGGCGCGCGAGTGACGTCCGGGTTTCTGGCGCGTTTCGCGGCTGTCTCATGTTGAGAGCCACAACACCGCCGGGGCGGGTTGTCCTAGATCACATGAGACGTACCGGGCTGCCGTCGCCGCGCACCGGCCGGCGCGGTCACATGCCGGACCCCAAGGACGGATCCGTAGATCCGCATGTAGCTGGCATAACGGGCGGGCCCGTCTCAGCAGACGCACGGAAGGGCAAGGGGTAGCACATGAGTCGCCAGAGCGTGGCCAAGGCCCATCAGAAGATCCAGGAGCTCTCCTGGGAACCGCAGTATCACGAGCCGGTCTCCCAGTACGGGACGGACTACACGTTCCAAAAGGCTCAGAAGAAGGACCCGCTCAAGCAGGTCCTGCGCTCATACTTCCCGATGCAGGAGGAAAAGGACCACCGCGTATACGGCGCCCAGGATGGGGCTATTCGCGGCAACATGTTCCGCCAGGTGCAGGAGCGCTGGCTGGAGTGGCAGAAGCTGTTCCTGTCGATCATCCCGCTGCCGGAGATCTCGGCCGCGCGGGCCATGCCGCTGCTGTTCCGGACCGTGCCGAACCCGGAGCTGCACAACAGCCAGGCCATCCAGATGATCGACGAGGTACGGCACTCGACGATCCAGCAGAACCTCAAGCGCCTGTACATGCAGAACTACATCGACCCCGCCGGCTTCAACAACAGCCTGCGCGGTTTCCACGACGACTACTGCGGGACCATCGGGCGGCAGTTCGCCGAGGCGTTCATCACCGGTGACGCCATCACCGCGGCGAGCATCTACCTGACGATCGTGGCCGAGACAGCGTTCACCAACACGCTGTTCGTGGCCATGCCCGCCGAGGCCGCGGCCAACGGCGACTTCCTGCTGCCGACGGTGTTCCACTCGGTGCAGTCGGACGAGTCGCGGCACATCAGCAACGGGTACGCGACGCTGCTGATGGC
>Ga0134128_10010619_pt1 | contig 11032 bp, 12 predicted proteins | sample KB31754_FD_96462 | JGI IMG/M metagenome (GOLD analysis project Ga0134128, IMG submission 96462) | Terrestrial soil microbial communities with excess Nitrogen fertilizer from Kellogg Biological Station, Michigan, USA - KB3-175-4 | ecosystem: Environmental > Terrestrial > Soil > Unclassified ...
ACCGAGCACCGCCTCGATCTTTTTCTTCAATGTGTCTGCGTTGAACGGCTTGACGATGTAGTTGCTGACACCTGCTTCCTTGGCCGCGACCACTTTCTCGGTCTTGCTTTCGGCGGTGATCATGATGAAGGGTGTATCCTTGAGCAGCGCGTCGTTGCGTACCTCCTTCAAGAATTCGAGGCCCGACATCGGCGCCATATTCCAGTCGGAAATCACCAGACCGATATTGTGCTCGCGCATCTTTTTGAGACCGCCGGCGCCATCCTCCGCTTCCTCGACGTTGGCGAAGCCGATCTGACCCAACAGGTTGCGCAGGATCCTGCGCATCGTGTTGTAATCGTCGACGATCAGCACCTGCCGGTCGGTATTACGCATCCCTGAATCTCCACCCTCGCCAAAAGCACTGAAACCTCGGGCGAGCGTTATCAGAAATAGCAGCGGAGGGTTGAGCGTTCGTTAACGGCGGTTAACAGCTCGACCCCTCAATTGAACATAAAGTCGCTGCTTCGCTTATTATCCGAAAGGATGAGAAACCCGGTTCGATGCGGATAGCGTTCCTGTTGCTGCTGCTCGGCGTGGCTGCCGCCACCGGGCTGGTCGCCTGGTTCAACGCCGGCGCCATCCTGGCGACGCTGGTCGCGATTGGCTGGGGCGGCTTCGCTCTGATCTGCGGCTTTCATTTCTGCCTGATCGCGCTCAACGGTATCGCCTGGCATGTGCTGACGCCCGATATCGCGCTCCGGCGCTGGCCGATTTTTGTCTGGGCCCGGCTAGTGCGCGCCGCGGCGGCGGAGGTGCTGCCATTGTCGCAGCTCGGCGGTCCGGCTGCGGGCATTCGCCTTGCGATCTTGCATGATGTTCCCGCCGCGATCGCCGCCGCCACGGTGATCGTCGATGTCGCGCTTGAGTTCCTGACACAGCTCGCTTACGCGGTGATCGCTCTGTTCCTGCTCGCGACCGCGCGGCCCGCGACCGATCTGCTGCTGCCCGCTGCTGCATGGCTGTTGGTGGCGGCGGGGCTTTGTGGCGCGTTCTTACTCGCCCAGCGCCATGGCAAAGGGTTGCTCGAGCGCTTCGAGCCGTTGATCGCGCGGCATTTCTCGCAGGCGCTCCCCGGTAAGCTCGAATCCGTTACGGTAGCGCTCGCGCGCATTCACGCCGATCGCGGACGCCTCGCGGTTGCGGCTGTGTTGCATTTTGTCGAATGGCTGGCGACCGGCGCGGAAGCGTGGCTGGCGCTGCGCTTGATGAACGTTCCGATCTCGTTTGCTGCGGCTACCGGTCTCGAGGGGCTCCTCTATGCAGTGCGCAGCGTGGCTTTTATGGTACCGATCGCCGCCGGCGTGCAGGAGGGCGGCTACCTGCTGGTGGGTGCCGCTTTCGGTCTCTCGCCCGATCAGGCTTTGGCTTTGTCGCTGTTGAAGCGCGGCCGCGACTTGGTGCTGGGGCTACCGGCATTGCTCGGCTGGCAGGTGCTGGAGGGTGGTCAGTGGTGGCGTGGTCGTCGCATGGCGTCGCGCGAGGCGAGTCCCTCGGAACGCGGCGAGGGGGCCGGGGATTAGGACCTTGGAGATTGCCTAAGCATTTTAGGGGCGAAGGGAGCAGCACAGTGGAGTCCAGTCCAAGCCAAGCCACAATTGCGCCGGTCGGCATGGGAACGCCGCCTTTGCTGTTGCGCGCGGCTGACTGGCTCTCGGATACGGCGGGATTTCTGCGCCGGCCTTTGGTGGCGGAAGAATTGGTCGCCGTCGCGCAGCGGCGTACCGGGCTCACGGATTTCGGCGAGTGGCACTTCCTCGCGCCGCTGCGCGTCTTGCTGCAGGTCTGCGAGAGCGAAGCCGCGCTCGGCGCCTTCGGGCGCTTCGCGCTGCGCTGGGATGCCCTGCGCTTTCTCGAAAACCTGCTGCGGCTGCGCGCCGCCGAGAAAGCGAGCAGCGCGCCGCCGCCCAAGATCGAGCAGCCGATCTTCGTCACCGGTCTGCCGCGCAGCGGTACCACCTTTCTGCACAATCTTCTGATCGAGGATCCGGGCAACGCCGTGCCGCGCTGCTGGCAAACGATCCATCCCGGCATCGCGGGCGATGCGGCGGGCGAGGCGCGCTCGATCCGCCAGGTCAATCGGCAGCTGAGAATGTTCCGTTGCCTGGCGCCGGATTTCGCCGCGATGCATCCGATCACCGCGACGGCACCGCAGGAGTGCAGCGAGATCACGGCGCATGTCTTTGCCAGCCTGCGCTTCGATACGACGCATCACGTGCCGTCCTATCGCGCTTGGCTCGATAATACCGGCCACCGCGAAGCCTATCGCTTCCATCACCGCTTCCTCCAGCATCTCGCCGCCTGTGGCGAGGCGCGCCGGCGCTGGGTGCTGAAATGCCCCGACCATGTCTTTGCGCTCGATGCGATCCGCGAGGTCTATCCCGATGCGCGCTTCGTCTTCGTGCATCGCGATCCCATGCGCGTGCTCGCGTCGGTCGCGCGCTTGACCGAGGTGCTGCGCCAGCCTTTCACGCGCCATCTCGACCGCGCCACGGTCGGGCGCCAGGTGTGCGACCGTTGGGCCGACGGCGCCGAGCGTGTCGTCGCGGCGTGTAAGACCCTGCCCGAAGATCGCGTTCTCCATATCCGCTATCGCGAGCTGACCGACGATCCGGTCGGCACGGTGGCGCGGCTCTATGCGGCCTTCGGCCTACCGTTCGATGAAGTTTTCGAGCAACGGATCAGGGCATACGTCACCGCGAAGCCGAATGGCGGCTATGGCCAGCTCAGCCATCGCATCGAGGATTACGGCATCGACGCGTCGCACGAGCGGCATCGCTTTGCCGGTTACGTGGAGACTTTCGGTGTCGCGCCCGAGCGGCGCTTGCGGCTCGCGGACGCCGCGGCGTAACGCGTCCCGCCGTTACGGCAACGAGATCGCGCCGAGCGGCACCGATATCATCAACAGCAAATTCTCTTCGCCCGGATTCCGCTTGCCGATGCCGGCATTGGAGACATGATCGAAGACCGGGCCGACGCGTATGCCGTTGGCGAAGACGAGATCGATCTCCGCACCGGTCTTGAATTCGATATGCGAGCCGAGATCCTTGCCGCCGCCTTTCTCGTAATCGCCGACCGCCGCCATCGGCACGATCAGAAGATGCTTACCGATCGGAATCTCGACGCGGAACCCGCCATAGGTGTAGAGCGAGCCTTTGTTGGTGAAGAACGTCCCGACCAGTGGCCGGATATAAAAGAGGCTCTGCTCGAAGCGGAATTCGAGCCGGCCCTCGGCGGCGGTGTTGTTATGAATGAAGTCGAAGACACCGAGCCCGCCCGCGACGTAGCCGCCGAATTCGGCCTTCGCCGGATTGCTCGCGATCGTCATCGCGCCGGCGAGGATGCTCGCCACGCCTATCCGCCGCCACCATGCCCGCATCGAAATCCCCCAACTTGCTCCCGCGCCGGGCTGCATCTTCAAGGAAAGCCTTGAGTGAGGCAAGCGAAAGCGTTCGCCGGGCAGCCCTCGGCGCGGCTCAGCGCAGCGCCTTCAGCCTTTCGGTCGCAGCGACAAGCTGAACCCGGATGCCCGGCTCCATGGCCGAGTGACCGGCATCGGGTACGACGATGTATTCGGCCGCCGGCCAGGTGCGCGCCAACTCGTCGGCATTGACGATCGGGCAGACCATGTCATAGCGGCCCTGCACGATCGTCCCGGGGATGCGATGGATGCGATCGATTCGCGCGATCAGATCGTCTTCCGGCTTGAACACGTTGTAGCGGAAATAATGCGCCTCGATGCGGGCGAGACCCAAGGCCATGCGATCCTCGCCGAAGGCCGCGACCGTGTCGGGACTCGGGAGCAAGGTCGAGCACGCGCCTTCATAGGTGCTCCAGGCGCGTGCCGCCGGCATATGCACCGCGGGATTGAGGTCGGTGAGACGCCGGTAATAAGCGCCCAGAAGATCGCTGCGCTCGGCTTCCGGTATGTAGCCCGAGAAATTGCGCCACGCCTCGGGGAAGACCGTCCGCATGCCGTAGAGAAACCAATCGATCTCGCTTTGCCGGCAGAGGAAGATGCCGCGCAGCACCAGGGCGCTGACGCGCTCGGGATGCGCCTCGGCATAAGCGAGCGCGAAGGTCGAGCCCCAGGAACCGCCGAACACGGCCCAGCGCTCGATGCCGAGGAATTGGCGCAGCGCCTCGAGATCGGTGATGAGATGAGGCGTCGTGTTGCCGTCGAGCGAACCCAAGGGCGTCGACCGGCCGGCGCCGCGCTGATCGAAAACGACGATGCGATAATATTGCGGATCGAAGAAGCGGCGATGCGTCGCCGTCGAGCCGGCGCCCGGCCCGCCATGCAGGAAAACGATTGGCTTGCCGTCGGGATTGCCCGATTGCTCCCAATACATCGTATGCACGGGGTTGAGGCGCAGCATGCCGCTGGCATAGGGTTCGATGGGCGGGAAGAGATCCTGACGGGCAAGCGGCGGGTTACGGTCCATTGCGGGCAGTCTAAAAGACGCGGCTTTTTAGGCAACCCCGCGCGCTGTCGCAGCACTATCATAATCGAGGGCCGCCGGCGCCCCGTGCCTTATTGCCGCCGAAATTGCACGCTGTAGATAGGATGATGCTTCCGCTCCTCGCGCCCGATGCGGCGCTCTTTCTCGATATCGACGGTACGCTGATCGAATTCGTCCCACGCCCCGACGAGGCGCGCGTCCCGCCGGCGCTACTCGGCACGCTCGACGCGCTGCGCCGCGCGCTGGGCGGCGCGCTTGCCGTGGTCAGCGGGCGCAAGCTTGCGGATATCGATCGCCTGTTCGCGCCGCTCAACCTCGCGGCCGGTGGGCAACACGGCGCGGAAGCGCGCTTTGCGCCGGAGAGCAATGTCGAAATCTTCGCCTCGCCCGAGCGGCCGCTCGCCGCGGTGCTGGAGCATGTCGAGCCGTTTCTCGCTCGCCATCCGCGCGTGCGCGTCGAGCGCAAAGGGCTGAGTACCGCTTTTCACTATCGCGATGCGGTCGAACTCGCACCGGAGTTGCGTGCCGTCCTCGAAACGGCGGTCGCGCCCTTTGAGGATACGCTGCACCTGCTCGACTCGCATCTTTGCTACGACGTGCGCGCGCGCCACGCTAACAAGGGGAAGGTCGTCGAGCGCTTCCTTGCGGCGCCGCCTTTTGCCGGCCGCGTGCCGGTCTATGTCGGCGACGACTGGACCGATGAGGATGGCTTCACGGCCGCGCTCGCCGGCAATGGCCGCGCGATCCGCGTCGGTACGCCGCGTCCGACGCTCGCGCGCGAGGAGCTGAGCGATCCGGCCGCTCTGCGGCGATGGCTCGAGCACTCGCTGAAAGCGCTGACCGCCTAGCGCTCGACCGCAACCGCTGCGAGTTCTGCTGGCGGCGCGGCGGCGCGCGGCTTCAAGCGCAGCGCGCGTTTCTCGACGAGGTGCCAGGAAAGAAAAGCGAAGACCGCGCTGACCGGCAAGGCGATCGCGCAGAGCGCCCACCACGACATCGCGCCGCCATTCAGCCAGACGATCGCCTGCTCGACCGGCCAGCCATAGATATAGAGCCCATAAGACAGATCGCCGAAACGCGCCGCCGGCAACGGCTTCAGCCACGGCGCGAAAGCGATGTAGATGACCAGATAAGAGCCGAAGATTGGGAACAGCAGAATGAAGGCTTTGAGCGGCACGCTGAGCGCAAGCCCGGCACAAGCGATAAGCGCGATCCGGCCGTTGATGAAGCCGCTGTCGCGCAGGCGATAAAGCGCCATGCCGCCGGCGAAGAAGGACAGCAGCCAGAGCGCGCTGCCGCTGAAATATTCGCTCGATGCCGTATCGAACCAGATGCCTCCCATGCCGAGAACGATCAGCGCCGCGACGACGCGCAGATCGATCGCGCGCGAGATGCCGAGCAGCAGCACCATGATGTACATCGTTAGCTCGCAGGGCAGCGTCCAAAGGGGGCCGTCGATGGCTCCGCCCGCACCCCACTTCGTGAACCATACCCCGGGGAGCGCGTGTGTCGGATTGATCATGGTAAAATTGCTGACGACGTAAGCATAGGTGCCGCTATCGCGGAAATAATCGCCAAGCGCGAGCGACGTCGCCCACGGCCCGAGCACGAAGCCAGACAGCAGGAGACAGAGGAGGAGCCCGGGATAGATGCGCAGCGCGCGTTTGGCGGCAAAGCGCGGCGCTGAGCGCGTCTGCTCGAAGCTCTGCGTGACGAGATAGCCGCTGATCGTGAAGAAGACGAAGACACCGACCACCCCGAGGATCGTCTGGCCCCCGGTCAGCCGCATCAGCGGCTCGGTATCCTGCCGGCCCTCGCCGATGAGAAAAGCGTGCGAGAAGATGACGCTGATCGCGGCGACGAGGCGCAAGGCGTCGAAATTGTTATGCCGCTCCACCAAATCCTCAATCGGATACCGACGATCAGCATGGGCTCGGGCGCGGCACTGTCAACCGCGCCGCATCGCCGCGGAATGGACCTCACCTCGTCGGCGTCAGGATTTCCGCAAGATCGCCGATGGATGGGATTTGCGCGCGTATTCGGCGCCGGCTTTGGTCGGGCTCAAGCCTCGGCCCGTTCAACCGATTGGCGATGGAGATGTCGTTCGCCGCATCCGTCGCCGGACGATCGACGCGGCGCAGCTGAAAGGCCTGAGCGAGGCGCTCGTGATCAAGCGGCACGGTGCCGATCGGCTGCAATTCCATCCGCAAGTAATGGTTCTTCGAACAAGTCCCGGCGCGCTCGCGGTACCAAAGGCGCTGACCCATCAACTCGGCCAGAGCGGGCTTTTCCGCAAACGCACGTTCGACGACGATCGGACGGTACCAGGCGAGAAAGTCGAAGGCGCGGCCGCATTCGATAATGACGCAGGCGCCCCACGAATCCTGCCGCCAGACCGGCCGCATGCGATCCTTATTGGGAAAATATGGGTTGATGCATTGGCCGCTCGTCATGGGATAGGCCAAGGCCTCGCCGGGATGCAGGAGAAGCGGCTGCGGCGCTTTCAACACGGCGCGCGGCTTTTTTGCAACGGGCGCGGCCAGCCGCTCCCGCAGCTCGGCAAGCATTTTGCGCCGCTTGGCCAAATCCTTCTCCGCCATGCCGAGACGGGCCATCATCGCGAGGTCGGTGCCGCCGTCCATGATTTCAAGCGCCCGTTCGCGAGCGGTTCGGCAATCGATGCCACGCATTGCGAACTGATCGGCGACGGTCAACCAGAAGATGCTGTGATCGGGATCGTCGGTTCGCTCCGCGGCCGCCGGTTCGATTTCGCAGAGAATCTCGATTATCCGGTCCGGCGCGAACGGCAAGCGGGCGAGCGCCCCTATCAACGCGCGCAAATCCTGCGCAAAGTCGCTCGAGTAAAGTCGGGTCCCCCAGCTGCCCATGTTCACCTTACGCGCCGATCTTAGCAGGATCGGCACAAATCGTAGGGTCTTACGCTGCCTTGATCGTGCCGGCGAGCTGTGTGCCTTCGAGATCCGTGCCATCGAGCCTGGCATCGGCGAGATTGGCGTTCGAGAGATCGGCGCCGCGCAACACGGCCTCGCGAAGATCGGCGCCGCGCAAATCGACATTGCGCAGAATCGCTCGCTCGAGATGGCTAACGATGCGTTGCCCGTCCTTCACGACCAGCGGTCCCAATCGGCAATCGCGCATGTCGCTGTTGCTCAGCCGCGCGCCCCTGAGGCTGATGCCGCGGAGATCGGCGCCGCGCAGATTGCAGGAGCGCAGATCGGCCCGGTCGAGCTGCGCTGCGGCAAGGCCGATGCCGGTGAGGTCAAGCCCATAGAAAACCGAATCGCCCGCTTTGACCGCCGCGAGCTCGATACCGGCAAGGGGCGGCGCGGTGCGCAGATCGAAGCCGCTCAGATCGAGCTGCGCGCCTTGATGGCCCTGGCTCCTGACCCAGCGCTCATGCTTCGCGATGAGTGCCGCGAGCGGCTCGTCGAGATCGCTGACCAGAAGGCCGGCCGGCTGGTCGTTGAGCGTACCTTTGAGATTGGCGCCCACGAAATGTGTGTTTTCCGTGACCGTATCGGTGAGCACGGCGTCGTTCAGATCGGCATCGCGCAGATCGGCGCCCGAGAGATCGGCGCCGCCGAGATCGGCGCCGGCGAGCGTCGCCTTGCGCATGTCGGCGCGGACGAGCCGCGTGTTGCGCAGCACGGCCTCGGAAATATCAGTGCGTCCCGATGGCGCCGGCTTGCGGATCCCGTCTTCGTCCATTGGCGGCGCCGTGTTGCCAGTGTCGACCGCGACTGGGTGGAGCTCGCCCGAGCGCTGCCACATCGTGATGAGCCCGTCGCGCAAATCGGCGTCGTAGAGATCGGCGCCGGTGAGATCGGCACCGCGCAACAGGGCGCCGCGCAAATCGGCACGCACCAGCTTCGCGCTGCGCAGATTGGCCTTGCTGAGATTGCTCGCGAAGAAGACGGCGCTAGTGAGATCGGCTCCTTCGAGATTGGCGCCGACGAGGGACGCGCCCGTGAAATCCGCGCCCGCGAGATCGCGCTTGCTGAGGTCGCGGCCCGCGAGATCGCGATAGGTGAAAAGCGCACGCTGCCCGCCCGGCTTCGATTGCCGATAGATCTCGTGCAAACGCAAAGCCTCGTCGAGCTCCCTCTTTGAAATCGCCTTACGCGCTTGCATTACCGCACTCATCCCACCTCAAAACATCGGCCAAGATTGCCGGGGCAAGATTAAGGCGCACTTAAATCAAATCTTTTGCGGCTTGCCGTGTCAGGCGGGCCATGGAACGATGTCAGCAATCGCTTAACCATAATCATCGAGCGCCACTGCGGTGCCGACCGGAGGAGGTACTTCATGGCACGATCAACGCGCCGCATTGTCACGGGACACGATGCCGAAGGTCGCTCGATCATTCTAAAGGATGCAGCGGCGCCTGCGATCTTCGAGCCCAAGGCGCGGCCAGGCGAGGCGATCACCGAGCTGTGGCGCACCGGCGCGGCGCCCGCGTCCAATCGCGGCGCCGATGATCCGGCCGATGCGCCGCCCACCGCGCCGCAATTGATGCCGCCGAAGCATGGCACGGTCTTCCGCATCGTCGATTTCCCGCCCGACGCGCAGGTCAAGGATGCCGATCCAGCAAAACTCTTTGCCGAATTCGGCGCTGCCGCCGCACATGCCAAGGATGGGCGGCATGCGATGATGCACAAGACCCCGACCGTCGATTACGCGCTGGTGCTCGAAGGCGAGATCGTCGCGGTGATGGATGTCGGCGAGACGGTGATGCAGGCCGGCGACGTGCTGATCCAGCGCGGCACCAATCATTCCTGGGCCAATCGCAGCAACAAGCCCTGCCGCATCGCGTTCATCCTCGTCGACGCCGAGCCGCTCTAGCTCCTATCACGGGCGCGCATAGCTTCGGCGCTGGAATCGCGCCGCCGCTTCTTGCACAGTCGACGGCGGGAACGAGGGTCATCGAGGGAAGCATGGCGGAGGTCGCCGAGACGCGCCCGCGCCTCAGTCTGGCGCAGCTTTTCACCATTTTCTTCAAGGCCGGTTGCGGTTTCGGCGGCGGCCTCGGCGTGCTGGCCCTGCTGCAAGAGCAGCTCGTCACCTTGCGCCGCATCCTGCCCGACAAAGAACTGATGACACTCTGGAGCATCGGCCGCCTGATGCCGAGCGGCACGATGACCGCCGTTGCCTTCGCGGTCGGTTACCGGCTTTGCGGCTTCATCGGCACGGTGGTCGCGCTGATCGCGATGATCATCCCTGGCTTCATCTGCGTCGTCGTGTTGACGATCGCCTATGGCTATCTCGCGCATGGCGCAGTGCTCGAATATATCGACGCGACCTTGCTGCCGGCGGCGCTCGGCATCGTCTGGATCTCGGCGATCCGGCTCGGCAAGCCGCTCTTCCGCGTCTCGCTTGATATCGCTTTCGCCATGGTCGCTTGCTTGCTGCTGCTCGTCACGCATGTGAACCCGGCGGTGATGCTGCTCATCGGCGGCTTCGCGGGTGCGATCCTGCTGCGCGGTCCATCAGAGAAAAAGGGGCCGCAGGAGGGGACGAAGCGATGAGCTTCGGTCAGCTCCTCCTCGTCATCTTCACGTACAATCTGTTGACCTTCGGCAATGGCAGCGCGGTGCTCGCGCTCTTGCAGCATCGCCTGGTCGATGACGGCGTCCTCGGCCTCAACCAGTTCCTCTATGCTTATGCGCTCGGCCGCGTCACGCCGGGGCAGAACAACCTCTACCTCGCCTCGATCGGGTACATGGTCTCCGGCTGGCTCGGCGCGCTCGGTACGATCGTTGCGATCCAACTTCCGGGCTATCTCGTTATTCCGGTTCTCAAAGGCTATGAGCGCGTGCGCCATCAGCGCTCGGTGCAGGGCTTCATCCGCGGCCTCACCGCCGCCTCGGTCGGGCTGATGTTCGCCGTTGCTTTCAACATCGGCCAAGAGGCGCTGACCGGGCTGGTGCCGTGGATCGTCTTCGTGGCGAGCCTGGCCTTGGTCTTCCTCGCCAAGCGCGGCCTTTTGGCGGGCATGGTGGGGGCTGCAATCCTCGGCCTTGGGCTGAAATTTATTCTCTCGATTTAGAAGCTGGCTCAGAAACTTATACCGCCTGCGCATATTATACATAAAATAAATGTTCTATTTTCCTATTTGACAGGAGAATTTCGCATTTAGGATAATGAATTACTTTTCAGGAGCGCAGTATGGGCAAAGCGTGGCACGCAGATTTCTCGCATGTCTCCCGGCAGTGGCTCGAGGCGGGTCAGGAGCCAGCCCTTGTCGATCTTCTCGCCGATCCGCTGGTGCATCTCGTGATGCGCCGCGACGGCGTGAGCATGAAAGATCTGTGCAATCACATTGCGACCGCGCGGGCGCGGCTCGGCCTCGCCCGCTTTGGCGAAGGCCCCTGTGGCTGCGCGGCTTAGACGACGGCGCGTGAGACAAAAGGAAAGGGGGGACGGTCATGAGCAAGGTGGAAGCCGATTTCGGCCGCAGCGCTATTCCGCGCAGCAGCAGCACGGGCTGGCGCGAATTATGGCTCAAGGAA
>Ga0134128_10010620_pt1 | contig 11030 bp, 10 predicted proteins | sample KB31754_FD_96462 | JGI IMG/M metagenome (GOLD analysis project Ga0134128, IMG submission 96462) | Terrestrial soil microbial communities with excess Nitrogen fertilizer from Kellogg Biological Station, Michigan, USA - KB3-175-4 | ecosystem: Environmental > Terrestrial > Soil > Unclassified ...
ACCTACAACACTCTTTGTGCGGCGAAGCCGCAACAGTCTTCAGCGAGAGAAGGGGAAGATGCTGAGAATCAGGCACACTCTAAATAGCCCTGTGAGAAAAAGGCATAGCATTGCCTTTGCAGCATTTGTACTGTAGAATAGATTTCTGAATACTCTTCCTGGTGCATAATCAACGCATCTATTTGTGGATGGAGCGAGACTCGATTTCGTCGTTTGATTGCAAGAATCAGCTATCTGGGGAGTACAAGAAAGCATAGTGTGGCTATAAGTCGCTTATACACGTCTCTTTTTATGTTAAGTGGATTAAAAAAAACAAGGAAGCGCAGAGGCCGTTTTATTTCGTATCTTCAGGCCCTTGCAACTCCCAAAGTAAGGACAGTATTGTATGTTGCAAGAAGTAGTTGATGAGTTTTTAACCTCGCTTTCGATTGAGGATACCGCTGCTGATGGCCCTTCTGAGGGCGTGGCCAATCGAAATACGGTGGTTGCTTATCGCAATGATCTGACTCAGGCCAGCACCTACCTTGCTCATCAGCGTGTACAGAACTGGCAAGAGGTTACACGCGAGCATATCGCTGCTTATTTGCTGGAGATGCGCGAAAACCAGGCATACCGTCCAACAACCATTGCGCGCAAACTGGCGGCGCTCAAAGCTTTTTTTCGCTATCTGCGCACATCTGGCCTGATTGTTGCTGATCCGCTGGAGAGCCTGGAGGCCCCGCGTATTCAGAAGGAGCCGCCGCACGCGCTTACCCCGGAACAGATTGCCAGTCTATTCCAGCAGATTGACCGTGAGCAGCCAGCAGGCAGGCGGGATTTTGCGATGTTTCATCTGCTCTATGCAACTGGCATGCGCGTCAGTGAACTGGTCTCGCTTGATCTGAACGATCTGAGTCTTGAGCAGGCCACTGTCCTGTGTCCAGGCAGGCGCGGGCGCAGCAAGCGCGAACGCACGCTCTCGCTGACGGGAGTGGTGATTGAAGCCACGCGCCACTACCTTGAGCATGTGCGGCCCCAGTTGAGCGCGCGCCATCCCGACGAGCAGGCGCTGTTTCTGAATCACCACGGTGAACGTCTGACGCGTCAGGGTTTCTGGCTGATTATCAAAGGCTACGCGCGCCAGGCGGGTATCACCGATATCACGCCGCATCGTTTGCGCCACTCGTTTGCTGTGCTAATGCTGCGCGAAGGTATGGAACTGCGCTCAGTTCAGGAAATGCTCGGTCACGCGCATATTTCGACAACACAGGTCTATAGCCAGGTTGCGACCAGGATAGAACGATTTTGATGTTTGGGAGGAGGTTCTATGTCAACGTATGATCAAGTAAGCGCGGCTGTCGCGGCTATTCGCGCTCGCGTGCAGTTCCAGCCAACTGTAGCGCTGATTCTCGGCTCTGGCCTGGGCGATCTGGCGAGCGAAGTACGCGATGCCACTGCTATCCCCTACGGTGAGATCCCCCATTTCGCGCGCTCAACTGTGGCTGGTCACGCTGGCCGCTTGCTTCTGGGCATGCTGGCTGATGTGCCGGTAGTAATTATGCAGGGGCGTTTCCATTTCTACGAGGGCTATACGCCCCAGGTGCTGACCCTACCTGTGCGGGTGATGAGCGCGCTGGGCGCCCATACTTTGCTGGTTACAAACGCTGCCGGGGGGATCAATCCGGCGTATCGTCCAGGCGATTTTATGCTCATCGCCGATCATATCAACTTGCCCGGTCTGGCCGGGGCCAACCCTTTGCTTGGTCCCAACGACGAACGTTTTGGCGCACGTTTTCCTCCGTTGGCAAAAGCCTACGACGCCAATCTGCGTCTCCTGGCTCGCGAGGTTGCCGCGACCATGCCCAATCTGACACTGCACGAAGGGGTTTATGCTATGGTCGGTGGTCCCAGCTTCGAGACTGGCGCGGAATTGCGCTTTTTGAGCGCGGTGGGCACTGATGCTGTAGGTATGTCTACCGCGCCAGAGGTTGTGGTTGCTCGCCATATGGATATGAAGGTGCTTGGTATCAGTCTGATTACTAATGCCGCCACTGGAGCCGAAAGCGAGAATGTCAATCACGAGGAAGTTTTAACCACCGCCAACGCGGCCCGCGCGCATTTTGTTGCCCTGGTGCTGGGTATTCTGCGCCGCATCAAAGAGTAGAAGTCGCACCAAATGGATGCGTCCTCTGTTACTGAGACAAGTTCAAATACCTTTCAGGGAAGCAAAAGGGTGTACGATTGGAACGGCTCCGCCGTTCCAATCGTACACCCTTTTGCTTCCCTGAAAGGTATTTGAACTTGTCTCAGTAACAGCAACGGGAACTTTCTCTCTCTAGTTGCCATTGTTGCCGTTGTTATTGTCATTATTATCATTATTGTGATTATGTACGGTGATCGCTACCATATACCAGTTGTAGTGGATACCTTTCCAGTCGGCCAGTACCACGAGATAATAGTTGCCCGCTGGTACCGCAGTGGACAGGGTGTAGCTCCATTTCGTTTTTCCATTGGCTGTGCAGGGTTGCGTTTGCTGACTGGCAGATGTGAAGCTGAGCGCGCTATTAACCTCGCTGGGGAATGGCTGATTAAACGAACCTGGATTTCTGGGAATGGCATAGTTATTATCCATGAGTCCTGAGGCGGTTCCCTGCGAATCGTCGGTGAGCCAGAGGCGGCAGACAGTATCGGTGACTGTAATGGGTGTAGTGTCGGCTTTATTGACGATTTGCGCGGAAAATTGATAGCTTGTTGTGCCATCTGCCTTTTCCGAACTGGTATAATCGCCTGCTGCGACGGTTGGCAGACCGAGGAAGATATTTTCCGGGGTTGCCGTTGCCGAAGGATTGGGACCATGCCCGGTCAACGTTGGAATACTGCTGATGGGCGCACCTGCATTGGCTGTTAAACCGCGCGAGAGATGGCCCGCGAATCCGCCGATTGCGAAGCCCGCGATCAGTCCTGCCAGCGCGAAACACAGAAGTGTATAAAAGGTAATAGTGCCAGAACGCGAACGAGTTGAAGCGCGTTGTTTGTTTTTTTGTTGCGTATTGAAATTATACATAGGCATTCCTTCTTTTTGCCCGGCTAGCTTCCCGGTGCCACCGGGCCAAATTACTCCCCAACTACTTTGCACTGCAAGGTTTTTTCACTATATCATAGTGTACCAACTTTTTGCATCCTCTCTCAATAATCTAGCAATAGATAAGTACATGAGCACACTTGTGCCGAGGCAAACTCAGGTTTTGAAAAGTCGTTTTTGTCTGGTGATTTTTTTTCAAAAAAATCACCAGACAAAAACGACTTTTCAAAACCTGAGTTTGCCTCGGCACAAGTGTGCTCATGTAAAGGCGAGATGGCTGAAAAGATCGATTGCATCGATCTTTTCAGCCATCTCGCCTTTACATGAGCACACTCAAAAACTTGGAGCGGTTTGTGTCTATTTAATCACAATGTTCGTCCAGTACCAGTTGTAGTGGATGCCTTTCCAATCGGTTAGAATAACGAGTTCGTAAGCGCCTGGTACGGCTGTAGCAGCGATTGTATACTTCCAGGTAGCCTGTCCCTTGGAGTCACATTTGGTAGTTTGTGGGGTGGTCGTTACGAAGGTCAGGTACGGGAGTTCGGGGACGGGCTGGCCATTGAGTGTGCCCGGAATTGCAGCGCTGAGACCATCGACGTTTTTTAATGTTTTGGCGTCAATGGCCATTTTTTGATTTTGCGGTATTTGCTGAACCAGCCAGAGCTTGCACATAACATCGCCACTATGCACAGGATTTCCCTGTTTGTCGACAGCTTGCATGGTAACAGTGTACTGGGTACCACCGGTTGCGCTTTCGGGAGACGTTGGATAAGGATCAAACTGAGGTAAGCCTAAAATGATATTCGGCGCAGGGGTGGCGGTTGGTGTTGCCGTGACCGTGTTTTGCGCGACCACTGTGAGCTTTTTGGTCGGGCCTGGATCGCTTGTTGAGGGGGATCTATTGACAGTCAATCCTCCGATGGCAAAGCCAATAATTAAGCCTGCCAGCGAAAAACCAACAAGGATAGTGGTGATGAATTTGCGTGTGGGTGTAGCTGCCCCTCCGGCGCTCTGTCCCGACCATATTTGCATACCTGAGAATCCTTCTTCCTGCGAACTTGTTATCTACCGCTTTCCACTATAACACAAGCCCACAGGGAACTCTCCTGGTTCTCTTGTCTATAGCCTTATTTGGTTATATGGCTGTAAAGATTAGTATGAGGCAAGCTCATATTTCAAGCAGCAGGGGTAAAAATCCCGTCCATCTGAGCGTGATCGGCAGCGCCGATCACGCTCAGATGGACGGGATTTTTACCCCTGCTGCTTGAAATGTTCTGTATGTCCGGTGATTTTTTGGCCAAAAAATCACCGGACATACAGAACATTGAGGACGATAGTTTTACTGAGAGCGGAGACGATCCTCTGGTAGTCGTGTTGCTCAGCGAGGATAGTGGCGCGGTCAATGGGAATTGGCCGCGCACGCGTTGTTGATAAATGGCGTTGTGGCTGGCGGCTAGTGCATGTTCACGAGACACCCTGTGAATGGAGCGGCGGATTTTCCATCCGTCGTCGTTTCTCAGCGTTTCCACGACGGATGGAAAATCCGCCGCTCCATTCACCACAAGATCTGTTGAAGATGCATTACGTGTGTGATTCCCTGTCAGTCCACATAGATACAGGAGGTGTGGACTTGTCCTTTGATGGACTGGTTCCCCAGGCAGTCAGCAGATCCCAGGTGCCGACGAAATCTGGCTGTTGCATTTCACTGAGCATTTGCTGGTAGAGCGTCTCGTAATCATCAGGAACCTGTGTCCACTTGCGTAGGAAAGGCAAGCCAGTGCGCGCTCCGAGTCGTACATCCTCGTAGAAGTGCTGTCCTTCAGGTGTTCCCGCGCGATATTCCAGGCGGCAGGCGCGCGTCTGCACGTTCAGGATGCCGTGCTGGTCCAGCAGGCGAGCGAGTTGGCTGGTGACGCCGTTGCGGTCTGGGGTAAAATACAGCCCTGCCCGGTAGGCGGCCTCTGGCCAGGGGGCATTCAGACGTTGGAAGGCAGGACTGTTGCCCTGCCAGAAATCGGAATCAGTAAGTCGGATCACGCCACCGGGGCGAGAGACACGGCTGAACTCCTGTAAGAGCTTGGGCCAATCCCAGGTGCGTAGCCAGCTCTGGGCAAAGCGCAGATTCACCAGATCGAAAAAGCCCGTAGGAAATTCTAACATGCGTAGAGCGTCCATGACATGAAACTCTACTCGATCACTCATGCCCAGCGCTTCGGCTTGTGTTCGCGCCGCTGCGAGCATCTTGCCACTGATATCGACACCCACGAGTAAGGATGCGCCTGGATAAGTCTTCGCCACTGCGATCAGCCAGCCACCAGGACCACAACCAACATCAAGAATTTTCTGAAAGGTCGTTGTGTCCGACTGTTCTGGGAGCACGCCGCCCATGCCAGCAGTCACCATCTGATCCTGAACATGCAGGCGAGTGAGTTCTTCTTGACTGGAGCGGTCCTGCACAGCGTAGGTGCTCGGATGTTCCGCGCGTGGATCTGGTTCGGTTTCCATCGTTTTGCACTCCTTGCCTCGTCTCTGATTGCATGCATCATGGGGCCTGCTGCATGCTCTTTTTTTCATTATACGCGCGTGCAGGATATCTGTCGAGATGCTTGTATCAGTGTTCATCTGAGGCTGGGGAGCAGGAAATCGTCAGGCCCTGGTGCCCCACACAGTCAATAGCTTCATATTGCCAACGAAATTCGGATTGTTCATCTCGTTGAGCATTTGCTGGTATATTTCGTCATAGTCGTCAGGCAAACTGGTCCATTTCTGGAGAAAAGGCTTGATGTTGCGAAAGAGCCGCGCCACGTCTTCGACAAAGAGCAGGCCAGCAGTGGTACCAGCATGAAATGTTAAGAGCGAAGGGCGCGTCTGGACATGCTGAATACCATGCTGCTGACAGAGATCGGGGAGCGCGCTCGTGACGCCATTAGCCACTGGATGCGCGAGGTGCCCCGCGTGGAAGTGGGCCTGCAATGCGAGTTCACGGAGTTGCGCCAGGGCTGGACTGTCACTATTTCCAGTAATCCAATCGCTTTCGGTAATACGGATAATGCCGCCTGGCCGAACCACGCGCTGGTACTCCTGCAACAGCTTGGGCCAATCCCATGTGCGTAAATAGCTTGCTCCCAGACGTTGATTGACCAGATCGAAAAACGCGTTAGGAAATTCCAGCATGCGTAATGCATCCATTGAGAGAAACTCTAGACGATTACCGACCTGTTGCAGTGCCGCCTGCGCGCGCGCGAAACCGAGCATCTTGCTACTAATATCGACCCCTATCAACACTGATATGTCTGGGTAGGTTTGCGCCGTTTCGATGAGCCAGCCTCCCGCGCCACAACCAACATCGAGCACGCGTCGAAAGTGCGTCGGATTTGCTTGTTCCGCTAGCACTCCGCCCATGCTGGTATTTAGCAGCTGATCTTGCATCTGCAAACGCATCATTTCTTCGGTACTTGAGCGATCTTGCACCATATAGGTGCTGGGATGCTCCTGGCGGGGATCTTTGGGATCGGACATCCAATGCACTCCTTGCTTTACCCTTATGCGAATTATGTTGCTGCCTTATTTGCTTGCTAGACCTACTATAGCATATTGTGTGAGTACAGGGTATACTTTTGCTATTATGCAAACATGAACCGGGCGCTGGTACGCCGCAGCCAGAGATCAAAGCTTCGTTGACAGACATCCAACAACAGCTTACCCATTGCGGCTGAGGCGGCCAATCGACTCTACATTTTGCGATGGGAATAACATAAAGGTCTTTCATCAGTTTTACAAGAGGAATTGATGAAAGATCCTTTCAGTTTTCGCGCTTTCTATGGTACATTAGAGATAAGCAAATGTGCTCTGGTCGATATTTGATCGGCAGAGAAAGGAGATGCGTATGGCTTTTCATCCATTAGATCTGATTGTGATCGTGGGGATCGCGCTTTTGATCTTTGGCCCCAAAACACTGCAATCAATTTCGCATAACGCCGGGCGTGGCATGGGACACGCGAAAGAAATGAAGGGCAAGTTGATGTCCGAGTTGCCGATGGAGGAATTATCGAAAGTTGGCGAAACTATTGCGCGCATTCCCACCAGCCCTCAGCAGGTCGCGCAGAAGCTGGTCTCTTCGGCCCTACAGTCCGGCGAGAAAAAAGATCCGGTTGCTAGCGCGACCCCCGAAGATGCAGCGGTAGAACCGAAATAGCTCATTTTTCAAGCAGGGCTACAGCCTGGCAGGCGATGCCCTCTTGCCGTCCCTCGAAGCCCAGTCCATCGGTTGTCTTGGCTTTGATACTGACCTGCCCAATTTCCAGGCGCAGATGTTCAGCCAGGTGCGCGCGCATGGCCGGGATATGCGGCCCCATGCGGGGGCGTTCCGCGATGATGGTTGCGTCGACGTTGTTGATGCGCCATTCTTGTTGACATAATAAATCGATGGTATAGTCGAGGAAGACCGTGCTGGGTTGATCTTTCCAGCGGAGATCGCTGGAGGGGAAATGCTGGCCGATGTCGCCGAGTGCTGCCGCGCCCAGCAAGGCATCTACAACCGCGTGGATGACTACGTCCGCGTCTGAGTGGCCCGCCAGGCCCAGTTCGTGGGGAATAGTGATGCCGCCCAGGATCAGTGGGCGCTTGGGAGCGAAGGCGTGAACATCATAGCCGGAACCAATTCGTAGAGTCATAGAGAGTTTGATCCTTGAAGCAGCGCTTCCGCAAGCCATAAATCTTCTTGCGTCGTAATTTTCAGATTGGTGTAGGCACCTGGGAAGATAGCCACGGGATGGCCCAGGCGTTCAAGCAGAGCCGCGTCGTCGGTGGCCTCGTTCTCAGCTAACGCATCGTGGTGGGCCTGGTGAATGAGGGGGAAAGCAAAAACCTGGGGAGTTTGCACCGCCCAGAGTTGTGAGCGCTCCGGTGTGGCCTGGATCATGCCATTGTGTACCTGTTTGATCGTATCCTTCACAGGCACAGCCGCCACAGCCGCCAGGTGCTCCTCAGCGGCCCGTAAACCGGCCTCCAGGATCGCGCTGGTCACAAGGGGCCGCGCACCATCGTGGATCATCACCCAGGGCGTCTCAGGCGCGTTTTCGGCCAGGTAGTCCAGGCCGGCGCGTACCGAATCCTGGCGGCGCGCTCCTCCGGCGACAAGACCGCTAATCTTGCTCCAGCCTTCGCGTTTACAGAGTTCGCGCGCATCCTCCAGGCGTTCGGAATTGAGCACCAGGACAATGCGCGCAACCAGAGGCGAGGCAGCGAAGATATCAACTGTGCGCGCCAGGGTAATGCGCCCGGCCAGCGGCGTCCAGAGCTTATCGCGGCCTCCCATGCGACGGCTGGAGCCGGCTGCGACAATCACAACTGCTGCTTGTTCTTCCATGCGTGTCTAATATTGTTTCTGACGATTGGACGACTGCGAGGACGGAGATTGTGCCTGGATGCTGCTATTTGCCTGTGGCTGTTTGGGATGCGCGAAAATCATGCGTCCGGCCACCGTTTGCAGCACGCGTGTGACATTGACCTCAATCGTCGCATTCATATACTGGCGACCTCCCTCGACGACAATCATTGTCCCGTCGTCCAGGTAGCCCACGCCCTGACCCAGCTCTTTGCCATCCTGCATGATCTTGATAAACAGATCTTCACCGGGCAGCAGTACCGGTTTGACCGCGTTGGCCAGTTCGTTAATATTCAGAACCTTCACGCCCTGTAGTTCGGCCACGCGATTGAGATTGAAATCGTTCGTGATAATCGGGCAATGCAGTTGGCGTGCCAGTTGGACCAGTTTGCCGTCTACTTCATTTACGCCTTCAATATTGGCGTCGGTAATCTCAATCGGTACCGTCGCATCTTTTTGCAAGCGGTTGAGCATTTCCAGGCCACGTCGGCCACGATTGCGCCGCATCGTATCCGCCGAGTCCGCGATTCGTTGTAGCTCGTCCAGCACAAAGCGGGGCACCACCAGAGCGCCTGAGACAAAGCCCGTCTGGCTAATATCCGCGATTCGGCCATCGATAATCGCGCTGGTATCCAGCAGAATCTGCGTAACCGGAAGAATCTGCGGAGGGCCGCTGGCCAGCTTCTCTTTCTCTTTCCCGCGCTCTTTGTCCCGCTCCTCATCGCGTTCACGCTCGCGTTCGCGCGCGCGGCGACTGAAGCTAAAGATGTTCTGGAAAAGGTGAGCGAAATCATTTTTGCGTTGGACCGCCAGGGTTACACCCAGGAAGCAGCAAACGATCATCGCGAGCAGGGAAAGAATATGTCCCAGGTAAGAGGGCAGCGTTGAAAGAAAAGCAAATGGAATAATAGCGATGATCAGCCCGATGAGTAGACCCACCACCGCAGCCAGCAGATCGCTGGCGGAACTCTCGCGCATCCAGCGGTAGGGTACTACAGAGATATAGGGGCTGATAATCAGCCCAATCAGAGCCGCAACGCCCGCAATTCCGGCTGCCCACCAGATAGCGGGCACGGGGAATGTTGTACGATCAAGAAAGTAGAGTAAAACGACAACTGCGATGGCTACCAATGCTCCGACTAGCCGGGAAATGGTTTTAACAGACATCCCTTCATCCTCCAGAAAAGTACGAGACGCGTACCTGTAGGGGCTGCATGCAGACGGCTATTCAAGTGGCTGAGCCTACGAATAATGACAAGAAAATGATAAGAACGAAAGAAAACGTTGTAGCCACTTTTATTGCACAGATTGTTCTGTTAGCCGGTGCATGTACCCGTTAAGTCGTAAAAAATTTACTGTGTCGAAAGTGGAGTATACACCGGAATGGCGCAGGAATCAATATGCGCTGGCCGGGATAGCACCTCTTGCTTGGGTGGGAGAAACGAATTTCCACCACCTGCTCCTAGTGTAACGCAACTTCCAGGGCTACCGCAAGTGAAGAAGACGCGAAAACATGGAAATCCTCCGGCAAGCCAGAAGACTCCAGCTCCGTTTTGATTGTCGCGCCGCCACCCGCTTTTGGAACGATACAGCGTTTAAAGCCGAGCTTGGCGGCCTCGCGCACGCGTAAACCTAAGCGGCTCACCGGGCGTAACTCGCCCGATAATCCTACTTCGCCGATTAATGCCATATCAGGCGGAATGCGCTTTTCGCGATAGCTGGAAGCAATAGCGGCTGCCACGCCCAGATCGATGGCAGGCTCTTCCAGGGTAAAACCGCCTACCACATTGACATAGACATCATGACTACCCACTGCCAGTCCCACGCGTTTGGTTAATACCGCGAGCAGCATCAGCAGGCGGCTATATTCAATGCCATTGGTGGTGCAGCGCGGATTGCCAAAGTTGGTCGGTGTGGCCAGCGCTTGCACCTCAACCAGCAGGGGACGTGTTCCCTCCATACTGACAACCACTGCCGAGCCGTTTGCGCTGGTTGAACGATCTGCCAGGAAGATGGCTGAGGGATTAGAGACTTCCGCCAGACCGTCGCCGAGCATCTCAAAGACGCCGACCTCGTGCGTTGCTCCAAAGCGGTTCTTCACGCCGCGTAGCAGCCGGTAGGTATGGTAGCGCTCGCCTTCCAGATAGAGGACCGCGTCGGCGATGTGTTCCAGGGCTTTGGGGCCAGCGACGGTGCCCTCTTTGGTCACGTGCCCGACGATAAAGATGGGGGTGAGCGAGTTTTTGGCGAGCTGCATCAGTTGCATGGTACATTCGCGTACCTGGCTAATACTGCCAGGTGCAGAGGTTAGATTGCTAGAGAGTACCGTCTGAATCGAGTCCACAATCGCCATCGCAGGCTTTAAGCGATAGACCGCCTCGGCAATCACTTCCAGATCGGTTGAGGCCAGTAAATACAAGCGTTCGCCGCTAATCTCCAGGCGCTCGGCGCGCATTTTCACCTGCTCGATTGATTCTTCGCCAGAGATATAGAGTACTGTTCCAGTTGCGTCCGCGATCTTGCCAGCCACTTGCAGGAGCAGAGTCGATTTCCCGATACCAGGCTCACCGCCAACGAGGATCA
>Ga0134128_10010621_pt1 | contig 11030 bp, 8 predicted proteins | sample KB31754_FD_96462 | JGI IMG/M metagenome (GOLD analysis project Ga0134128, IMG submission 96462) | Terrestrial soil microbial communities with excess Nitrogen fertilizer from Kellogg Biological Station, Michigan, USA - KB3-175-4 | ecosystem: Environmental > Terrestrial > Soil > Unclassified ...
CGAACGGATTATCTTGAGCCCAGACGGCAATTCCTATACCGGAAGCTTTAGCCTGAAGGGCTATGATACGTCCGGCAAGGTCTATGTGTGGTTCAAAGGTTCCCTGTCGGCGAAGCGCATCACGCCAGAAACGCCCTTCACCGACTTACTTTAATGAGGCGTGCCAAGGAGGACGGCGGCTATTCATCCGACGTCCTCCTGACTGGGATCCGGTAACGCATCTTTACAAGTCCCTCACTGAAGGTAGGTTAGATGTGTTGAATTGGAGCAGCGTTCAGTAAGGTATATTTTCAAGACCCGCGACCCGATGCCGATTTCGGGCACTAAACGAACCTGCCGAGCTTCCTCCATCGAGTGCAGACGGCCAGCTTGAGCGTCATGGTCGGCGAGAAATCCCTTGACAATCCTACTTTCAGCTTTGTTCCATAGGTCGTCACGTACTTCCGTGACGCCACGAATCAGACCTCTAGGTTCCCCTCGGATTCAAATGACAGTATTCAGCTGTTCAGGAGGCCGTCCTATGCAGACAGTCATTCGTTACGGCGTGTTGTGCGCTGTGGCATTCGCTTCGACCGCGCCTGGCTTTGGCCAGGCTACTGGCCTGGTTTCCGGCCAGGCACCTTTAGCATTACCGGGCTACGCGGATATGCCGCCGATTTCGGTCCATTCGCTCCCCGGTGGCTATGCCAACAACGCGCTCACTTTCGACGCACAGACAGGCGCACTGATTAGCGGCGGGTTCGGAAATGCTTCGATCACCGCCAATGTGAAGGCAACAGCTCCGCTTGGAAATGACGATCGGTTTGGCGCGAGCGATCTGCGTCCTAACCTTTCCACCATTGACGGGTTGAACACGCTAGCCACTTTCAGCCGGACTTTCGTCTCACAGGCGGGGCCGAGCGCCGGCCGGGATTTCAGGTTCACAATGATCGGCAACGATCCGCAGCTCGGAGGCACGACCGAATACCCGGCTGTTATCGATGAAGTCTCGCTGCAACTGCTCAATGCCGATGGAAGCGTATTCCAGACGGTTTCGTTCAGTCCATTTGAGCAGCAGACGCTGGAGTCTCCGAACTTCGAGCCCCTCGATTATCGGTCCGGACATCACGTCGAGTTTGCCGACGCCGTGCACCGCGCTGAGTTCTACAACGCCATGAAGAACAACTGGCATACCCTGTTGATTCCCGAAGTAGTGAATAAGGGAACAATCACGGTCCCCTTCTTCGTGAACGTGCAGTTGCAGGATGGCACTGTGGTTCAGGCGCGATCCTACTTTACGGGAAAGGCCTCCGACGGAAGCACTTTTGTGCTCCTGCTCAGGCCGCTGTTCAATTTCTTCTTTGACAACGAAGTAGTGAACCAGATCAACCAAGGGAACTTCACCACGAACGCGCTGAACATGACGCTGTTTCCGAACACCTTCCTGTTCGACTTGAATGCGAACAAACCCAATACACCCGGTGGTTGCTGCGTCCTGGGCTTCCACACCTACTTCCTGGATGGCGCATTTCCCGAATCACGCTGGGTGACAGAGTACGCCAGTTGGATCTCGCCGGGCCTATTCGGAGCGGGCTTTCAGGACGTGACGGCGTTGTCTCACGAGACCAGCGAGGCCTTTGCGGATCCGTTTGTCGATAACTCCACTCCGAACTGGCAGTTCCCAGGTGAGCCAGCCAACGCGAAGGTGTGTCAGGCAAACCTGGAGGACGGCGATCCGATCGAGGTGCTGCCTAATGCCACGGCTGCAATCGAGGTGAAGGAGGGCAAAGAGTTCGACATGACCTTCCACCCGCAGAACATCGTGATGTACCAGTGGTTTGAGATGGGGGCAACGTCGAATGCCATCGATGGCGCGTTCAGCTTCCCGGATGAGACGGTACTCAAGCAGTCGGCGTTGCCGTGTCCTCAGTAGCGCGCAAATGCAGGATTGAGCGGCGTACAAACGAGCGTTCGTCGCCGCTCAATATTCAGATCGGTCACGGCGGCCAGGCGAGCATTATCCTCGCAAGTCGTTGAACTGAATCTGAATCGTTACGAATTTCGGCGGGATGGTCGGCGGATCGGTCTCGACCGGATTCCCATGGAACTCCTTATTCTGCTTGCTAAATCTGTTCTACAGTGAACACGTTGTCGACACCGGCATGGAAGGTCTGTTTTTGCGCACCGCAGCCCGGTTCACGGCCTCCGTTCCCGCCTCATCGGGCCGGCCCACACATCAACGTCCGCACCTCGCGCCTCCGCCGGGGCTACTGCCGCAATTCCACAATCGTTGCCCCCTGGCCGCCTTCGCTCTGCGGAGCCTCCTCCACCGTTGCCACGTGCGGATGGCCCTTCAGAAAGTCTCGTACGGCGCGGCGAAGGATCCCCGCACCGTGGCCATGAATCACCCGCACCCGCGGCAATCCGGCCAGAAACGCGCGATCCAGATATTTCTCCAGTTCCTCCGTTGCCTCGTCGACGGTTCGGCCGATCAGGTTGATCTCCATCCGCATTTCATCCGTGCTGGCGCTCGAGATCGACACGTGCACGCCCTTTTGCCGGCGTGCCGCCGCCAGGGGATCTGCCCGTTCTGCAGTCTGCGCTCGCGCACCCTTGACCACCTCGGCGATGTCGTCACGCTTCACGCGCATCTTCATCGGGCCAAGCGCCACTTCGAATACGTCCTTTTCCACTTCGCGCTGCACCACCGCAATCTTCGCCATCGATTTCAGCCGAACCTGGTCGCCTTCGCCGACATTTCGAATCACGTGCGGCTGCGCGTTCGCATCATCCCGATCCGCTCCCGTTTGGTGCGCCACCACGGCCTGGTTAAAACTCTCCTGGAACTCGCGGCGCAGCCGGCCGATACGGCGCTCCGCCTCCTTTGAGAGCTTCTGTTGTGCCGCGCGGTCCTCTACCACGCGAACGTTCTCGCGCATCTGGAACTCGAAGTCCTTCATCAGCGAAGCCAGCTTCCGTTCCAGATCCCGCACGCGGTTGCGCGCCTCAATATCGCCCTCGCGCTGCAGCCGTGCGCGTTCCTGGTTCAGCGCGTACTGCTGCTCGCGCACCAGCTTGCGCTCGCTCTCGAGCGCCGTCAGCTCAGCGTGCATCCGGTCGAGAAACTCCGCAATATCCACGTGCTGCGATCCCATCTTCTGCCGCGCCCGCACGATGATTCCGGCGTTCAGCCCGAGCCGTTCTGCCGTGGCAATGCCCGCCGAAGCGCCGGGCACACCGATCAGCAGGCGGTAATTAGGAATCAGCGTGTTCTCGTCCACACCCGCAGCGGCATTCAGCACGCCCGGCGTGTTCACTGCATAGATCTTGAGCGAAGTATGATGCGTCGAGATCAGCGACCACGTGCCGAGTTCGCGAAAAAAATCGGCGACCGCCACCGCGAGTGCCGAGCCTTCTTCCGGATCCGTCATCGACCCCAGCTCGTCCAGAACCACCAGCGAACGCGCATCCGCGAGACGCGACAGGCGATCGAGATTCGTGATGTGGGCTGAGAAGCTCGACAGCCCCGTCTCGATCGACTGCGCATCGCCGATGTCGGCCAGGAACGCGTCGAACACCGGAAACGCAGCGGCGCTTGCCGGCACAGGAATTCCCCCTTGCGCCATCATGGCCAGCAAAGCCGTGGTCTTCAGAGCCACCGTCTTGCCGCCGGTGTTAGGCCCGCTCACTACGAGCTGGCGTCGCTCACGCGTCAGTTCCAGGGTGAGCGGAACCACCGCGGTATTCGCCCTGGCGCCTGCTGCGCGCAGCCGGCGCTCGAGCAGGGGATGCCGGGCCGCTTCGACATAGAGCCGCTCGGGGCCGAGCACAGGCGCCACGCAATCGTACTCGCGGCCAAAACGCGCGCGCGCCAGCAGGCTGTCAACCAGCGCCAGCACCCGGGCGCCTTCCACCAGTGCAGTAGCAAACGTCCCCACCTGCCGGGTGAGAGCCACAAAGATGCGATGAATCTCCGCCTGCTCCTCCTCCAGCATCCGCACAAGTTCGTTGTTCTGCTCGATCGTCTCCAGCGGCTCCACATACACCGTCTGCCCTGAAGAGCTTGCTCCGTGAACCACTCCGGAAATCCGCCGCTTCATTTCGCTGCGCACCGGAATCACAAACCGCTCGCCCCGAATGGTGATCAGATCTTCTTGTGTCGACCCCTCACCCGAGAGCCTGCGCAGCGCCGAGCGCAGTGATTCCTCAATCACCCGGTGCTGGCGTTCCTGCTCGCGGCGCAGCCGGTTGAGTTCGGACGAAGCATCATCGGCCAGAGAACCATCCGGCAGAATCTTGCGTTCGATAGTTTCCGCCAGCGGGCGCAGGCTCACGGTGAGCGCCGCCGAAATCTCCCCCAGCCCGGGAAGCCGCCCCGCCAGCCGCGCCGGCGGTTCGCGCAGCAGCGCCTGCCACCCCGCGATGTCGTGCGCCAATCGAGCGACCGCCTGCAGTTCGCCGGCTTCCAGTGCGGCTTCCGGAATATGCGCCTTCGCCGCCAGTTGCATCGGGTCGAACAATCCACCCAGCGCGATCGAAATCTGCTCGTCCACAATCAGCCGGACTTCCCCGGTAAGTTGATGCTGGCGCGCGATCCACGTTTCCTCAGTCGACGGCATCAGATCCAGAATCGCGGCGCGCCCAACCCGCGAAGCGGCAAAGCCGGCCACCAGTTGCAGCAGCGGCTCCCAGTCGAGCGCCGCATAATCGGCGCTCGCCACCGGCGCGGGAATTGGATCGAGCAAAGCCATGACCATCTATATGGTGACATGCCAGGCGCAGCCCAGGTGACCATCCCACCCCTCTCGCCCTTGCGCGCCAAACGGATTCGACGGCGCATCCCTGAGCCGCCCGCAAACTTGCTCCCACGCCGTCCTGCCTCGTATCATCCGTCGAAGGACAAGCGTTAGCGTCGAGGGACAAGCATCAAGCGGGTGCACATGAGCGAACCGGAAGTAAAGCATGCCCTGAGGGTGAAGGGCAGGTTGTTATCGGCCTCGGAAATCGAGCGCACCTTGGTGCGCCTGGCGCACGAAGTGGTGGAAAAAAGCAACGGGTGTGAAGGCATGGTGCTCGTCGGCATCAAGCGGCGCGGCGTGCCGCTCGCCCAAAGGCTGGCATCGCTCATCTCCAGCATCGAAAAGTGCCCGGTGCAGACAGGCACCCTCGATATCCAGTTCTATCGCGATGATCTGTCCACAGCGGATTTCCGCCCCATCGTCACTCCCGGCGCCATCGGTTGCGACGTGACCGGCAAAGATGTAATCCTCTGCGACGACGTCCTCTACACCGGCCGAACCATCCGTGCGGCTCTCGATGCGCTGTTCGATCACGGCCGGCCAAGACGCGTGCAACTGGCCGTCCTCATCGATCTTGGCCATCGCGAATTGCCGATTCAGGCGACCTACGTCGGCCGCACCGTGCCAACCAGCAGCCGAGAGATCATCGAAGTCAAGTTGCAGGAGATCGACAACGACGAGCAGGTGCTCCTCGTGGAACGTGTCGACTGAAAAAGCAGCTCCTGGCTATTCCGCGGTGAAAGCCCGCCACAAGCTAGAGGCTGGAAGTTAGGAGCTACAAGCTGATTCCATGACCCCAGCCACCGCACGACGTACGCTGCAATCTCCGCTCGTTCCCGCAAATCCTTCTCCGTTCAATCCAGGGTCGCTTCTTTCCGTCGATAACCTCTCCCTTGAGGCGCTGAGCCGCGTTCTCGAGCGAGCCACAGCTCTCACGCGGCAAGACCCGCTGGAGCGCACCCGCCTCCTGGCCAAGCGCAAGGTGGCCCTTCTCTTCTACGAGTCCTCCACCCGCACTCGGACCAGCTTCGAATTGGCCGCCAAGGCGCTGGGCTGCGACACCACGTTGGTCTCCAGCCTCTCGTCCAGCATCGAGAAGGGCGAAAGCCTGAAGGACACGGGCCTAACATTGCGCGCTCTCGGTGCCGAGGCCATCATTCTCCGCCACAACGCCAGCGGCGCACCCTGGCTTCTTGAGCAGCACACGAAGTTGCCCGTTCTCAACGCAGGCGATGGCATGCACGACCACCCCACGCAGGCGCTGCTTGACCTGCGCACCATGCTCACGCACCTGCGCAAAGGCTCTACCGATATGGGCCCCGATGTACTGAAAGGCGTCACCGTCACCATCACGGGCGATATTCTGCACAGCCGCGTGGCGCGCTCCAACATGTTGCTGCTGCCCCGCCTCGGCGCCGAAGTCGTCCTCTGCGGGCCGAAAGAATTGCTGCCCGATCTCGCCGCAACCACCGGTCCCGGCATCCGCATCGAACGCGATTTCGAAGCTGCGCTGCGCCAGTCTCAGGTCGTCATGATGCTGCGCATTCAGGCCGAGCGGCTTGCCGGATTACAGCTCGATCTCGAGGACTACAAGCGTGGATTCCAGCTCACGCAAGAGCGCTTGCATACCTTCGCGCCGCAAGCCATCGTGCTCCATCCGGGACCCATCATTCGCGGGCTCGAACTCACCGGCGAAGTTGCCGACGGCCCGCAATCCGCCATCCTCGAACAGATCAGCAACGGCGTCGCCATCCGCATGGCCGTAGTGGAACGCGCACTGAACGGAGGCCGGGCATGAGTGCACTGGTCATTCGCAATGGACATTTGATCGATCCGGCCGCGGGCGTCGACGCCCCCAAAGACATCCTGCTCAAAGACGGCAAGGTCGCCGAGATCGCCGGACCCGGCAAGCTCAAGCACCCCGACGGCGCGGAGTCGATCGATGCCGCCGGCCTCGTCGTCGCCCCGGGACTCATCGACATTCACGTCCATCTTCGCGAGCCCGGCCAAGGCTACAAAGAAACTATCGCCAGCGGCACCGCCGCAGCCGCGGCCGGCGGATTTACCGCTGTGGCCGCCATGCCCAACACAACCCCGGTCAACGACACCGTTGACGTCACTCGCTGGATGCAGGCGCCGGAGCGCGGAGCGAGCGTTCGGGTCTTCCCCATCGCCGCCGCCACGCGCGGATCAAAAGGGGAAGCCATCAACGATTTTGCCGCCCTCAAGTCCGCCGGCGCAGTCGCAGTCACTGACGACGGCCACCCCATCCTGAAAGACAACATCATGCGCGAAACGCTGGTGGCGGCGGCACGCGTGGGCCTCAGCGTCATTCAGCACGCTGAAGACACCCGCCTCACCCATGGCGCCAGCATGAATGCCGGTCCCACGGCTTTCAAGCTCGGTCTGCGCGGCATGCCCGCTGAAGCTGAATCCGGCCTCGTCGAACGCGACATCCGTCTCCTCACGGAATTGCGCGATTCCCGCGCGCACCTGCACGTCGCACACACCTCCACTGCGGCCGCCATCGCAGCCGTGCGCCAGGCGCGGCGCAATGGCCTGCGCGTCACCTGCGAGGTCGCACCGCACCACTTCCTGCTCACCGATGAACACGTGGGCCTCTACAACACACACTTCAAAATGAATCCGCCGCTGCGCTCGGCTGCCGACCGCGACGCCATGATCGAGGCCATCCTCGATGGCGTCGTCGACGCTATCGCCACCGATCACGCGCCGCACGCCGCCCATGAGAAAGAGGTCGAGTTCGAGCGCGCGCCCAACGGCATTACCGGCCTTGAAACCGCGCTCGGCCTCTCGCTCTTCTGGCTGCACAAAGAATGGAAGATGCCGCTCGGCCGCGTCCTCAGCCTGCTCAGCGCCCAGCCCGCCGCCGTGCTCGGCCTCAAAGGCCGCGGGACCCTCGCCGTCGGCTCCTCCGCCGACGCCGTCGTCTTCGATCCCAAAGCGGAATGGACCTACCGTGTCGCGAAAACCAAATCGAAATCGCGCAATACCCCGTTCGACGGCTGGCCCATGCAGGGCAAGGTGCAATGGACCATCTGCGAAGGGCGCATCGCCTATGCACTATCGTCGTAACCTACTGCCCCGTTGGCAGACGATCCGATGGTTCCCTCTTCATTGACACTCACCCTGCCCGGTTGAATTCGCTACACAATCAGAGATCTTCGCTAGCGCATCCACCTGCGCGCCAAAATCAATTTGAACGATCTTCTCGCGTGGAACCTCGATGATCTTGGTATTCCCGCCCCCGTGCGAGATCGAAAGCAGGCTGATGGACTTGTCCGTCTGGCTCACCACCGGGTACTCCCCGCTGACCAATGCGTCCTTCTGATCGGTGCTCACCGTGGATGGAGCCAGGTACGTGACATGGGCGTCTTGAAAAAGGGTTGAATCCACCAACTTTCCGTAAACATACGGCACCAGCACGGTGGCAACTGCGCTTGTAACGATGACAGCAGAACGCAGGATCCCAAGCAGATCGCTCCAGAACTTTGATTCGGGACATTGCGCCGAGAGCACCACGTAGAGCAGCGCCAGCAGACACGCCAGAACCGCCCGCGCGTAAGTCGACAGCAGCATGTTCCGTGCCCCGTCCCGGTTGCGATATTTGAAGCCAATGGACTGCAGGTCGCGAGCCACGCGGTCCGACGAAGCTTCCAGCAACAGCACTCCCGGAGTGTCCTTCTGGTTCAGAAAATAATAATCCTGAAGCCGCGTCACACCGGGCGCGTTTGAGGCGGAAGCCGCGGCTCGGATGTAGTCCGTGGAAGACTTGGCAAGAACTGCCACGCGCGGATGCAACTGGCGAACTGCCGTGCTCAACGGGGTCGCTTGCTCCGACGCCACGATCCAGCCTCGCAAAGCCACAGTGGGCGCCTCGAATCTCACAATCACGGTCACCAGCCAGATGAGCAGCGGAATCGCGATCGCGCATTCGGCAACCGGGCTTACCCATGCAGGCACCATTCGGTGGCGCAGCACAATCACGGCCGACCCAACCACGACGAAGGCCAGCGTGAACATGAGCCAATGGCGAACTACGACATTGAGCACCAGGAAGAATGAGTCCGCCGCGCATCGCCCGGCCAGAATGGTCAAGGTCTGCACGCTCCAGTCGCTCACCATTACGCCTAGCAGTTGCTCTCGGCCGAATGCCGCAATGAACCCCGTAGCCGCAAAAGCCGCGGTAATCGAAATCCCCGCCAGCAGAGTAATGAGTCCCGATTTCAGAAAGGGTTTGCTGTCCACGATCCATCCTTCAGAAGCGAGATTTGCCCGTACTGATCTGGCAGGAAGAACTTTGGGGATAAGCGGATTGATTATGAAGCACCGGTGAGAGCGGGTCAATAGCGAACGATCCAGGACGTACCGATGCCCTTGCCGGCGCGCGAGAGTGGCGCGTCGTTGTCAGTCACTCCCAGGCTGGTCATGTCCACTAGGAGCCTGCTTTTGCCGCTGCCTTGCAGACTTGCGCATCTCAGCTTCTGTCCTTATCCTGCGAGGAGCCTTCTGCAAATGGGCCATGAGCGAGGCCGGCAATGGACAAGCGGGATTTCCTTAAGACATCTGGAGCAGTCGTCGCAGGCAGCATGATATCCCACCTCATTCCCGGCCAGGAGCCTGAAGAGCCCCGCGAGAACTGGGCCGGCAACCTCAACTACAGCACCGATCAACTGCACACCCCCGCCACGATCGAAGAGGTGCAGCAGGTGGTGAAGCGTTGCGCCAAGCTTCGCGCCCTCGGCACGCGCCACTCCTTCTCTACCATCGCCGACAGTACCCAGAATCAGGTCTCGCTCAAAGCCCTCGACTCGATCGACATCGACGAAAAAGCACGCACCGCGACCGTAGGCGCGGGAGTCAAATACGGCCAGCTCGCCCCCATCATCGACAAGCGCGGCTTCGCCCTGCACAACCTCGCTTCCCTGCCTCACATCTCGGTGGCCGGGGCCATCTCCACCGCCACCCACGGTTCCGGCCTGCACAACGGCAATCTGGCCACCGCCGTCTCCGCTCTTGAACTCGTCACCGCCGACGGCCAGGTCCATTCCGTGTCGCGTAACGATCTGCACTTCGCCGCCACAGTCGTGGGCCTCGGCGCCGCCGGCATCGTCACCCGCGTCACGCTTGACCTGCAACCCACTTACCAGGTTGCGCAGTCCGTCTATCGCAATCTCTCCTTCGATCGGCTCAAGGACCACTTCGACGATATCTTCGGCGCGGGCTACAGCGTGAGCCTGTTCACTGACTGGCAGAGCCATCACGCCACCCAGGTCTGGATCAAGCGCAAGCTCGCGCAAAACGATCCCAACAAATGGGAACCCGAGTTTTACGGCGCGACGCTCGCAAAAGAAAAGCTCCACCCCATTGAGGACCACCCCGCCGAAAGCTGCACCGAGCAGCAAGGCATTCCCGGCCCGTGGTACGAGCGCCTTCCCCACTTCCGCATGAACTTCACCCCATCAAGCGGCCGCGAGCTGCAAACCGAATACTTCGTTCCGCTCAACGACGGCTATCAGGCCATCCTCGCCGTCGAATCGCTGCGCGACAAAATCACGCCCCATCTGTTCGTCACCGAGCTCCGCACCATCGCGGCCGACAACCTCTGGATGAGCATGGCGTACCAGCGCGACTCGCTCGCCATTCACTTCACCTGGAAGCCGGAATCGGACGCGGTACGCGCCTTGCTGCCTCAGATCGAGGCAAAGCTCGCGCCCTTCGGCCCTCGCCCGCACTGGGGCAAGCTGTTCGCCATGGAGCCCGCAAAGCTGCAGCAGCAGTACCCGCGCCTCGCGGACTTCAAAGCATTCCTCAAGCAGCAGGACCCGCAGGGCAAGTTCCGCAACGAGTTCATCCAGGACAACCTGTTTTCAACTTAACGAGCTCTGCGACAGACGAAAGTCCTGACAGCCCTACGAGCCGTCTACATCCGCCGCGCCCCCATCCTCTCCCGGCTCAGCCTCCTCCGGCCCTGCAATCCCGTCCATCAATTCCAGCGCCTGCTCCTTGCGATACGCCGGAATCAGAATCTTGCGCATCGGGTTAAGCATGGGGCTGAATCCAAATCCGGCAAGCGCCTCCTCCACCACGCCATACTCCACGCCCGCCTCGTCCAGCACCGACCGCGCCAGGCTGAACGCCACCGGGTCGTCGCTCTCGAAGATCGTCACAATCTCCAGCTTCGGATCAGGCTCTGCCATCATCTCGTTTCCTATTTACCCTTCAGCCCCA
>Ga0134128_10010623_pt1 | contig 11030 bp, 12 predicted proteins | sample KB31754_FD_96462 | JGI IMG/M metagenome (GOLD analysis project Ga0134128, IMG submission 96462) | Terrestrial soil microbial communities with excess Nitrogen fertilizer from Kellogg Biological Station, Michigan, USA - KB3-175-4 | ecosystem: Environmental > Terrestrial > Soil > Unclassified ...
CTCGGCGTGACGGATCAGGACGTGATCGACATGAACCGCCGTCTCGGCGGCGATGCCTCGCTCAACGCGCCGATCCGCGACGACGGCGAAGCCGGCGAATGGCAGGACTGGCTGGTCGACAACTCGCCCAACCAGGAAGCCCTGATGGCCGAGCACGAGGAGTACGATCATCGCCGTGACGCCCTGCATGGCGCCATGGGCGTGCTCAACCCGCGCGAACGCCGCATCTTCGAGGCGCGGCGCCTTGCGGACGAGCCGATGACGCTCGAGGACCTCGCGGCCGAGTTCAACGTGTCGCGCGAACGCGTGCGTCAGATCGAGGTCCGCGCTTTCGAGAAAGTGCAGTCGGCGGTCAAGGGCGCGATCGCGAAGCAGCAGGCGGCCACGCTCGAGGCCGCACTCTGAGCTCCTGCCCGGCCGAAAAGCCGGTGCAACACGAATTGGCGGATTGAAGCAGGAAAGCCGGCGGAGACGCCGGCTTTTTTTGCTTGGGTCACTCCCTCTCCTCGCGCGCGTGATACACTCGCAGCATGACAAGACGCTCACCATCAAAGCGATATTGAAACACGTATTTCGCGCGAAGCACCTGCAACACGATCTGACGATATTCCTCTCGCCCCGCGACTGGTCTTCCAAGCCGGGGATGCTCGCTCAGAACCTGCACCTTGGAAATGATTTCAGTCGCAACCCTGGCCGCGAGCGACGGATGTTGCTGGTTCAGAAATTGTGCGAAACGATCGAGATCGGCGAGAGCCGCGTCCGACCATTCGATCTTCATCGGCTACGCCAACCCTGGAACTCCGAAGTACCCCAGGTCTCCAGCCACCTGACGACCTCCTCATTCGAAGTTGCCGAGGATTGGGCCCGGAAAGCCTGCCATCGACGATCCAGTTCAGCAATGCTGCCGCGGTCGGCCTCTGCCGGGCTGGCTTCGAGTGCAGCCAGTTCCGCGACCAACTCCCCCACGCTCACGCCACGCTCCTCGGCCCGCTGCTTGAGCGCGGTCGCAGTGTCGTCATCGATTTCGATCGTCTGGGTTCTCATCTCCCAACCATAGCGGAAAAGGCCCCCCTGATCCAGAAGCGGCCGCCGACAAATACTACTCCCCCCATTCCCGCGCCAGCGTCGCGAGCGCGCAGCCTTCGCAATAGCGGGCGTCCTTGAAGTCGACCCAGTTGTGCGCATAGACGCGCTCGAGCGGAATGTCGTAGCGCGCGCGCAGCATCTTCACGAGGATCTTCCACGCGTCGATCTGCGCCTGCGTCGCTGCCTTCGTGACATCGGGATAATTGCCGGCGAACTCGACCCCGATGGAGGTGTCCTTGTTCACCTGGTGATAGGTCTTGCTGTTGTCGATGTACTTGTTGTCGTTGCGGTCGGCGCCGTCGGTATGGGTCGGAACGAGATGGTCCGCCACCGCCCAATAGACCGTGCCGTCGGTCTCGACCCAGACCATGACGCCGCGCCGCGTCGGATTTTTGTGCTGCTCTTGCGCGCCGCCACGCGCCGAACCCGCCGGCCCCTCGGTCTGGTGCACGATGATGTTCTTCCAGGGATGGGCGCTCGCGACATCGCCCCAGGGCGAAAGCCAGACCATCTTCAGGCCGGGGATGTCGGGCGTGCCCGACTGTCTGGCGATCGTCTTCAGATCGGGTGTCTGGGCGAAGATCGGAAATGAAAACGCGGTGGCAAACGCCATCGCAAGCGAACGGAGGCTCATGGTCGGAAGGCCTTGCATGGCCTTCTTGGTAGCAGGTTCAGGCGCGCTTGCGCAAAGCGGACCCAGCCGGCGCTTCCGTTCCGGGCGAAGGCGGCGGCGCAGACCCGTAGGCCGCGTAGCGGTTCTTGCCCTCCTTCTTGGCCTCATAGAGCGCGTGGTCGGCGGCTGCGATCAGCCGGTCCGGGAACGCTCCCATGTCGCGGGTCCATTGCGCCACCCCGATCGAGACCGCGATCGGAATGTCGTTGCCGACACAGGTCTCGGCGTCCTGGCGGCAGACATCCAGCACGCGGCGGGCGATCATGATGCCCTCGCGGAGTGTCGAGGATGGCAGCACGATGCAGAACTCGTCGCCGCCGGTGCGCGCCAGCAGGTCGCCGGGCCGGAGCCGCGTCTGCGCCATCAGCGTGAAATGCTGCAGGCTGGCGTCGCCGGCCGCGTGGCCATAGGTGTCGTTGACGGCCTTGAAGCCGTCGAGGTCGATCACGAGCAGCGCGAACGGCTCGCCGCTGCGGTCCGACCGGGAGCATTCCTCCTCCAGCCGCTGCACCAGATGCCGGCGGTTGCCGACCCCCGTGAGATCGTCGAGCAGCGCGAGATCGGCGACCTCGTTGCGCAGCCGGTCGATCGCCATCAGCAGGAAGCCGAAATTGAGCGACATCGACAGGAAGATCAGCGCCAGCGTCAGCGACGCCTGCGAAAGCGACGAGCGCATGAAGGAAAATTCGATGCCAATCAGGTTGCCGGCCACCCGGACGGCGTAGAGTGCCACGATCAGCGAGGCGACGAGGCCGGCGAGCCGGGCGCCCGGATTGACGCGGCCGTCCTGCTTCGAGAACAACAGCTTCAAGGTCATCAGGAACGGCAGCGACTGGCCGGCCGAATACACCAGCACCCGCATGGCCGAGCTGTCATGGATGCCGATGAAGAAGGCGATGCCGGCGCCGCTCAGAGCCGTGATCAGAGAGGACCGGCGCCAGGAAACCGGCCGATCGTAAAACCGTTCGATGCCCATGCAGGCGAGGCAAACGGCGAAAATCAACACCGTGCCGCCGATGAGCAGCGGCAGCAGCGTGTCCGGCAAAACCATGACCAGCATGGCCGAGAAGGCGCCGAGCGACGCGCTGAAGCAGGAGGCGCCCCAGAACCGCGCGGCTTCCAGCTTCGGATAGGTGTAAGCGACGTAGGCCCAGATCAGCCCGACCGCGAGAAAGTTGATGACGAAGACCGTCCATAATGTCGGAACGCTCAGCATAGCGACCCCAGCACCCGCATGGTCCTGTCCCTGTTCTGTCGAGCCGCCTGCCCACGGCTGACCCCATAATCTTGCGGAACAGGATGCGGTTGCGTCGCTTAACGGACTCTCAACCCGGCCGCTGAATCCGGACTGTGGTTTTGAATTGATGAAGATCGGCCGGCATCGGCGTCCGCCTTTCGCCGCATCTTCGCCCGTCCACGGCCGCATCGGCGCGCGTTCAACACCGCCGCTCGCTTGATCGCCATCGCCGTTTTCATCCTCTCGCGACGCGCACATGGGCGCTCCGCGTGTGGAGTTTTCACCAAATGAGCATCAAAATGCATAACATCTGTGGATAACGCCATGACGCCGGCGTGACAGCACGGGGCAGCGCGCCGCGAATCTGCTGAGTTTAGTCTTGAGGATATTGCGAGGCTGGCCCTCCGCCGAGCATGCCTCTCGTGTCGCGTTTCAATCCATTAAACCCTGAGAGGATACTATGGCTAAGAAAGCGAAGAAGGCGAAAAAGGCGAAGAAGGCCAAGAAAGCGAAGAAGAAGTAACTCTTCAGCCCGGGTGGAGCTTGGCTCTGCCCGGGCACCGGCCTCGCCGGGAATGATGTCTAAAGCGGCGGGCCTGGCCCGCCTTTTTGATTCTTAATGGTTGGGCATGATCTCCGCGCAAACGTCATGCGTTTGTCGCGAGGGAAAACCGGCGCCCACTTTTTCCGATCATGCGTTAACGTTCGGCAAAAGCCAGCTTCGCTCCCAGCAGCGCAAAGCCGCCGGCAAAGGCGCGACGGAGCCAGGTCATCACGGCCGGCCGTGTCACCACGCGGTCGCGGACCAGGGCGGCGAACAGTCCGTACAGCACAAACACGACGAACGTCATCGCCATGAAGGCGGCGGACAGCTCCAGCATCCGCCCGAGCGGATGAATGTCGTCGGCGGCGATGAACTGCGGCAGGAAGGCGAGAAAGAAGATCGACAGTTTCGGGTTAAGGATGTTGATCAGGAAGCCGGTAACGATGACTAGCCGGCCCGAGCGCGCATCGAGCCGGGGTTCGACCGACAGCGCGCCCTGCTCGCGCAGCGCTTGCCAGGCCATATACAGAAGATAAAGCACGCCGAGCCATTTCAGCGCAGCGAACGCCAGCGCGCTCGCATGCAGCACGGCGGCCAGCCCCAGCATGGCCGCCAGCATCGCTGGCAGGATGCCCAGCGTGCAGCCGAAGGCGGCAGCGACGCCCGCGCGCGATCCGCGTGTCAGCGCGCTCGCCAGCGTATAGAGCACGCCGGTGCCGGGCGAGACGACAACGATCAGCGAGGTGACGAGGAACGACAGCGACATGAGCCGGACCGTATCACGCGCGCAAAACGCGCGGAAGCGAGGCAGGCCGCGGCTCGCCTCAATAGGCGGTGCCTCTCGCCTGGGCCAATTCCGCCTCCCGCACGATGTCGAGCGCCGCCCAGGGCTTTGACCAGAATTTGGCTCCCTCCGGCAGCGGCTCCGGCAGCGAGCGGCCGGAGGTCACGACCACGTCGAGACCCGGATTGCGCTGCCGCGCGATGTGCGCGAGCTCGACCCCGCTCATCCGTCCCGCAAGGCTGACATCGGCGATCATCAGTGCAAGCTGCAGGCCGAACTTGTCCAGCACGAGCTCGGCCGCTTCCGCGCTTTCGCACTGGATGACCCGGTAATTGCTTTCCTCCAGCAGCACACAGATCATCTCGCGCTGCATCGCGTCGTCCTCCACCACGAGTGCGGTGGCGCGAAAAGGCCTTGATCGACCCATTGGATGGCCTCCCCGGGAAATTGGCCCTTGCACATGCAACGTAAGTCAAGAAGGAAAGGGCTGGATGGTTCGGTTCCAATTTGGGAAAGTGGCGGCAATTGGTGTAGGAGCGGATTCTCTCACGGTTCTTGGCCAGAATGGAGCAAGCATGACTGCGATCCCGGGTGCTGCGGTAGCCCTCACCGGCGCGGCCAGCGGTATTGGGCGCGCGCTGGCGCTCGAACTTGCCGCCCGGGGTGCGGATCTGGCGCTCGCCGACCGCGATGAGGCCGGCCTGCAGTCGGTGGCCGCCGAGATCGGCAGCAAGCGGAAGGTAACGACCCACCGCGTCGACGTCGGCGAGCCGACGCAGATCGCGGGCTTCGCACAGGCCGCCGTCGCGGCCCATCCTTCCCTCAACATCGTGATCAACAATGCCGGCGTGGCCCTGCTCGGCCAGTTCACCGAGATCGATCAGTCGCAGATGGAATGGCTGATGAACATCAATTTCTGGGGCGTGGTGCATTCGACCCGTGCCTTCCTGCCGCATCTTTCGACCCGGCCTGCGGCGCATATCGTCAACCTGTCCTCGATCTTCGGCATCATCGGTCCGCCCGGCCAGACCGCCTATACGGCGTCGAAATTTGCGGTGCGCGGCTTTTCGGAAAGCCTGCGGCACGAGCTGGAGGCGGCGAAGAGCCCGGTCCGGCTGTCGGTGGTGCATCCCGGCGGCATCGCCACCAACATCGCGCGCAATTCGCGCACCGGAAGCGGCATGACCGACAATGCGCGACGCACCGAGGCAATCGATCGCTTCGACAAGGTGGCCAAGAAAACGCCGGCGGCCGCGGCACACCGCATCATCCAGGGCATCGAGCGGAACGAGCCCCGCATCCTGATCGGCAGCGACGCGCGCTTCATGGACCTGCTGCAGCGCTTCCGCCCCGTCTCCTATTGGGCGTTCCTCGCCCGCCAGATCGAGAAGCGGGCGACCAAGGCGGAGTGACGAACGCGCATGCGAAGCGTTCATCACTCCCAAGCGGTCACGGCGCTCCGAGTTTCGCCTGCACATCGAGCGCCAGCCTGTAGAGCGGATCGTCCTCGGCGCCTGGATACAGCGCGCTCTTCGCCACTCTCGGAAAGTCCCTCCCCTTCCAGAACGAGGCGGACTCGAAGCGGAATTTGGCGACCAGCCGCAGGCCGAAATCCATCTCGTGGTGAAAGTAGTTTTCCCGCTCCGCGGATCCCGTGATCTCCGGATACTGCCCGAGCAGATAACCCTCCTGGATATGCGGCCGCACGGCCGACGGCGGGCAGACGCTGGAGAGGCGGACAATCTGCAGGCCGGCCTCGGCGCTCGCCGTGATCGCGCCGCTCAAATTCGGCACGCCCAGCACATAGAGATAGGCAAGATCGCCGCCACCGAGCGACGCAAACGACGCCGCGATGCGGATCGAATGCGTGACATCGAGCAGCGGCGTGGGACAAACCTCGTAGTGCTGCAGGATCGACCAGCGCAACACATGATGACGCCGTATCCGGTCCTGTCCCGTGAAGCGGGCCGATTGATACTTTGCGACCAGCGCCTGTTCCGCGTGCGCCAGCATCTCGAAGCGCGCCTGCAGGGTCGCGCGGTCCGGATTGCCTTTCGCTCTTGCACGGAACAAGCTCGGCTTCAGCGATGAATTGCCCCTGGCATTCCGGTGGTCACCGCCCTGCCCGCGAAACAGCAGGACATGGTCGCGGTTGCGGAATTGGAGCTCCGCGATTTTCCGCGCAAGCTCGAGGTAGGAGCCGACCTTGTGGCCCGAGCCCTGCCGGATCGTCGTGTTGGTGGCAATCCGGCAATCCCCGGAGCGATCGAGAAACGACCAGATCTTCTGCTTTCCGATCGTCTCCATCGGCCCCCGCCCTCATCACCGCCCGACGAGCTGATCGGCGAAATAGCCGATGGTCTTGCGGTAGATCACGGCGCGATTCCATTCGCGCATCGCTTCGAAATTGGCGGTGCCTTCGCCGTAGGGCTGCCCCATCTTGAAGCCGCTGGTGTGCAAAAGGTTGGCGGTGGAGGCGAGCACGTCGGCCGTGCTGTGGCGGAGGTCGACATGGCCGTCGCCGTCGAAATCGACGCCATATTTGATGTAGGATGACGGCAGGAATTGCGTCTGGCCGATCTCGCCGGCATAGGCGCCGATCAGGTCGCGCAACGGCAGATCGCCGCGCTGCACGATCTTCAGCGCCGCCAGCAACTCGCCCTGGAACAGCTCGGTGCGGCGGCAGTCGTGCGCGAGCGTCGCCAGCGTGCGGATCACCGGCAGCTTGCCCATGTCGCCCTTGCCGAAATCCGTCTCGAGCCCCCAGATCGCGACCAGGATCTGCCTGGGCACGCCGAACTGCTGCTCGATGCGCGACAACAGCGCGGCGTGACGCTGCAGCATGGCGCGCGCGCCATTGATGCGGCCGGCGCCGACGCGGGTCGACACATATTGCTCGAAGGTCTTGTTGAAGGTGTAACGCTGGCGGCGGTCGAAGGCGAGCACGCCGCCGTCCAGCGTCACGCCGCCGAGCGCCTGGCTGACCACGCTCTGGGATACCCCGCTCGCGGTCGCCTCCGCGGAAATGCTCTGCACGAAGGTGTTGAAATCGCCGCCGCAGCGGGCGGCGAAGGCGGGGGTGGAGGCGATCAACGCGCCGAAGAAGATGGTCAGGTGAAGTTTGCGCATGAGTGTCCCTTCGCTGGCGCCGCTTCGCCGATCATGCCACGCCGAAAAGCTGCCCGTCAAAACGCGGCCGTCGCAAAGTGGCGGCAACCTCACCGCGACGAGGGCGCCGTGACGCCGGCGCGCCATCGTCACAATTTCGGCCGGTCTGGACATGGATGATCGAAGAGGCGAACCTGCGCCGCCGTGCCGACGACTAATCCCCGCGCTCGTTACCTCCCTTCTGCCTCCCCTTTTTCCAACCGACAGAGAATGCCGATGACCTTCCTGCGCCAGAAGCTTGCCTTGCTTGTCCTCATCCCGCTCCTTTTCGTCACCGGGGCGACCGCGGCCCACGCGCAGGCGCGCGACGTAGCGGGCGCCCGGGATTTTCCCGGCATCGGCCGCTTCGGCGGCAGCGTCATCACCGGCTATGTGGTGAAGGATTTCGACGCGGCGCGGATGCAGGCGGCGGCCTTCAAGGACGGCCAGCCGGCGGATGCGCGGCGGCTGGAAGGGCGCATCACGCGGATCGCCTATCGCACCAGACCCGGTCCCTCGATCCTCGAAGTTTCCAGAAATTTCGAGACCCAACTTGCGAAAGCCGGTTTTGCGACACAGCTCGCCTGCGACACCGACGCCTGCGGCGCCATTCCGTTCACGGAAGCGATCGACGCCCTGCCGGTACCGCAGATGTGGGTCGATGGCTTCAATTATCACTACTACGCGGGGCGCAAGGAGGATAGCGGGCGCGAGATCTATGCCAGCGTGCTGGTCAGCCAGAACAACCAGGACATCACCGCGCAGCTCACCATCGCCGAGCTCGGCGCGATCGAGAACAAGATGGTGGATGCGGCAGCGATGGCGAAGGGCCTCGGCGAGACCGGCCACATCGCGCTCTATGGCATCTATTTCGACACCGACAAGGCGACGCTCAAGCCGGAGAGCCGGCCGACGCTGGAGCAGATCGCAAAGCTCCTCACCGGCCAGCCGCAGCTCAATGTCTTCATCGTCGGCCACACCGACAACCAGGGCGCCTATGAATACAATCTCGATTTGTCGCGGCGGCGCGCGGAAGCCGTGGCCGCCGAGCTTGTGAAGAGCTATCGCATCGCGCAGACCCGCCTCCGCACCGCGGGTGTCGGCTTCCTCGCGCCGGTCGGCACCAACGCCAGCGATAGCGGCCGCGCGCTGAACAGAAGGGTGGAGCTGGTGTCGCCGTGAGGCCTCCTGCGCAGGGCTGCAATCGAGGAATCGCAGCTTATTTTCTTTGACAGGCGCGCCCTGATCGGGGACAAGCCGCGCATGGCCAAGAAACCCGGAACCAATCCCAAGAACGAATTCGCCTTCTTCAACGTCGTCTATGAGGACGGCTCCCAGCGCTCCAACCGCCGCGTGCCTTCGGAGCTTTTGGGCGGGCTGGAGGGCGACGAGCCCGCGCGCGGCTACATCATCGAGCAGGACCGCGAGATCGCCGAAAAAGCCGGCCGCCCGCCGCTCGCGATCAAGGACATCAGCCGCGTCGGCGCGAAGAAGAAGTAGCGCGGGCGGCGGTGACGTTCCGATCCGATTGTCAGGCAGCACGAAAGATGTGGCTCCGCGTTCCCGCGGCATGTTCTGCCCGGGTGATGCATCGTTGGTGTCCCTCGACATCAAGAGGGCGCAGGGAATGCCGGATGCAGGCCGCACCCATGGCCCGCCTGCAACAAAAAACGCAGGCGGTAGTCACCACAGGTCAGCCGAACAGTCCGGCATTCCCTGCGCGATGGTTTACGGCTTATACGTGATCTCCCCGGTGTGCCGGGCTTTTTAGCCACCGTCGCGCCCGCAAATCATCTCGCAAGCGCTTGACCTCAGCGTCGGGAGGCCGGGACCCACACGATTTCGCTCGTCCGTGCCGGCCCGCCTTCGTCTCACGCGGGCCAACCCGTCCATCGCACCCCGCCCCACGTTTCGTGACGATTGGCCGTAACGCCCCTCTGGATGAGTCGGGATGGGCGAGGATAAATCATGATTTCCGATTTTCAGCAACGTAATTATTTTGCGCTGAGGACCTGGACGCGCGAAAGACACTGGAGACGGTTGCGAATTCAGATTTTTCGCGCAGGTGAATTCCGCATACGAGCAGGCCATGGCGAGGAGCGAAAGACGAAAATCGCGCAAGCGATTTGCCCGACGAAAACAGATGCGGCGCCCTGAACGGCAGTCTCTCCGCCTTCGTCATGGCCGGGCTTGTCCCGGCCATCCACGTCTTGGGCGACGGCAAGAAGGAAGACGTGGGTGCCCGGGACAAGCCCGGGCATGACGAGGTTGGCTTCCCGATTTGTCCTTGTCGAGCCCGCCGATGTGGCCTCTAATCCCCAAAAATCAAGCTGGGGAGGAAAACCATGAACAGACGATCATTGATAACCTGCGTTGCAGCAGCCCTCGCGGCCTTCATGCTGCCCGGCGCCACCGGCCACGCCGCCGACGTGAAGGTGCTCACGTCGGTGGCGTTGAAGTCCGTGCTCGACGAGCTTTCCCCTGCCTTCGAGAAGAAGACCGGCCACAAGCTCGCGATCGACTACGGGCTCGCGGCGGATCAGAAGAAGCGCGTGCTCGAGGGCGAGCGCGCCGACGTGGTCATCGTGACCCGCGCGATGATGGAGGATCTCGTCAAACAGAAGAAGGTGGCGGACGGCCTCGTCAACGTGGCGGGCACGCCGGTCGCGGTTGCCGCGCGCGCGGGCGTAGCGAAGCCGGATATCAGCACGGTCGAAGCCTTCAAGCAGGCGCTGTTGTCGTCCAAGTCGCTTGCCTATTCCGACCCCGCAAAGGGCGGCCTGAGCGGCATCGTGGCCGCCCGCGCCATCGAGAAGATCGGCATCGCCGAGCCAATGAAGTCAAAGACCATTCTGGTCGCCGGTGCGCTGGCGCCCGAGCTGGTCGCGAAGGGCGAAGCGGAATTGGGCATCGCGCAGGCCTCGGAGATCGTCCCGACCGCCGGCACTCAATTGGTCGGGCCACTGCCGGGTGAGCTCGCGGTCATGACGCTCTTCACCGGCGGGATCGGGGCGGAGAGCCAGTCCACAGAAGCGGCGAAAGCGCTGATCGAGTTTCTGACGGGGCCCGACGCAGCGGCGAGCTTCAAGGCGAAGGGGTTCGAACCCGGCTGAACTTTCGATCGGGCAGGGAGCAGCAAGTAACCCGGATGAGCGAAGTGTCCGCCGTAGCCCAGCGAAGGCGGAAGCGATATCCGGGTCACATCCGCGTATCGCTACGCTCATGCGGGCTGCGCTCGCTGCATTAAATTTTCAACCATCCGTCTTTGGCTTCATTCCACGATGATTGCAAAGCCGTCGAGCCGGTGTACACCCGCGCCCAGATTTTTCACTTCTATGATGAAATGATCGACCCCACGAAAACCGGGGCCAGGCGTATAGGTTACCACAAAGCCAACAGTCGGTTTGCCGTAGCAGCGCCCGGCAGGCATTGTTGTGGATTCCGAGTGGTGCGATACGGTGCCGTGTTGAGGCTTGGCCACGAGCGTTGCAACCGCGGCGGTGCTTTCGCAAAACCGGTTTCGGGGCCGGTAGTTCATAACTACCGTAGTTTTCCCGGC
>Ga0134128_10010624_pt1 | contig 11029 bp, 6 predicted proteins | sample KB31754_FD_96462 | JGI IMG/M metagenome (GOLD analysis project Ga0134128, IMG submission 96462) | Terrestrial soil microbial communities with excess Nitrogen fertilizer from Kellogg Biological Station, Michigan, USA - KB3-175-4 | ecosystem: Environmental > Terrestrial > Soil > Unclassified ...
ACCAGCGCCGTCGTCGACGGCTGCCTGGCCTCCGGCGCCGACCTGGCCTGGCGCCGCCTCACCACCCAGCTAGCCCAGTCCCAGCCCGACCAGCCCGACATCACCATCCTCCCCGTCCCCATGGGCTGAGCCTCCCGGCAGCATTTGTATGGTGCCGCTGCCACTACAGCAATAGCTCGGCGAGTTGGGCGACGCTGGTACCGTCGTAGTCGAGCAGCAGGCGCCGCAGGTTCCCTACGGCAGAGTCGTACTTGCTTTCGTCCAGGCCGAGACCGATCCGGCATTGCTGCCAATCCGAATCGTTCTGGCTCGCCGATGCCAGCCAGGAAAGTCCTCTGCCTGTCCTGCCCCGGTTGAGCAGGACAGCGGGCCATCGAGTGATGATCTCAGCGAGGATCACAAGATGGCAGCCGCGCGCCACCGGGCTGACAGAATCCAAGGGCGGATCGACCTGATCCAGAAGGCGGGCATAGAGTTGCCAGACGTTGACGAGCCGCTTGGCTTCCCGGATCGTCAGGTCAGGCTGAGCCGCCAGCCGTTCTTCAATCAGGGCGGACACCTCGGGGCTAGCCTCTAGCGGCACAGTCGCCGCGACCACGCCGGCGGTCAGATTGCCAGCGGATGCCGGAAGGACGGGTTGGCTTGCCGGCGGGAGCGGTACTGACGATTTTGACGTCGCTTGCTGCTCCGGCACAGGTGCGTGCTGAACCTCGGGGGTTGTCACTGGTGCGGGGGAGAAGTCCCGATCGCTTTCATCGGGCCCACCGCGCAGGACGAGATCTATGAACTTCTTGACCCCGCTGGCGCTAATGCTAGGCACCAGCACCGGCAGTTGGACGAGTTTGCGCAGGAAGGCCCAGCCAAGGCCAGGGTCGTCACCGTGCGTGGTCCATCCGCTCTCAAGCAGGTCCTTATAGAAGACGTCCATGTGCGCGGCCACGACCATCGGATCGAATCCCATGACGAATCGCCCGGACAGACGCGGGTCAGACAGGAACAGGTTGACGGCCTCAAAGACATTGGCCGTAGTGTTCGCGGTACAACGGTCAAGGTCGTCGATGAATATGACGACGTCGTAGCCGGCGGTTTTGACGTGTTCGAGTAGTTCTCTGGTGTCGTGCTGGTACAGGTACAAAGTGCCCGACCGCGCACGAAACAGCGGATCGCGCAGCTCACCGCTGCCTTCCCCGAGCGACAGCGACGCTGGTTCTGCCAGCGGCCCGCTGACCACCGGACCTTCGAAGAGCTCAGCGGGCAGGTAGACGGTCACGTCGCCGGCCAGGTACCGGCGCAGCCACTCGGCCAGGCCTCCCGCGACCAAGATCAATGAGAAGAAGAAGGCGATGACGGCAGTCGTGGCCTTCAGCTTGCCGATGTCGAGAGACTGATTCAGCTGTCCGAGCGAGATAAGCACCGGCGCGGCCACCACGATGAGCGAAATTCGCAACAGTGCAGGCACCGTGCGCAGGAACAAGGCGCGACGCAGCGTCTGCCGGTCGACTTTTGAGATATTGCGCCGGAACCAGAACTGGTGCCTGGTCCTGGCATCAGCCAGCAGCGTGTCATTGACTGCGTCAATGATCGACCTGGTCAGGCCGGCCCATACCTGACCGCCTGACTGGTGCATCCATGGGTAGAACCAGACGCTCAGGGCGGCCCGAGGCGACCCGTCGGCCGGCTGGTCTGCTGCGGGCTGCCGCGCGCGCCTCAATTCTCCGAACGCCTGGTGGACGGTGAAGTGCCGCCGGGTCGGCATGGCCGGTTTGGCGGGCGGCAGTCTCTTCTGCACCATCTCCAGCAGGGTCGTCTTGCCCGATCCCCAGGGTCCCTCGATCGTAACGACGTTGGGCCCGCCATCGCGCACTGCCTGGTCAGGCCGGTAAAGCTGATCGGCGATAGCAGCGGCGAGCGATTCGCGATCGAGCAAGTCGACCAGCGCGGCCTGATCCGACAGGCCCCACACTCGTACCGAGCCAACATCGATGCGCCTGATCGCGGCGCCAGATTCCAGGTTCCACAGCCGTATGGTTCCGTCCCCTGCTGAAGCCAGGGTCGGACTGTGGCCAGGGTCGGCCCAGATCGTGATGGCGTGCACTGGGTCGGTGTGCCCCTCAAGTGGCTCGCCGATTGGCTGCCCGGTCAGGGCATCCCACCGGCGGATTGTGCGGTCTTCTCCCGCGCTGGCCAAGGCGTGCTGGCCGGCCGCTGTTACCCAGGCTCCGATGGCGGCGACTTTGCCGCCGTGCCCGGGCATCGGGGATCCGACCGCGGCGCCCGAGACGCAATTCCAGCGCCGGATCGTGCCGTCGCTGGCCGCGGTGGCGAGCATCTTTCGGCCGTCAGTACCGGTCCAGGCGGTGATCGCGCAAACGGGGCCGGTGTGCCCCGTCATGGGCTCGCCGACCGGCTGGCCGGTGCCCGCGTCCCACCGGCGGACGGTGAGGTCATCTCCTGCGGTGGCGAGCATCTGGCGGCCGTCACTGCCGGTCCAGGTGGTGATGGCGCGGACGGGGCCGGTGTGCCCGGTCATAGGTTCGCTCACCACCGGCTGTCCGGTGCGAGCGTCCCACCGCCGGATCGTGCTGTCGCTGGCGGCGGTGGCGAGCATCTGGCGTCCGTCAGTGCCGGTCCAGGCGGTGATCGCGCAGATTGGGCCGTGGTGACCGGTAATGGGCTCGCCGACCGGCTGGCCAGTGCCCGCGTCCCACCGGCGGATGGTGAGGTCATCGCCTGCTGTAGCGAGCACGGGCCTGCCGTCCGTGCCGGTCCAGGCGATGGCGGCGCGGATGGGGCCAGTGTGCCCGGTCATCGGCTCGCCGATTGCCTGCCCGGAGTCGGGATTCCAGCGATGAACGGTCAGGGCGTCGCCGGCGGTGGCCAGGCGGCGCTCGCCGGTCGGTGTCTGCCAGGTGGTCAGCGCCCGCAACTCGACGGTATGGCCAGCAATGGGTTCACCGAGACCGTCCCCGGTCGCCGCATCCCATCGCCGGATGTCGCGGTCGCCGCACGAGACCAGGATAGTGTTGCCATCAGACCCAGGACATGCGGCAATCGCCCATATTGCACCCTGATCGGCCGAGATATTGTGACTGATTGTATTTGCCGGATCCTGCGCGAGGTTCCAGAGCATGATCTGGCCGTCAGTTCCGCCCGAGGCCAGGCCTGGCGTGCCGTCGGGCCGCGGCCAGGAGGTCAGTACCTGCACGGTACCGTCGTGGCCGGTCAGCGGCCGCCCCACCGCGATTCCGGCCACGGGGTCCCAGCATCTGACCGTTCCGTCCGAGCCGGCCGAGGCGAGCATGGACCTGTCCAGAACGCTGACCGATACGACGGCCCGGACGGCCCCGACGTGACCGGTCAGCGGGCGGCCGAAGGCGATTCCCGCGACGGGGTCCCAGCATCTGACCGTTCCGTCCGAGCCGGCCGAGGCGAGTATCGGCTCGCCGCCAGGCGCCGTCCAGCAGGCAATCGAGCGCCCGCTGCCATCATGTCCTGGCAGCGGGGGGCCTAGCAGCTCGCCGCTGATGAGGTCCCAGCGGCGGATCTTGCCGTCGACTCCGACCGAGGCCAGGCCAGGTCGGCCATCGGGCGCAGACCAGGCCACCAGTGCTCTGGCGCCGTTCTCCCCGGCCATCAGCTGGCCGATCGGCTCGCCAGAGGCGGCCCGCCAGAGGCGGATAATGCCATCGGCTCCCACCGACGCCAACGCCGGCTCGCCGTCGGGCGTCACCCAGGCAGTGATCGCCCAGGAGTTGCCGTCGTGGCCGACGCCTGGCCGTCCAATTGGCGCCCCGGTCGAGGCAAGCCAGCGGCGCACGGTGCCATCTGTCCCTGAGGTCGCGAACGCGGCCTCGCCTTCCGGAAGTTGCCACGCGACGACCGACATCACTCCGCTGCCACCCGCAAGCAGGATGCGGCTGTCCGGCGCGCTGACAGGCATAGTCGTAGTTATCGCTCTCACTCCCTGTCCTGCTACTTCGCGCTGCCCGCCCCTAGGGGCGCAGCGGCGATCTGATCGGACGTTTCATCATGCTGACAGCAAAGACGGTACGCGATGATAAACTATGGCGTCCGCTGACGGTGAGAGGACCAATACGCGATGCCAGCGAGTGACGGGGAGCGTAAACTCATATTTCTGAGGCACGCAGAGAATTCCGGAGACGCGCTTACCGAGGCGGGTATCAAATCCGCGCTTGATATCGGAAAGCAACTTCTGAAACTACCGATTTCCCTGGTGGTCGTTTCCGGTGCGCAGAGAACGGCGCAGACGGCGGCATGCGTGCTGGCCTCCGGCGGGATCGCGGCCGAGCAGGGCGTTCATGTGCAGACAGGTTTTGGTTCAGATGACTGGGCAAGCTGGGGACGGTTGATGGACAGCCTTGGCACCAATGACATAAAGACGATCGCGCAAGCTGACCCAGGAATTGTCCATGCCGCGAGCTCGGCGGTTGATGCGAGCATAGCCTGGATTCTTGCCAGATTGGGTGAAAGCAAGCAGGCTCTGATTGTCTCGCACAATCCAATTGTAGAATTGGCAATCTGGCGGCTTACTGGTGAGCCGCCAGCTCCATTCGCGCGCGGACAGTGGCAAGCGTTTTCCTGCTGACATCGGGCGCGCATTGGCCGGCTCCAGACCTGGCTTGGCGTCATGACTGACATCATCGATCTGATTGTTCCGAATGTCGCCGATTTCAACTTGCGGCATCCTCGGTCGGCGCTTGATCCGGCGACCCGGGCGAGCTACATCGCTGCCGGATCCGCGCGAGCCGACCAGTGTGTCTTCTGGAGCACCGGATCCCGGGTGCTCGTCCTTCCTCAGGGGGTAGACCGGCAATGGCTCTCCGACGTGCATTCGGCACTCGGCGCTGACCTTCCCCCCGTGATCAGCCCGGCTCCTGGCACTGGCCTGCTGGTACCCCAGTTGTTGCTCGATCCGGTCGCGCTGGCCGGGCTGCGCCGTCATCTGGCCGAATGCCGGAAGATCAGGCTGTTGTCCTGGGGAGCGACTGAGGATCTCTACCATCTGATCGCATTACTCCGCAGCGATGGACATGAGGTAGTCACCGATATTCCGGAACCGGAGAATTACTGGTCAAGCCTGTATCTTGAGTCGAAGCAGAGTTGTCTTGACCTGGCTTGTCAGATAGCTGGGTTGCGCGTGGTGCCGCCGATCACGGTCGACACGTGGCAGGAGTTGACCGGTGCGGTGAGCGCCGTGCTGGCCAGAGCGCCGAGCGTGATCATCCGCAGCAGGAACGGCGTCGGCGGCGAGGGCTCGCTCGTGCTGCACGCTGGCACCTACTGCCAGGAAGAACTCTGGCGCGGCGTCAGGGCCGAGCCGCTGCTGTGGATGTTCCCCTTGATAGTGCAGGAGTACGTCACGCATCTGCCTGACGTCGGCTGCCCGGCTGCCGATATGCTGATCACGGATGAGGCCGGAGTGCCAGGTGGCGTCGCCGAGCTCGTCACCAGCACCATCACAGTGGACAGTCACCGGGTCGTGAGCGTCAACGTTGGCCAGGGACTGCTGGCCGAGTCCATGGAGGAAGAACTTCACGCTCTGGCCAGAAAGGTGGCGGGCGTAGCGCAAGGCTTGGGCTTTCGCGGCTGGTTCAGCGTTGACTTCATCGCTGACCAAGCCGGCGGCCTCATCCTGACCGAATTCAATGCAAGGCGAACGGGCGGCATGCACGGCATCGCGACGCTCGACCGGTGGCGCGGGTCGCCGAACGTGGTCGCGTACTCCCGCGACGTGGTGCCAGTGCCGTCGGGCCGTCGGCTGGCGTATCAAGATCTGCGCCCAGTGCTCACTGCCCTTTGGGCGGAGGATGCTCCGGTTTTCGCAACCACAGTGCGCGCGCTCGGCGGGCGTCGGCCATCCTATGGCGTGCTCGCAGGAGGGGCCAGCGCCCTGGCGGCGCAAGCTCGCGGCCAGTCGCTGCCGCAGCTGATTGAGGACCACTTCGGCAGCTAAATTGCCGCATCTCTGCGGTTGTTTCCTTCCGTTCTGCTCAATGGCGCCGATAATGGATCGCAGGGACCTTGGGGAGCGGCAAACGGCGGAGGGCTCTGGGTGGCTGATCGAATCCGCGATCCGGGCGTCGCAGGCGTACCATGTGCTGGCCCTTCTGCCCTTTCGGCGAGAGCGAGTATCGGCCGGGGATCCGCGTCAGTTCATCAGATCGCCACGGAAGCATTGCGCCGCATCCGGCTTCATGAATACGTTGTCGGCGCTTTCAGAAGCCTGCGGGGCGATGTGGTTCTGCGAGCGGCTCAGGAACTCGACCGGCAGGCGCCTAAGCCGTTGACCGGCGTGCTGGTCGCCGTTAAAGACGTGATCGACACCATAGATTCGCCTACCGGATACGGTTCGCTATTGTTTTCCGACCACCAGCCGGCCGCCGACGCAGTGGTGATCGGTGCCCTGAAGCGCGCCGGTGCGCTTATCGTCGGCAAGACGGAAACGTCGGAATTCGGGATTGGCCAGTACCTGCGAACCGGAAATCCGGTCGATCTGAGCCGGACGCCCGGTACCTCATCGGGTGGGTCGGCCGCCGCCGTCGCAGCGGGCATGGTGCCGGTGGCGCTAGGTCTGCAGACCGCGGGCTCAGTCATCCGACCGGCATCTTATTGCGGTATTTATGGCTACAAGCCTACCCGCGGCTGGACTTCCATCGGCGGAATCTGGCCACTAGCCCGGTCGCTCGACACGATCGGATTGTTCGCTCGGTCGGCGGGCGACCTGTACCTGACCTACCAGGCGATCCGGGCGGAGGCTGGCGCCAGGCGGCAGCCTGGCGGGTCTGGGCGGCAGGAGCGGGCAGCGGCCATCTTGATGGGATCTGAATGGGCAACGGTCGGGCCTGAGGTGCTTGACGCGCTGTACCGTGCGGCCACTCGATTGGCGCTGGCCGGCTGGGCAGCCGAGCCCATGGCGATGCCCGCTAGCTGGCGACGCCTGCCGGATGCGCACGACACCATCATGACCAGCGAAATTGCGAGGAATATGCGCCTTGCGCTTGGCCCGCGAGTCGATCGGGTGTCACCTGACATCGGCGTCGTCGTGGATCGAGGCGTCGCCATTCATGCTCGCGAGCGGGAAGCCGCCCTGCTGGCCAGGAACCTCGCGCTTGACAGCCTTCGTCCGCTGTCCGAGCGCTACGAGTTGATCATCGCCCCGGGTGCGCTTAGCGAAGCCCCGGCAGGCCGGGATGATGTCGGGGACCCGGTCATGTGCCGTCCGTGGACGCTGCTCGGGCTGCCAGTCGCGAGTGTCCCCGTCGGCCGGAGCCGGGCCGGCCTTCCGATCGGAGTTCAGGTGATCGGCACTGAACCTGATGACGACATTTTCCTGAGTAATCTGATTTCGCTTGAACCGAGTCTCGTGGATCGAGCATGAACTGGAACCGTGCCGTCCGCTAGGAGGAACGATGACGCTGCCGGCTGGGAACCTTGACGCGAACACGGATATCGGGAGAAAGCTCGGAGTAAACGCGCTCGGGCTCTGGAACCTGGTGGTGATGGGCCTCGCCTATATGGGCCTCGCGCTTACCGCCTACTTCAACTTCGGCATCATGCAGGGAATTACCGGGCCGGTAGTGCCGCTGGCGTTCGGTGCGGTCATGCTCGCGATACTGCCGACGGCCGCAAGTTATGCCGTCATGAATGGCAGGCGACCCTCGACCGGCGCGACGCTGACCTGGATGTGGGAAGCGACCACGCCGGCTATCGGGGTTTGGCTTGGCTGGATCCTTGTCATCACTTACCTTGACGGAAGTATACTCAACCCATTCATGTTCGGTCTCTTCTTCGACTCGTTCCTGAATTTCTTCGGCCTGCATGCCGGGTATCCGACCGGCGTGCTCGGCGGACTGATTCCGGTCATCGTCGTCGCGTACCTGACCAAGAAGAACATCCGGATATCGCTGCGGATAGTCGGCTACTTCATGCTGGTTGAGGCGAGTTTTGTGCTGCTGCTCTCGATCTACATCATGATCAAGCAGGCAATGGCCGGACATCTCTCATTCCGGCCGTTCGACCCGGTCGCCGCCACGGCGGGCTGGAAGGGATTCCTCGCGGCCGCGCTTTTCGCTGTTCTCGCGATCGCGGCCTTCGATGTCATCGCACCGATGGCCGAGGAGACCAAGACGCCGCGCCGACTGACGCCGAGAGCGACCATTTACGTTACTGTGGGCGCCGGCCTGTATTGGGTTTTCACCTCGTTCGGGATTGTCAATGCCGTCTCGGCCGACACGATGCAGTCTTATGTAAACTCTGGTCAGTTCACGCCGGTCTACCTCGTAGCCGGTCACTACATCAGCTGGCTGCGCATCATGGTTCCGCTGACCGGTTTTACTGCGGTGCTCGCCGGATTCAGCGCCGTCTCCATGGCAGCGAGCAGACAGCTTTATGCGTTGAGCAGGGAAGGGCTCGCACCGGCTGTCTTCGGCCGCACCGACCGCAATCAAACTCCATGGAACGCCCAGGTACTAGTGCTCGGCTTTTGCGCCGTGGCACCCGTCCTGATCAGTCTCTACCAGCAGCGCAACCTGCTGCTTGCCTTCGGGTGGGCTGGCGAGGCCTACGTATTCTTCATACTCATTCCGTATACGCTGACCTGTCTGGCTAACATAGTTTATCATCGGCGCTATTTGCGGACCGAGTTCAGGCTGGTCACGAACCTGATACTTCCGGTGACCGGGATACTGGTCAACTGTTACATATTTTACAAGAATTTCTTGCAGACGTTTGTCTTCGATGCGACCAGCTTCTCAGCTCAAACCTCAATTACGATCACTTGCCTTGTTTCTCTCGCCGTGGGCCTCGGCTGCACGGTGGTCGGCCTGCGCCGCAGCGGTCGGCTTGGCCGACCATCCGAATTCAAAGAGGAGGCCGACCGACTGGTGAGCGACGTGACCAGCTAGTGCGCCACCGTTCGTCTTACGGCGTTTCCAGGCATTTGGTACCGGGCACGATATGGGCGTGATACCGGCGGGCACCGAGTGCGATCAGATAGGTGCGCTTCTTGGCCGGTGGTCCGCGGAGCGGCCTACGTCGACAGCGATCAGATCGGCGACTCGAAATGGATGGCATGCGGTCAGTTGGGCCGAGTTCGCCGTAGCCGCGAACCGGGTTGCGGCCAGCGCGAGGAGGCTGATTTCGCCGCCAGGACCAGTGACGACGGTCATCGATAATTCTGTCGAATCCGTATGCGTGCTCCTCGGGTTGTGGCAGGCGGGACTAGACACGCTGCTTCTTGAGCACACCAGTTCCTACCTCGCTGACACCGGCTCGGCAGTCTGGACGTGCGGCGCGACCGCTCTCGTCGGACCGGCCGAGGTGGCAGGTCAAGAGTGGCGCGGCTTGGGGACGCGGCTCAGCTACCTGGATCTGCTGGCCGATGCGGGCCAGTTGTCTCGCCCCGACCGGACGGCCGAACGTGAGCCCTCTGTTCTGCAGCTCACCTCAGGCTCCACCGGTGAACCTCGCATCGCGGTGCACCCGCTGGCCAACATTGTGCGCGGCGGCTTGTTGTACCGGGACATCCACCAGGTCAGCGAAGCCGACGTCATTGTCGTACCGCTGCCCTTGGCGCACTCATTCGGCCTGGTCGGCGGGCTCATGATGGCAATCTGCTCCGGAGCCGAGGCCGACACCATGCGCAGGCTCCTGCTCGGCAGGCTCATCGAGGCTGTGTCCAGACCCGGTGCGATCGTGCTCGGCACTCCTCTGCTCTACCGGCTCGCGACGGCGGCCTCGGTACCGGCGGTTGACCTTGGTGCGAACGGCCAGAGCCCGGCCAAGAGCGCGCTTTGCTCAGGCGGCCCATTGCCACCGGAGATCGGCGAGGCCGCGAGGAATTGGCTTGGCTGCCGTTTGTCTCAGGTATATGGATCCACCGAGACTGGGCTGATCAGCTGCGAGTGCGCAACTGATAGGCTGCGGCCGCGCGGCTCGGTCGGCCGCCCAGCACCCGGAGTCACCGTCCGGTTTACTGATCCGCCTCCAGATAGCGCCGATTTGCGGAGCGCCGATGGGGCGGCAGCAGTCTTCGAGTTGTGGGTTCGGACGACGACGATGTGCGCGGGTTACCTTGACGGAGACTCGCCTCTCACTGACGGCTTCTTCCGTACGGGCGATCTTGGTGCGATGGACGGGGAAGGACGACTTTACCTAGCCGGGCGCAAGGCGACGTTCATCAATGTTGGCGGGCGCAAGGTGAGCGCCGCTCGGCTGGAGCGCCTGGTCCGCGGGACTGGCATGGTGACCGACGTCGCGGTCTACGGCGTTGATCGCGGCCAGGGAGACGAAGAGATCCACGCGGCCATCGAGCTCGCACCCGGCTTCGACCTGCAACAGGTCAGGGCGAGATGTTCAGGCCTGTTCAGCAACTATGAGATCCCGCATGCCTTCCATGTGCTCGCCCAGTTGCCGCGCGGCCCCCTGGGCAAGGTTCAACGTGAGCGACTGCCCAGGTAGCGGGGTGCGAGCCGAACCTGAGCAGGCGGACGCGATCGTCGTCGGGCTCGGGTATGTCGGCTTGGTGCTTGCCGCGACGTTGGCCGAGGCTGGACTCAGGGTCATTGGCGTGGAACGCAGTCCTGCGGCCCGCGCGGCTATCAGGGCCGGGCGCGCGCTTTTCCGCGAACCTGGCCTTGATGAGCTGCTCGGTCGCTTGCCGCCAGGAGCGATGGACCTCAGGGAGGGGCTTGCTGGTGTCCGCGCGCGCGTTGTGATCCTCTGCGTCGGCACGGGCTACGACCGTGCCACTGGTACCTCCGACCTGTCTGACCTGCACGATGCGCTTGGTGTAGCTCTTGAAGCCGTAAGCCACGACACTTTGCTCATTGTGCGCAGCACCGTGCCGGTCGGTTCGTGCCGCTCGGCGGTGCTGCCCAGATTGGCTCAGGTGAGCTCGACGCCGATGCTCGCCTATTGCCCTGAGCGGACGATGCAAGGCCAGGCGGTCGCCGAGATCCGCGCACTGCCGCAGATCATCGGCGGGTTCGACGAGCTCTCAGCCTGCCGG
>Ga0134128_10010625_pt1 | contig 11029 bp, 6 predicted proteins | sample KB31754_FD_96462 | JGI IMG/M metagenome (GOLD analysis project Ga0134128, IMG submission 96462) | Terrestrial soil microbial communities with excess Nitrogen fertilizer from Kellogg Biological Station, Michigan, USA - KB3-175-4 | ecosystem: Environmental > Terrestrial > Soil > Unclassified ...
ACCTGGGGCTGGGCGCTACAGCTCTACAGCGCACGCTCGCGCGATAGCTGGGGTATTGGAGATTTCGCGGATCTCGAACGGCTCGCCGAGTGGTCCTCGTCGAGTCTGGGAGCGGGCGTGCTGCTGGTAAATCCACTGAGCGCGGCAACTCCTGTGCTGCCGCAGCAAGCCAGTCCGTACTTTCCGAGTTCACGACGATTTCTGAATCCGTTATGGATTCACCTGCACTGGGTTCCCGGCGCCACTGCCGGCAGAATACCGCAGCTTGAGGGACTCGCGCGCGCTGGCCGTGAGCTGAATTCCGACCGCTTCATTCAACGCGACAAGATTTTCAACCTGAAGATGCAAGCTCTGGAGCTGCTTTGGCGCGAGTTCCCAGGCGATGCAGCTTTTGACCACTTCCGCAGAGAGGGCGGCTCCGATCTGAACACGTTCGCGACCTTTTGTGCTCTTGCCGAGCGGCATCAATCCGGATGGCACGAGTGGCCCGCGGCTTATCGCCATCCGGATGGCGGCGCGCTCGCTGAATTCGCAAAAGAAAATGGTGATCGCATCCAGTTTCATCAGTGGCTACAGTGGCTGCTCGATACACAGTTGGCGCGCTCATCTCGCCATCTGGCCCTCATGCGCGACCTGCCCATTGGAGTCGACCCGGACGGCGCGGATGCCTGGGCATGGCAGGATGTTCTTGCCAAAGGCATCGCAGTGGGATCGCCTCCCGATGAATTCAATACGCAAGGCCAGAATTGGGGTCTACCGCCGTTCATTCCACATAAGCTCCGCGCGGCCCGTTACGAACCGTTCATACAGACGATTCGATCCGCTTTCCGCCACGGCGGAGGGATTCGCATTGATCACGTCATGGGGCTGTTCCGGCTCTTCTGGATTCCGCAAGGCCTTCCGTCCGTAGAGGGTACATATGTCCGTTACGATGCCGACGATCTGCTCGGTATCCTTGCCCTGGAAAGCCAGCGGGCGCACGCCTACGTGGTAGGCGAGGATCTCGGAACCGTCGAAGAGGGAATGCGTGAAGAGCTGGCCGGGCGCCGCATTCTCTCTTACCGGCTCTTATGGTTTGAGAAAGAGGATCCTGAACGTTATCCGAAGGAGGCGCTAGCCGCCGTGACGACGCACGATTTGCCGACGGTAACTGGTTTGTGGACCGGAGTGGATCTTGCGAAACAGCAGGAACTTGATCTTAATCCGAACGCGGAAAGTACGGAAAGAATAAGAGACCGTTTGATTTCGATGGCCGCGCTAGAGCCGGACGCATCCAAAACCGAAGTTGTCGCGAGCGCATACCGCTTACTCGCGAAAGCCCCGTCTCGTATTCTGGCCGCCTGCTTCGATGATGCCGCGCTCGCGGAAGAACGTCCGAATATGCCGGCGACGACGTCCGGCCAAAATCCAAACTGGTCGCTCGCATTGCCGCGACCACTCGAGGAATTGATGAGTGCTGAACTGCCGGCACGCATAGCCGCCGAGCTTCGGCGGGAAGAAAAGACCGTTTGATGGACAGTTTCGGTTTCACGCCCATGGTTCAACACCAACTTTGTATGACGCTCAACCACGGGCGTGAGGAATTGCCGATGTCAGGCATGCCTTGCCGGAGGAACCAGCGTTCTGCGGCTCATGGTCGCTGCCGCAATCGAGAGTACGAAAACAATTACGCCGACGCACAAGCTGTTAATGAACCGGCCTGAGTTGAAGACGTAACCGTAAATCCAAGGTGAGAAGAACGCCCAGATGCCGAGCACCATGTTTGCCCAGCTCAAGCCCGTGGAATAGGCAGGACGCGCGACTCGCGCGCACCCAAAAATGAACATGAGGGCGCCGACAATCCACGAATTCCAGGCGTTGCCGGTAAGTGGCGCTCCATATACCCAAGGAGAAACAAAAAACCAGATTCCTGCGAGAAGGCAAATGGTGCTGGCCGCGCGTGCCCCGGCGAGCTTATTGCCATTTTCTTGAAGACCAGGAGTCATGTTATTTGGTGTCATGATTTTGCACCTCCACTAATACTGACGTTTCTCTTACGAGTTTCGTATATGGAATTATGCTGTTATAAGTTCGCAATAATGCCAGCTAACGATAGCGGCATTGAGTATTAAAACTAGAATATTCCTACCAGGGAATTTGAACAGGATCGCAACGATTGTCCGTTGCGGCGCCCCAGAGGCGCTTGTCAATGAGTGAAAAGCGATTGGCCGCGCCATTATTGATTCCGGACGATCGAGCGAAAATTCCGGCCTTCCCATTGATTCACCTGCGGCCAAAAGAAAGTAAATTCCACGGCGGCGCCCGATGGCAGGTTGGCGGTATGTAACACCACATAGTGAACGCCGAGGCCGGAGTCGGTGGTTTCGATGTCTTCGTTTGTCTTCCAGGCGTCGGAAGTCCACCGTACTTTGCCGCCAGCATGGCAATCGACGCGAAGATTCCTTCCGCGCGGGATGAATTTTCTTTGCTGTGTGAACGTCCAGATGGCGAAGGTGGCCGCCGTCTTCTGTTGCTGGTAGCGTTTGGCGGCTTGAGGCGGCAAGTCCCACACGCGTTCTTCGTGAATCGAGCGCAGTAGCTTAATGTGCTCGGCATGGGCCCACACGAGAGGCATGCTCGACCCGCTTGGATGCCCGTTAGATAGGTCTTGAGATGGAATATCGTCGCTGTCCCAGATCTGTTCCGGAAGTAAGCCGCATTCGCTCGTCTGCTTTTCAATGATGCCAAGCAGGGATTTCGCCGCTTCGAAATTCCCCCGGGCGACCTCATGATGCGCGCGTTCTCCGGCGAGAAGCGGCCAACCGCGGCCGACACCGGTCTTATCGAACGCACTGCCATCCGGTTTTTCGCCGTAGCCATCTAACGTATACCGATGCCAGACCGGCCCGGTTGAGACAATCTTCTTCAAAGTAGCGTCGATCACTTTCACGGTGTTGACGATCCGCGGATCGCTGGCGGATCGCAACCCGAAGCGGACAAGAGCGTATGTATCCGGACTCACTATTTCGACAGCGCGCCTGATAGCCCGATCGTCCAGGAGGTTCTTAATTCGGATGCGAGTTTCGTTCGTTAGTCCGTTCCTTACTACCTCGGGCGGAGCGATCCGGATATAGTAACCGTCAACCTTTAAGTCGCGGGACAGTTCTGTCCGGACGGCATAAGTAAATTCATCAATTGCTTCGTTCCACGCATCGGCCGTTTCTCTGAGAAACGTCGCCTGCTGGATTTGGCCTTTCTCATCCGCGAAATCGGCAGCCGCCAGAAGCGCGGCGATCTCGACAGCCATGGTGTAAGGAGAATAGCCCGCATTTTCTTCCCATCGATCCTGCTGTGTCAACGGACCATTGCGGACCAGATATTCCGCCGCTTTCCTAACCATGTTCCACGGATCCATGCCGTTGAGGGAATTCGCCCGCCGGAGCGCGTCGGCGAGGATGACCGTGAAGCTCGTGCTGTCCATTTGCGCCGCGTTCCAATGAGGCGTGCCGTCTAGCCACATGTTCTGCGGCCAGTTCCCGTCACTTTCCTGCGTGGTTTCGAGATAGAACAGCGTCTGGCGAGCGCTCGCCGCATCTCCGCAGGCAAGCTTCCCAAGAGCCGCTTGCACCATATCGCGGGGCCACAAGACGTGATACCCGCCGACTGCTTCGTCACCTCGTGCGCCGCCCCAGGGGATCGATAAGCTGGCAATAATGCCGCCCGGAAAACGTTTTGATTCGTGAACCTGCAGCATCGCTGCGCTGACCCGGTACAAGTCGCGCGTGGTCTGATTGCTGCCGCCGAGCTCCAGGTAAGTGCGTTGTGCATTTTGCCACTGATCCTCATACTGAAGGCGCACATCGCGAAAGTTCCGGAACAGTCCGGCGCGTGCTTGGTGGGCCGCCTCGGCCGCGTGTCCGCCGCAGCCAAGGGCGATTGTGAATCGCCCTCCCGTCGGCGCCCAATCGATTTCCGCGGCCAACCCGATGTTCCCGCCCAAAGCCTCCGTGTAGGACCAGGTCATGCGCTTGTGGCGGCTGATATCGGTCCATGGATCGCTGTTTCCGATGAATCCGCAACTCATGTTTCCGGACGAAGCTGTAGAAACAAGCGCCAGGGCTGTCGATCCTCTGAGCGCGAACAGCATCGGAATGTCTTTGTAGACGCCAATCCATCCATCGTTATCCGCGCCGCAATCGCCAATATGAGGATTCAACAGCAGGTAAAGGCGCAAATTCCGATTGTCAGCTGGTTTGAATTCAACATCCATCAGCAAAACGTCCCGGGTGGGATCGGTGACGATTTCTTTCTCGATCTCGTAAACTCCCTGTTTGCAGCGATTCCGTATGTGGAATCCCGGAACTCCAGTGCTGAGCCATCGAACCTCATGTTTCGTATCCGATCCTTCGTCGGAAGCGAACGAGTGTCCATCGGTAACGGCAAACCACAATTTCCGTGTGTTGGCTTGATCGATGCTTGGGAAATAGATCTCGTTCAAAATGCCGTCGGAGATGGTGAACCAGATCCGGCTTTCGGCTGAAAGGGCCGTTCCTACTGCGACCTTGGCGCCCGTCATCCAGCGGGCATCGAGGCCCGGTTTTCCCGGAGCGGGACGGTTCTTTTTCAGTTTGGTGGCAGCGTGGCGCTCAATATCAAAGATCATCGACTCGGTTACCTCGCGCTCGTTTGACTTCGGCGAGTGTCGTTTGTTTTCAAACAGAGCCAACTTAATTTGTCTTTTCTTCGCCTTGAGGACAAGGAGTCGTAACGGTATCGGCACGGAAATCATCCATTGGGAGGACAACCGTATGGCGAGCACCGTGTGGCGCGGTCATATCTCGTTCGGGCTCATCTCTATACCCGTGCGCTTGTTCCGGGCGGCTCGCGCCGAAAGAGTCAAGCTGCGGCAACTTTACCGGATTCCGGCGGAGGCGGCGGCAGCCGATCGGAAACTACGTCCAACTGTGCCGGCGCTGGAACGGAACGGCGGCGCTACACCGCGGACTGCGGCGGCAGCGCCCGACTCGGATGCAGGCGAGAGCGAACCCGTGTTTGCGCCCGTTCGGCGGGCTGCCGTATCGGAGGACGATCGCAAGCTAATTCCAGACGAAACGATCGAGAAAGGCTATGAGTTTGAGAAGGGCCGCTTTGTCGCGATCGGCGCCGAAGAGTTGAAGGCGATTGCCCCGAAGACCGCGACCGAAATGGAGATTATCGAGTTTGTGCGTTTGCGGGAGGTCGATCCGGTTTACTTCGAGACGTCCTACTACGTTGCGCCAGAAGGGGCCGGCGAGAAGCCCTATTCGCTGTTGTATCGGGCTCTTCAAGAAACAGGTCTCGTTGCGGTTGCGCGATTCGCCATGCACGGCCGCGAGCACATCGTTATTTTGCGTCCTGGCCGCCGCGGAGTCTTGTGCCACACAATGTATTTCAATTCGGAGATCCGGGCAGATCAGGAGTACCCAGCCGATCCCTCGGTTGTGGCAAAAAAGGAACTCGACCTGGCGAAGGAGCTAATTCACAGCCTCGCGATTGCATTTGATCCGGCGAAGTACAGGGACACGTATCGCGATCAACTCGCAGCACTGATCGCCGCGAAAGTCGAAGGTAGGGAGCCCTCTGCCACGAAGTCGAAACCTGCCGCGAGCCCGGTAATCGACATCGCGGACGCATTGCGCAAGAGCCTTGCCGCCGTCAAAAAGCCGCCGGCGTCCGCTAAGAAAGCAGCCGCCTCCGCTCGCAACTCCCGTGTAGATAAGCCCGTTGTACGTAACTCTTCAGGTCGGAGATAAATCGTATCGGCGGCGCTTTCGACGTCTTCTCTTATCTTGTTCGAAAACGGTTCGAGAGGCTGGCCAGTTTGTCGTCAAGCGTGGGCTGTGGCTTCGGTGAGCGCTGCGGCGGAGCGCCATGCTTTATTTTAGGCAGATCGGAGGCCTGCAGCGCCTTTATGGACAATGCAATCCGCTTTGTCTTCGGGTCGGCCGACAGCACTTTCACTTTGACAATCTGGCCAACCTTTACGGCTTCGTTCGGGTCTTTTACAAAACGGTTCGACAATTCGCTGACGTGAACCAGGCCATCCTGATGAACACCTACGTCGACGAACGCTCCGAAATTCGTGACGTTAGTGACGGCGCCTTCGAGAATCATGCCGGGTTCGAGGTCGCCGATTTCTTTGATATCCGCGCGGAATTGCGGAACCACAAACCGATCGCGCGGATCGCGGCCCGGCTTTTTCAATTCTTCGAGAATGTCGCGCAGCGTGAACACTCCAGTCGATTCATTTTGAAAATTTTCGATGCGGATGGAACTGACCAGGGCGGGGTTGGCCACCAATTGCGCAATCTCCACATTTAAGGATTGCGCGATATTCTCAACGACCGGGTAGGATTCAGGGTGCACCGCCGTCCCATCTAGAGGATTTTCGCCATTGCGAATGCGAAGGAACCCGGCGGCCTGCTCAAACGTCTTCGGCCCGAAACCCGAGACGGCCATCAGTTGCACGCGTGAGCGGAAGGCGCCGTGCTCGTTGCGAAAGTCCACGATTTTTTGAGCGGTACGCTCATTGATTCCGGCGACATATCTCAGGAGCGCAAATGAGGCAGTATTCAAATCGACTCCCACGCGATTCACACAGGTTTCCACCGTGCCGGTTAGCGCATCGTTCAGCTTACGCTGGTCTACGTCGTGTTGATATTGCCCGACGCCAATCGATTTAGGGTCGATCTTCACTAACTCGGCCAGAGGGTCCTGCAAACGCCTAGCGATGGAGATGGCGCCGCGCACGGTCAAATCGAGATTGGGAAACTCCTGCCTGGCGATTTCGGAAGCCGAATAGATCGAAGCCCCCGATTCATTCACAACAACGCTGAAAACAGTTCCGAGCTTAGCCTCGCGCAAAATATCCTGCACGAAGGCAGAGGCCTCGCGCGAGCCCGTGCCATTACCGATCGCAATTGCACGAACGTTGTATTTGTGGATGAGGGTTAGCAGCGTGGCGGCGGCGCCCGGAAGGTCGTTCTTTGGCGGTAATGGATAAATGACGCCGTGATCCAGGAACTTGCCGGTTGCATCCACGACGGCGATCTTGCAGCCGGTGCGAAGGCCAGGGTCGACGGCAAGCACGGCGATCATGCCGGCCGGGGCGGTCAGTAGAAGGTTTTGCAGGTTTTCGCGGAAGACGCGGATTGCTTCGAGATCGGAGCGATCTTTCAATTCAAGCCGCACGTCGGTCTGAATCGAATTGTTCAGCAGCCGCTTCCAGGCATCCTCGATTGCCGTTTCCAACTGAGGGGTCCAGTCTCCAGTCTGCTGCAAGATGCGGCTCTTTAAGTAGGCGACGGGGCGGTCCGAATCGAGCTCGATCTGAAAATACAGAATGTTTTCATTTGCCCCGCGCCGGATTGCGAGCATCCGGTGCGAGGGAATCTTTGCGGCGGGCTCGCGGTAGTCGGCATACATTTGAAATTTGCCTTCCGGATCGTTCGCGCCGTCCACCGTCTTGCTGACAACGACGCCTTCGTTCATCATCAACTGGCGCAAGTGTTTGCGGAACTCAGCCGTTTCATTGATCTGCTCGGCGATAATGTGGCGTGCTCCTTCAAGAGCCTCGGCGGAGGACGCGACCGCCTTCTCTTCACTGACGAACGTCTGCGCGTACACATCCAGGGGCAAGTCGGACGATTGCTGCTTCCATAGATACTCCGCGAGTGGCCCAAGCCCCTTCTCACGTGCGATCATCGCCTTCGTGCGCCGCTTGGGCTTGTAAGGAAGATAGAGATCTTCAAGCTCACTTCGATCGAGCACGGCTTCAACCTTCGCCTTTAGCTCGGGCGTTAGCTTGCCTTGCTCCTCAATGGTCGCCAGGACGGTTTCCCGGCGCTCGTCCAATTCTCTGAAGTATTGGAGTTTCTCGGCGATCGAGCCGATTCCGAGTTCGTCGAGATTGCCCGTCGCTTCCTTGCGATACCGGGCGACGAATGGGACGGTTCCACCTTCATCAAGCAGCGTGATGGTGGCGACCAGGCTCTTGAGCGGGATATTCAACTGCTCGGCAATATGAATGAGGATGTGTGTGGGGAGTTGTGTCGACTGCGGCATGCAACGTAAATATCCATGATAGAGGCAGGCAACTGGCGGATGAATCGGTTCCGCGCCGCCGCTTCGGACGTCTAAGCCCAAAAATGCGAAATACGTCACAAATTGTTTGAAACTTGCTCTGAATCGGTGTACTATTCATCACATCAATGTGGGTAACGGTCTCGTCCGAATTGGGGGAGAACAATCCTAAGTGTGACTCGCCGGCAAGGATCGGAACGAAATTCCGAGGAATCAGCCCGTTCCTTACTCGTCTGTTTCTGCCATGCATCGCGGCGGCATTTGCCATTTCGCTGTTCGCTCAGGCGCCAAAGCGCAAAGGCAACTGCATACCGCCAGCTCCGGACCAGGCGGCGGTCGACCGCGGCCAGAAATTATTCAGCCAGAATTGCTCGTTTTGTCACGGTAAAGACGCCAACGGCGGCGATGGAGGCCCGGATCTGATTCGTTCCGTGCTAGTGAACCATGACGAGCATGGGAATTTGATTGCTCCGGTAGTCCTCAATGGCCGTTCCCAGAAGGGCATGCCAAAGTTCAGCTTAACGCCAGCGCAAATTTCGGACATCGCGACCTTCCTGCACGCCCGCAACCGATATGTTCGCTACCGGCAACTCTATCAGGTCAAAGACGTGGTTACAGGCGACGCAAACGCTGGCGAGGCTTATTTCAACGGGGCGGGCCGCTGTAATACGTGTCATTCGGCCACAGGAGACCTGGCCCACGTGGCAAGGGAGTATGAACCTGAAGCGCTCCTGCGGACATTTCTATACCCAGGGCGGCGTGGCGCGTCGCCTCCAATCGAACGCACTCGCAAAACTGTGACTATCACGTTGAAATCGGGCCAAGTGCTTTCCGGGCCGCTCCAGCATCTCGATGAGTTCACCGTTTCGATGTATGACGCTTCCGGTGACTACCACACCTGGCCGCACGACGCCGTGCGAGTGGAAGTGCACGATCCACTGGCAGCCCATGCCGAACTCTTGCGGACCTATACCGATAGTGACATGCACAACGTGCTGGCATATCTGGAGACGTTGAAATGAAGCGCGATTTGCGTCTCGTTGCACTCATGCTGGTGTTGGCGCCGGCTGTGCTATCCGCACAGGGACTGGACCCCGCCAAATTGCTGCAGCCGCCGACGGACACGTGGCCCTCGTTTCATGGCGATTACTCGGGGCGGCGCTACAGTCCTCTGTCGCAGGTCAATGCTTCGAATGTACGGTCGTTGTCGCTCGCCTGGGTATATCGGGCGAACTCAGCATCCATCAAGTCAACGCCGCTTGAAGTGAACGGCGTGCTCTACTTCACAACTCCCGATAACGTCTGGGCCGTTGACGCGCGCACCGGCCGCGAACTCTGGCACTACGTCTGGAAGTCGTCCGGCGGCGACCATATCGGAAATCGCGGAGTGGGCATCTATGGCAACTGGCTGTTCTTCGAGACGCCCGATAATCATCTGGTTTCGTTGAATATCCGGGACGGTAAGGAGCGCTGGAACAAGGAAATCGCCGATCTGAAACTCGAATACTTTTCGACTACGGCTCCGATTGTTATTCGTAACCACGTACTGGTCGGTGTCAGCGGCGATTCCATGGACGTTCCCGGCTTTCTGGAATCGCGCGATCCGGAAACCGGAGATGTGCAGTGGCGTTGGAATTCGGAGCCGAGACCGGGAGAGCCTGGCTCGGAGACCTGGCCCGATGCCGACGCCATGGAGCACGGCGGCGGAATGACCTGGATGCCGGGCACATACGACCCCGCGTTAAACCTACTGTACTGGGCCACTGGCAATCCGAATCCGGTAATGGCCGGGCAGGGCCGCAAGGGCGATGATCTGTGGACGTGCTCGATCGTGGCGCTGAATCCCGATACAGGCAAGATTGTCTGGTATTTCCAGGCATCGCCGCACGACACCCACGACTGGGACGCGGTACAGGTGCCCGTTTTATTCGACGCGGATTTCAAGGGGAAGCGCCGAAAACTGCTTGCGCAAGCCAGCCGCAATGGATATTTCTTCGTGCTGGACCGCACCAATGGCGAGAACCTCGTGAGCGTTCCTTACGTGGACATCAACTGGTCGAAGGGCGTGAACGCGAAAGGCAATCCCATACGCAATACGGAGAAGGATCCGGCGACCGATGGGCGGCTTCTCAGCCCCAGCGCGCACGGTGGAACCAACTGGCAGACGCCGTCGTTCGATCCCGATACCGGGTTGTTCTATCTTCATGCTGAGCAGGGATACAGCGTTTTCTTTCTCACCGACACGGATGCGAAGCCCGAAGGCTGGGGCGGGCGCGATGACAAGCTGTGGGCGCGGGAGTTCATTGAGGCGATTGACTACCAGACCGGCAAGATTCGCTGGACGCACGAGATCGGGCAGGGAAGCGCCTACATGGGAGTGCTGAGCACAGCCGGCAATCTACTCTTCACTGGCGACAACTCCGGCAATGCGCTGGCATTAGATCCCTTCAAAGGCCGAACGCTATGGCACGCGAATCTTGGAGGCGTGATGGACAACGCTCCGATGACATACGAACTGGATGGCCGTCAGTATGTGCTGCTGGCCGCTCATGACAGTTTGTTTGCATTCACGCTACCGCAATAGAGGAGAACGAAATGGAATCGATTATCGGAAGGCGGGAGTTTCTAGGAGTATCTATCGCGCTGGCTGCGACTTCATTGCGGGCGGCGGAGCCTTCTGTCAATTTCCCCACCGATCCACGGCAGAGACTCGCGGTTTCTTCGTACCCGTTTCGTGCTCAGATCGTTTCACCGCGCAACCCCGGCAACGGTAATGGTCAGGGCGCGATGACTCTTCCGCAGTTCGGCGAGTATATTGCCAGTAAGCTCCATGTGTCCGGCATTGAGCCTTGGGGCCGCCATTTCGAATCGCTGGAGCCGGATTACGTACACAATCTTGCCCGGTCCTTCAAACAGACTGGGCTTCGTA
>Ga0134128_10010626_pt1 | contig 11029 bp, 4 predicted proteins | sample KB31754_FD_96462 | JGI IMG/M metagenome (GOLD analysis project Ga0134128, IMG submission 96462) | Terrestrial soil microbial communities with excess Nitrogen fertilizer from Kellogg Biological Station, Michigan, USA - KB3-175-4 | ecosystem: Environmental > Terrestrial > Soil > Unclassified ...
CGATGTGGGTCTTGCCAAAGTCTGTAGGAAGCTCAACATCCCGCGCCCCGGTCGAGGGTATTGGGCCATTAGGGCCGCAGGTAAACCGTTACCAAAACGACCTGCACTTGGGAAGCTGCCCATCTGAGAGCGCCTCCAGCCTTTAGGATCTATTGCAGGGTGAATCTCTAATGATGCGGCTTGGCCACAAGCCACCGGCAGAAGACCATATATCTCGGTAGTGGACATATACGAAATGCCGCCTTGTGAGCGCGTGAGGCATGCTAAAGCATCTTCGGATAGTCGAGATATATCTAGAAGGTTGATGCTCAGCACGTTGACCCACTAATATGCTTGCGTGTCTTCCGATCTGACCTTCTTAACTAATGAGCCTGGCAAGGCGCTGCTTGATCGATTTCAGGCGCTGCTAGGAACAGACACCCGCTTCTTCGACTGCCTCGTCGGCTATTTCATTATTAGCGGATTCCACAAGCTTTATCCGGCGCTTGAAGAAACAGAAAAGATCAGGATTCTGGTGGGGCTGAAGACCGATCAATCAACATTCGAACTTCTTCAGAAAGCGAAGAACGAGCAAGAACTTCTTTTCAAATCTCACGCTGAGGTCAAAGAAGAGTTACCAAAGGACCTGCTGACCGAGCTTGAGCATGCGCAGGACAGCGCGCAGATCGAGCAAGGTATCGACAAGTTTCTGGCCTGGGTCAAGTCCGGTAAGCTTCAAATCAAAGTCTATCCATCGGCCAAGATTCACGCAAAGGTCTACATCATGACGTTCGCTGAAGGCGATCGTGATGTCGGTCGAGTTGTTACCGGCTCAAGCAACTTCTCCCAATCGGGCTTGGTTGATAACCTCGAATTCAATGTCGAACTGAAAAACCGCTCTGACTACGAATTCGCGCTCGACAAATTCAATGAGCTTTGGGCTAACGCGGTCGAAGTTTCCGAGACGTACGTGGATACGATCGAGTTCCAGTCACCGTTTGCACATTTCACGCCCTATGAACTCTACTTGAAATGCCTTTACGAGTACTTCAAGACTGAGCTGAGCCGCGAGGCTGAACCTGAAAGTCCCTACCTACCGGCAAGATTCAAGAAGCTCAAGTATCAGGATGACGCGGTCAGCGGCGCGCGCAAGATTCTCGAAGAGTACGGCGGCGTTTTTATCTCTGACGTTGTTGGTCTTGGTAAGACCTACATGTCGGCGATGCTTGTGCAGCAGTTAGACGGTCGGACTCTCGTACTTGCACCGCCTACTCTGTTGGATAAGAACAATCCGGGATCGTGGCCCAACGTATTCAGCGACTTTCGTGTGTTCGCTGAATTCGAATCGATCGGCAAATTAGATGATGTTCTGAGTCGTGCGGTATCGAAATTCGACAATGTAATCATCGACGAATCACATCGATTCCGCACCGAGACAAACGAGACGTATGAAAAGCTGGCACAGATTTGTCGTGGAAGGCGCGTCATCCTGGTTAGTGCTACGCCCCTCAACAATTCGCCTAGAGATATTCTGAGCCAAATAAAACTATTTCAGAACGGTAAGAGCAGCACGATACCCAATGTACGTAACCTCGAAGTGTTTTTCGGGAAGTTGGAAAAGCGGCTCAAGAATCTCGACCGACAAAAAGACCGCGAGCAATACTTCAATACCGTTCAGGAGAACGCTAAAGAAATCCGCGAGAAGGTCCTTAAGTATTTAATGATAAGGCGAACGCGAACAGAGATCGCCAAGTATTATGCGCCTGATCTTCAGGCCCAAGGTTTGATTTTTCCTGAGGTGGCGAATCCCGAACCATTGTTCTATGAATTCAATGCTCATGAAAATGAGGTATTCGATAATACGGTTCAACTTCTAACGCGTGAATTCACCTATTCACGGTATCGACCGCTTACTTATTATGAGCTGAACCGAGATGAAAGCTCTCTAACCGGACAAGAAAACCTCGCGCGCTTCATGAAAGTATTATTAATCAAACGATTGGAAAGCAGTTTTCATGCATTTCGTTTAACTGTCGAGAGGTTCATCAATTCTTACGACCGGTTCATCACAGAATTTCACAAAGGGAACGTTTACATCAGCAAGAAGCACATCAACAAGGTATTCGATCTCTTGGAGTCAGATGATCTCGAAGCGGTTCAACAAGTAATAGATTCCGATCGCGCACAGCGATTGGATGCCGACGATTTTCGTGATGAGTTCATTCGTGATCTAAAATCAGATCTGACGATCCTGAGACACGTGAGAGAAGCTTGGGCTACGATTTCGCGCGATCCAAAATGGGAAAAACTCAGAGCCACTCTCACCTCAAGTTCAAGTCTAAACGGGAACAAGCTAATACTTTTCACTGAATCAAAAGAGACGGCAGAGTATCTGAGCGGCAAGATCGAAGATGATCTTCACAAGAAGGTGTTACTTTTCTCAGGAAGCTCGGACAAAGCTACGCGCGACCTCGTTATTAAGAATTTTGACGCACGCGCGTTTCATCCCGCTGACGATTATCGAATTCTCGTGACCACCGAAGTGCTGTCAGAAGGTGTGAACTTGCATCGTTCAAACACGGTCATCAATTACGATATCCCCTGGAATCCAACTCGATTGATTCAGAGGGTTGGCCGCGTCAATCGCGTTGACACCGATTTTGATTCAATTTACACATATAACTTTTTCCCTACCGAGCAGAGTAACGACCTAATCAAATTGAAGGAAGCCGCCGAAGCAAAGATTCACGCGTTCATAGAAATGCTTGGCGCTGATGCTCGTTTGTTAACCGAAGGCGAAGTAATCAAGTCCCACGATCTATTCCAGAAGCTAACTTCGAAAAAGACGATAACTGGTGAAGACGAGTCGGAGGAGAGTGAGCTCGAATACCTGAAGACGATCAGAGACATACGCGACCAGCAGCCCGAGCTGTTTGAAAGAATAAAGCGCTTGCCCAAGAAGGCGCGCTCGGCACGGCAGCAGACCGTCAGCTCGGCCGCTTTACTTACCTACTTTCGCAAGGACAAGCTTGAAAAGTTCTACATATCCGAGAGTCGAGAAAGCGAGACACAAGAACTGGATTTCCTGACGGCCGTAAAATTGCTCAGATGTGAGCCCAAGACCCAGCGCAGACAGATTGGGAATAACTTTTACCCATTGCTCGATCAAAACAAAGCTGCGTTTGAGTTCGCCACATCCGAAGCCGCCGAAGCCGAAGACACCGGGCGAGACAACAGTGCTAAGATCCTTCGTCGCCTGCGCTCACGCGACATTAGGATTTTCAAAGGATTCACAGATGACGATGAAGATTTCATCAAGCAGGTTGTTCGATTGCTTGAAGATGGCGCGCTGCCTCGGCCAACTGTTAAGAAGGTATATGCAGCAGTGAAAGACGAACTCAGTCCGCTGAAGATTCTTGGAATCCTCAGGCGAGACGTTTCAATGCACTTTTTCCGACCAACGCGTGCCGAACAATCGCGATACAGTCAAGCCCCGCGTGAGGTGATTTTGTCCGAGTACCTAATTCCTCAATAAGATGGACCGCCAATCTGCAGCAAAGCTTGTCACTCAGACATTCGAGCACTCCTTTGATAAGAATCAGTTCCACCGGTTCGTCAAAGAACTTCTGAACCATCTTGATGACTCTCAAGAGCGTTGGCTTCAGCAAGCAGGTTCTCGCATCAAAGAAGCTTTTCGTGACAAGATTCGCAGTTTTCAGCGGATTGGCACCTACCTCGATCCCAAAGGACGAAAGATCGACGTACTCATAATAAACCTGCAAAAAGAAACCACGCTCGAACGCGCACGCACATTCCAACGAAATTTCGTCGCTGATTACCTTGCTACTGGCCATGGTAGAGATAAAGACGCCGCACTTGCCGCGTTTGTCTCCCCGACTGAGGAAGATTGGCGTTTCTCATTTGTCAAACTTGAATACTCTCTCGAAGAGACTGAAACCGGACAGGTGCAGGAGCGGCGCGAGTTGACACCCGCGCGCCGGCTTTCCTTCTTAGTTGGCGAGAATGAAGAGAGCCATACCGCTCAATCCCAATTTCTGAATCTGCTGCAAAATGATCTTAGTGATCCGCTGCTTGAACAGATCGAAGAAGCTTTTCAGATCGAAAAGGTGACGAAGGAATTCTTTCGTCGCTATCGCGAGCTATACAACACGCTTCGCGAAGCACTGCGTAAGTTGGTTAAGAAAAATGAAAACGTGAGAAAAGAATTTCAGGAACACACAAATGACTTGGAGGAGTTTGTCGCGAACTTTTCGAAAAAGCTGCTTGGTCAAATCATTTTTCTCTATTTTCTGCAAAAGAAGGGCTGGTTTGGTGTCGATCGCGATAAGGAGTGGGGCAGCGGAAATAAAAAATTCCTTCGCCATCTGTTTTCGAATCGCGCAGAGCTTGGCGGCAAGAGCGGCAAGTCATCGCGGCCTGTCAATTTCTTCAATGACATCTTGGAGCCTCTTTTTTATGAAGCGCTGGCTAAGCCGAAGGACTACGACTACTACAGCCGCTTCCATTGCAAGATTCCATTCCTGAACGGTGGATTGTTTGAACCGATTCTCGATTATAACTGGGTCCACACTGACATATTGCTGCCTGACTCATTGTTTTCAAACGATGAAATAACAGATGAAAAAGACCGAGGTACGGGCATTCTCGATGTTTTTGATCGGTTCAACTTCACGGTCAATGAAGCTGAACCATTGGAGAAAGAAGTCGCAGTCGATCCCGAAATGTTAGGAAAGGTTTTCGAAAATCTGTTGCCAGAGAATGAGCGAAAAGGGAAAGGCACTTACTACACTCCACGCGTTATCGTTCACTATATGTGTCAGCAAAGCCTCATTAACTACCTGGCGAGCTATGCCGAGGGCATAGACCGCAACGACATTGAGACGTTGATTCGTTTCGGAGAGCGGTTTGCTGATTTTGAAGCACGTCCGACCGAGCTTCATCAGGACAAACTATTACCAGGTAGCGTGCGAGAAAACGCGGCGCAACTCGACCAATTATTGGAGAACATTACGGTCTGCGATCCAGCAATTGGCTCGGGTGCTTTCCCGGTTGGAATGATGCAGGAAATAGTACGTACGCGGCTCTCCCTTGCTTCAGTCAAGGGGATGCCGAAGGTTGCGCCGTACGAGTTGAAGCGTCATGTAATCCAGAATTGTCTTTACGGAGTTGATATAGACCCTGGTGCTATAGAAATCGCCAAGCTCCGGCTATGGCTTTCTCTTGTGGTCGATGAAGATGACTTCACGAACATCCGTCCACTTCCGAATCTGGACTACAAGATCATGCAAGGTGACTCATTGCTCGAGGAGTTTGAAGGCGTAAAGCTTTTCGATGAAAGAGTCCTGCAAACTCCTGTTTCTAGAATTGAAGCCGAGAAGTCAGCGCTTGAGAAGCGCATTCGAGAACTGGAAGCGCAGATGTTTGATTTGCACAGACGTGGGGGCGATACACGTGAACTAAAACAAAGATTCAGTAGGATAACGGACCAACTTGCGAAGCAGAAGAAAGAGGTCGGACGACCTCAGGCCGAAGAGAGCTTAAGCTTCTTACCTGAGGATCAGTTCAGTGAAGCACGCGTCAAGCTCGAAGAGCTGAGACGGTTGCACAAACAATTCTTTGATTCATCGTCGACTAGTGAGAAGAAGATAATTAAGAAGAGCATAGACAAGATTGAATGGGAATTTATGGAAGCGACGCTTAATGAGCAAGGTGAGAGCGCCGCGTTAGGAGAGTTAAAGAAGCATCGACGAGATAACCGCAAGCCCTTCTTTCTTTGGAAACTTCAATTCATAGAAGTTTTTCAGGATAAAGGTGGCTTTGATGTAATAGTTGCCAACCCACCATACATTCGTCAAGAAGAGATCAAAGAGATCAAGCCAGCACTCAAGCGAACTTATTCGAGCTATACGGGTACTGCGGATCTTTATGTCTTCTTCTACGAGAAATCGTTGCAGCTGCTGGCGCCAAAAGGGGTCATGGCGTTGATCTCATCTAATAAGTATTTTCGGTCCGGTTACGGAGAGAAGCTCAGGGAACTTCTGGGACGCAATACAACAGTAGAACAGATAATCGATTTTGGTGATGCGCCTGTATTCGATGCAACAAACTATCCCTGCATCGTAATCCTCCAAGATCTACCGCCTAATGGCAATCGACCACGTGTCTTAACTTGGCAAAAGGAAAATCAAATCGACGATTTCGTCAATATATTTAATGCAAGTAGTTTTACTATACCTCAGGAACAACTGAGCCGCGTTGTTTGGAGTCTAGAATCAGAGCAAGTTGTAAATCTCCTAAAACATGTAAAGAGTGCAGGTATCCCGCTTTCTGTTTATCTTGACAATCGATTCTTTCGTGGTCTGGTAACGGGATCGAATACAGCATTTGTCGTCGATAGTAAGACTCGGGAAACATTGATTGCCGAAGATAAGGGGTCGGCTGAGATTCTGAAACCGTATCTTAGGGGACGAGATATAAGAAAGTGGGTTCTGAATTATCCTGGCCTATGGCTTTGTTATGTACCTTGGGACTTAAAAATATCTAACTATCCCGCAATCTATAATCATCTGAAAAAGCACAGTAAGGAACTAAAGGCCCGGCCGGAGGTAAAGGAGGGACGATTCCCTTGGTATGCATTAAGCCGTTATGCCGCGGATTATTCGCAGGAGTTTTTGTGTCCCAAAATAATGTATCAAGAGATAGCGACCTATCAGGCGTTTGCATATGACCAAACCGGTGCTTTCTCAAATAACAAGACCTACATAATACCGTCTGAGGACAAGTCACTTCTCGGACTTCTCAATTCTAAGCTGATTTGGTGGTTTTTGAATCAAGTGTGTTCGAAGCTCCAAGGAGGAGCTCTCGCCATGCAAACCCCGTATCTTTCAGAGGTTCCGGTTCCCGATATGTCATCTCAGCAAAAAAGGACATTAGGTGCGTTCGTCGATTATGTGCTCTCCCTAAATTTAAGAATCGATGCTATTTCGGAATCAGACACAGCGCGTCAGCGGCTCATGATTCGATATTTCGAGCAGATAATTGACGCTATGGTATACGAACTCTTTTTTGGCGACGAACTTCACCGAGCCGGAAAGTATTTTTTTGAGCCGCTGGCTCGTGAGACGCTTCCGATAATCGAAGAATCTACTACGGACCAAAAAGCAGCTCTAGATAGTGTCTTTAGAAATCTATTCGACAAAGAGCATGTAATTCGACAGAACATTTTCTTCCTCGACACGCTTGAAAATGTTCGAATGATTGAAGGTAAACATGAAACTCTCCTCGATCGAGATTAAGGATTTCCGCGCGTTTAAAGGCAACCCTCTGAAGATTGATCTCACAGATAAGGGAAAGAACTTACTTGTCTATGGTGAAAATGGAAGCGGCAAATCATCTCTGTACTTCGCGCTGAGAGATTTCCTTGAGGCCGCGTCAAAGAAATCAGATATCGGTAAAGCTCCTTTCCGAAATATCTTCGTCAAGACTGACGACGGATTCATCAAGCTTGACTTCACAGATGCGGCAAGCGATCCGGAAGCCAAACTCTACGAATGGTCGAAGAAAAAGAATGAAACGAGTGAATCCTTGATCCTTGAGATCGATAAGACCAAAGGTTTCATCGACTACAAGGCGCTGCTACGCACGCACCTTCTGCAGAACGAAACTGATCACGTCAATATATTCAATCTTCTGATTACCGCTTTGCTCACGAATATTACTAACGACATAACCAGTCGCTCCTTCGGCGACGAATGGAGGCGGATTGAGAAGTCGATTCCTCCCAGGAACTACAAGAAATATGTTGATCCAATTGAACGTCGACTCAAAGGATTTAATGATGGTCTGCGTCTCAAGCTGGATGAACTAAAAGATAAAGTTAAAGAGATTTTGAATCTGTTCGGGTATGAAAACATCATTGACTTTAACTTCACCTTCGTCGGCGTTAACTACAATCGTGCAAAACGGTATGAGGACAAAGGCTATACAAACCGTGAAGTCGGTATTCGAGTAAAGTTCTTTAGTCAGGATTTGGAAGAGCATCAACACGTTCTCAATGAAGCGAAGCTATCGGCGATTGCAATGTCGATTTTCTTTGCGGCACTACTGTTACAACCTAAGCCGCCGCATGGACTACGACTCTTAGCGTTAGACGACATGTTGATCGGCTTAGATATGTCACATAGGCTTCCGGTCCTTGAGATCCTCGAGAAGTACTTTAATGATTACCAGGTTTTTTTGTTCACCTACGACCGCGCGTGGTACGACATCGTGAAGCAAAGTATCTTCGGGCGCAAAGCAGAGGGTGAATGGAAATTTGTAGAATTCTTCGCCGGGAGTACCTTCGAGCACGATCTGCCGATCTATGGGGACGACAAAAAATACATGGATCGCGCGAAGGCGTACTTGGCTGATAACGATTACAAGGCGGCAGTCATTTACTTGCGGACCGAATTCGAAACGATTCTCAAGTCATTCTGCGATAGGCGGAGTCTACGTGTGCGATACAAACCAAACGCTAAAGATTTAAAGTCTGACGATTTCTGGCAAGCAATCTTGATCGGGAATGATAAGAACGCAGCGCCATTCGTAGATGCTTCACTACAGGCAGAAATTGAAACTTATCGTCGCGTTATTCTTAATCCGTTAAGCCATGCGGAGATTGTCAGTATTTTTAAGAAAGAAGTGGAAGACACTATCAAGGCCGTTGAGAAACTGGACGCAACTCTTAAGGCAGCTCCGAAGAAAGGTGGGCCGGCTGTCGTACCAGCTGCTGCCCCAGCTCCAGGGATAGCTTCGCCCGCATCAGCCGTGACGGCGCCAACGCCAACAACTACTGGGCGAGGTTCAGGGCCGACTCCGTAAATGGCACGATCCCTATGACGCAAGAGTCTAAGACAACACCGCTGCCTTTCGGGGATCCGACTCGGTATTACTCTGGCGAATATGAGTCGAAGAACCGCGAAGCAAAGTTTTTTGATCTCGCTCGTGTAGATCGCGAAATCCGAATGACGCTTGAGCGTCGCTACCAATCTTTTCACCAAAGCGTTCAGAAAACAGTCAGGAGCTGGAACCAACAACTTCGGGACTCAATTCGTCAAGAAACGGGGTTGAGGCTATCCGGTGGAACTGATCGGCAAGGCATCGCGGTCCACGTAGTAGACGGCCTCCCCCGCCCGTTAGCTGCGATTTTCGGCGAAGTATCGGATCCGTTAATCTGGGAGCTAATTCTTAACAATACAGCATTGAAGACCACTGTTAATGGCTTGGATGTCCTCATTCAGAATTACGAAGCTCTCTCAGATAAAGGGTTGATCACCCTCATAGAGTACACGGGTGAGCGAACTACGAAAGAAGAAATTGAAGGTGTAAAGGGAGTCGCGGAAAGAGTTGTTGAGTGGATTGACTCTCAAGCCGTGAGTGAGAAACTCAAGCAAATCGATGAGGACATTTTGGGAGCATACTTTTTCCATGAGCGAACGATCAGGATTTATTGGATGGCAATCGGTCTCATATCACGAATATTGAATGTCTCGCTGGAAGGGCTGACTATCGTTGTGCTAGCCCATGAACTTGTTCATGCTTACTCCCATCTTGGGAATGATATCGACGGCGAGAATTGGGATACGGAAGCATTTGCACGGGCAGATCTTCGAATCGTTGAGGGACTCGCGCAATTCTATACCTCGATTATGTGCAAGAGACTCGATGGACGTTCTCCGGGACTCTGGAATGCCTTCGAACGTCTCCTAACTGTGCAGTCCCCGACTTACAACGTGTTCAGAACTTGGACTCAGCCGACTGAACGCGCGGGCGAAATTCTGCGATTCTCAATGATAGGCAGTCGGAAAAAGAAGCTTGCTGAATACAAGGAATTCCTTTCCGAAATAGCGAAAGTTCGCGAACGTGTCGGAGGCGAACACCGCGACGTTTGAACTATGCAATTCGAATAACCAAAAAAGTCTAACTACGGAGGAGAACCTCATGGCTACTCACGTATCTGCCAGATTGGCCTGGCATGATAATGGCTGGAATGGTCATATCTGCAAGAGTCCAGCTGAAAACAGCTATTGTGTTGGCTGTTACTCGTATCCTGGTCAAATGATAGCTGAAAGGCGTGATCTGAAATGGGAGAAGAGCAAAGCAGGCGAACCGATTCACACGCTGGACCGCATCCCACCCTGTATCTATAGCGCGAACGCTTTTGGCGCTAATAAGTTAACTGCTTTCGCTGACCCACCTGAGTTCTTTAGGGATGAAACACAAACACTTACCTGGGATTTGCCAGCCGCGTCTGTTTCTGTGTGGCCGTATGAAGAGATGTATGGCGATGACATGAGAAAGCCTGAGGGCGTCTATGACTATGAGAAACGACGCGAAAGTGCCAAAGCATTCTTTGATGCCCTAACCGTTAACGAGACTCTTATTTTTTATTACACGAATTACTCGAATCCGCTTAGTCAGGATGAAGCCAAACGATACCTGCTGATCGGCCTGTCTCGCCTGAAAAAGAAGGGCAACGAACTTGTCTACAGAGGTTGCTCACAGCGAGTGCGTGAGAAATTCGGAGGAGGTTTTGTCTGGCAACGAGCCTTGACGTCGCATTATCCCGATGAAGGATTTCGTTTGCCTTACCACTTGTACAGCGAGCGTCCGGAGTTGATGTCGGAATTTGCAATCAGCCCAGATAATCCTCGAACGTGTAAGTATGGGTCAAGGCATCTTTCTGACGATGACGCACTAGGCTTAGTTGAGCAGTTTCTTGTGTCGGTGAACACACTCATCTCACTGAATGACAAGTCAGAGAATTGGGGGGATCGTAAGCGCTGGTTACAAGGACTAGTCGCGGAATTGTGGCGCAGTCGTGGATTGTTCCCGGGCCTACCGACGGTTCTGAAAATCCTCAGGTTTGATCTAGCCATCCCCTTTTTTAAGGAGTCTGTTCTCGCGGGGAGAGAAAAGCAAGCCTACGAAGCAATTTTCAAGGTCATTGAGGGCAAGACTCAGACATTGCGCGGAATGCCTATCACCA
>Ga0134128_10010629_pt1 | contig 11027 bp, 7 predicted proteins | sample KB31754_FD_96462 | JGI IMG/M metagenome (GOLD analysis project Ga0134128, IMG submission 96462) | Terrestrial soil microbial communities with excess Nitrogen fertilizer from Kellogg Biological Station, Michigan, USA - KB3-175-4 | ecosystem: Environmental > Terrestrial > Soil > Unclassified ...
CGGCGTGAAACGCCGTCGTAAGCTGGCTGAACCCCGCATCGAACGACAGGGGCAGCGCCGCCAGCAGCACGTCCTGCGGCCGGTTATCCAGGTATGACGCCACGCTTTTGGCGCCGGCCACCATGTTGCGGTGCGAGAGCATCACGCCCTTGGGTCTGCCGGTACTGCCCGAGGTGTAAAGAATGGCGACCATGTCCGAGTCAATCACCCGGTGCCCGTGCCGCGCGGGGCTGCCGAGCAAATCCGTCCACGAGGTCAACGCCAGGTGGCCGGCAGGGGCTCGGCCTGCCGGCGACGCACCCGCCGCCGCGGCGGTGACCACCACGTGCTTCAAATCAGGGCATACCGCTAACACCTCCCGCAGCAACGCCAACCTCTCGGGCGAAGTCACCAGCACGCGCACGTTGCAATCGCGCAGGATGAAAGCCACCTGTTCCGGCTTGAGCAGCGGATTGACCGGTACAAAAACGGCCCCGGCCGCCGGCGCGCCAAAACTGGCGATGACGGTCTCGAAACGCTTTTCAAGATAGATCGCAACGCGCTCACCGCGTGCCAGGCCCAACCCCAGCAAACCTGAAGCAAACTGGCTGACTTGGGCGGCCAGTTCCGCATAACTCAGCGAAGCAGTACCACTGGTGAGTGCGATTGCTCGTGGCGTTCGCCCGGCCGCGCCGGCAATCAGTTCGTGCAGGAGTGTGGATTCGGTCATGGAAAAGCAATCAAAGCCATGTCAATTCATCAAAGAACAGGCGGCCACCCAATGCCCGCCCTGCTCCGCCGGCTTTCGCACCCTAGAATCGTCAAATTGCCAATCGGGGCTCATCAGCCAGTACGGAGTTTTAATTGAACATATCACATGAAGTCTTGCGCATTCTGGACGAAGTACTGAGCCTGAACGGCCGCTCAGCCAGCTTCACGCGCGACACACCGCTGCTCGGCGCCATTCCAGAGCTCGATTCCATGGCGGTCGTCACGCTCATCACCACCCTTGAAGAGCAATTGGGCTTGGTGGTTGACGATGACGACATCGACGGCTCGACCTTTGCCACGGTCGGCTCGTTGACCGATTTCGTCAGCGGCAAGCTCGCTGCCTGAACGCCCCAACATCCCATGCCGGATCAGCCCGAGACTTTTTTCCTGCCTGCCGGGTCGGCGCCATCCACGCCAAACGATCAGCGCTTTTGCATTTTCTACCCGGCTGAGGTCGGCCCAGGCAGCGGCGCCGCGCGCGGTTTGGTGCTCTATATCCACCCCTTTGCCGAAGAGATGAACAAGGCGCGTCGCATGGCCGCCCTGCAGGCGCGTGCATTGGCGCAGGCCGGTTACGCGGTGCTGCAGATCGACCTGCTCGGCTGCGGCGACAGCTCTGGCGACTTTGGCGACGCCAGCTGGCAAGACTGGGTTAACGATGTGCTGCAAGGCTGCCGCTGGCTGCGCCAGCGCAGTAAGGCCCCGAGCGCCGATACAGGCCAGGTACCGCTGTGGCTCTGGGGCCTGCGCGCAGGCTGCCTGCTGGCGGTGGAGGCGGCCAGGCAGCTTGGCGAGCCCTGCAATTTCCTATTCTGGCAACCACCCGCCACCGGCAAACCGCTGCTGCAACAGTTTTTGCGCCTCAAGGTGGCCGGCGACATGCTGGGCGGCGAGGGCAAAGGCATCATGGCAGGCATGCGCCAGCAGTTGAATTCAGGTGCGTCCGTCGAAGTGGCTGGCTATCTGCTGTCGCCCGGGATCGCCACCGGGCTGGAACAGGCCTCCCTGCAGCCACCTGCCTACCCTGCCGCGGCTCAGCGCCTGGAATGGCTGGAACTCTCCACCCGTGAAGACGCTGGCCTGAGCCCCGTTTCTGCGCAAGCCATCAGCCAATGGGAACAAGCCGGCTACACCGCCCGCAGCCAGATCGTGAGTGGCCCCGCGTTCTGGCAAACAACCGAGATCGAGGACGCCCCGGCGCTGATTGCGGCCACCATGGCGGCTCTCTCCGGCTTGCCCGCATGAACTACACCGAAGAGGCCACACTCTTCGCCTGCGAAGGCGACACGCTGGTGGGCATTCTCTCCAGGCCAGAACTGCCGGAGCAAACCGGTGTCGTCGTCATCGTGGGCGGCCCGCAATACCGCGCCGGCAGCCACCGGCAGTTTGTCTTGCTGTCGCGCGCACTGGCCGCCGCCGGCTATCCGGTGCTGCGCTTTGACTATCGGGGTATGGGCGACAGCACCGGCACCCAGCGCGATTTCGAGGCCGTGAGTGCCGACATTGCCGCCGCCATCGAGGCGCTGAAACAGCGCGTGCCCGCCGTCAGGCAAGTGGCGCTGTGGGGCCTGTGTGACGGCGCATCGGCCGCGCTGCTCTACTGGCACGAAACCAGTGACCCGCGCATCAGCGGCCTGTGCCTGCTCAACCCCTGGGTGCGCTCGGAAGCCAGCCTGGCGCGCACTCAAGTCAAGCACTACTACCGCCAGCGCTTGATGCAAAAGGAGTTTTGGCTGAAACTCATGCGTGGCCGGGTCGCTTTGGGCGCTGTCAGTGGCCTGATACAGAAAATCCAATTGGCCAACACCACCGCTGACAAACGTGCCTCCAAAACCAGGCAAGCTCTTTTTCAGCATCGCATGGCGGCCGCCTGGCATGGATTCAACGGGCACCTGCTACTGCTCTTGAGCGGGGACGACTACACAGCGAAGGAATTTGTGGAATATGCCGGCGCAGACCCAGTCTGGAAAAATTACCAGAACCACGCCGGCTTGCTGTGCCGCGAAATTGACGGCGCCGATCACACCTGCTCCACTCCGAATGCTAGCGAGATGGTGGAGACCTACACTCTTGCATGGCTCACCGGTCAATCCAAAGGGAATCAAAATGGCACTCCATGAAACAACGCAGTTCGGCCGCCTATCCAATGCCGCCAGTTTGCTCATCGGTTCGGCGGTTTTTCTGCTTGGCGCTCTCGGGGCTACCGGCGCATTGGCTCAATCTGAAGCGAGTAGCTGCGGCTCTCTCGACAACGCCTACGGCCCCTACGACTACCGTACAGACGAAGACAAGATTGCCATCGTCTTGAAGTTCCATTTCACTCCTGCCGTAGAAGCCCTGGTTCGTGGCTCTACCAGCAAACAGCCGGGTGGTGACATTGATTACACGCTACGAGCCGCTCCCAACAACCCCCGCGCGCTCATGGCGATGATGCGTTTGGGTGAAAAAGAAAAAACACCACAACCGAGCGGCTCAAGCTATCCCGTCGAATGCTGGTTTGATCGCGCCGTGCGGTTCCGCCCGGACGATGTCATTGTTCGCATGATCTACTCCACATACCTCAACAAGCAGGGCCGTCGCGCCGACGCTATCAAGGAGCTGGGAGTTGCCACCACCTACGCCAAAGACAATGCGTTTACCCACTACAACATCGGCCTGCATTACTTCGACCTGAAAGACTATGACCACGCGCTGGTCGAGGCGCATAAGGCAATGACTCTCGGATTCCCACAGACCGCCCTGCGCGACAAGTTGCAGAGTGTTGGCAAATGGACCGAGCCCGCAAGGTGACCCATCGCCGGTAAGGCGAAAGAGGGCAGGCAAGGCCTCGGCGTCGAATACGTACGCCTTGTCGAACTTGCCGCAACACATGCCGTATTGACAATCGAGCATCGATCGCCCCAAACCGCATGGCCACCAGAGCGGCCTGGAGCGGTAAAATCAAGACGCTATCTTATTCATAGCAAAATCACCAGTTGATACAAGTGCTACCGCCATTTTTCAAATAAATTTTCGGCGGCGTCCGAAATTCGGCGATGCCACTTCGCCGGCCTGGCAGTCCGGTTTTGCTAACGCGGCGGTTCACAGTAGTCTTTTGTTAGAGAAGCGGAATCAGGCAGCTTGGTAAGTTCGGTGTCGCTGAGTCCGGAAAGAGCAGCGACAACAGCGCCCATCTCAGCGTTCGTGAGTGTCGATGAACTTGACACTTAGAGTCGCTGCGTTTTGTTAAGCATTTGATTCATTTGAATATTTTTCCGTGGTGCGAAATATGCTTCAGTAATAAAACCGCCAATTCGGTGGCCCAGTCTCTGCCCGGAGGGCTCGCATGGCCGTTCATTGGAAATCTTCTGCCTCCCGCATCACCGCACTTGTCAGCTTGCTTGTTTTGTCGCATTGCGGGCGACCGCCGCGCCGTTCTTCCTAAATACCGGCAACCCGGACGGTTTAATGGCCACCGCATCCTGTCCTGCCAGCATGGGATTAAAAATCGATACGGCGTTGGACTCCCACGATAGCCTTTTGCCCAACCTAAGCTTTATAGCGAGCACCCCTAGGGTTTTGTCCATACTCGGAAGCGTCCAAGGGATGCCATACTTCGCCTCACACAGTTGAACTTCCTATGCCTATTGCCCCTTTGAGGCAGCCATGAAGAAGTAGTCGGCAGAGGATATTGTTCGCAAACTGGATCCTTCGGAGGTAAAACCATGACTCTCATTGCTAGCGTTTCAGATAGAACTCAACAAGAGGCGACTCGTGGAGCAGAAGCAGTTCACAGGGTTTTCCGAAGCGTGAATTTTATTTCGTGCCGCGTCCTGTCTCTTTTGTCTCTCTTATTGGTCAGCATGATCCTGACGGGTTTTCTTGCGGGCTGCGGCGGCGGATCGGACGCATCGGGACAATCGTCCGCTACTGGTGGCTCCCCTGGCGTGACTGCGCTGTCTGCCAATATTGTGGTCACCGCCGATTCGAATCAGGTCAGCAGTAAAGGGTCATTCCGGCCGGCCACTGCCTATCTATCGCGCAGTTCGAGAGTCATGAAGAGCGCCGGCGATGGGCAAAGCGCGGTGACGTTTTCGACCAGCATCGTCACGCCCGGCTATTACCAGGTTTATGTGTGGTGGCCGCAGACAGCTCCTGGTGCAGGCCAGGTCGATGTAAGGGTTCACCATGGCGGCGGTACGACTGTGACGACGGTCGACCAGAGCATCCTTGGCGGCCAGTGGAATTCGGTTGGCACTTACCTGATGAATACCGGTAGTGCCGCGGTTGACGTCGCGGATCGCCAGGGCACCGTCGCGTATGCGGACGCAGTGCGTTTTGCCTATGTCGGCGACAGTGCCCCAGTACTGGGGATCGGCGCTACTGAGCTTCCGCTCGCGAATGACGGCGCCCCCTATACGGCATCGCTGGACGTGAATGGCGGCGTCGCGCCCTATACGTTGAGCGTCAGCAAGGGCACATTACCGGCCGGAATCAGTCTCGATTCTGCGACCGGGGTGATCTCCGGGCGTCCGGTCTATCTTGGTTCGTTTCCGTTCTCTGTGAGCGTGCGTGATGCCAGCGGCGAGAGCGCAACGACAGATTTCACAATCACGGTGTTGCAGGCAACGACGGCAGTTGCACCGAGTGCGCTGGCACCCGTCATTGCACATGCGCTGAGACTGGACGGCAGGCCATCTGGTGCCGCCCCCGCCTTGAGCGGACTGCTGTCTGTGATCACTTCGATGCCGGAAGGTGAATGGTCGATGGTCAACCTCAATCATTTTTCCGATGTGTGGACGCCGGATGACCTTCGCCCGCTCTATGGCTGGTCCAATCCGCCGCCGTCCAAGATCATTGAAGCCTGGAGTTCATTTGCGTGGGATCCCAATCGCGGCGATCTGATTCTGTTCGGCGGCGGTCACGCCAATTACCCTGGCAACGACGTCTATCGATGGCACGGCACAACGAGGCTGTGGGAACGCGCCTCGTTGCCAAGCCAGATCACGCAGGACGACCTCGGCAACTGGATGGCGATTGACGGACCGGATGCCGCACCGATTGCCGCGCATACCTACGACAACAACTTGTTCCTGCCGCTGATCGACCGCTTCATCGTGCTGGGTGGAGGTGCCTTCAACAGTGGGGGCGCCTACTTGCGCGAGGTGACACCGACCACACAGCGCCATACCGGGCCTTATCTGTTCGACCCGTCACTGGCAAACCCGAATGAGGTGGGCGGCACGACCGGTTCGCACGTGCAACGCGTAGCGCCTCATCCTGAAATCATCGGCGGCAACATGTGGCAGAACCGCGATATCTGGAAAAATATTCCCGGCAACCCTGCGCTGCCCGGTGGCTATGTGAATAGTTGCACTGCCTATTCAGCGGAAGGCGGCCGCGATGTCGTGTACGAGGCGGCGATCGATGCCGGCGGGGGCACTTCACTGGGCCTCTACAAGTACACCATTAATTCGGTCAGTGATCCAACACAGGACACGATACAAAAGGTTGGTGCGTTCTGGAACGGGACATCGGCCGCAACCTCGTGCGGTTACGATCCGACAGACAAGGTACTGCTGCGCATCGGCACAAACCAGATTCCATTCGTCTACTGGGACATGCACAATCCTGGGCCGGGAAACAGGGACTCGCGCATGACGCCGGTCGATGCCACTGGTGAATTTCCTGCACTGCTGTCCAGCGGCGCGTTGAATCTTGCGAATTGCGGCATGGATTACGACCCCACGCGCAATCAGTTCGTAATGTGGTGCGGTGATGGTCGCGTGTGGAGCATCAAGCCCCCGGCAACCTTGTCGCCGAATGGCTGGACCATTACCAAGCAACCTGCACCGCTGCTGGCAACGCCGAACGGCGATTACGGCACGGGCATCCTCGGCAAGTGGAAGTACATCGACAATCTGGATGTGTTCATGGGCCTGCAGGATGCCACCCAGGGCAATATCTGGATCTATAAGCCAGTCGGCTGGAAAAATCCGTCCGGGAATCTGGTTCCGCCACCGACTGTGTCGTTGACCACGCCGGCGAATGGCACCAGTTTTGCCTCCGGTGCACCGATCACGATTTCGGCCAATGCGGCATCGCCTACCGGGTCGATTTCCGAAGTGGATTTCTACAGCGGCGGGAACAAGATCGGTGTCGCCACGAGCCCGCCGTATTCATACACATGGACCCATGCACCGGCAGGCAATTTCCAGGTACTGGCAATCGCAGTTGACAGTATTGGTCAACAGACGATTTCTGCGCCAATCAACATTACCGTTCAACCGGGGCCGACCGGAACCGTGCAATTACAGGATGGCGTCAATGGCTATGCCCTGACGCAGGGCACCTTCCTCGACAGTTATAACCAGGGCTATGTGATGGGAGGGCAGACCTTCCTGCGAAATCTAGGCGCACAGTACACGGACCTGATTCGGTTCGCGATATTCACGCCCGAAGGCGGGCCGCTGACGCCAGGCGCGACCATACAATCGGCTACCTTGAGTCTGTACAAGTACAGCTATTACTCCGCCAACTACAGCTTGAACCGCATGCTGGTGAACTGGTCCGAAGCGGGTGCTACCTGGCTTCAGGCGAATGTCGGGCAGTCCTGGAACACGATCGGCGCGCAAGGCTCGGGGACCGACTATGGAGCGAGCCCGGACGCGACCGTAACCACCGGTTTCAATCCCGGCTGGGTTACTTTCGACGTGACTGCCGCGATCCAGAGCATGAGTTCGGGACAGGCCAATTACGGCTGGCGCCTGGTGACCCTGGCGGGGTCAGACACGCAGAATTTGCGATATTTTTATACCAGTCATTACCTCGCAAATCCGGCACAGCGTCCGATTTTGACGATTACCTATTCGACCGCGCCGTAATCGATTAAGCGGCGCCCGACAGACATCTCGCGAGTCGGGCTGGCTCAATGCCAGCCGCCGCGGAGACCTCAAGATTTCGATGCCACGTTGAGGTTTATGTGCAGCGCAGGCCGGCCGCCAAGAGCTGCGAACGGCCTTTGATTGGACAACATCCATTGAAGCGGCCCCACACGTACAAATAGGGCCCATCCACAGTCAATCGCCCCCAAGCTTCGATGCGAAGCTTTGGAGCGTTGATTAAATGCATTGATTCTGCTCACAGTGTGACTGACGCCCAGCGGTTTAAGCAGTGCATCGAATGCGTCCCATTGCTTTGCAAAAAGAAACCCCAGCCGCTCCGACTCCGCGACAAAGACATCAAAATCCCACACGTAGCGACCGCCTTGAGGCAGCAAATAATCAACCCGAACTTCATCTTCGGCATAGGGGCCGCGAACGAACCATATGCAGCCGACCAGCGATTCATCCCTTGTCGCCACCAGACATTGGGCCCCCTGGATAAAGCGCTGACGAATGACCTCCGATGGGCGATCGAGGCCGTCCAGAATCGGGTCGAATTCCGTCAGCAGGTGGAACGCGAATTTTTTCCCTCGACTGGGCGGCAGGCGGGAATGACCGGCCAGTGGCTGAACCACCAGACGATAGCAATAGAGACCGCATTTGCCATTGATGCGGCGCATCAGACGATCCAACAGATACAAGGACGCAGTCGATGCTCCCAGTTCCCGGATCAAAATCTTGAGGCGTCGCCAAGTCGAGTTCATCATTGCTTAACAAGTTTTTTTATCCACCAAGAATTCGTGAGTTTATGTTGTGCCCGGCCTACGTCGAAAGTGTTATCGAGTTTTCGCACCGAGCCATTTATGATAGGAACCAACCCACACGGCATTCGGGCCACTACGCATCACTTGAAGGCGTTATGTCCAAAGTCTCCAGACGGAAATTTCTGAGCCACCTGACGGCCACGCTCGGCAGTGCTGCAGCGGTCTGCCATGGCAGCGACGCTGACGGGGCCGGCGCCGCAGCCCCGCGATCGATTGGGCCGCCGACCGGAAACATCGAGTTCACCTTGAGCAGCCCCGTCGGCGCAACTCGCGCGCCGTTTTGCCTTGGCTACGCCTTTCGCAAGGGCCAGATAGCGGCCGGCCAAACCCTGGTATCCAACAAGGCCCATCTGCAGGTCACCCCCAAAAACTATTGGCCGGACGGCTCCCTGAAATTTGCGATTGTTGCTGGCTCCGCAGCGCTGACGGCCAATACGCCGGCCATAGCATCATTAACAACCGGCGCCGCAGACGCCTCGCCTGCCCTGACAATCACCGATCTGCGTAGCACCGGCATCACAGCGCGCGTCATCGCCGGCGCTTATGGCCAGGCAGACTGGGCGGCAGCCGACTGGAATACTCCGTTCCAAGTGTGGGTCAGTGGCCCGCAAATGTCTTCGTGGGTCTATCGCAAGCCGGTTGGCCGCGACGCGCACCTGGTCGCGTGGCTGGAGGTGCGCCTTTTTGCAGGTGGCGCGGTCGAGGTATTGCCCTGGATAGAGAACGGTTTCCTGCGCGTGCCCGGTCCCACCAGCAAGGCAGCAACCTACGGCTTCTCGCTGGGCGGTACGCCACGCTTCAGCGCCGCGATCGACCTGCCCAATCACTGCCGCACACCGCTGGTTGCGGGCGCCGCGCCGTCGCACTGGCTGGGGGCGGACCCGCAAGTCACAGTCAAACACGACACCGCATACATGCAAACCACCGGCTTGGTGCCAAGTTATCGGGCCACGGTGCCTGCCGATGCGGCAGCCATCAAGCGGCTGGTCACCACCTATACGCCTTTGCAGGTGGGCAATCACTCCACTGCCATGGGCTCGGGAGGCTACGACGCCTCGATTGGCCTGTTGCCCGAGTGGGACGTGCTCTATCTCACCAGCGCCAGCCCCAGTGCCTACGCCGGCCTGATCGTGAATGCCTACGGCGGCGGTCGCTATGGCATTCATTTCCGCGACGAAACCACACAACGGCCGCTGCGCTTTTCCAGCTACCCCAGCCTGGTGGTGGGCGAGGGCAGCGGCATCAGTTCGTCTGGAGCGTCATCCACCAACAGCTACACGCCTGCGGCCACCGGCACGCCACCGGCCACATGGGCCTCCAGCCACCATCCGTCCCTGGGCTTCATGGCCTACCTGGTGACCGGTCGCTGGTATTTCATGGAAGAAGTCCAGTTCGTCGCAACCCTGAACTACCTCAAAAACACCAACACGGCGCGCCTCAATGCGCAAGGCATTTTCCAGTCTGCTGCGGGGGCCAACACCACGCGCGGCGCAGCATGGGCCATACGCTCGCTCGCGCAAGCCGTCTGCGCGACGCCCGATCACGACACAACTCTGCGCCATGAGTTCCTGGCCTCGCTACAGGCCAACATCGATTGGAACCATGCGCGGTATGTAGCCCGGCGCAACAACCCCTATGGCTGGGTCCAGCCCTACAGCGACTACACAGGCGTGGGCGACGGCATTTATTTTGAAGCCACATGGCAGCAGGATTTTTACACCGCCGCATTCGGCTACGCCAAGGCCATGGAGCCCGCGCTGCCCGCCGCCAGCAATCAGCGCCTGACGGAATTTTTTGCCTGGAAGGCGCGCAGCATTGTGGGGCGGCTTGGCGGCGGAGCGCCCACCGACTATCTGTATGCAGATGCGGCCCAATACACGATTGCGGTAGCACCCACCGACACGCCCGATTTTGTGACCGGTACCGGCCCCTGGCATGCGAACTGGGGCGCCATCTATGCGGATACGCTGAAGACGCCCAATCCCGGTAGCGCTGCGGGTCTGCGCGGCGCCTACTATCCAGACGCCACGAGCTACTGGGGCGATCTGCAGCCGGCCATCGCCTACGCCGTGCAGCATCAGGTACCGGGCGCCCTGGAAGCTTACCAACGCATGACGTCCGCGGCCAACTGGCAGCAGCTGGTTTCAAACTTCGACGCCAACCCCGTGTGGAGCGTGCAGCCGCTGCGGCGAGCCTAGATGATGAGACTTTCTGTCCTACCGCACGCTGCGCTACGGCCATCCAGCACACGCCGAAAGTTCCTGCATCTTGCGATGGCACCGGTAGGTTCGTTGTTGCTGGCCGCTTGGGGTGGTGCAGCATTGGCTGAACAGCCCCGCCTGACATCAGCATCACCACATGTCCCGGCACCAGCGGCCGGGCCGTTGCCCGGCTGGGTTGCAAACTTGCCACTATGGCAATGGCATGAAATACCGAACACTGCACTGGCAAGCGTAGAGCCGGCAACGCGCTCCCTCGGCGACACCGGCCCCCGATCCAAGATCGACGCCTGGTGCGGCGCCTGCCTCAAGCGCAGCGGCAGCATCTACATGCTGGGCGCGGCAGGCGGGCACGCCGACTATGCGGGCAA
>Ga0134128_10010630_pt1 | contig 11026 bp, 10 predicted proteins | sample KB31754_FD_96462 | JGI IMG/M metagenome (GOLD analysis project Ga0134128, IMG submission 96462) | Terrestrial soil microbial communities with excess Nitrogen fertilizer from Kellogg Biological Station, Michigan, USA - KB3-175-4 | ecosystem: Environmental > Terrestrial > Soil > Unclassified ...
CGAGAAGGATGAGGCTGCGGTCCAATGACGTCTAACGACCGAGTTGAGCGGCCGGCCACGATGCCCATGCCGCGGGCAGACGCGGCCCACGGTGCCTCACGGTCCGCTCCAACGCGTTGTTAGGTGTCATGGACGCAAGCGTAACTCGGACCGGCTGAACTTGTACTTCTTCTCCTGGCCCGATGAATCGACAACGACTTGCGCTGAGATGTCGAAGCACGACGGGTCAATTGCCCCGATGCTGATTGAGCCTTCCATTTTGCGAAGGCTCCAAATCATTGCGGCGCCGTGCCCTGCAGAAGCGCGAAGGTGCGTGATGCCGGAAGAAGGGCTCACTACCTCCAGCGACCAATCTTTCGGGATGTTCGAAACACCGCGAAATTCGCCGCACGTCACTTGTATTTCGAAGGAGTCGATTCTTTCCCCGCGATCCTTTGACAGGGCGAGATGAGGCCAATAGAGGCGCTGTGGCTTCTGTGCTTCAGCTGCAACTGCGTGCGATGCCGCGAGCATTGCCGCAGTCGTCAACAACGCGACGGCCGTTTCCATGACACCTAACTTGAATTATCGAGATTGTGATAAGGCAAGCCTGATAACGCCAAGTCTGCCGGTTGCTCCATACCCGGTCAATCGACCCGCTCACACATGCGCCAGCGCCGTCTTCGGCATCATCACGTGGATCCCCTTGTGCTCGTTCACGAGCTGTGTGACGTGCACGTCGGCCACGAGGCTCATCAGCATGAAGGCGCGGTTGCGCGAGAGGCCCGTCTCCGCGACGACGCGATCGACCATGCGCCGCAGCGCATCCTTCGCGGCCGCATCGAGATCCGGGTCGATTCCCATGGTAATGAGGTGGGAAGGCGTCTCCGCCGCGGGATAGTCGAGCCTCAAGTCCTTGCGCACGTGGATGTCGAAGGTGCCCGAGAGCGCCGTCTCGATGGCGGTCGTGCACACCTCGCCGTCGCCTTGCACGGCATGGCCGTCGCCCACGGAGAATCCCGCGCCGTCGTTGAACACGGGCAGGTACAGCGTCGAGCCGGGCACCAGCTCCTTGTTGTCGAGGTTTCCGCCATGGGCACGCGGCTGGATCGTCGAGATCGAGCCCCAGTTGGGCGGCGGCGCCACGCCCATCACCCCGAAGAAGGGGCGCAGCGCGATCTCCAAACCCCACGGCAGCCGCCCGGTGCGGGAAGCGCGGTCCAGGCGCGTGATGATCTGCTCGAAGGCCTCGATGTCGTTCGGCAACGCTCCCGCGAGCGGCCGGACTACGGTGTATCCCCAATCCTGGGCGAGCTCCACCGCGAGGATGCGCACCTCGAGGACGTCGCCGGGACGAGCGCCTCGCACGCCGATCGGTCCGGTGAGAATGTGGCCGGGAAGCCGCCGCTGCGATTTCGCGTGCACCTGCAGCAGCTCCGGCGGCACATCGAATCCCTCGCCTGGCAAGTTGGCGGGCCCGCCGGAGAGCGCGTGGATGGTGACGCGATCGCCGCTCTCGATGGTGAGCACGTGCGGCAGGCTCGCATCGAACCAACCCCAGTGGACCGTTTCGGGCGAGGAGTGAAGCTCGTGGTGCATGGAGGTCCTCCGCTTGCCGTTGCTTCTCGCGCGCAGACGAAGCGCAGCGTCGCTACAAATCCCTGAGCACTTCGCGCGCCGCATTATGTCCCGGAATTCCCGTCACGCCTCCGCCGGGATGCGCCCCCGAGCCGCAAAGATACAACCCCTTCAGCGGCATCCGGTAATTGCCGTAGCCCAGCGCCGGCCGCGCGCTGAAGAGCTGGTTCAGCGAAAGCTTGCCGTGGAAGATGTCGCCGCCGACGAGCGAGAACTCGCGCTCGAGGTCGAGCGGCGAGAGCACGCGCCGCCCGAGGATCGACGACTTGAAGTTGGGCGCGAACTTCGTCACCTGCTCGACCACCGCATCGGCCGCGCGCTCGCGCTCCGCCTCCCAGCCGCGTCCGTTCGGCAGCGCATAGCGGAAGTGCTGGCAGAAGAGGCTCGCGACGTGCTGGCCCGCGGGCGCCAGCGAATCGTCCACCGTGCTCGGGATCAGCATCTCGACGATCGGCTCGGCGGACCAGCCGAGCTCGCGCGCGCTCGAGTGCGCACGATCCATGAATGCGAGCGATGGCGCCATGATGATTCCCGAGCGGTGGTGCTCGCCTGGCTCGCGTCCCGGAAGCGCGGAGAAATCGGGCAGCTCGGAGAGCGCCACGTTCATGCGGAAGGTCGCGGATTCCGAGCGATAGCTCGAGAACGCGCCGCGCCACTCGCCGGAAACGTCGCCGAGCGCACCGAGCAGCCACTGCGGATGCGCGTTCGAGACGACGCAGCGCGCCTCGACGATGCTCGCGTCCGCGAGCGCCACGCCGCACGCACGCCCGCGCTTCGTGAGCACGCGCTCCACGGCAACTCCCGTGCGGATCTCCACGCCGCGCGCTTCCGCCTCCGCGCGCATCGCCTGCGTGATCGCGCCCATGCCGCCGATCGCGTGGCCCCACACGCCCTTCTTGCCGTTCACCTCGCCGAAGACGTGGTGCAGCAGCACGTACGCCGTGCCGGGATCGTAGGGGCTCGCGAAGTTGCCGACCACGCTGTCGAATCCGAAGCACGCCTGGATCGGCTCCGACTCGAACCAGCGCCCGAGCCATTCCGCGGCGGACACCGTGAAGAGATCGAGCACGTCGCGTTGCGCGGCGAGGGCAAGCCGCCGCCATGCGCGCGAGGCTCTCCAGGCGGGCAGCCACTCGCCGACGCCGCCGCCCGCATTAGGCGGCGTCTCGAGCAGCAGCTCCCGAAGCACGTCCGCGACGCCGTCGAGCCGCGCATAGTAGTCGGGAATCCGGTCCGCGTCGCGCCGCGAGAAGCGCGCGACCTCGTGCCGCGTCGCCTCGAGCCCGCCGCCCACCTTGAGAAAGCCATCCGCGCCGAGCGGCAGGAAGTTGGAGATCGGCCGCTCGACGATGCGCAGCCCATGCTCCGCGAGCCGGAGATCGCGGATCACCTTCGGGTGCAGCAGGCTCACCGTGTAGCTCGCGGTGGAGTTGCGGAATCCCGGATGGAATTCCTCGGTCACGGCGGCACCTCCCACGACACCGCGGCGCTCGAGGACCACCACCTTCAGCCCCCGCGCGGCGAGGTAGCAGGCGCAGACGAGCCCGTTGTGGCCCGCGCCGACCACGACCGCGTCCACGCGCGGGCTCGCGGCCATCGGATCAGGCCGTGAGGAGGAAGTGGCGCACGCGCGCGACCTGCTCGTCGTTCATGAGCATCGGCGGATGGCCCGTGCGCGCGACGACGTAGCTCTCGGTGCGCGGCCTTCGCATCATCTCGTCGAGCGTCTGCGCGAGAAGCAGGTCCGACTCCGCGCCGCGAACGACCAGCACCGGACCGTGCAGCGCGTTCCAGTACGAGCGCAGGTCGACGTCGGAGCCGACCGCGGCGTCGAAGTTGACGGCGATCCCGGGGTCGTAGCGCGCACGCCATCGGCCGTCCTCGCCCTGCTTCGCGACGTGGAGCGCGAGATGACGCCACTGCTCTTCGGTGAGCTCGCCGAACGGCGAGAACTCCCGCATCATCGCCTCGTACTCGTCGAGCGTGTCGAACGACGGCTCCTTGCCGACATACTGGCCGATGCGCTGCAACGCGGCCTGGGGCACGACGCAGCCGATGTCGTTCATGACGAGCTTGCGGATCGGCGAGCCGGGCGCCGCGGCGAGGAGCATGCCGATGATTCCGCCCATCGACGTTCCGATCCAGTCGACCGTCTCGGCGTGCAGGCTCGCGAGGAGCACCGCCATGTCGTTGAGGTAGGCCGGATAGGTGTAATCCTTCGGCTCGCGCAGCCAGTCGCTGCGCCCGCGGCCCACCACATCGGGACACACGACGCGATACATGTCGCAGAGGCGCTCGGCGAGATAGTCGAAGTCGCGCCCGCATCGCGTAAGCCCGTGCGCGCACACCAGCACGCGCGGATTGCGCGGGTCGCCCCACTCCGTGTAGCGCATCCGGTGCCACCCATGCGGATCCAGGCACAGCACGCCGCCTTCACGCATGGCGCTCATTGCAGCGGAAACGCGGGGAACCACAGATGAACACGGATGAACACAGATTGATTTCGCATCACTCGATGGCGGCGGTGCTTTTCGCGCGCTCGCGCAGCAGGAACTTCTGGATCTTGCCGGTGGAGGTCCTGGGGAGCGGCCCGAACACCACCGCCTTCGGCGCCTTGAAGCGCGCCATGCGCGCGCGGCAGAACTCGATCAGCTCCTCGGCGGTGGCGGAAGCCCCTTCCTTGAGCTCCACGAACGCGCACGGCGTCTCGCCCCACTTCGGGTCGGGCTGCGCCACCACCGCGGCGAGCATCACCGCCGGATGGCCGTGCAGCACATCCTCCACTTCCTGCGACGAGATGTTCTCCCCGCCGGAGATGATCACGTCCTTGGAGCGGTCGCGGATCTTGATGTAGCCGTCGGGATGCTTCACGGCGAGGTCGCCGGAATGAAACCAGCCGCCGCGAAACGCTTCGTCCGTCGCCGAAGGATTCCGGAGATAGCCCTTCATCGTGATGTTGCCGCGGAACATGATCTCGCCCATCGTCTCGCCGTCGGCGGGCACCTCGCGCATCGTTTCCGGATCCATGACCGTCATGCCCTCCTGCAGCAGGTAGGCGACGCCCTGCCGGCCGTTCCTGCGCACCTGCTCCTCGAGACGAAGCTCGGCCCATTCCGGAGGCTTCGCGCATACGGCGGCCGGCCCGTACGTTTCCGTGAGTCCGTAGACGTGCGTGATGTCGAAGCCCATGCGCGCCATGCCCTCGATCACGGCCGCGGGCGGCGGCGCGGCGGCGACTAGGCAGCTCACCTGGTGCGCGATCCCCTTCTTCCATTCGGCCGGGGCGTTGAGGAGCATCGAGTGCACGATCGGCGCTCCGCAATAATGCGTCACGCGGTGCTCGCGGATCAGGTCGAGGATCATCTTCGCGTCGACCTTTCGCAGGCACACGTTGGTTCCCGCGGCGGCGGCGATGGTCCAGTTGAAGCACCAGCCGTTGCAATGAAACATCGGCAAGGTCCACAGGTAGACCGGGTGCTTCGGCATGGACCAATCGAGGATGTTGTTCACCGCGTTGAGGTAGGCACCGCGATAGTGATAGACCACGCCCTTCGGGTTGCCGGTCGTCCCGGAGGTGTAGTTGAGCGCGATCGCGTCCCATTCGTCGGGCGGCCATTGCCATTCGAACGCGGAATCGCCCTCGGCGAGGAACGCCTCGTATTCGATCTCGCCCAGCGCCTCGCCGCCGCTGAACAGCGCATCCGCGACATCGATCACCAGCGGGCGGCTCTTAGCCGCCGCGAGCGCCTTGGCGACGACGCCCGAGAACTCCGCATCGACGAACAGCACCTTCGCCTCGCCGTGGTCGAGCATGAAGGCGATGGCCTCCGCGTCGAGCCGGGTGTTGAGCGTATTGAGCACCGCGCCGAACATGGCGGGCGCGAAGTGCAGCTCCACCATCGCCGGGACGTTGGGCAGCATCGCCGCGACCGTGTCGCCGCGGCGGATGCCGCGCTTCGCGAGCGCCGAGGCAAGCCGACGGCAGCGCACGTACGTCTCGCGCCATGTGCGCCGCACCTCGCCATGGATCACCGCGACGCGATCGGGATACACCGTGGCGGCCTTCGCGAGGAAGGACACCGGGGTGAGCGGCGTGTAGTTGGCCGCGTTCCGGTCGAGGCCCTGCGCGTACGCGTTCGTGCCCATCGTCCCCCCTTTCGTCGCCCGCTCAGGCGATGCGCGTCTCCATGCGCGCCGCGAGCCCGGCCACGCGCTCGGCGGAGCGCACGGTGTTGCCGAGCAGCATCGCGATCGTCATCGGCCCCACGCCGCCCGGCACCGGCGTGATGCGCGAGGCGACGCACGCGACGGAATCGAAGTCCACGTCGCCGGCGAGGCTTCCGTCCGGAAGGCGGTTCACGCCCACGTCGACCACCGCCGCGCCCGGCTTCACCATGTCGCCCGTCACCATGCGCGGGCGTCCCACCGCGACGATGAGGATGTCGCCCTGGCGTGTGAGCGCCGCCAGGTCGCGCGTCTTCGAGTGGCACACGGTCACCGTGGCGCCGGCGTTGAGCAGCATCATCACCATCGGCCGGCCGACGATGTTCGAGCGCCCCACCACCACCACGTGCGCGCCCTCGACGACGATGCCCTCGTGCTCGAGCATCTTCATGACGCCCCACGGCGTGCAGGGATAGAAGCCCGGATCGCCCGCCGCGAGCTTGCCCACGTTGAGGTAGTTGAAGCCGTCCACGTCCTTGTCGGGCGAGATCGCCTCGATCACGGCGTGCTTGTCGAGTGTCGGCGGAAGCGGCATCTGGACGAGGATGCCGTGCACCGATTCGTCCTCGTTCAGCCGCTTCACGAAGGAGATGAGCTGCGCCTGCGAAGTGTCCGCGGGAAGCTTGTGCGTCTGCGAGCGCATGGCGATCGCCTCGCACGCGAAGGTCTTGTTGCGCACGTAGACATGGCTCGCCGCATCGTCTCCGACGATCACCACCGCGAGGGTGGGCACGAGGCCCGCCTCGCGCAATCGCGCGACGCGGATCGCGAGCTCGGCGCGATAGTCCGCGGCGATCTTCTTTCCGTCGATGAGCGTCGCGCTCACGATTTGGCGTCCCGGGTGCGATGCGCGCCGAGCTCGTCCACGACGAGGTCGAGCGGCTGGTCGTGCGGCTCGTGCGGGAGCGACTGGACCACGAAGGCCGAGGGAATGGCGGCGACGCAATAGGTGGATGCGGTGCGGCCGGAAAGGAGCCGGTCGAAATAGCCCGCGCCGTAGCCCAGCCGGTAGCCGTCGAGATCCACCGCGAGCGCCGGCACCACCGCGAAGTCGACCCCCGCGATGGTCGTGCGCTCGCAGCGCCCGGGGTCGGGCTCTGGAATGTCCCAGATGCCGGGAACGAGGTCGTGGTCCAGGTCGCGCACCCGATGGAGCTCCAGGTGGCGCGGGGGTGGCGTGATGCGCGGCAGCACGATGATCTTTCCGTCGGCGTGGGCGCGCTCGAGGAAGAGGCGAGTGTTCCACTCGCTGCCGATCGCCATGGTGGCGAGGACGGAACGGGCGGCGACGTAGCGCGGCAAGGCGACGATGCGCTCGACCAGCGCCTGGGCGATGCGTTCGCGCTCCGTCTCGGGAAGCGCGTCGCGGCGCGCGATCAGCTCCTGGCGCAGCGCCGACTTGGCGGATGGAATCGGGATGGCGTTCATGCCGCTATTCTAGTGTGCGCCGCGGCACGGCGAGTTCCCGCGAGATCGGGTATTCTCGCGCTTTTTCTACCAGGACGCCCCGATGAAGACCGTTTCCCTGCTCGCGATCTGCTGCGCCGCCACCCTTCCCCTCGCCTCGGTCGCCGCCGACAGCCCGTTCCAGGCCTTCCACGGGAAGGTGAAGCCGGGAATGTACGAGTACAAGATGGACATGGACATGGGCGCGGTCCCGGGGATGCCGCCCGGAATGGGCAAGCAGAGCCACACCTTCACGCACTGCGTGACGTCCGAGGACATCCAGAAGGGCGAGATGGGCCGCAACGACCGCGGCCGCATGCCCAAGGATTGCGACGTGAAGGACTTCCACATGTCGGGCAACACCGCGAGCTACAAGATGGTGTGCACCGGCGAGCACACGATGAGCGCCGACAACCGGATCACCTTCAACGGCGACGGCTACGACATGGACATGGCGATGGAGATGAACGAGGGCGGCCATCCCATGCACATGAAGCAGCACATGCAGGCGCGCTACGTCGGCGCCTGCAAGTAAGCGAACGAGGCCGGCCGGTACGGTGCCGTAGCGGACGGACGCGCCGCCGCCCGCCCGGCACCGTCGGGCATCATCTCAGCGCTTCGCGGATCTGCTGCAGCGCGGCGGGATCCTCGATCGTCGTGAGGTCGCCGGGATCGCGGCCCTCGCAGATCGCCTGGATCGAGCGGCGCAGCAGCTTGCCGGAGCGCGTCTTCGGCAGCAGCGTCACGAAGCACACCCTGGCGGGGCGGGCGATGGGGCCGAGCGCCTTGTCGACTGCGGCCATCACGCCCTTCTCCTCGGCTTCTGCGCCCTCCTTCGTCGCGATCTTCGACGCGTCCTTCACCACGGCGAAGGCGACCGGCACCTGGCCCTTCACGGAATCGTTCACGCCGACCACCGCCACCTCGGCGACGTTCGGGTACGACTGCACCGCCTCCTCGATCTCGCGCGTGCCGAGGCGATGGCCCGCGACGTTGATCACGTCGTCGGTGCGGCCGAGCACGAAGTAGTAGCCGTCCGCGTCGCGCGTCGCCCAGTCGAAGGTGGTGTAGACCATCTCGTCGGCGAACGACTTGTAGTAGGTCTGCACGTAGCGCTCGTCGTCGCCCCACACGGTGGTCATGGCACCCGGCGGAAGCGGCGGCACGATGCAGAGCACGCCCTTCTCGTCGGTGCCGACTTCCCTGCCCGTCTCCTCGTGCTTGAGCTTCACCTTGTAGCCGTACGCCGGGAACGAGGGGGAGCCGAACTTCCTCGGCGTATCCTCGACGCCCGGGCACGCGCTGAGGATCGGCCAGCCCGATTCGGTCTGCCAGTAGTTGTCCACCACCTGCGCGCCGAGCGATTCGGCGACCCAGCGCGCGGTGGGCTCGTCGAGCGGCTCGCCGGCGAGGAAGAGGTAGCGCAGGCTCGAGGTGTCGTACTTCTTCATCCACGCCGGATCCTGTTTCTTGAGCACGCGGATCGCGGTGGGCGAGGTGAACATCGCGGTGACCTTGTAATCCTGCACGATGCGCCACCACACGCCCGGATCGGGCCGCACCGGCACGCCCTCGTACATGATGGTCGTGTTGCCGTTGAGGAGCGGCCCGTAGACGATGTAGGAGTGCCCCACGACCCAGCCGATGTCCGAGGTGGAGAAATAAGCCTCTCCGGGATTGCAGCAGAAGATGTGCGGCATCGAGGCGGCGAGCGCCACCGCGTGCCCTCCGGTGTCGCGCTGCACGCCCTTGGGCTGGCCGGTCGTTCCGCTGGTGTAGAGGATGTACGAGGGCTCGTTCGATTCGAGCCAGGTGACGGGCACCTTCGCGGCGCCCTGCTTCTCGCGCGCCTCGCCGTAGTCGACGTCGCGGCCGACGACGCGCGTCATCGACGGGTCGAGCCCGCGATCGACGATGAGCACCTTCGCCGGTGGATGCCTGGAGAGCCGGATCGACTCGTCGACGAGGGGCTTCAGCGCGATCATCTTGCCCATGCGCATGCCGGCATCGGCCGTGACCATCACCTTGGGCTGCGCGTCGTCGATGCGCGCGGCGAGGCTCGCGGCGGCGAAGCCCCCGAACACCACCGAGTGGATCGCGCCCAGGCGCACGGTCGCGAGCATCGCGAACACCGCCTCGGGAATCATCGGCATGTAGATGAGGACGCGGTCGCCCTTGCCGATCCCCAGAGAACGCAGGATGGCGGCGAAGCGGTTCACCTCGTCGTGGAGCTGCGCGAAGGTGTAGCTGCGCTGCCGGTCGACCTCCGTGGAAATCCACACGAGCGCGGGCTGGTCGGCGCGCTTCGCGAGGTGCCGATCGATCGCGTTGTGGCAGAGGTTCGTCTCCCCGCCCACGAACCAGGAGCGGAACGGCGGCTTCGAAGCATCCAGGATCTTCGCGAAGGGCTTGTGCCACTCGATGAGCTTCGCCTGCTCGGCCCAGAAGGCCTCGGGCTCGCGGATCGAGCGATCGTAGAACTCGCGGTAGGTACCGGTACGCGCCTCGTCGATCGTCGCCATGCGCCCTCCTCTAGCGGTTCACGTCCACGACCAGCCGGCCACGGACCTTGCCTGCGATCACTTCCGGCGCCTTCGCGAGCGCATCCGCGAGCCCGATGTCGCCGATGGTGGAACGCAGCCTGCCGCGGTCGAGCTGCGTGGCGAGGCGGCGCCAGGCCTCGAGCCTCCTCTCCATGGGCGCCGTGACGCTGTTCACGCCCGCGAGCGTCACGCCGCGCAGGATGAAGGGCGCCACCGTCGCCGGGAAATCCATGCCCTGCGCGAGGCCGCACGCGGCGACCGCGCCCTCGGCCATCGTCTGCGCGCAGGCATTGACCAACGTATGGCTTCCCACGGAATCGACCACGCCGGCCCAGCGCTCCTTCTGCAGCGGCTTGCCCGGCTGGGACAGTGTGGCGCGCTCGACGATCTCCTTCGCGCCGAGCGATTCGAGGTAGGCCTTCTCGGAAAGCTTTCCCGTCGACGCGACCACGCGGTAGCCGAGCTGGGCGAGGATGGCGACCGAGATGCTGCCGACTCCGCCGGTCGCGCCGGTGACGAGGACGTCGCCGCGATCGCTCGTGACGCCCAAGCGCTCGAGCGCCATCACGCAGAGCATCGCCGTGTAGCCCGCCGTGCCGATCGCCATCGCCTCGCGCGTGGTCATGCCCTGCGGGACGCGCACCAGCCAGTCGCCCTTCACGCGCGCCTTCTGCGCGAGGCCACCCCAATGCGTTTCGCCCACGCCCCAGCCGTTGAGGAGCACGTGGTCGCCGGGCTTCCACGAAGGGTGCGCGCTCGCCTCGACGACGCCCGCGAAATCGATGCCGGCCACCATCGGCCACTTGCGCACGATGGGCGACTTGTCGGTGAGCGCGAGCGCGTCCTTGAAGTTGACGGTCGAGTACTCGACCTTCACCGTGACGTCGCCCTGGGGAAGGTCGTTCTCCCCGAGATCCGCCACGCGCGCCTGGAACTTGTCCGCTTCCCTGGTGAGGAGGATGGCTTTCATGGGCAGGTCGAAATCGAAAAAGGGGTCAGATCCCTTTTCCGAATGTTAGCGTCGAGGCTACACGCATTATCCCGTGGAAAAGGGATCTGACCCTTTTTCGCTGTTACCTCAACAGTACCTGGGGATTTTCCGCCGAAGCGTGCTTTCGCGCAAAGTAATCGCGCGATTGCATCTCGCGCAGCCGGCTCGCGGTGCGCGCGAATTCCGCGCGCAGCATGCGCTCGGC
>Ga0134128_10010631_pt1 | contig 11026 bp, 12 predicted proteins | sample KB31754_FD_96462 | JGI IMG/M metagenome (GOLD analysis project Ga0134128, IMG submission 96462) | Terrestrial soil microbial communities with excess Nitrogen fertilizer from Kellogg Biological Station, Michigan, USA - KB3-175-4 | ecosystem: Environmental > Terrestrial > Soil > Unclassified ...
ACCCCGGGCCGCGCGATATGCGTCCCCACATAGGCAACGCCGCCCATGACCGCGCCCTGGCCGAGTATCGGGCGCAGCATATCGTCCTTCTGCACGCCGTTCTGAAATGAGATGACGCCAGTGTGCGGTTGCATGATCGGACGCAGCGCGCGCGCTGCGCTTTCCGTGTCCCACAGCTTCACGCAGAACAGCACGATGTCGACAGGCCCGATTTTTTTGGCATCATCGGTAACGTTGACCTTGGGGAGGTGAATGGCTTGCGGGCCGCCCTCAATGGCAAGGCCGCGCTCCCGCATGGCCTCTGCGTGCGCGCCGCGCGCGACGAAATGGACGTCAGCACCCCCGCGCGCAAGCCGCGCCCCGAAATAGCCGCCCACCCCGCCCGATCCCATGACTGCAACGCGCACGCTCAGCTCCTAAAACAAAACGCCTCGTTATTCCGGGGCCGCGCGGAGCGTAGCGGAGCGATGAGCCCGGAATCCATAACCACGACCTTGGATTGTGGGTCCGGCGCTCGGCATGCGGGCCCGAACAGCCCTGATTCCGCAGCATTCTTGAAGCATTAACCCGCGAGCCCCATATTTGGAGAAGCCTGCCGGCATGCTGCTTGGCAGGTCCGGGGAGCCCCGAAACGGTCCCCTTCAAAGTCGCTTGCTTGAGGGCTTTGAGACCATGTCCCGGGTACCTTCGTTGTCCAGTCCGTTTCTGCTCGGGTTCGACGAGATCGAACGTGCTCTCGACCGCGTGTCGAAGGCTTCCGAAGGCTACCCTCCCTATAACATCGAGCGCATTCCCCGCGAGAACGAGCAGCCCGAGCGGCTGCGCATCACGCTTGCGGTCGCGGGGTTCACACGCGAACAACTCGACGTGACTGTGGAGGAAAGCCAGCTGATCATCCGCGGACGCCAGCACGATGACAAGCCGCGCGACTATGTGCATCGCGGCATTGCAGCGCGGCAGTTTCAGCGCTGTTTCGTGCTCGCCGAGGGGATGGAAGTGTTGGGAGCAGATCTGAAGAACGGTCTTTTGTCCATCGATCTCGCTCGTCCGCATCCTGAACGGACCGTGAAAACGATTAGCATAAACGACACCGAATGAACCCGAACCGAGCTCGACGCGTTGATAGAAAGGAGTCGAGTGTCATGAACAATAACGTCACCTCCAGAGTTATATCCCGGGAAGCGCTGGCAGTGCTGGGCGGCGGAAAGATTGCGTATTTGCGTACCGTCCGTTCCGAGGACGTGCAGCGAGAATTTCCTCAAGCACCGGCGCTAGAGCCCGGAACGCTGCTTTATGCACTGCACGCGGCGGACGGCACTCCCATCATGCTCACCGACAGTCGCGAGGCCGCGCTCGCCAACGCCTGGAGCCAGGAGCTCGAGACTGTAAGCGTGCACTGACGCGCTTGAGAAGTTGCGGACAGTTCAGGCAGCGCTCGCGGAGGGAACGGCCAACACCGAATAAAGATCGTCGGCATCGCGCGACGCGCGAAGCTTCTTCGCTACTTCTCCGTCGCGCAACAGGCGCGATATGCGGGCGAGTGCTCGAAGGTGATCGGCGCCGGCCGATTCCGGAGCCAGCAGCACGAAGATGAGATCAACCGGCTTGTTGTCGAGCGCCTCAAAATCGATAGGCGTTTCCAGCCGCGCAAAAACGCCAACAAGCCTCTCGAGCTTCGGCAACTTGCCGTGCGGGATGGCAATGCCGTTGCCAACGCCGGTCGAGCCGAGCTTTTCGCGCTGTTGCAGCGTCTCGAAAATGGTCTGCTCGCTTTGCCCGCACAGCTCGGCCGCCTTGACCGCGACCTCATGCAGCAGTTGCTTCTTGCTGCTGACCCTCAGCCCCGGAAGCACCGCGTGCGGCGCGACAATATCACTGAGCGGCATGGATGGTTTTTACAGATAAATCCGGGACTTATCAGGGGGCCCAACCGCGGCGGCGCAGACCTTAGAGAGCCGCCTGCCAACCGTCAATGCCGGCCGCCTGCCCGCGGACCCCTCATGCCCTCAAGTCCGCGGCCGTATTTCTGGTTCAACAGGAGCCTGCATCCCGAATCTCGGCGCACACGAGCGCGAGGAGCCCGGGTTCGTGCGGGCGCGGCGCCACCCTGATGGCGCGCGCTCCAGCGGCTGCCAGCGGAGCCGCCACCTGCGCCGACAGGCAAAACTGAACGGGCGCAAGCGCGTCCGCAACAATTTCTGCGCGCACGCCGCAATCGACATAAGCCTGCGCGCTGCGCGGGGAGAAGTGCAGCACGCCATCGAGCTTGCGTGAACGCAAGGCGTGCTCGGCGGGCGCCGCAAGGCGGTCGAGCGCGACCATCCGGTAGAGCACGACTGTGACGATGTTCCGCGAACCAATGTCCGCAGCGCGATCTTCGCCGGCGATATAAAGGTACGGCTCGCGCAATTCCGGTTCAGCATCGAGTAGCCGGCGCAGATCCCTGCTGTCTCCGTCCGCAGACCGGATGTCCCCGAAACCTGTTTCCCGCGCGATCTCCCCGGTGCGGCTCCCTACTGCAAACACAGGCAAGTCGAGAATTGCTGTGCGCTGCGGATGCGCAGCAATCGCGCGCGCGGCGTTGGCGCTCGTGAGAATATCGGCCCCGTAGCGCGCCTGCGGTATGTGCGCATTGGCTCGCTCCATGCGCAGCACCGGAGAAAGAAGCACGTCGTGACCGCGTGCGCGCAATGCTTCGGCAGTGCGCTCACCGTCGGGCTCCGGGCGCGTGACGAGGACGCGCATATCATCCGGCTGCGAAGAAGCTGCTGCCGGCCCGTTTTTTCAGCTCGCGACCGGCATCAGCTCCGATGCGCGCGGCTTCCTTCGCCAGCCCACGCCGCTCCGTCTGCAACACCGTGCTGCCATCGGGACGCGCGACAAGCCCGCGAAAATGCAGCACGTCGACGTTCACCACGGCATGACCCGCGATGGGCGTGCGGCACGATCCATCGAGCACGGCGAGAAACGTGCGCTCCGCTGTAAGCGCGTCCGCAGTGGGAGCATGGGTGAGCGAAGCAAGCAGACCCGAGACCCGCGCATCATCGCTCCTCGCTGCTATCGTGATCACCCCCTGGCCCACTGCCGGAAGGAATTCATCGACTTCAAGCACGGCGGTTGCCGCCTCCGTGAGCCCCAGCCGTTTCAACCCCGCCATTGCGAGCAGGGTGGCGTCCGCCGTGCCCTCGTCGAGCTTGCGCAGGCGCGTCTCAACATTGCCACGCAGATTCACCACGGCGAGATCGGGACGCAGTTGCCGCACAAGCGCCTGCCTTCGCAATGAGGAGGTGCCGACGGTGGCGCCCGCCGCCATATCCTTCAGGCTGTGCGCCTTCCGGCTGATGAATGCGTCGCGCGCATCTTCGCGCGGCAGCACGGCCGCGATATGCAGGCCTGCGGGCAGCAAGGTCGGCATGTCCTTTGCCGAATGCACGGCGAGATCGATGCTTCCCGCCAAAAGCGCCTCATCGATTTCTTTGGTGAACAGACCCTTGCCCCCGGCTTCGGCGAGCGGTCTGTCCCGGATCATGTCTCCGGTCGTGCGGATCACTTGGAGCGTGATGCGGTCCGGCGAAAATTTGGACGCAAGCAACCGGGCGACGGCACGCGCCTGCGCCAGCGCCAGCGGACTGCCGCGGGTGCCTATGCGCAGCAGCTGCGATGCTTGCGCCATGGCCATGGACCAAACATTGCACGCCGCAAGCCGGCGGTGCTACCGGTCTCATTGAACATTCATGATCGTACTTGGAATCGAAACGACGTGTGATGAGACCGCAGCCGCGGTCGTCGAGCGCCCGGAAGCCGGGCCAGGAAATATTCTTGCCAACGTGGTGCTCAGCCAGGTCAACGAGCACATCGCCTTCGGCGGCGTCGTCCCCGAGATCGCCGCACGCGCGCATGTCGAAGCGCTCGACATGATCATCGCGAGAGCGATGGCTGAGGCCGAGCTCGACTTTGCCGCGCTTGACGGCATCGCCTGCGCAGCCGGCCCCGGGCTCATTGGCGGCGTCATCGTCGGACTCACCACTGCAAAGGCTATCGCGCTCGTAGCGGAAAAACCCCTCATTGCCGTGAACCACCTGGAGGCGCATGCGCTCACCGCACGCCTGACCAACAACACGCCGTTCCCATACTGCCTGTTTCTTGCATCCGGGGGACACACGCAGATCGTGGCGGTGCTCGGCGTCGGCCATTACGTGCGACTCGGCACCACGCTTGACGACGCCATCGGCGAGGCGTTTGACAAGACTGCAAAGCTCCTGGGACTCGGCTACCCGGGAGGCCCATTGGTCGAAAAGGAGGCGCTCGGCGGGAATTCATCGCGCTTTGCCTTGCCGCGACCGATGCTGGGGCGGCCCCACGCCGATTTCTCGCTGTCCGGATTGAAGACCGCGCTGCGTGTCGAGGCGGAAAAGATCGCGCCGCTGAGCGATCAGGATGTGCGCGACCTCTGCGCCTCCTTCCAGCAGAGCGTGGCCGACGCGGTTTCTGATCGGCTGCGTGTGGGATTGAAGCGCTTTCGCGAGCGGTACGGCCAGCCGACCGCGCTGGTGGCAGCGGGAGGCGTGGCGGCCAATGAAGTTATCCGCAAGGTCGTGCAGCGCAGCGCGTTTGAGGCCGGTACCGCGCTGGTCGTGCCGCCCGCGGCGTTGTGCACGGACAACGGCGCGATGATCGCGTGGGCAGGCGCGGAGCGCCTGGCGCTCGGACTGACGGACGCTCTCGATGCAAAGCCACATGCCCGCTGGGCTCTCAGCGATGTTGCGGGCGCGCACTCAGAGCCCGCGGATGCGGAACTCCCGCGCTCATGAAAGTGGAGCGCATTGCGGTTGTAGGCGCCGGCGCCTGGGGCGCCGCGCTCGCCAACGTCCTGGCACTCGCGGGACGCAAGGTGACGCTGTGCGCGCGCGATGCTGCAGCAGTCCGGCGCATCGCAGAACGGCGAGAAAGCATGCGCTTGCCCGGCGTGACGATCGATGCATCCATCAAGGTCGATTGCGCGCCACCCGGCACAAAGCAGGATACGGTGCTGCTGGCCGTTCCTGCGCAAAATTTGCGCGAAGCCGCCCAGGCGCTTGCCTGGAATCTCGATCGCAGTACCCCCGTGATCGCCTGCGCGAAGGGCATCGAACGCGGCACACACAAATTCATGACCGACGTCATTGCCGAGTGTGCGCCGAAGGCAGTGCCTGCGATCCTTTCAGGTCCGAGTTTCGCCCGTGATGTTGCAACTGGGCTTCCGACCGCGCTCACTCTCGCGGCAGCAGACGCGAATCTGGCGGCCGGCCTGGCCCGTGCGCTGGGCTCTCCGGCATTCCGGCTCTATCACTCAACGGACGTGCGGGGCGTCGAAATAGGAGGAGCGGCCAAGAACGTGCTTGCGATCGCGGCGGGCATTGTCGCCGGGCGCGCGCTCGGCGCGAGCGCCCAGGCGGCTTTGATCACCCGCGGTTTTGCCGAACTGTTCCGCTTCGGCGAGGCCTTGGGTGCACGACCGCAAACGCTGAGCGGCCTTTCCGGCCTCGGCGACCTTATTCTCACCTGCTCGAGCAGCCAGTCGCGAAATTTTTCTTTTGGTGTCGCGTGGGGCAAAGGAGCTCCGCCGGATCCCGCAACGGCGCCGCTCGCCGAGGGCTTCTTCACCGCTCCGGCACTCATCGAGATGGCAAAAGCTGCGGGAGTCGAAATGCCGATTGCGTCCGCGGTTGACGACATTCTCGCGCGGCGCGCGGGCATCGATGAGGCAATCCAGGCACTGCTGATGCGGCCGTTTCGTGCGGAGACATGACATGATGGAGGAAAAGCAAAGGAGGAGCCATGGCGTATTGGCTGCTGAAGACCGAACCGGAAGAATTTTCCTGGGAGGATCAGGTCAGGCGCGGTGCCAAAGGCGAGCCCTGGACGGGAGTTCGCAATTTCAGAGCAAGACGGAATCTCAAGGCCATGAAGAAGGGCGAGCGCGCCTTTTTCTATCACACGGGCAAGGAGAAGCAGGTGGTCGGGATCGCCGAGGTGATACGCGAAGCTTATCCCGATCCCACCGACACGGACGGAATATTTGTGGCGGTGGACGTGAAAAGCGTCGCCCCGCTGCCGCGCCCGGTGACGCTCGCGGCCGTCAAGGCGAGCCCGCGACTGAAGGATATGGCGCTCGCCAAATATGCGCGGCTCTCAGTACAGCCGGTAACCTCCGGCGAATGGAAGGTCGTCTGCTCGATGGGCGGTCTGCGGGAGCAATGAGTCTCGGCGGCATCCGCCAGGAGCAGGAGTGCAAGGGAGTACGGCATCCATGAAATTCGCCAACATCAATTACCTTGCCGTTTTGGTCGCCGCGGTTGTGGCATGGCTCGCCGGGGCCGTCTGGTACACGGCATTCAGCAGGACCTGGGCGACCGCGCATGGCATGACTCCGGAAAGCCTGCACGCGAAACGGCATCAGTCCGCGGCCTATCTGCCGTTCATTGTCGCGTTTGTTGCGGAGCTCGTCATGGCCTGGATGCTGGCCGGCATTCTCTTTCACGTCGGCTCCGTGACCGTGCGCCGCGGCGTTATTGCCGGAGCGCTCTGCTGGTTCGGCTTCGTCCTGACCACGATGGCCGTCAACAACATCTTCGCCCGGCGCGATCGCCGGCTGATCCTCGTGGATGGGGGTCACTGGCTGCTGGTACTGCTGCTCATGGGAGCCGTGCTGGGCGCGCTACCGCCCTAACCCTGCGCTTCCCGCCTGCTTGTGTCTTCGGCACGACCAAAGTCGCAGCGCAGGCGTCTTGTCGCTCATGCGCAGACTTGCATAAATAACGATCGAGGAAAGAACGGTGCCCGGCTCTGAGCTTGCCGGATCGCCCAGGAGGCAATGATGACCGAAAAAATCTATGACGTTCCGCCCGAATGGAAAAAGCGCGCCTTCATTGACCCGGGCAAATACAGGGAAATGTACGAGCGATCCCTGAGAGATCCGAACGGGTTTTGGGCCGAGGCTGCCAAGCGCCTCGATTGGTCAAAGGCGCCAACCAAGATCAAGAACTGCTCGTTCGGCCCCGGCGACGTTTCCATCAAATGGTTCGAGGACGGCGCACTCAACGCGGCGCACAACTGCATTGACCGGCATCTGCCTTCCCGCGCCCAGCAGACCGCGATCATCTGGGAAGGGGACGACCCCGCGCAGTCCAAGCACATCACATATCAGCAGCTGCACGACGAGGTCTGCAGGTTCGCCAATATTCTGCGCAACCGCAACGTCAGCAAGGGCGACCGGGTCACCATTTATCTGCCTATGATTCCCGAGGCCGTCTACGCGATGCTCGCCTGCGCGCGCATTGGCGCCGTGCATTCCGTCGTGTTCGGCGGATTCTCCCCGGAATCCCTCGCGGGCCGTATCGAGGACTGCGGATCGAGGGTGGTCATCACTGCGGATGAGGGCATCCGCGGCGGTCGCAAGATTCCGCTCAAGGCCAACACCGATGCGGCAATCGCCAAGTCCGGCGGCGTCGATCACGTCATCGTCGTGCGCCGCACCGGTGCCGACGTGCCGATGAAGCCGCAACGCGACGTCTATTTCGACAAAGCCGCCGAGGTGGTCACCACGGAATGTCCGTGCGAGCAAATGAATGCGGAGGATCCGCTTTTCATTCTCTACACGTCAGGCTCAACCGGAAAGCCCAAAGGGGTCCTGCACACCACGGCCGGTTATCTGCTGTACGTTGCGATGACCCATCGGCTGATCTTCGACTATCACGAGGGCGATATCTATTGGTGCACGGCCGATGTCGGCTGGGTGACGGGGCACAGCTACATCGTCTACGGTCCACTCGCCAACGGCGCGGTCACGTTGATGTTCGAAGGGGTGCCGAACTACCCCACGATGTCGCGTTTCTGGGAAGTCGTCGACAAGCACAAGGTGAACACGTTCTACACCGCGCCGACGGCGATCCGCGCATTGATGCAGGCCGGCGAAGGTCCGGTGAAAAAGACGTCGCGGGCAAGCCTCAAGCTGTTGGGCACGGTGGGAGAGCCGATCAATCCGGAGGCGTGGGAATGGTACTACCACGTGGTGGGCGAAACCCGTTGTCCGGTCGTGGATACGTGGTGGCAGACCGAGACCGGAGGCATACTGATAACACCGCTCCCGGGCGCAACGCGGCTCAAGCCCGGCTCCGCCACGCAGCCCTTCTTCGGGATTGCACCCCAGCTCGTCGATGCGGAAGGCAAGGTTCTGGAAGGAGCGGCGACGGGCAATCTCTGTATCGCCGATTCATGGCCGGGACAGATGCGCACCGTGTTCGGAGATCACCAGCGTTTCATCGACACCTATTTCAAAGCCTATCCGGGGAAATATTTCACCGGCGACGGCTGCCGGCGCGACCAGGATGGCTATTACTGGATCACCGGGCGCGTCGATGACGTGATCAATGTCGCCGGGCACCGGCTCGGAACCGCGGAAGTCGAGAGCGCACTTGTCGCGCATGCGAATGTTTCGGAAGCCGCCGTGGTCGGGTACCCCCACGACATCAAGGGGCAGGGCATTTACGCCTATGTGACCTTGATGGCGGGGGTGCAGCCGTCCGAGAACCTGCGCAAGGAGCTGGTCAGCTGGGTGCGCAAGGAGATCGGTCCCATTGCATCGCCCGACCTGATCCAGTTCGCGCCAAGCCTGCCAAAGACCCGATCCGGCAAGATCATGCGGCGCATCCTGCGCAAGATCGCCGAGGATGAATACGGCAATCTCGGCGACACATCGACGCTGGCCGATCCCGCCGTGGTCGACGACCTCGTCAGCAATCGCCAGAACCGAAAGGTGCACGCCTGACAGGCGAGCGCCCGGGCTTTAACGCAAGCGCCAAAATGCCTTGTGCCTATCTGATTGGCTGGAAAGCACAATTTCCCCTAACCGTCCACAGGAGAGGGGTTTGACGCGCAAGCGCGAATAAGCGTATTCACCTCGTGACGGTCGTCCAGGGGTCGTTGATTGGGCCCGATCAACGACAATATATCTGTTGCTCCGCGAGGAACCCGATGGCGATGGTGCAGAACCGCCGACGACCGGATGAGTTGAGCCCGTTCGAGTTCAACCTGCTGCGCAATAAAACCTTCAATATTATCAAGGCGAAGTCATTCGCCTTGGGCAGCTATGGTTTGGCCTCGGGCCGTCACAGCGATTACTACCTCGATATGAAGCCGACGATGTTCGATCCTGAGGGGCTGAACGGGTTGGCGCAAATGGTTCTGCATCGACTTGCGACCGTGGATGTCGACTGTGTTGGCGGGCTCGCTTTGGGAGCTGTTCCCCTGGTCAGCGCCGTCTCGATGGGCAGTCAAAACACTGAAAAGCCTTTGCCTGGTTTTTTTGTCAGGAAGGAAGTGAAAGATCACGGAACAATGAAGCTCATCGAGGGCTTCGCACGCGACGAAGACATCAAGGGAAAGCGGGTAGTCATCCTTGACGACGTCACAACGACCGGCGGTTCTGCAATGATTGCCGTTACGGCGGCCAGGAATGCCGGTGCAAAGATTGTGCTGGTTCTTTCTATAGTTGATCGCGAAGAAGGCGCACCACAGTTTTATGAGCAGAAAGGCATTCCGTTTGAATGCTTCTTCCGCGCAAGCGAGTTCAAGGCGCCCGCCACCGCGTGATGGACTCATTCCGGACCGCCTCTCGCTATATGGGATAGCCCTCTCCTTTGTGCACGGAGGTATGGGAGCACGCGTCGCCAGCGCCGCGGCTGTTGCACGAGCGGCACACTGGCGCAAATTCTGACGCGCAGCCCACGCAGAAGCGCTCGTTTCAGCTGAAACCCTCGCACGCTTGGTTATGATCCGCGCCGATCCGGCGCCTGGTCGGGGGATTCGGGATTCGCCGGGCACGCTCGCGTGCCCGGGGATCCAACAAGGGTGGTCAGGCGCCGCGATCAGCATTCGGGGCAACAACAACACGGGCCAACCATGCACCTTTCTCGATGGCTTGCAGCCGGCGCGGCTGCTTTCCTTATCCTCGCCGGAGTCGCCGTTCCGCAACCCGCGCAGGCGCGCGACGTCGTTGCGTTCGGGGGCTATGCGCCCGGCACGATCATCGTGCGAACCGGCGAGCGGCATCTCTATTACGTGCTCGGCAATGGCCGCGCCGTCCGCTACCCGGTCGGCGTCGGACGCCTGGGCAAGCAGTGGGCAGGCACGTCGATCATCGATGGCAAACATCTGCACCCGGCCTGGACGCCACCCGCAGAAATCAAGCGCGACAAACCCTATCTGCCGAACGTGATTGCGGGCGGGAGCGGGCGCAATCCCATGGGGGCTGCCGCCCTGACCCTTGCGGGCGGCCAATACGCGATCCACGGCACCAACAATCCGGGCTCGATCGGCGGATTCGTCTCCTATGGCTGCATCCGCATGTACAACGCCGACGTGCTTGACCTTTATGGCCGCGTGGGCTTTGGCACGCCGGTAATCGTCACGCGATAACGCGGCACTGATCATCGGCCCCTCATCCCCGCATCTGGCGGTTTGTCCGGACGCACCCAACATTATTGCGCGACGCTGACTTGAGAGCGCTGCGATGAATTACGTGCGGACGGCCATCCTGCTCGCCGGACTTACCGCCCTGTTCATGGGCGTCGGCTATCTGATCGGCGGCAGCAGCGGCGCGCTGTTTGCGCTTCTCTTCGCGGCCGCGACTAATCTCTTCGCCTACTGGAATGCCGATCGGCTCGTGCTCTCTATGCACGGCGCCCGCGAGGTCGATGCGCGCAGCGCGCCGGAGCTTTTCAGCCTCGTGAACGAGCTTGCCGCACGCGCCGGTCTGCCGATGCCGCGCGTCTATGTGATGGACAATCCGCAACCTAATGCGTTTGCGACCGGGCGCAATCCCGCGCACGCTGCTGTCGCGGTGAGCACCGGCCTTCTCAATACCCTCGGACGCGACGAGATCGCCGGCGTCATTGCGCACGAGCTCGCGCACGTGAAAAACCGCGACACGCTCACCATGACCATTACGGCCACCATCGCTGGCGCCATCTCGATGCTGGCGCAGTTC
>Ga0134128_10010635_pt1 | contig 11022 bp, 7 predicted proteins | sample KB31754_FD_96462 | JGI IMG/M metagenome (GOLD analysis project Ga0134128, IMG submission 96462) | Terrestrial soil microbial communities with excess Nitrogen fertilizer from Kellogg Biological Station, Michigan, USA - KB3-175-4 | ecosystem: Environmental > Terrestrial > Soil > Unclassified ...
CCTCGATGCCCGACTCGATCTCGACGAACGCGCCGTAGTCGGTGATGTTCGTCACCTTGCCGAAGAGGCGCGTGCCCGGCGGATAGCGGCGCGACAGGCCGATCCACGGATCGTCGCCGAGCTGCTTCAGGCCGAGCGAGACGCGGTTCTTCTCCTGGTCGAACTTCAGCACCTTCGCGGTGACCTCGTCGCCGACCGACAGCACTTCGGATGGATGCTTGACGCGTCGCCAGGCGAGATCGGTGATGTGCAGAAGGCCGTCGATGCCGCCGAGATCGACGAACGCGCCGTAATCGGTGATGTTCTTGACGATGCCCTTGACGATCGCGCCTTCGGACAGCGTCGCGAGCAGCTTCTCGCGCTCCTCGCCCAGGCTTTCCTCGAGCACTGCGCGGCGCGACACGACGACGTTATTGCGCTTGCGATCGAGCTTGATGACCTTGAAGTCGAGTTGCTTGTTCTCGTACGGCGACGTGTCCTTGACCGGACGGATGTCGACGAGCGACCCGGGCAGGAACGCGCGGATGCCGTTGATCATGACGGTGAGCCCGCCCTTGACCTTGCTTGTCACGAGGCCCTGCACGATCGAGCCCTGCTCCATCGAAGCTTCGAGATCGTGCCAGGCCTTGAGGCGCTTCGCCTTGTCGCGCGAAAGGCGCGTTTCGCCGTAGCCGTTTTCCAGGCTCTCGATGGCGACGGTGACGAAGTCGCCCGGCTTGACTTCGACTTCCCCCTTGTCGTTACGGAATTCCTCGATCGGAATGAAGCTCTCGGACTTGAGTCCGGCATTGACGACGACGACGTTGTAATCGACGCGGATCACTTCCGCGGTGATGAGCTCGCCCTGGCGCATTTCCTGGCGCGCGAGCGATTCTTCGAAGAGCGCCGCGAAATTCTCGGCGCCCGAACTCGGTGTAGCGACTTGCGTGGCGGTAGCCATGAGGGTTGGTTCCTTTTCCATTGCCGCCTTCGAACGAGAACCCGTTATCTCGCCCGAGGCGGGCAGGTTGATGAAATCCGCGCTGCGTGCCGGCTAGGAGTAGCGCGCAACCGCGGCCCTTTGCGTGAATCCTGTTCGTCGGATGCGCGGCGCCTTGCGGCGCCCGCATTCGGGAAGCAAGCCCTGTCGAGCCTTCAGCCTGCCGCGTCCCGCTCGCGATACAACGCGAGAACGGCGGTCGTGACGTCGGCAATCGACAGTTCGGTCGTATCCAGGGTCTTCGCATCGGGCGCCGCCACGAGCGGCGCCGCCGCCCGTGTGGTGTCCCGGATGTCGCGTTCCCGGATATCGCGCAAAAGACCGTCAATGTTAACGGAGATTCCTTTTGCGATCAACTGCTTATATCGCCGCTCCGCGCGTGCCTCGGCGCTCGCCGTCAGGAACACCTTGAGCTTCGCGTCGGCGAACACGACGCTGCCCATGTCGCGGCCCTCGGCGACCAGTCCGGGTGCGACGCGGAACGCGCGCTGGCGCGCGAGCAGCGCGCTGCGCACGGCGGGATGGACCGCGATTCGCGATGCGACCGTCGAGACGGCCTCGTTGCGCAAAGCGTCGGCCACGTCGCGCCCGTGCAGCATCGCGCGGCCCGCTTCGAAGGTCACGTCGACGTCGAGCGCGAGCACCGCGAGCGCCTGCGCATCGTCGACGCGCACGCCCTGCTCCATCGCGCGAAGCGCGATGAGCCGGTAGAGCGCCCCGCTATCGAGATAGTGAAAGCCGAGCGCCGTCGCGACGTTGTGGGCGATCGTGCCCTTGCCCGATGCGGCGGGACCGTCGATGGCGATGACAGGCACGTTCTCTTGCACCCCCTCACCCCTGCCCTCTCCCCGCTGGGCAGAGGGAGCCGAGCGCGAGCGAGGCGGGTGAGGGGAAGCGGTGTCGCCCGTCACGATTTCGCGATCGATCGCAGCGCGTCGAAATAGCCGGGAAACGTCTTGCGGACGCAGCCGGGATCGTTGATCGTCACGCCCGTACCGCCCAGTGCCGCCAGCGCGAAGCACATCGCCATTCGATGATCGTCGTACGTTTCGATCTCGGCATGTCGAAACGCCGACAGGGGTGAAACTTCGAGCCAGTCGTTGCCCGCCGCGAGCGTCGCGCCGAGCTTCGCGAGCTCGGTCGCCATCGCGGCGATCCGGTCGGTCTCCTTGACGCGCCAGCTGCCGATGTTGACGAGACGCGTCGGCGCGCGCGCGAACAGCGCGACGATCGCGAGCGTCATGGCCGCGTCGGGAATCATCATGCAATCGATCGTGCCGCCGGCGAGCGAAGCTCCGCGGCGTGCCTCGATCCAGTTGTCGCCGAAGCGGATGTCGCCGCCCTGCCGCTGCAATACGTCGGCGAATGCGACGTCACCCTGGATCGAATCGCGGCCGATGCCCTCGACGCGCACGGGACCGCCGCCGATCACGCCGGCGGCCAGGAAATACGAGGCAGCCGATGCATCGCCTTCGACGTGCAGGCGCCCCGGCGTGCGGTATCGAGCGCCGGCCGGCACCCGAAATGTCGCGGCGTTGGGCGTGGCGACGTCGACGCCGAAGCGGCGCATGAGCCGCAGCGTGATCTCGACATACGGACGCGAAATGAGCGCCGTCATCAACTCGATGCGCGTCGCCGCCGTCGCGGCGCCTCGTGCAAGCGGCAGCGCCATCAAGAGCGACGACAGGAACTGGCTCGAGATGTCGCCGCGAATCGGCACCGTGCCGCCCGCGCGTCCGCCGGTGATTCCGATGCGTAGCGGCGGATAGCCCGCGTTGGCGGCGTAGTCGACCTCGCAGCCGAGGAAGCGCAACGCGTCGACGAGATCACCGATCGGCCGCTCGTGCATCCGGGGCACGCCGGCAATACGATAATCCCCGCCCTGCACGGCGAGCACCGCGGTGAGCGGCCGCACGGCGGTTCCCGCGTTGCCGAGGAACAGCGCCGCGCTGCGTTGCGGGAACGCGCCGCCGGTGCCGGCGATCCGGCAGCCGCCATCGTCCATGGAGACCTCAACGCCGAGCGTGCCGAGCGCCTCGATCATCCGCGCGGTGTCGTCGGCGGCGAGCAGTCCCGTCAGCGTCGTCGTGCCGGTCGCGAGTGCGGCCAGCAGCAGCGTCCGGTTCGAAATGCTCTTCGAGCCCGGCAGCGGCACGGCACCTTCGACGTGCGTGATCGGCGGGATCTCGAGCCGGGCAAGCGCGCCGAGGCTCGCGGCGGGCATGGCGCTCGAGGGCGGCGTCGCTTCGCCGGCGCGCGCGTCAGCCACGTGCGCGGTCACCCGCGAATCATGCTGCGCCACCCGGTCCGGCGCCTGGCGTTTCGCCCCATGCACGGCGCGCCTGCGCGGCGCGACCGAGCATCGTGTCGAGCGAGGCGCAATCGCCGTGCTCGATCGACAGCATCAGCGCATCGAGTGCACTGCGGTACGCGCCGAGTTCCGTCAGCAGCGCATCGCGGTTCGCGAGCGCGACGTCGCGCCACATCTCGGGCGAGCTGCCGGCAATGCGGGTGAAATCGCGAAAGCCGCTGCCCGCATTGCTGAAATATTCGGCGCTGTCCTTGCGTGACGCAAGCTCGGCGACGAGGGCGAACGCGAGCAGATGCGGCAGATGCGACACCGCGGCGAGCACGCGATCGTGCCGTGCAGGATCGAGCCGTTCGACGCGTGCGCCGCACGTCGTCCAGAATTCCTCGACGCGCTTCACCGCCTGCGCGGACGTCTCGGGCAGCGGCGTCAGGATCACCTGGCGTCCGACGTAGAGCGACGCGTCGCCGGCATCGGCGCCCGAACGTTCGCTGCCGGCGATTGGATGTCCAGGCACGAATTGCGGCAGATGGTCGTTCAGCGTCTCGCGCGCCGCGCGCACGACATCCTGCTTCGTGCTGCCGGCGTCGGTGACGACCGTATGGTCGGCCAGGGCGGGTGCGAGCATCGCGAACGTCTCGCGGTATTGCGCGACGGGGATCGCGATCAGCACGAAATCGGCGCTGCCGACTTCACGGGTCCAGTCGTCGCCGAGCATCACGGCACGGTCGACGACGCCGCGCGCGAGCGCCCGGTCGAGATTCGAGCGCGAGCGGCCGACGCCGACGATGTCGCCGACCGCGCAGGCGCGGCGCACCGCGAGCGCACAGGACGCGCCGATCAGGCCGACGCCGATGACGATCAGCTTCTCAATGCGCACGAGTCGAAGCGGAGTCCTCGAGCGCCTTGCCGAGCGCGGCAAGAAAGCGCTCGTTTTCCGACGGCGTGCCGATCGTTACGCGCAACCACGTCGGCAGGTTGTAATTGACAACGGGGCGCACGATGACGCCCCGCCGCAGCAACGACTGGAAGACGGCATTCGCGTCGCGCGCCTCGAAGAGAACGAAGTTGCCGCGCGACGGCAGAAACCGCAGGCCCAGCGTGCGCAACCCGTTCTCGACCTGTCGCATTCCGTCACGGTTCATCACGCGGCTGTCCTCGACGTATTGCTCGTCGCCAAGCGCCGCGAGCGCGGCCGCCTGCGCGAGCGCGTTCACGTTGAAGGGCTGCCGCACGCGGTTCATCAGATCGGCGACCGCAGCGTCCATCACACCGTAGCCCACGCGCAATGCGGCGAGACCGTGCGCCTTGGAAAACGTGTGCGACACGACGAGATTCGGGTACCGCTCGATCCAGGCCGTCGCATTCGACTGCTGCGATGGTTCGAGGAATTCGTTGTAGGCCTCATCGAGCACGACGATCACCTCGCGCGGCACCGCCGCAACGAAGCGTTCGACAACGTCACCCGCGAGCCAGGTTCCCGTCGGATTGTTCGGATTGGCGACGAAGACGACGCGTGTCTGCGGCGTAATCGCGTGTTGCATCGCATCCAGATCGTGACCGTAGTCGTTTGCCGACACTTCGATGCCCACTGCGCCGCGCGCCTGCGTGGCCAGCGGATAGACGATGAACGCATATTGCGAATAGACGGCGTGATCGCCGGGTCGCAGGAATGCCTGCGTCACGAGCTCGAGCACGTCGTTGCTGCCGTTGCCGAGCACGATCTGTTCGGGCTGCACGCGCAGTCGCTTCGCCAACGCCGTCTTCAGCGCGAAGCCGTTGCCGTCGGGGTAGCGCGTGAGCTCGGTTGCTGCGGCCGCGATTGCCGCTTGCACCTTCGGGCTCGCGCCGCGCGGATTCTCGTTCGACGCGAGCTTGATGATCGTCGACGGATCGAGGTCGAGTTCGCGCGCGACCTCCTCGATCGGTTTCCCACCGACGTACGGGGCGATCGCGCGGACGTACTCGGGCGCGTAGTGGATGGGCCCCCCGCACGCTCGCGGCTTCGCTGCTTCGCGGCCCCCCGAAGGGGCGGAACTCTCGGCTCGGGGCGGCCCTTCGCCGCTCGTGGGCGCGCTTGTGTCAGTCATGCCTGGTCTGCCGGATACGAACCGAGGAGCTTGAGAAACGATGCCTTCGCGGCCAGTTCGGCAAGCGCCGCCGCGACCGGCGGATCGTCGCGATGTCCGACGAGGTCGACGAAGAACAGATATTCCCACAAGCCCGTGCGCGCGGGCCGCGATTCGATCCGCGACATCGACACGCCATGCTTCGCGAACGGCTCGAGCAGCGCGTGCATGGCGCCGGGACGATTTGGGGCCGACATCACGAGCGACGTTTCGTCGCCGCCCGATGCGCCCGGCGCCTGCCGGCCGAGCACCCAGAAGCGCGTCGTGTTGTTCGGCTCGTCCTCGATATGCGCGGCGAGTATCGCCACACCGTAGATCGAAGCGGCGATCTCGCCCGCGATCGCCGCCGCGCCGGCTTCCAGCGCCGCGAGACGCGCGGCCTCGGCATTGCTCGACACCGGTATGCGCTCGACGCCAGGCAGATGGCGCGCGAGCCATTGTGCGCATTGCGCGAGCGATTGCGCGTGCGAATAGACCTTCAGCACGCGGTCGAGCCCCGGGGCGTTCGACAGCAGGTTCTGCTGCACGCGGAGCTTGATCTCGCCGCAGATCGAAAGGTCGGTCGTATACATCAGGTCGAGGGTTCGGCCGACCGTGCCTTCGGTCGAATTCTCCACGGGGACGACTGCGTAGTCGGCCTGACCGGCCTCGCCGGCGCGAAAGATCTCGTCGATCGTCGCGCACGGAACGGCATCGACGAACGCGCCGAACTGCCGAGCGACCGCGGCATGGCTGAACGTTCCCGCCGGACCGAGGTAGGCGATGCGCAGCTTCTGCTCGAGCGCGAGGCACGCCGACATCACCTGTCGGAACACGCCGACGATCGCCTCGTCGGAAAGCGGGCCCGCGTTTTGCGCACACAGGCGGGCCAGCACCTGCGCCTCGCGGTCGGGGCGCCACGCGGGCGCGCCGCGGTCGGCCTTCAGCGCGCCGATCGCCTTCGCGTGCATCGCGCGCTCCGAGAGCCGCGCGAGGATCTCGCGATCGAGCGCGTCGATCGCATCGCGATGCACGCTCAGCGTGTCGCTGTCACCGCCGGCGTCAGCCATGTTCGCGCTCGAACTCGCGCATCCAGTCGACCAATGCAGTTACGCCTTCGATAGGCATCGCATTGTAGATCGAGGCGCGCATGCCGCCCACCGCGCGGTGACCCTTGAGCTGCATCAAGCCCCGTTGGGCCGCACCGGCGAGAAACGGCTCGTTCAAGCGCTCGTCGGCAAGGAAGAACGGCACGTTCATCCGCGAGCGGTCCGACGGCCGCACCGGATTGCGATAAAAGCCGCCGCGATCGATCTCGTCGTAGAGCGCCTTTGCCTTCGCAACGTTCGCACGCGCGATCGCCGCGAGCCCGCCTTGCGCCGCGAGCCATTCGAACGTGAGCCCCGCGAGATAGATCGCGAACGTGCTCGGCGTGTTGAACATCGACGCGGCCTTCGCCTGCACGCCATAGTCGAAGACGCTCGGGCATTCGCGTCGCGCGCGCCCGGTGAGATCGTCGCGGACGATCACCAGCGTCAATCCGGCCGGCCCGATGTTCTTCTGCGCACCCGCATAGACGACGCCGAACTTCGACACGTCGAGCGGCCGCGACAGGATGTGCGACGACGCGTCGGCCACGAGCGGCACGTCGCCCGTTTCCGGAATCCAGAAGTATTCGACGCCGCCGATCGTCTCGTTCGTCGTGATATGTACATAGCTTGCATCGGGCGACGTGCGCCACGCCGATTGCGGCGGAATGTAGGTGTAGTTCGCGTCGGCGCTCGACGCGGCGACGTTGACGCGGCCGTACTTGCGCGCCTCGGCGATCGACTTTTGCGCCCAGTGCCCGGTATCGACGTAATCGGCGACGCCGTCGACCGGAAGCAGGTTGAGCGGCACCGCGGCATTTTGCGCGAGGCCTCCGCCTTGCAGGAACAGCACGCGATAGTGCGCCGGCATCGCGAGCAGCGTGCGCAGGTCGGCTTCGGCCTTCTCGAGGATCGAGCCGAAGTCGGCGCCGCGGTGGCTCATCTCCATCACCGACATGCCGCGGCCGTGCCAGTCGAGCAGCTCGCTTTGCGCGCGCTGCAGCACAGGCTCGGGCATCGCGGCCGGCCCGGCGCTGAAGTTGTAGACGCGGTGCGGGTTCATCGACCCTCACCCGCGGCTGCGCCGCACCCTCTCCCGCTTGCGGGAGAGGGTCGGGCGAGGGCAATCGCTGCACTCACACTTCCTCGTCGTCTCTTTCGACGACTTTCTCCAGCCCCGCAAGCTTCTCGCCCTTGTCGAGATGGATCAGCGTGACACCCTGCGTCGAGCGGCTCATCTCGCGGATCGACTTCACACCCATGCGGATCAGCACGCCGCCGGTCGAGATCAGCACGACCTCGTCGTCGGAGTTCACGAGCGACGCGCCGATCACCTGGCCGTTGCGGCTCGATTGCTGGATCGCGATCATGCCCTTCGTGCCGCGGCCGTGGCGCGTGTACTCGACGATCGGCGTGCGCTTGCCGTAGCCGTTCTCGGTCGCCGTTAGCACCGACTGCGCCTCGTCCTCGGCGACGAGCATCGCGATCACCTTCTGTCCCTTGTCGAGCATCATCCCGCGCACGCCGTGCGCGTTGCGGCCCATCGGCCGCACGTCGTTCTCGTCGAAACGCACGGCCTTGCCGCCGGAGCTGAACAGCATCACGTCGTGCTTTCCGTCGGTCAACGCGACGCCGATCAGTCGATCGCCGTCCGCGAGATCGACGGCGATGATGCCCGACGGCCGCGGCCGCGAGAAGTCGGCGAGCGGCGTCTTCTTGACCGTGCCCATCGCCGTGGCCATGAACACGTAGCGGCCTTCGGAGAATTCCTTCACCGGCAGGATCGCCGTGACCTTCTCGTTGTCGACGAGCGGCACGAGATTGACGATCGGCTTCCCCCGCGCGTTGCGCTGTCCCTGCGGCACGTTGTAGACCTTGAGCCAGTAGACGCGACCACGATTGGAAAAGCACAGGATGTAGTCGTGCGTGTTCGCGATGAACATGCGGTCGACGAAATCGTCTTCCTTCGTCGTCGTCGCCTGCTTGCCGCGGCCGCCGCGGCGCTGCGCGCGATATTCGGCGACCGGCTGCGCCTTCATGTAGCCGCCGTGCGACAGCGTGACGACCATGTCCTCCGGCGCGATCAGGTCCTCGATCGCGAGGTCGACACCCTGCGCGACGATTTCGCTCTTGCGCGCATCCCCGAACTGGTCGCGGATCGCCGCCAGCTCGTCGTGGACGATCTGCGTCACGCGCGCCGGCTTGGCGAGGATGTCGAGCAGATGGGTGATCAGATCCATCACTTCGCGATAGTCACCGGTGATCTTGTCCTGCTCGAGGCCGGTCAATCGCTGCAGCCGCAGATCGAGGATCGCCTGCGCCTGCGCGTCCGACAGCTTGTAGCCCGCCTTCGGCCCGTGCCATCCGTACTCGGGCGCGAGGCCTTCGGGACGCGCGACGTCGGCCGCGGCGCGCCGCAGCATGTCCTCGACGAGCGACGAGCGCCACGAGCGCTCCATCAGTGCCGCCTTCGCCTCGGCCGGCGACGCCGACGCCTTGATGAGCGCGATGATCTCGTCGACGTTCGACAACGCGACGGCGAGGCCCTCGAGGACGTGGCCGCGCTCGCGCGCCTTGCGCAGGTCGAAGCGCGTGCGCCGCACGACGACTTCGCGCCGGTGCGTGATGAAATGCTCGAGGAACTGCTTGAGGTTCAGAAGCCGCGGCTGGCCGTCGACCAGCGCGACCATGTTCATGCCGAAGCTGTCCTGCAGCTGCGTCAGCTTGAACAGGTTGTTCTGGACGATCTCGGGCACTTCGCCGCGCTTCAGCTCGATGACGACGCGCATGCCCGACTTGTCGGATTCGTCGCGCAGATCCGAGATGCCGTCGATCTTCTTGTCGCGCACGAGCTCGCCGATCCGCGCGAGCAGGTTCGCCTTGTTCACCTGATAGGGAATCTCGTCGACGATGATCGCCTGGCGGTTGCCCTTGTCGAGATCCTCGAAATGCGTGCGCGCGCGGATCACGACGCGGCCGCGGCCCGTGCGGTAGCCTTCGCGCACACTTTCGAGGCCGAAGATGATTCCGGCGGTCGGAAAGTCGGGCGCCGGAATGATCTCCATCAACTCGTCGACGGTGATCTCCGGCGTCGCGAGCAAGGCGAGGCAACCGTTGATCGTCTCGGTCAGGTTGTGCGGCGGAATGTTCGTCGCCATGCCGACCGCGATGCCCGACGAGCCGTTGACGAGCAGGTTCGGCAGCCGCGACGGCAGAACGGCGGGCTCCTGCTCCTTGCCGTCGTAATTCGAGACGAAATCGACGGTCTCCTTGTCGATGTCGGCAAGCAGCTCGTTGGCGATCCGCTCGAGCCGGCACTCGGTGTAGCGCATCGCAGCCGGGTTGTCGCCGTCGACCGACCCGAAATTGCCCTGGCCGTCGATCAGCGGATAGCGCAGCGAGAACTCCTGCGCCATGCGGACGAGCGCGTCGTAGATGGCCATGTCGCCGTGCGGGTGGTACTTCCCCATCACGTCGCCGACGACCCGCGCGCACTTCACGTACGGACGGTTATAGACGATGTTCGACTCGTGCATCGAGAACAGCACGCGGCGGTGCACCGGCTTCAGGCCGTCGCGGGCGTCGGGCAGCGCCCGCCCGACGATCACGCTCATCGCGTAATCGAGGTACGAATGGCGCATCTCGGCTTCGAGGCTTACCGGCAGAGTTTCCTTGGCGAACTGCTCCATGGGCGGGGGTGAATCCTTGCGGTCGAGGTCGAATCAGTTGAAAAAATGACAAAAACGGCGCGCTTTCCAACACTTTGCCGGCTTGCCCGCATCGAGCGTGCCGACCCTGGCGCATGACGCGCCGCGGAAGCGACGTCAGAGGTCCTTGAAAACACGCAATTTTACCATGGCGTTGCATCGCCGCGACAGTCGCGCACCGCCTGTAAGCGCGGCCGGCATTTTCGTTGCTGACGCAAAAATGCGCGTGCTATATTGAACCGGAGCACACATTGGATTGCGCGCCGGGTCGTCGGTGCCTTCGCGCGAAGTCGCTTCGTTCAAACAAAACCTGTTGAAAACCAAGTCAAAGGGGTAGAACAATGACTCGACGTCTCGTGTCCGGTGTCGCCGTCGGCATGCTCGCAGCCGCATTCGCGGGCATCGGGCAAGCGCAAGTAATGTGGGGCCCGACCGCTCCCAAGGCCGACCCGCGTGGCTACGTTCCCGGGCCCGCCTACTGCGACCGGAACAACTGTCCGGGCTACGTCCTGATGGGTTACGACGCGCCCGGCAACAACGTCGTGCGCAGCGGCACGTACAACGGCTCACTGGGCATCGCCGGCAACCTCTGCTGGCGCCAAGGCTACTGGACGCCGGCGATGGCGATCCCGCAGTGCGAGCCCGAGCTGGTGCCGAAGCCCGCACCGCCCGTTGCCGCGCCGCCGCCGCCCGCTCCGGCGCCCGCCCCGGCTCCTGCGCCCGCCGCGCCGCCGCCGCCGCAGGTGCAGCGCATCACGCTCGCGTCGAAGGCGTTGTTCGACTTCCACAAGGCGGTTATGAAGCCCGAAGGCAAGGCGGAGATCGCCAGCGA
>Ga0134128_10010636_pt1 | contig 11022 bp, 12 predicted proteins | sample KB31754_FD_96462 | JGI IMG/M metagenome (GOLD analysis project Ga0134128, IMG submission 96462) | Terrestrial soil microbial communities with excess Nitrogen fertilizer from Kellogg Biological Station, Michigan, USA - KB3-175-4 | ecosystem: Environmental > Terrestrial > Soil > Unclassified ...
ACCGCCGACGGCTGCGAGGTCATCACCAAATTCCCCGCCGAGGAACTGCTCGTGGCCGGGCGCAAGTACTGGACCGCCGGGGGCGCACTGAACACGCTGCGGGACAGCCAGTCGCACCGCAACAGTGCCACGAGGAGCGGGGCGACGAGGAGCGGGGCCGCCGGGAACGGGGTCACCGGGAACGGGGCAGGCCAGTGACCGCCCGCGAGCCCAGCGGGTCCGGGCCCGCCGTCGTGGCCGGCGAGCTGCTCCAGCTGTACGAGCAGATGGCGGTGATCCGGCGTACCGAGCAGGCCGCCCACGACCTGTTCCTCGCGGGCCTGGTCAAGGGAACCACCCACCTGGCCGCCGGCCATGAGGCGGTGGCGGTGGGGGCGAGTGCGGCTCTGCGGCCCGACGACTACGTGTTCGCGACCTACCGGGGCCATCATCACGCGATCGCGCGCGGGGCGACGCCGGCCGAGTGCCTGGCCGAGCTGATGAGCAAGGCGACGGGTGTCTGCCGGGCCAAGGGCGGGTCCATGCACCTGACCAAGGCGTCGGCCGGGATGCTCGGGTCGTACGCGATCGTGGGCGCGCACCTGCCGATGGCCGCGGGGGCGGCGTGGTCCGCGCAGCGGAGACGTACCGGGCAGGTCGCGGTGGCGTTCTTCGGTGATGGTGCGACGAACATCGGGGCGTTTCACGAGGCGCTGAACCTGGCGGCGGTGTGGTCGCTGCCGGTGCTGTTCGTCTGCGAGAACAACCTGTACATGGAGTACACCCCGATCGCCTCGGTCACCGCCGTGCGGCACCCGGCCGCGGACAGGGCGGCCAGCTACGGGCTGAAGTCCGAGGTGATCGACGGCAACGACGTGGTCGCGGTGGCCGCCGCGATCGGCCAGGCCGCGGACCGGGCCCGCGCCGGGGGCGGTCCCGCGCTGCTGGAAGCGGTCACCTACCGGCATTTCGGGCACAGCCGCACCGACCCGGCCAAGTACCGGCCCGCTGACGAGGTCGAGCAGTGGCTGAAACGCGACCCGCTGGTAGTGGCCCGCAGCCGGCTGGCGGAACTCGGGGTGGCCGGGACGGCCGCCGACGCCGCCGACGAGCGAGCCCGGCAGCAGGTGGCCGAGGCTGTTGAGCAGGCCCGGCAGGCGCCGGCCGCCGACCCTGGGCAGGCCCTGACCGACGTGTGGGCGGACGGAGGCTCGGAATGGCGGACATGATCACCTACCGGGAGGCGGTGGCGGAGGGGATTGCGCGGGAACTGCGCCGCGATGGGTCGGTGGTGTGCCTGGGCGAGGACATCGGCGCCGCCGGCGGTGTGTTCAAGACCACCGCCGGCCTGTTCGAGGAGTTCGGCAAGGAAAGGATCTGGGACACCCCGATCTCCGAGCAGGCCATCCTCGGGGTGGCGATGGGCGCGGCGATGACCGGGATGCGCCCGGTCGCCGAAATCATGTTCAGCGACTTCTTCGCCTGCTGCTGGGATTACCTGGCCAACGAGATCCCCAAGATGCGGTACATGACCGGCGGGCAGGTCACGGTCCCGCTGGTCGTCAGAACGGCCAACGGCGGCGGGCTGGGGTTCGGCGCGCAGCATTCCCAGGCGACGGAGAACTGGGCCCTGACCATCCCGGGGCTGAAGATCGCCGCCCCGTCCACCCCGGCCGATGTGACCGGGATGATGGCCGCGGCGATCCGCAGCGATGACCCGGTGGTGTTCTTCGAGCACAAGGGCCTGTTCGCCAGCAAAGGCCCCGCCGCGCCGCCCGGCCACGTGGTCGAGCTGGGCCAGGCCGCCACCGTCCGCTCCGGCAGCGACGTGACGATCGTGGCGCTGGCCGCCACCGTGCCGATGGCCCTGGCCGCGGCGGGCCTGCTGGCGGGGGAGGGGATCTCGGCGGAGGTGATCGACCTGCGCACCCTGGTGCCGGTGTACATGGCCACCGTGCTGACCTCGGTGGCACGCACGTCGCGGCTGCTGATCGTGGAGGAGAACCCCTATCAGGGCGGCTGGGGCGGCACTGTGGCATCGATCGTGGCCGATGAGGGCTTCACCCTGCTGGACGCCCCGATCCGCCGCGTCGCCGCCGCGTGTGTCCCGCTGCCGTTCGCCGACGCGCTGGAAGACGAGGTCATCCCCACCCTGGACAAGGTCGTCAGCGCCGTAGTCGAGCTCGCCGCGTACTAGGCCGCCACCGGTCACGGCCCGGCCGCAGAACCGATCGCGGACGTACTCATACGTGTCGAGACGTATGAGGGCGAGGGCGGATGAGCTCAGTCGCCTGGCCAGACGCTGTCGTGCAGATCGAGGAGACCGCCGACGCTGGCTACCAGTGCGGCCAGGTCATGGCCAGGGCCAGCGAGGCGGGTCTGGATATGGTCCAGGCCGGCCCGGGCCACCAGGCGCTTCTCGTTCAGCACCCATTCGCCCGCAGCGGCCATCCGGGCCTGGGCGGTGGCCAGCGTGGCCTGGGTCAGGTTGGCCAGGCAGGCGACCCGGTCGCCGCGGCCAGCGTGCACCACGGCGAACTGCAGCGCCCCGGCGGCCAGCCGGGACCAGGCCGCTGGCGCGGTCTCCCGCAGGCGGTCAGGGAAGGCCGGGCGGGGCAGGTCGCCGGCCAGGACCCGGCCCAGCGCCAGTTCCCCGGCCAGGATGTAGGTGGCGATGCCGGCCACGTAGCCGACCTCGCGCTGGATCTCGAACCGGCCGGCCTGCGCTTCCGCGGTCCAGTGCCGGACCTGCGCCAGGTCCCGGTAGATGAGGTCGACCCTGGTGCCGTCCACGGTCAGCCAGGCGCCGCCGTTCACGATCGCGCCCCAGTCGCCCGGCGCGAACACCCGGCCCGGCCAGCCCAGCGCGGTGACGCCCGCCGGATCCAGGCTGCCGTCGTAGTACAGCCCGAAATCCCAGTCCGAGTCCGGCGCCGCGGTGCCGGTGGCCCGGGAGCCGCCCAGGGTGACGGCCACGACCCCGGGGACCGCGGCCAGCCGCCCAGCGAGGTGCTCCACGCCAGCAGTATGACCAGCCAGCGCTGACCAGTCGCCCGGATTACCAGGCGGCCCGGCCCGCCGCGGGCCTGGCGGGCCGGGCCGCTGGTCTGCGGGTGGCCTAGCCGGCCTGGCTGGCCACCGGGACGTCCGCGCAGGCTTCGCAGTACCGGCGCTCTGGTTCGCTGGTCAGGAGTTCCGCCGCAATAGCCGTACCGCATTGTTCGCACCAGCCGAAGCGGCCGGTTGCTACCCGAGCCAGGGCGGCCTCTATCTCGGCCAGGGCCTGCCGGTGCGCGACCGTCCGGCGGCGGATCCGGGCCGCCTCCTGCCGGGCCGCCATGCGGGCGGGCCGGTCCCGGTCCGGGTCGGCGGCGTCTTCCTCGGCGCCGTAGTAAGCCAGGGACAGCTCGGTGACCTGCTCGAGCCGCTCCTGCCAGCGAAGCGCCAGCAGCGTCCGCCACTTCGGCAGGGCCGACGGGTGCAGGTAACGCGCCTCGGCGGCCGCGGAGCGCTCGGTGATGCTGTGCAGTGAGAATCTGGCGACATCAGCAGGCATCAGCGATCCTTCCACGCGATGTGGTGCTCCGGGCCACTGGCGGCGCCCGGCCGCTACGGCCCATCCGATCGCTGTTACCTGAGCGGAAGCTGAATTCCGTCTGATTATTACGGTTTGATTACTTACCGGCCTGGCAAAGCCAGGGCGCGGGCCGGGCACGGCCGCGCGCCGCGGGCGCTGGTCGCCTCCGCCGCGCATCAGCGCAGCCTGCTGAATCTGGTTGTGCGGGAATGAACCGGTTTGAGCCTTGTTCACGTTCCTGTGGTACGCGACGTTGCTCGCCTGCGATGTTCGGGGGACCGGGAGACCAGTCTCCGCTTGGCCCGCGTGGATTCCCTGAGCCGCGCCACACCCGCGCCACGTTGGATGCCCTGCCGGAGCGTGCCATGACCCTGCCGACCACCGTGCCTGCCGATCCGTATGCGGCCCTGGGACTGCCGGTGTCCCGCCAGCTGACCGACCGGCGCGTCCGCCGGGCCTGGCTGAAGCGGGCCCTGGCCACCAATCCTGACCGCGGGAAGGCCGGCGACCCGGACGCCTACCGCGCCGCCTGGGACGCCTACCAGTTCCTGGCCACCGGCATGGGCCGGTCCGCCACGTACGCGGGCGTGCAGGCGGGCCTGCAGGTGCCCCCGGTCGCCGACGCCGCCCTGGCCGGGCCGCCGGCCCCGCTCACCGTGGGGGAACGGGTCACCTTGCTGCCGCGGCGGATCCGGTACGGCTCGATGCGGCGGTTCCTCGGCCGCCTGGGCCTGTGCCTGCTCACCGCCCGGCTGGCCCTCGCCTTCCTCCACGGCCCGTGGCGCTGGCTGGCGCTGGGCGGCCTGGCCCTGGTCGCGCTGTTCGGCAGCAACGACCTGGCCCCGCTGCCGCGCCAGCCCGCCGTCCCGCAGCCGGAGCCCGCCGGGGCCGCCGGGATGCCGGCCGCGTCGCCCGGGCCCGCAGAGCGCCTGGCCAGCTGACCGGCCCCCGGCCCGGCGCGGTCTGGCGCGGCGCAGCTAGTGGTGGTTGGTGACGTCCTTCGCGCTGGGCGCACCGGGCGGTACCCGCACTGCGAGCTCGCCGCCCAGTGAGTACCCGCCGTCCAGCCGCAGGTCGTCACCGCTCCAGAACCGCCCCGCGTCGTACCAGCCCTTCCGCCGCCCGCCCGGCAGCAGGCCCATCGCCTGGTAGGTAACGGCCAGCACCTCCGCGCAGTACGCGGTCTCCAGGGTGGCTGCGCCGCCGTCCCCGCCATCACCGCCGTCCTCGCCGGCCCGCCGCCCCGGCCGGCGCAGCGACGGCAGCCGCCCGGTCAGCCAGCGGGACGCCATGCCCACCGTCGACGGGAACGGCGTCCCGTCCAGCCGGGCGATCACCTGCAGGACCGCGTCCTCCATCGCCGGCGTCACCTCGGGGCTCAGCTGCCGCACAAAGGCCCGCTGGCCGTACCGGTTCACCCAGGTCGTGACCGCGTCGGAGAGCACGTGCAGCTGGACACCGCGCTGCCGGCGGCCTGACCACACATCCGGCAGCGACCTCCCCAGCTCCGCGTGCCACATCAGCGGCGGCAGGTCACCGAGGACCACCGCCATGCCGACGTGGTTGACCGGGCTGTTGGTGGCCAGCCGGATCGCCCGGTCAGCCGGGCTGTGGCCGCGGAACAGCCAGACATCGCCGGTCCTGGCCAGATCCACGGCCTCATCGAGGGCCAGCGTCGCCGTAGGCACAGCCGTAGCATAGGCAGGTGGGCTGGTTGAAAATCCTGGGTCTGGCCGGCTTGGCCGGCGTGGCCGCCACCGGCGCGGTCATCGCCCGGTCCGAACGCGCCCGCCGTGCCTACACGCCGGACGAGATCCGCGAGCAGCTGCACACCAGGCTCGCCGCCGCAGGCGACGCCGGCCCCGGCGACGCCACTGACCCAGGACCCGGCCTCCCGCCCGCCGCCCGGCATCCAGCCCGGGTCGACGGCAGTGCCCAGCGTGCCGCCGGGCCCGCCGCAGCCGCGGCCGCGGCCAGCCGGTGGCTGTCAGGATGGCGGCATGGCCTACGACGACCGCCGCGCCATCATCCGCGCCTACGACCGCATCGCCGGTGAGTACCTGGATCAGTTCGGCGCGCCGCCGCCGGGCACCGGTGACCAGGAGTTCATCAAGCAGTCGCTGGCCCTGATGGGCGCCGGGCCGGTGCTCGACGTCGGCTGCGGCCCCGGCCTGCTGGCCCGGCAGGCCACCGAGGCCGGCTGCCGCGCGATCGGCGCCGACCTGACCCCGGCCATGCTGGCCCAGGCCGTCAGGCACGCCCCGGCGGCCCGGTTCGTGACCGCCGACGCCTGGGCGCTGCCGCTGCGGAACGCGGCCTGCACCGGGGTGTTCGCCTGCTACGTGGCGCACCATTTCCCGCGGCGCCACGCCGGGGCGGCCTTCGCCGAGATGCGCCGCGTGCTGGCCCCCGGCGGGCGGCTGGTGCTCACCGCCCACCTCGGCGACGGCGACCAGTGGCACGGCGACGAGCCCGACCAGATCCGGGTCACCCTCTACACAAGGCCCGAGCTGGCCCGCCTGGTCCGCCGGGCCGGCTTCGACGTCGAGACGTTCCGCTGGCGTGACCCGGCCGCGGACGAGTTCCAGGCCGAGCACGGCTTCCTCCGCGCCCGCGCACGCTGACCTGCGTGCCTACCACCCGGCACGGGGCGGATAATGAGGTTATGGACCCCCGGGCCGCTGCCGAGACGCTTCGCTCCAGGATCGGCGTGTCGATCTTCCAGCGGGTGGCCGGGGCGGACGGCCCGCGCCAGCGCGAGGTGATCAACGCCGACGGGGGCGAGCGCTGGTTCGCCGAGGACAGCCCGGTCCGCCGGGTGCACGGCGACTCCTCGATGTTCGTCGGCGGGCTGCGCGCCCTGCTGCTGCACTCGCTGCACCCCCTGGCCATGGCCGCGGTCGCCGGGCACTCCGACTACCGCGGCGACCCGTGGGGCCGGCTCCAGCGCACCAGCTACTTCCTGGCCGTCACCACGTACGGCCGGGCGCAGGACGCGCAGCAGGCCGTCGACCGGGTCCGCCGGATCCACCTCCGGGTCACCGGCACCGCCCGGGACGGCCGGCCGTACGCCGCGTCCGACCCGCACCTGCTCACCTGGGTGCACGTGGCCGAGGTGGACAGCTTCCTGCGGGCGCACAGCCGGTTCGGGGCGCAGCCGCTGAACCAGGAGGACCGCGACCGCTACGTCAGCGACATGGCCACGATCGCACTCGCGCTCGGCGCGGCCGACCCGCCGCGGAACCAGGCCGAACTGGCCGCCCGCATCCAGGCCTACCGCCCCGAACTGCGCACCACGCCCGAGGCCCGGGAGGCAGCCAGGTTCCTGCTGCTAACACCGCCGCTGCCCATCATCGCCAGGCCGGGTTACGGTGTGCTGGCCGCGGCCGCCGTCTCGACTCTGCCCCGGTGGGCGCGGATCCCGCTGCGCGTCCCGTACCTGCCGGTCACCGAGGCCGCGCTGGTCCGCCCGGCCGGCCAGGGCATGGTCCGCGCCATCCGCTGGGCCACCAGCGCACCCCCGGCCCGCGCCCGCAGGCTCGCCCCCGGCTGACCCGGCGTCAGCCAGCCGGGCGGGGGGCGGCGTTGCGCAGGCGGATGCCGCTCCAGCCCAGCGTGGTGGTGATGACCGTGTCCCAGAACGGCCACAGGTTCGGCAGCACCCGCAGCTGGATGCCGGCTTCCTCGTGCAGCCGGAGCAGGCTGCCGACCGGTTCTGGCGGGCCCAGCGGCAGCACCGGCTCGGTGGCCACCCAGGCGTTCGGTGTCGGCTCGGACGGCCTGAAGGCCGCCGCGGGCAGCCGGTAGGCGTACAGGCTGACCGTGCGCAACGCGTCCAGCCAGCGGTACTCGATCGCGTGCACCCGGGTGCCGCCGCCCGGCCCGAGCACCAGGTCCCGGTCGGCGGATGTGGTGCCGGGCTTCAGCCAGGCCATTGCCCGCGGGCACTGGCGCGGGAACCAGTAGTCCGGCGCCCGCACCGCGTTGACCGCCCAGACGTACGCCTCCGGCCGCTGGGCCGTTGCTGCGACGTGCGGCACGAACCGGGTGATGCCGGGATCCTCGGAGAAGTGCAGCACCTCACCGGGGCCGGGCCGCATCGCCGCGCCGCCCGGGTCAGGCGCCCGGCGCCGCGGCGGCAATACCAGGCCCGGCAAATTGAAATACAATTGTCATTTCTCAAGGCTAGCGGAATTAATTCCGTAATGCTATAATAAGGGTATTGGCTGGTAATGTTCCGGCATGGAAAATGAAGGCCAGCCGAGCCAGACTGCGATGACCGCCGCGGCCGCCAGGGCCGCTCATCTGCTTGTTGACTCCGAGCCGCGGATCTTTGCCGATTCGCTGGCCGCGCTGCTGCTCGGCGACGAGGCCGAGACCTATCTTCGCTATCACCGCGAGCACGGCGACCATCCGCTGCTGGCCGGCACCCGGGCCCAGGCCACCTGCCGCAGCCGGTTCACCGAGGATCAGCTGGCCCTGGCCGCGGCGCGGGGCACCGCCCAGTACGTGATCCTCGGCGCCGGCCTGGACTCGTTCGCCTGCCGGTCGGAGCTGGCCGGGCGGCTCCGCGTGTTCGAGGTCGATCACCCGGCCACCCAGCAGCGCAAGCGGGCCCTGCTGGCCGCCGCGCGGCTGGCCGAGCCGCCCACGCTGACCTGGGTGCCGGTCGACTTCGAGACCGGCGAGCTGATCGCCGCGCTGACCGCCGCCGGGCTGGACCCGGCCGCGCCCGCGTTCGTCAGCTGGCTCGGCGTCACCATGTACCTGACCGCCGAGGCGATCGGCGCGACCCTGGCCAGCCTGAGCCGGCTGGCCCCGGGCAGCGAGCTGGTCACCGACTACATGCTGACCGCGGACCTGCGCGACGCGGACGGCGTCGCCTACGCCGACCTGGTCATGCCCGACTCGGTGCGGCGCGGCGAGCCGTGGCTGTCGTTCTTCACCCCGGAGCAGATGACCGGGCTGCTGACCAGCCACGGCTTCACCGGGGTGCGGGACGTCCGGCAGCGGGACGCGGTCAGCGCCGCGCTGTGGGAGCGGACCGACCTGCTCCGGCCGATCGAGCTGTCCCGGCTCTGCCACGCGACGGTGGGCGCCGGGGGCTGACGCGGCCACATGACCGGCCCGGCGGCGGGTACGGTTCCGGGATGGAACCCGACCTGGACGCGCTCGCCGATGCCGAGCTGACCTACGCCGAACACGGCGCGACCCGCGGCCGGATGCCGGACGGGTATCACCATCTGTCCATCGCCGCCGGCATCGGGTCCGGGCAGGACGTGTTCGACCTGGCCGCCAGCGCCCTGCTGCACTGGGACATGCACCGTAAGGCCGGGATGCGGATCCACGCCAGCGGGCCGTCGGCCGAGCCGGGCGTGGTCGTCGCGCAGACCGTGGGCTGGGGGCCGCTGGCGCTGACCTCGCCCTGCCGGGTCGTCTACACAATCGACGAGCCGAACCGGCGCGGTTTCGGGTACGGCACCCTGCCCGGGCATCCCGAGTCGGGCGAGGAGGCGTTCGCCGTCGAGCTCGGCCCGGACGGCACGGTGCGGCTGCGGCTGCGGTCGTTCTCCCGGCCGGCCAGCCTGATGATGCGCGCGGCCGGGCCCGCGGGCTCCGCGATCCAGCGGTTCGTCGTGGTCCGCTACGTGCACGCGCTGCGGGCGCTGGCCAGCCCGGGCGGGCCGTCCGGCGCGCCGCCCGAGTTGCTGGCCAGGTTCCGCCGCCGCGGCTGACGCGAGCAGCGCGGCCGGCGCGGCTGGCGCGGGTCAGACGGCCGTCCAGGGGCGGAGCTTCTCCGGGTTGCGGATGGCCCAGATGTGCCTGATCCGGTCGCCGGTGATCTCGAACGCGAACACGGTCAGGATGCTGCCGTCCTGCTGCGCGACCAGGCCGGGCTGGCCGTTGACCGTGCGCTCCAGGAACGTGACGTTCGCCGGCGCGTTGCGGGCGATCTCGATCCAGGCGCGGGCGATCTGCTCGCCGCCCTCGATCGGGTCCCTGAAGGCCAGGACGCGGCCGCCGCTGTCGGCGGTCGCGGTAGCGTCCGGGTCGAGCAGGCCGATCAGGGCGCCGATGTCCTTTGCCTCCCAGGCCTCTTTGAAGGCCCGCACCACGCTGGCCTGCTGTGCGGTCGGGCTGGGCGGGGCCTGCGCGGCGCGGATCCGGCGGCGGGCCGAGGAGGCCAGCTGGCGGCAGGCCGCCGGGGTGCGGCCGACGATCCCGCCGACCTCGGCGAACGGGTAGCGGAACACGTCGTGCAGGATGAACGCCACCCGCTCGGCCGGGGTCAGCTCCTCCAGCACGACCAGGAAGGCCATGCTGACCGACTCGTCCAGGGTGACCCGGTCGGCCGGGTCGGCTGGTGCGCCGGCGGCGGCACCCAGGCCGCTGCCGACCCACTCGGTGCGCTCGGGCAGCGGCTCGGGGATCCAGTCGCCCACGTAGCGCTCGCGCCGGGCCCGGGCCGAGCCGAGCAGGTTCAGGCAGATGCGGCTGGCGACCGTGGTCAGCCAGGCGCCGGGGGACTCGATCACGTCCCGCTGTGCCGGGGTGAGGGCGTACCAGCGGGCGTAGGTCTCCTGGACCACGTCCTCGGCCTCGGCCAGCGAGCCGAGCATCCGGTAGGTGAGGTTGATCAGCTGGCGCCGCTCGCTGATGATCGCGTCCAGGCCCGGGTCTGGCTGGGTGGTCATGGCGTCGGCTCCCTCAGTGCGATTCTCCCTCACCGGTCCCGACAAGTCAGCGGGCCGGGATGTCAGGCGCGGCGGTGCCGCCTCACATTCCGCGGGGCTGCGTGGTCAGGCTGAGACGAACCCCACCACCGAGCCAGGAGGAGACACCATGACCACGCAGAGCCCGGCCTTGCGCTGGACCGGCCCGGCGCCCGCCGGCCGCCTGGAGCGGGCCGCCGCGGCGCTGACGGCGCACGGCTTCACCGTGGAAACCCTCGACGGCGTGGCCGCCGCGCGGGCCCGTATCCAGGACCTGATACCCGCGGGCGCCAGCGTCTTCACCGGGGCCAGCGAGACCCTGCGCCTGTCGGGCATCGAGGCGGACATCAACGCCAGCGGGCGGTACGACGCGATCAGGCCGCGCGTGCTGGCCATGGACCGGGCCACCGAGGCCGACGCCATCCGGCGGCTGCTGGCCAGCCCCGACGTGGCGGTGGGCAGCGTCCACGCGGTCACCGAGACGGGCTCGCTGGTGATCGCCTCGGGCAGCGGCAGCCAGCTGCCCGGGTACGCCGGCGGCGCGGCCCGCGCGATCTGGATCGTGGGGGCGCAGAAGATCGTGCCCGATCTGGAGACCGCGCTGCGCCGGGTCGAGGAGCACTGCCTGCCACTGGAGAGCGCCCGCACCCTGGAGCTCCACGGGTGGCCCAGCGCCGTCAGCCGCCTGCTCGTCCTGAACGCGGAACCGTACCCGGGCCGCGGGTTCGTGCTGCTGCTCCGCGAGGCCATCGG
>Ga0134128_10010637_pt1 | contig 11022 bp, 10 predicted proteins | sample KB31754_FD_96462 | JGI IMG/M metagenome (GOLD analysis project Ga0134128, IMG submission 96462) | Terrestrial soil microbial communities with excess Nitrogen fertilizer from Kellogg Biological Station, Michigan, USA - KB3-175-4 | ecosystem: Environmental > Terrestrial > Soil > Unclassified ...
CCCCAGGCGACCGGTGGACACGGGCGCCCCCACGACTTGCGTGGTGCTGAGGGACTTGTGTGGTGCTGGGGGACAGGCTGAGGTCGCCGATGCCTTGGGTGGCATCCACGCGAGGCCGCTGGGTCGCGCGCCGTGGCTTGCGCGGGTCGTCGCGTGGGCGTCACAGCGTCCGGGCGACGCTCGCCGACGGTAGGCACGCGCGGAGGGACCTGCACCCCCCTTGCGAGGGCTCCCTCCGCAGCGAGTGCCTGGGGGCACTGTTGCCGCTACCGGGCCTGAGGACATTACGGTTGGTCATCCGGCGGGGGCGTAGGGTTGTAACTGGCCGACCGGTCTTAGGACCAACCGTTACTCATGGCATTCCGTCTCCTTCTGTAGGTCACGATCCGAATGACACGCCGCCAAGGCTCTTGTCGAACGTGGCGCGGTCATTCGCGTCGGTCGCCTGATGGACACCAGGGTCCCGGAACACGAACTCACAACCCGTGCCGTTACGGAGCGTCACGGCCACGTTGATCAAGATCCCGCAGTTCTACGCGATCAACGCTCCTGGCTCCGACCCGACCTTCGTCTGCTCTGTCGTATCGGGTTGGGTGTCCAACCCTGACCAGGTGAACAACCTCTCGACCGTACCCGGTGCCGAGAACGCCACACGCGCGGCAAGAGGGCTGCCGGCGCCTGAACGTGGTACAGCGGTTGGTACACGGCGACAACAAACCCCCGACGGATGCCCGTCGGGGGTCATTTCATGCGTGGAAACTGGCCCGCCCGGAGGGATTCGAACCCCCGACCTACTGATCCGAAGTCAGTCGCTCTGATCCACTGAGCTACGGGCGGACGCCCGCGGATGATACAGCGAGGTGCCCTCGCCGGCGATCGCACCAGCAACAGACCATGAGCATGACCTTTGAGCGATGAAACTCGGGTCACCTGGCCCTGTCGCGCAGGTGGGTCAGCGGCGCTAGATGAGGACTGACAGCCAAGGGCCTGCCGGGTGGCACCGGCCGCCCGCGCCGTTGGCGCACGCTGGCGTGGTTCTCAGACTTTGGGACAGAGAAGGCGGACAAATGTGATGGACGAATTGCGGAGGACCTTGGTCGAACGACTTGGCCTTGCGGAGGATCGGGCCGAAGCGGCCATCCAGGAGGTGCTTGACTACCTCGTCGAACACCTGCCGGCGCCGGCTGCCGAGATAGTCGCGGAGTTCGCCGCCAGCCCCAAGGTCACTGACGACGAGCGGACCAAGAAGGTCACGACTGCTGCGGTGGCAGCCACGACGGGCGCCGTGAACGCAGTGGTCCTGCCCGGGGCCCGCTGACACCGCAAAGGGGGGAGGACCGCCCGACTCGGTCGGAGCCTCTTGAGGCGGTGCGCGACCACGGGCTGGAATCCAGGATACGCGCGACCCCGCTTGCGCGGGCAGGAGTTCGTCTCGAGGCTGGCGGCGGAGCCTGAGGCGGGTTTAGCCACCTAGGCCCGGCCTTGGCTCGCTCCTTGGCCTCTCGCTCGACGGAACGTGACGGCTGATGCCGCGCAAGGCAGCAAGCTCGCTCCGCTCGAGCACATACGAGACGATCACCCCGATCACCAATCCCCAGAAGAACGGCCCAAGGCCGAGCAGCGACAGGCCCGACTGCACGGTCGCAAAGGCGAAGACCGGGCCGAGCACCAATGGTCCACCCACGACCTGTTTGAGTGATGTCATGAGCACGCCGATCAGCGCGAGTCCCGCAAGAGCCTGGATCAGCACGATCGGGAGGAATCTCAACAGTCCCACCGCAACCCCGGCGAACAGTCCGATCACGACAAGCCCCACGCCCGCCGCCAGCGCCGCCCGCTGCCTCCGCTCATGGGCACCGCAGTCTGGTCCGGCGACCAAGGGCATGATCGGCAGGGGGACCGAGACGGCATTCGGCCCCAGGATGGACAAACCGACCGTCCCGATGCCACTGACGACATCGATCTCGCGCTCGGGCGGATCGTAGCCCTGGCTCCGCAGGAACACGATCGACGGAACGTTCGCCTGGAGCAGCATGATCACTACGAGTACCGGCGTCACGGTTGCCACCGCCTGCAGGGTGAGCTGGGGTGAAGTGACAGCGATCGAAGGGGGAACGAAGGCAGGTAGCGGTCCCAACTGTCCGGATATCGCTGCCGCACCGACACCGACGAGGAGCGCCGGTAACAACGGCGTGACCGATCGGATGAATCGGCGACCGACCACGTAGCCGACGATCGAGCCGCCGACCACGAGCGGGTCCTGTTCGACGTTCGTGAAGGTCCGGACGACGAATGGCAGAACGGCGCCCGCCACGAGTCCGAGCACGATCGGCGCCGGGATGACCCGAGCAAGCCTGCCCGACAAGCCAACGAGGCCCAGGATCGCCACAGCAGCACCGGCGATAACGGCAGCACCGGCGAGCTCAGGAAACGCGAGCCGGCTCCCCTCCGACGCGAACAGGATGATCGCGAACACGTTCCCGGTCAGGACGAGCGGCTGGTGGTATCGGAGCGCGAGCACCAGACCGAGCAGTCCAGGGCCCGCATACAGGGCAAAGATCCAGCTCGCCAGCTGTCCGTCGGTCAGTGAAAACGCGTGCGCGGAACTCAGCGGGATGGCAAGGACGGCGAGGAAGACCATGATCGCCGGCAAAGCAGCCGCGATCGAGTCGAGGTACCCGCGCCGCCAGCGTGGGGCTGCCGCCTCGGCTCTTGAATCTCCGCCCACGGGGACAGTCTGTCGGGTTATCCCTCACCGACACAAGGCGGTGGAGCACCGAGTGCTGTCGGCCGATGCCGCCGACGCCATGAGCTGTCAGGTCCACTGTGCTGCCCGGTGCCGTGATCTCGACGTGATCAGGTTCCGAAGAAACTGCGTCTCGCGATCTGGATCAGTATGCAAGGGCACGAGAGGAGCGAGCGATGAGCGGGCCGATCGTCTTTGTCAGCCGATGGCGCGTGGTCTCAGGGCGTCGGGATGCATGGGTGAACGCCTACACCGCCGCAAATGCCGCGATCGGTGCGGCTAAGCCCCGGACTGCGTTGTTCGCTGCCTACCTCGATGCCGACGACTCGGAGACGCGGATCCTCCACGTCTTCCCAGACGCGGCCGCCGTCGAACAGCATTTCGCGGGCTCCGACGACCGCACATCATCGGTAGCCGACTTGATCATCCCTGTCGGTTACGAGCTCTACGGTCCGGCCCCGACATCGGCAGTCGATCAGCTCAGCCGCGAGGCCGCGGCGAGCCGTGTCGACCTGGAGGTATTCCCGACATTGGTCGCGGGGTACATGCGGTCTCCGGCTGACGCTTAGTCGGTTGTCACTCGTTTCGCGAAGTACGCCCACTCGAATGCAGTGCGGCGAGGCCATCGCCTGGGATCGATCCGACGAGGAAGCGTCATGCCGACAGCACAGATATCGATCATCATCGATCCGCCTTAGGGTCGCCTGTCTGAACGGCGTGGGGGCCCGGTGGATCCACCGCGTCTCGAACCTCGAGGCCCGAGGGACCGGCCGACCGCGATCTCGGCGAACTCGCGCGTGAGCCTGTAGCCATCGTCGACCGGGAAGCCCGAGCCGACGGCGTAGAGCCCGTAGGCGTCCTCGAGCGCGACAAGGGTGTGCGCGAGGAGCGTCGACGGTCCGGCCAGGTGGAACACACCGGCTGCAGCTCCTCGGTCGAGGATCCCCCGGTAGAGCGCCACCTGTCGCGTGGTCACGCGACGGACCAGCTCCGCCAGCTGCGGGTCGTCGCGGATCGCCTGGACGCCTGTGTACAGCGGGACGACCTCTGCGTCGTCGGTGCTGGTCGGGAACCCTTCACGAAGCATGGCGTCGAGCTGTTCGACCGGGTCATCGATCGCCTCGACTGCGCGACGCCGCTCGTCGACGAAGCGGTCCAGCGCTCGACGGAAGGCGAGGCGGATGAGCTCGGTCCGTGTCGGGTAGTAGTAGAGGACGGTGCCAGAACTCAGCCCGGCTTCGGCGGCGACATCGGCGACGCGGATCGACTCGGCTCCAAGACGCGTGAGCGCGCGCTCAGCGGCCTCCTCCACTTGTAGTCGTCGTGCGGCCTGGTCCTTGGGTCGCGCCATGGGACGGATTCTGCCTCGGAAGTCTTGACATCGACGGCGGGCGGGCGCTCAATGGCGCCATTCTTCGACTGGTGAGTCAAAGAATACGTCAACGCATCCGGACGGGACGTGGAGGAGGTCGGCAACGTGGCGGTCGACAAGGGCACGGCGTACGTCGAGGAGAAATACGAGCAGGAGCTCCATCGCGGTCTCGGGGTCCTCGGGAACATCGCGATCACGCTGTCGGCGGTCACGCCGGCGTCGTCGGTGTTCATCATCATCCCGTTCCTCATCCTGACCGCGGGGACGGGCGCGTTCCTGTCGTTGGTCTTCGCCGCGATCATCGGTGTGTTCATGGCGTTCTGCTGGGCCGAGCTCTCCGCGGCCTTCCCGATCGCGGGCGGGGACTACGCGCTCGTCTGGCACGCGTTCAAGGGACCGTGGGCACGCATCGGCAATGCCCTGAGCTTCGCCACGTTCGCCCTCATGCTCAACAGCGTCGCGTTCATCCCGGCGGTGATCGCGCTGGGCACGGCGGAGTACATCTCGAGCGTCGTCACGATCGACACGAGGGTGGCTGGCGCGGTCGTCTGCCTCGTCGCCGCGGGGGTCGCCATCCTCCGGATCCGGACGAACGCGGTCATCACGGGAATCTTCCTGGCGATCGAGCTCGCCGCCCTGCTGATCCTTACCGTCCTGGGCATCGCCAACTTCCATCCGGACCGGATCTCGACGTTGTTCAGCGGATGGGTCATCGGCAACTCTAGCGGCGGACTCGATCCGGTCGCGTTCGGCGTGATCCTCACGACGACCGCTGCCGCGGTCTTCGCCTACAACGGCTACTCGAACGCGGTCAACTTCTCCGAGGAGACGAAGGGCTCCAGTCGCCACATCGCGACCGCCATCCTCTGGTCCCTGGTCATCACAGTCGCTGCCGAGCTCATCCCGACGACGGCAGTGCTGCTCGGCGCACCCGATCTCGCGGCCCTCACCACGAGCTCCACGCCGATGGTCGATTTCCTCGACGCGACCGCGAGCTCCGCGGTCACGACCATCGTGTCGCTCGGCGTCGCGCTCGCGATCTTCAACGCGACGCTGGCGATCATCCTCGAGTTCGGCAGGATCCTCTATTCGGCCTCACGCGACCGCGCCTGGCCCGGCGTGATCAACGACTGGCTCGTCACGGTCCACCCGACACTCAAGTCGCCATGTGTGGCGACCGCGATCGTCGGGATCGTCTCGGCGGTCCTCTGTCTGACCGTCGACCTTGGAACGCTCATCACGCTGACCGGGGCGGCCCTCGTGATGGACTACTTCCTCGTTGCTTTGGCGGCGCTCGTCGGGCGCCAGATCGGCGCGACGTCAGCCAGCCCGTACCGGATGCCGCTCTGGCCGTTGCCGCCCATCCTTGCGCTGGTCGCCCTCGCCTACATCATCACGCAGCAGACGCAGACGGCCTTGGTCGTCGCGGGCGGCACGATCTTGATCGGGCTCATCTACTGGGCGATCGTGATCCTGCCGCAGCGGGGCCGCGCATGGAATCTCAAGGAGCCGCTCCGGGACGAGCTCGACGGGCTGAGCGAGGCGTGACCTCGTGGACGAGTCGTGGATGCGGACGCCCAGCGGCAAGCCGCGGGCTCGCTCACTCGGCATCCGGTTCGACGGCCGTCCGGGTCGCTGGAATGCGATCACGGATGTGCCCGGGGTGGAGGTCGGCTATCGGACGCTGATCCAGGGTGATCACGTCCGGACCGGGGTGACGGCCATCCATCCCCGAGGGCGCAGGGGGCCCGGCGACGCATGTGCCGCCGGCTACCACTCGCAGAACGGCAATGGTGAGATGACGGGCGTGTCATGGATCCAGGAGTCGGGCTCGTTCAGCGGGCCTATCGGGATCACCAACACGCACGCCGTCGGCGTCGTCCACGCCTCGATCGTCGCCTGGACCGTCCGACACCACCGTGATCTCGCCGAAGCGTGGCTCCTCCCGGTCGCCGGCGAGACCTGGGACGGCTATCTCAATGACATCAATGGCCACCACGTGACCGAGGCGATCGGCGTGGAGGCGCTCGAGGCGGCATTCGCGGGCCCGATCGACGAAGGCTCGGTCGGCGGCGGCACGGGCATGAACTGCTACGAGTTCAAGGGCGGATCGGGCACGGCCTCGCGACTCGTGGCCTATGGGGACCGCGAGTACACGCTCGGCGTGTTCCTCCAGACGAACTTCGGTGCGCGTCGCGAGCTCGCCATCGCAGGTGTGCCGCTGGGTGAACCGCTAGCCGATGACAATCCGATGGCGGAAGCGTTCACTGCTCCGCCCGGCGCCGGGTCGTGCATCGGCATCGTCATCACGGATGCTCCCTTGCTGCCCGACCAGTGCCGGGCACTGGCGCGGCGGGTGACACTCGGGCTGGCTCGCACCGGGACGACCGGGTCGCATTTCTCCGGCGACCTGTTCCTCGCCCTGTCGGTCGCGAACCCCGGGGCATTCACGCCCGGCTTCCGCACCCTCTACGGCGACGCGGAAGGCGAACTCGACCGGCTCGATTTCGTCCCGTGGGGTCATCTCGATCGCTTCTTCGAGGCCGTCGTCCAGGCGACCGAAGAGGCCGTCGTCAATGCGCTCATCGCAAATGAGGATATGGTCGGGTACCGGGGCCACCGCACTCCGAGCCTTCCGCGTGATCGGGTCGTCGAGCTATTGAAGGCTACCGGGCGCATCGGGTGATCGAGCGGACGTGGTGACATTTCGCGGGAGGGTCCCGGAGTAAGCAGCCGTTCTACGGAGGAGCGGAGCGGCTGCTCCGCTCCTCCGTCAGGCGATCCCTGAGCCGACCGCACCCCTTTGGGCGCGATCCGTTGCCAGGAAGCCTGGGTTGCGCCACCCCACGGGGGAGTCTGGTATGTGCCCTTCACAGGATCCAGCAGCAGGGCGGCGAGCGCGGTCCCGGATTCGCTACTCGGCGCTCCGAGGATCGATGAGTCGTCGGGAGCCCATTGCCAGGCTGTCGTGGGACCGCTCCCTATGCCTCCCGGGTACGGCATCTCTACGCCTTGCGCACTGCCGTCGACGGCGATCGCGACCGGCTGCGAGTACCCGGTGCCGTCCACCACGGGCCCTCTGATGACGAGCACCTTGCTGCCGTCGTTCGACCAGCTCTCTGGCGCTTGGAAATCGCCGGCTGGACTCGGAAGCGCGTGAGCGCCTTTACCATCCGCGCCGACGATGTACGTCTGGACGGTGTTTCCGATGTTGTCGGCGAGTGGTTCGCCGGTCGTGCAGTCGTTGTCGCACCACTGGCCATACACCAGGTGCGACCCATCAGGGGACCAGAGCGGGTGTCCCCGGTTGATGCCTCGCGGTCTCCCATCGCTCACGATCGTGCGGACAGCACCCCCTTGTGAGCTCACGAGGTGGATGGCCCCGTTGCCGCCGTTCGGGTCGCCGTTGTCGCTGTCCATGAACGAGATCTCAGCGCCGTCCGGCGGCCGCCACGCGGCGTTGGTCGCCGCCATCCCGACATCGAGCTGGTGGATACCGCTTCCGTCCGTCGCGGCGATGAAGAGACTTGGGACATGCTTCGAGTCGGCGGAGATCAGGAGCTGCCGGCCGTCCGGCGAGAACGCATAGTCCGTGATCGCGGCCAGCGAGTCGGGCGTGACGCGGGTCAGTCCGGATCCGTCGGGGAGCGCGACATACACGTCGCCGGGGCCCGCACCGGACGTGGCCGTCCGCTCGAACGCGATGTGGGTGCCGTCGCGGGACCAGGTCGGGTTCACGTCGGTCTGCGGACCCGTGACGATCGCCGTCGAGTCGCCGGTCGCCGGGTTCGCCGTGAAGATGTCGCCACCCTTCGCGTAGACCACGAGGCCGTTGCGGGCGGGCCCGAACGGCGCGGGTAGAGGATGTCGCGAGCCCGCGACCCAGACGAGACTCGCGGCGATCAGCAGCAGGAGCAACGCCAGGACCGCGATCGGGCGCCACGGCACCTGCCGGGCCATCGCGGGCTGACGGGCGATGTCAACCATCGGGAGCCACCTTTCGAGAAGCGTCCAGGCTGGCCGCTGGCGTGTGCGAGCGGACAGCCCGACGAGGTCGTCGAAGTAGTCGGGCTTCCTCGGCTGTGAGATCTCTTCGAGGATCTCAGGGAGCCGCCGATCAAGGCGACTGCTGGGCATCATGCGAGCTGCCCTCCTGGGATCGACGAGGTGGCGGAAACGTCATCCGCATCGACCGCGATGCGCATCGCAAGGATCGATCGATGCAGTCGGGATTTGGCCGTTCCCAGGGGGATCCCGAGCGCTGTCGCGACCTCCGGGAGTGGCATGCCGAGGAAGTAGTGCATGACGACGACCGCTCGCCATTCCGGGTCAAGGTGGCGAAGCGCCTCCTCCACCAGATCACGGTCGACGATCGTCGATGTGAAGTCACCGCCGCCGGCGACGTCGATGGGCGTCAAGTCGACCTCGATCGCCCGATGCCGCCTGCGGCGCATGATGTCGATACAGGAGTGCACGATGAGCCGGCGAAGCCAGGCATCGAACCGGTCAGGATCGCGTAGCGCCGGCAGGGTTCGCCAAGCGCGGAGGTATCCATCCTGGACCCCGTCGCGCGCGAGCTCCGGGTCCCGAAGGATCAGGCGGGCCGCCGCGTCCAGCCGCGCGATGGCGTCGCCGGCAAGCGTCGCGAAGGCGTCATGATCGCCCCGCTTGGCCCGTTCGACGAGGTCTCGCTGGTCCACGACAACCCCAGGTCTCGGCGCGTCCGTTCGGTCGCGCTCAGATGGTATGCCGTCGTCCGGAGCCGAAAGGTTCCCGGGATATGACGCTGACGGTGTTCACTGGACGCTCGAGCGCGGAGCTGCAGAGGAGGAAGGCACGATGGAGCAGGTAACGACCTCGCGGCCCAGCCGCCGTGCGGTGCTCGGCGCGGCTGCTGGAGCCGTCGCTGCTAGCGTGGCGAGCGCACTCGCCCTGCCCGAGGCGGCCCTCGCCGGGACGGATGGCGACGTCGTCCTCGGCGACGTCAACACGACCGGAAACACCACGACCATCGAAACCGCCGACGCTGACCCCGCATTCGTCGTCACGAACAGCAACCTCAGCTCGGTGGCCATCTACGCCTCTGGGGAGCGCGCTGGTGTGGAGGCCCACGTGCCCGGCCCACCCGGCACCGCGATCGTGGCGATAGCGGGCTTCGGCGACGGTGGGCAGGGTGGCGCGATCCACGCCGAGGGCTGGTCCGAGTTCGTCGGACATGTGGTCATGAGCCGAAGTGGGCGCGCGACGGTCCTCAAGGGAACTGCGTCCGTCACCATCGATCTGCGCTCGAAGGGCGGCCTGGGCGGGACGCCGCTGTGCTTCGCGAACGTCATGAGCTATCGCCCTGGGCTGTTCGTCACCATGGTGCGACCGAACTACCCAAGCGCCGGGAGGGCGCGGATCTATCTGAACAAGCTCGCAAGCGCGAACACGTACGTGGCCTGGTTCGTCCTGGGCTAGCGTCGCCCTATTGGCTCATCAGCACCTGTTGTGGGACAGGTGGAGGAGCCGATCGTCGTCCGCCGTACCACGCGAGCAGGACGGCGCCCAAACCGAGCACGATCACGACGAACTTGATCCACGGGCCGATCACCGGGATCAGCGACAGCAGCACGACGACCGCCGCGCCGACAGCCATCAGCCCGAACTCTCGTGATCGCGTCGCAGACCGATCCCGCATGACCACACCAGCGACCGCCGCTCCGACGATCGCGTCAGCCAGGTACGCGCAGATCACGACGAACCCGAGCGTCGTCCCGAGGATGGCCACGAACCCGGTAAGCACATCGAGGCCGACGAGGTCATCGAACCCGACGATCCCGAAGACGACCGCCAGCACGATCATCCCCAGCAGGATGACGAGCAAGGCGACGAGATAGCCCAGCAGTCCAAGGATGCCCCAACCGGCAGCCGGGAGCGGTCGCCGCTGGATGGCCTCCTTTGTCGCGGCGTACGTGCCGGGCGCGAGCCACAGCAGCAGCCCGCCGACGAGCAGCACGATCAGGAAGTGCTGGATGCCGTCGAGCGCGGTGTTGGTCACGACGGCTGTCTGATCGGGCGTGGGCGCTGGGGCCGCAGCCGGCGTGCCCCACGGGAATCGACCGGCATTGATGACCACGTCTTCCGTACCGCCGACGCTGCCGGTCTTGTCGTACGTGGCCGCCGACGCACTCAGGTCGCCGGTCACCGTCCCGTCAACGCTGAGGCGCCCGACCGAAGCGAGCATGTCCTCACCGACGGTCCCGGACGGGTCGATCGTAGCTTGCCCGCTGGCCGTCGCGAGATCCTCCTTGACGGTGCCGGAAACGGACACCGTCCCGGCCGCCAGACGCGCGTCACCGCCGACCGTCCCGGTGATCGACACGTTGCCACCGGCACTGAGCACATCACCCGTCACGGTGCCGGGGATCTCGATCGTGCCACCCATGGCGACGAGGTCTCCGTCGATCGTGCCTTCGACTCTGACCGTTCCTGCGAACACATACAGATCGCTCGTGACGGTTTCACCCGCGGGGATCGTGACGGTCTGGCCGCTGCGAAGCTTGTCGTTCGACTGTGCGAGCGCGACACCGACCAGAACGACGAGCGCGACGACCGCGAGGGTCGCCGCGGTCGCGATACGACGAGATGGGCGTGGCATGGGAGGCCCTCCTAGCATCCCCCAGCCTGAGCCGGCAACGTCACCTCACGACACTGCCGAGTGTCCGCTTTCGGGGTGTCGGACCGCCTGTGGTCAGGGCCGCGCCGCGGCGTGTCAGAAGCGAAAGCGATCCCAGGTGCGAAGTTCGACCTCGTCCGCGATCGACGACGCGAGCCGCATCGCGAACCGATCGATCAGCCGGGCGAAGAACGGCCGGCGCAGCCGGACGGGTGCCGCGCGAGCGGGCACACCGGCCATCTCTGC
>Ga0134128_10010638_pt1 | contig 11021 bp, 14 predicted proteins | sample KB31754_FD_96462 | JGI IMG/M metagenome (GOLD analysis project Ga0134128, IMG submission 96462) | Terrestrial soil microbial communities with excess Nitrogen fertilizer from Kellogg Biological Station, Michigan, USA - KB3-175-4 | ecosystem: Environmental > Terrestrial > Soil > Unclassified ...
TAATCTTGCGTTGCGGCATCTTGGCACCAAGACCATCGGTTATGATGAACTCACCGGCAAGGGAGCCGGACGTATTGGCTTTGATCAGGTGGAGATTGAGCGTGCGGCCGACTATGCAGCGGAGGATGCGGATGTCACGCTGCAACTGCATCAGCACCTGTACCCGGGAATAGCGGGGGATGCAAAGCTCGATTATGTTTATCGTATGCTGGAAATGCCGGTACTGAACATATTGTTTGAAATGGAGCGTAACGGTGTATTGCTGGATTTAAAGTTGCTGGAAATCCAAAGCCGCGAACTAGGCGAAAAGATGCTGGCGCTGGAAGGCCGGGCACACGCAATCGCCGGACAATCATTTAATTTGAATTCACCCAAGCAAATTCAGGAGATACTGTTCAACCAGCTCAAGCTTCCCATTATCAAGAAGACGCCTAGTGGTACGCCATCTACCGACGAAGATGTATTGCAACAGCTCGCGCTGGATTATCCTTTGGCAAAAATACTGCTCGATCATCGGGGCCTTGCCAAGCTTAAATCTACTTATACGGACAAGCTGCCACGCATGGTGGATGCCGCTACCGGACGCGTGCACACTAATTACGCGCAGGCGGTAGCAGTCACCGGCCGACTCGCCAGCAATGAGCCCAATTTGCAAAATATTCCGGTGCGCACCGCCGAAGGTCGCCGTATTCGTGAAGCATTTATTGCATCGTCGGGGCACAGTATCATTTCTGCCGACTATTCTCAGATCGAGCTCCGCATCATGGCGCATATATCACAGGACGGGGGGCTGCTCAATGCCTTCGCTGCTGGCGAAGACATACATCGGGCCACTGCAGCGGAAGTTTTCGGTGTCGAGCTGGGAGCAGTAGTTAATGAGCAGCGTCGCTACGCAAAGATCATCAACTTCGGCCTGATTTACGGCATGTCTGAATTTGGTCTTGCTTCGCAACTCAGCATTGAGCGCTCTGCCGCCCGTGCGTATATGGATCGTTACTTTGCACGCTATCCGGGGGTCGCGAATTATATGCAGCGCACCAGGGAAACTGCCCGAAAAACCGGGTACGTGGAAACCGTATTTGGACGCAGACTATGGCTGCCGGAGATCAATAGTTCTAACGGCAACCGCAGGCAAGGCGCGGAACGTGCCGCGATCAATGCGCCCATGCAGGGTACAGCGGCCGACATCATCAAGCTTGCCATGATCGCGGTACATGGCTGGTTAACAAAGGAAAATCTGCGCAGCAAGCTTATCATGCAAGTCCACGACGAGCTTGTACTGGAAGTGTCGGACGACGAAATCGATACGATAAAAAATGAGCTGCCACAGCTCATGGGTGATGTAGCGAAACTGGATGTGCCATTGCTGGTGGAGGTGGGTGTGGGGCCGAATTGGGAGCAGGCGCACTAGAAATGACTGGATGAGCGCCTTTCCCGATTTTTTAGTTGAAATGTCTTCGGAATGAGGTACGCCGCCATTCAAACAGAAACGGAAACCATTCCGCTTGTGACTTAATTATTTTCCTTGCAGCAAACATTTATTTACTTGCTAATAGGGTAAAAATTACCGTAAAATCACTCCCTTTTCGATTTCGGACCTAAATAGGCATATATACATGGTCATTATTCGACTGGCGCGAAGCGGTGCCAAGAAACGTCCATTTTTCAACATGGTGGTAGCGGATTCCCGTAGCGCTCGTGACGGAAAATTCATTGAGCGCGTTGGTTTTTATAATCCCAGGGCGGCTGGGGGTGAAGAAGCTTTGCGTGTTCAACTGGATCGCGTCACGCATTGGCGGTCACAGGGCGCAAAGTTATCCGACACCGTGACAAGGCTGGTTAGGCAGTTCGGTGCGAAACAAAAAGTCGAAGGAACCACCTAGTCCAAGCGAATCAGCCAGCCCAATGGTAGTGATGGGGCACATTATCGGCCCCTTCGGTGTATCAGGCTGGCTTAAGATTTTTCCTTACACCGAATATGTAGATGGATTGTTTGACTATCCGATTTGGTGGCTGGGCGGGGGCGACGGTGAATGGCGTGAGGTAAAGGTTGTTGAATGCGACGTTCACGGAAGAGTGCTGACCGCCATGCTTGAGCACTACTCCGATCGTAACGCGGCAATGAAATTGAAGGGTATGCAGGTTGCGATTCCTCGCAGTCTGTTACCAGTTTTATCAAAAACCGGTAAAGATGGCTACTACTGGTCGGATCTGATTGGGCTTGAGGTTGTTAACCTTCAGAGTGAAGTATTGGGGAAAGTAACCGGATTACTGGAAACCGGCGCCAATGACGTGCTTCAAGTAAAAAGTCTGAAAGAGGACGGGAGGGAAAGGCTGATCCCTTTTGTCGCTCAAGTAGTTATTGAAGTAGATCTGAAGGCTTGCCGCATAATGGTGGACTGGGGCATGGACTATTAGCCATGACTTTTGAATTTGATGTCGTCACGCTTTTTCCGGAAATGATTGACGCCGTCACCAAGCACGGGATAACCGCCCGGGCGAGAGAAAGCGCAATTTACCGGTTGCATACCTGGAATCCGCGCGACTTTACCGAAGACAATCACCGTACGGTGGATGATCGTCCTTATGGCGGCGGACCCGGAATGCTTATGCTGGTGCAACCCTTGGAAAAGGCTATTGCCGCAGCCAGGGCGAGACAGTCAGCCATTGGAATTAACGGTGCGAGAGTAATATACCTTTCTCCCCAGGGGCGGCTTCTCAATCATAACGTAATAATGGAGTTGCGCGAGCTACCGGCATTGACACTCCTTGCCGGGCGTTACGAAGGTGTGGACGAGCGCTTGATAGCACGCCAGGTAGATGACGAAATCTCTATTGGCGATTACGTGCTTTCTGGCGGAGAACTTGCGGCGATGGTACTGATAGACTGTCTGGTACGACAAATGCCAGGCGTACTTGGCGATCCCGAATCAGCGAACCAGGATTCATTCGTAAGTGGATTGCTGGATTTTCCTCACTATACGCGACCCGACGTTTATGAAGGAGATGCTGTGCCGGAAGTTTTAATGTCCGGCAATCATTCCAGAATCAACCGCTGGCGTTTGCAGCAGTCCCTGGGAAGGACATGGTTGAGAAGACCTGATTTGCTGGCGTTAAAAATTGAACGCGGCCTGACGGGGGACGAAGAGAGATTACTGGAAGAATTCAAGCAGTTGCAAAATTAGCTGAAATCACGTGAGGGTAAGGAGCGACAAATGAATCTGATCGAACAACTGGAAAATGAAGAAATCAACCGCCTTGGCAAGGCTATCCCGGATTTTGCTCCCGGAGATACCGTAATCGTTAACGTCAAAGTGGTTGAGGGCGATCGCAAACGTGTACAGGCTTACGAAGGCGTTGTCATCGCCAAACGCAATCGTGGTTTAAACTCGGCTTTTACCGTGCGCAAGGTATCCAGCGGTGAGGGCGTGGAACGGACTTTCCAGACTTATTCGCCCCTAATTGCAGGCATAGAGATTAAGCGCCGGGGCGATGTACGCCGCGCCAAACTTTATTATTTGCGGGATCGCTCCGGTAAATCAGCACGTATTCGTGAAAAGCTTCCTGCACGTGCGGCGGTAAAGAAGGGACCTCAGAAACCAGAGTTGGCCTGATTTTCCCCACGCTTGAATAAACTGCTTTGGAGGCTGAAGTTATTGAAGCCTCCAAGACAGATATCAATATACAATAACGCGCGACAACCCACTGTCTCGCGTCATCTCAAGAAATTATTATCCCTGCGCACTCCGTCAATTATTTGACCGGCTGCCGATTTTTTTCTGGTTCCGGCTGATTTTCAATTTCTTTATACCAGATGTCGTAAACCTCATCCGGCCATAGGGATTTGATCCAGACAATTACGTCATCGATCTGCTGATTTGTCAGCTTGTCATCCCAGGCTGGCATCCCTCCAATATCTGCCGGACTTCCTATTCGAATCATTCTTTCCAGCGTCTCAGTTGAGTGATGCCATGCATGAGCGCTGCCATCCAATGGCGGCGGCGGATATTTCCCGTTAGCTCCGGGGTTCCGCCAACCGGGGGTAGCTTCTCCGTTTGGTCCGTGGCAGTTTGCACAGTTTGTGCGATAAACAGCCTCGCCACGCTTGATTTTCTCCGGATCCAGTTTACGTGCAGCCATGTTTCTAGGCTCTACCAATGGCGGAACACTGGGAGGTGGTGCTTCAACGGACGGTGGGGAAGCAGCTATCGGAGGAGCAGCGGGCGCGGGAGTAATTGTGGGCGCTTCCGTCGTAGCGGCAGGAGGCTTCGATTCGCCGCAACCGACAATAATTCCAGCTACCATCCCTATCAGGAGACAACAACGCAGGCTCATGACTGCTCGCCCTTTGTATTTTCCGGTGTGATCGCGGCGACAGAAATTTCCTTTTCCTGTATCGGCGGGACGATGCGAGGAGATTTCATGCTCCTCATTTCAGTCTCATCAGCGACTCTTTTGGATCCGATGGAAGATGGCGGCTGTACACTGATGTATCCCCTTGCTTATTGATTAAAAGTACGTCATAGGGATCGCTGCGCGCGCCTTCCATGCCCGGAGAGCCATGAGGCATCCCCGGCGCGGTCAAACCGATGGCGCGGGGACGTTCCTTGAGGAGCCGTTTGACATCCTGCGCCGGCACGTGCCCTTCTATCGCATACCCGTCAACCAGCGCGGTATGGCAGGAACCGAGGTGGGTGGATATTCCCGCACGCTCGCGGGCCTCCTTGTTACCCACATCGTGGGTGTTAACGGTAAAGCCATTCGCCCGCATATGATCAACCCATTTTGCGCAACATTTACAGGTAGAGCTTTTGTAGACATCGATTGATGTCGCGGTAGCGCTGGTAGCAATACTCGACAAGGTTCCGATCAGGATAAATCCAGCGAATAATATGTGAACTGGTTTTTTCATTTAATTACCTCAATTGTCCCGTGCATCCCTTTGGAATGGCCGGGTAGCGGGCAGGAAAAATTAATTATGCCGATTTCAGTGAAATGCCATATCAATTCCCCGGTCTTGCCTGGGTCGACAGTGATCATGTTGGGCTCATCGGGGTGCTCCATGTCGGGGAACTTTTTCATCATTTTGGCATGTTTATCCAGTTCCTCCGGGCTGGCAATCATCATTTCATGCTTTTTCTCGCCGGTATTCTTAAGCATAAATTTTATCGTTTCATCCCGTTTTACATTTATTTCAGAAGGCTCAAAGCGATTATCCACCATTGTTATTTCAATAGTGCGCGAAACCTTGCCTGGATCACCGGCGCTGCCGACTTCTCCACCGGAATGGCTCTCATCGGCAAAGGCTCCGGACGCCATCAAGTTTAAGGTTAACGCAGATGCAATCAAAACCTTTTTCATGTGGTTATTCTCTCTGCAACTCATGGCTCTTCCATGGAGTTGTCTAAATTTGTGCTATTGGATAGCAGAGATTCTGCATCGCATTAGAGTACCTCAATCTCTTTTAAGCGTTTCAATCGTCAATATATCAAAAAAACACGCGATTGCCCAATCAGCGTGAGGACAACAGTGCATTAACTGCCGCATCTTGAAGTAGGGAACCAATATGCCGCGCCTGAACATTACTGGGAGAATTTTGTTTTGAGCGGCGCGCTTATAGTCCTTTATTAATCATTGTCCACGATTAAAACATCCCGATAGGAAGGATTGGCAAGAGGTAATGTCCGCCGTCATAATCAGAAAGCGGGTTTTGAGTTCTTTTTTGCATAGGGATAGTGCTTGAGCGGCAAATTATCAGTATTGGTACAACCGGATATCCATTGAAACTGCTGACGCATTTTTTGGAATGGACAGGCCTGATTGTGCAAGTCGCGAGCGATGTTGCATAATGTCGTAATATGTAGCTCAGTTGCCGGACAGTTTCAATATAATGCCAAAGTAATTTTTTGACATCTGACTAAAAGTGCCGGATTCGACATAAAATAATATATCTCCGGGCTGATCGGCTGCATATGCGCACTTGAGCGCGTATCTGTTCATCACCAATAATTTGCTATCCGCTCATTTTTCCCGATGACACTATGTGCATATGCTCCTTTTTTTAGAGCTGAGACGTGCTTATTGCTGTGCCTTTTATCCATGCTCGCGCTCTCCGGTTGTGTATCGCCCATCGCGCTTAACCGGGCTGTGGGGGCTTATGACGAAGCCATTACAAGTGCTGCGTCCAAGCAGCTGCTCATGAATATCGCCCGTGCCCATCATCATCAGCCCATACACTTTACCGGGGTCTCGAACGTCGCGGCCACCTTCGATTTTCGTTTCAGCGCGGGAGGTACGCCTGCACTGGGGGGGCTTGCCGGGCCGATATTAATGCCGATATTTGGCGGAAGCATCGCGGAAAACCCCACTATCAGCATTGTTCCAATCGAAGGGGAAGAGTTCACCAAGCGGCTCCTTACTCCCTTTCAGCAAAATAAGCTCACGCTTCTACTTCGCCAGCGCTTCGATGTCGATCACTTGCTTCGGTTGATGGCGCAGGAAGTGCGTTTATATCATTCCGGCCAGCAAATTATCTATCGCAATACACCAGCGGACCGGCCCGGGTACGAAATGTTCCGGCGTGTGGCGCTGCATTTGTCTGCCATTCAAGACCAGAATCAGCTTTACGCTGAACCACTTAACTTCGAGCGTACCTGGACCATTCCAGCCGGCTCGGTCTCGGCAGAAGGTTTCCAGGCCCTGGAGAAGGAATTCTTCGTACTCTACAATAAGCCGGATAACACTTATACACTTCGTAAACAAATACCGGGGCCGATCCTTATCACCAACTACGATCCAAAAATGCTTAATCCCGAAGAACGCGCGCGATTAAGCGGGACGATGGAGGATTGGATCAGCAATGACGTCGCTTTCGACATCCGTAGCAATCATTCTGGTGGGGAATGGCCTATCAGCGGAAGTTTCCGGCTCAGAAGCTTTCATTCAATTCTTTATTTTCTCGGTCAATCTCTGGGCGAAGATCCGGAATATGATGTCGCGAAGGATCCGCGAACCTCCTCCATTGCTAACGATGAGAATCCCATCGCCACGATGGAACTCGTTGTGTCGGATTCAGCCCCCCTGGAGGCCGATCTATCGGTCCATGCACATAACCGGTACTACTCGGTCAACACCTCGGGCCCCCTCGCGCGGTGGAACAGGGATGCTTTCCAGATGTTATATCTCCTGTTCCAGATGACTATCACTGATATACCAAGAGTTGGCGTGCCCAGCATCACCATTGCCAAATAAGCCTGGCTAAAGCTACTGTGAACGTTCGGTCTGCTGGATGTTGATATCAGGCGACAAAGCCATCGTTTTCCGTACAACCGGTAGAATGGGCCACTGGAATTTCTTAATCAGCGAGATATTCCGAGAAGCGCCAGTCGCCTGGCTCGATGCCTTTTAGCGAATATGCGCCAATAACCTGGCGGATCAGGCGCAGCGTAGGGAAAGATACCGCCGCCGTCATATGCCTTACTTGGCGGTTCCTGCCCTCTGTAAGCATCAATTCAATCCATGAAGTCGGAATACTTTTACGGAAGCGAACGGGGGGCGTGCGCGGCCAGAGACTGTCCGGTTCATCCATGGAGTGCACTTGCGCCGGCATAGTCTTGAAATTTCTCAGCGTCACGCCCTGACGCAGTTTATTCAAGGCAGCTTCATCCGGCACGCCCTCTACCTGTACCCAATACAGCTTAGGGAGCTTATGGCGAGGATCGCTGATTCTGTGTTGCAATTTGCCGTCATCAGTGAGCAGCACCAGGCCTTCACTGTCGGCATCGAGTCGGCCCGCGGGATAAAACCCCGGCAGAGGTATGAAATCCTTGAGAGATTTATACCCGGCCTTGGGCGTGAACTGGCAAATGACTCCATAGGGTTTGTTGAAAAGGATCAGGCGAGGCATGGCCTTGTTCTTATGCACTGGTCAATATCGCGAGATGCCAAGATCTCGTGAAGAAAGGTACCTGCTTTGATAATAATTCGGGTACTTGAGTCGTTCGTCAAATTTCAATCACTTTATGCCAGGATTTGATTCCATGTTTGAGCTTCACATGATGCAACGGCAACGCAAAAATCTTGCGAGAAATTTCAGTAAGACAGCATTGGCTGCGCCGTCCATCGGTGGAGCAGCCAGCTTGAGTTGAGTGCATCACCATGCAACCCGGCTGCTTCGGTACGCTTTGCGCCAGACTGAATGTACAGCGTAAGGGTGAACCTCTCCCCATCGTTATTGCTGCGGCACCCATTGCAAGGTGTTAAATCCGGCATTAGAACAAACGGGAGATTTCCCTCTCCATCCCCGCGACGACAAATAACAATAACTGGATAATCATCAGCACAAACAGAGGCGACAAATCGACATTGCCGATTGGAGGAATGCGCCTGCGGATAATTCCCAGAAATGGCCGGGTAAAGCTGTCGAGCAGTGGCGCTAAAGGAGTATGAGGGTTGAACCAGGAAAATACCGCTTGCAGAATTACCGCTACCAGAATAACGTACAAAGACATTTTAATGATTTCGATCAACGCCAGCAGGGCAAGTCCAGCGATCGCGATACCGATTGTTGAGCTGAAATCATAACCCTGAAGCACATGCACTCCTGCTAACAGAATGCATTGTGCAAGCCATGCCAGCAACAATGTCGAAAGATCCATCCCGCTATACCCGGGAATCACCCGGCGCGCGGGCCGTACGATAAAATCGGTAAGTGCGACAATAAATTGTGACAGTGGATTACGGTAGGGTGTGCGTAGCAACTGCATATAAAAACGCAGCAGCAGTGCCAGAGAGAACAACCCGAGCAGGGTGTCGAGCAGGAATATCAATATCTGGCTGAGCATGTGGTTTCCTGAAATTTATGTCGTACCAAACTCATCGCCTAATTCGCGCGCGCGCTGATTTGCCGCATGAATCGCGCTAATGATCCCCTTTTTAACTCCTGTATTTTCGAGGGCCTGTATCGCGCGTTCCGTGGTGCCGCCGCGTGAGGTGACGCGCGCGCGGAGCGCGGCGACGTTTTCATTGCTCTGACTTGCGAGCCTGGCCGAACCGAGAAAGGTTTCCAGGGTCAGTTGCCGTGCCTGGATCGCATCCAGTCCCAATTCCTGCCCCGCCCTCTGCATTGCTTCAATGAAATAGAATACGTAAGCTGGACCACTGCCGGAAAGGGCTGTAACGGCGTCCAGCAGCTCTTCGCGATCGCACCATAGCACGGAACCTACCGCCGCGAGTATGGATTCGGCATTATGCTTTTCCTCCGCACTAACGCCGGCCAGGGCGTATAGGCCGGTGATACCCGCGCGAATCAGCGCTGGCGTATTGGGCATTGCTCGCACAACACGTTCGTGGCCCCCCATCCAGCGCGATATGTCTTTGGCGCGAATACCGGCAGCGATAGAAATGACGAGGCGATTGCCGAGCAGCCGAGCAAGCTCCTGCGACACAACCGGAAGCTGCTGCGGTTTTACTGCCAGCAGGATTACGTCGCTATCGGCGATACCGTGGGCAGGGTCCGCCATCACCTCTACATTGAACTCATGTTTTATTTTCTCACGCCTTTCTGCGTTGACTTCCACTACAGCTATCTGCTTAGGCGAATAACCCTGCTGCAAGAGCCCGCCGATCAATGCCGAGGCCATGTTGCCGCCGCCAATAAAGGTGATGTTCATATAAACGCCTATGGTGAAGTTCCATGAGCCGCGAAATTTTCGCTCACTTCCGGCTCATCTGTGATTTATTTCTGGCAGCGTGGACAATAAAAACTTGAACGCTGTCCCTGCCTGATTTGTATAATAATGGTATCGCATATTCGGCAGTGTTGCCCGGCGCGGCGATATACCCCATATTGCTGCTGGAAATATCCAGGTTTACCCTCGCTGTTGACGAAATCTCGCAAGGTGCTGCCACCCGCCTCAATCGCGAGATCGAGTGTTTCTTTTATCGCCTGCACTAATTTCGCATATCTGCTCATGCCGATTTGTCCCGCGGCCGTCAGGGGACTGATCCCCGCACGGAAGAGTGCTTCGCTAGCGTAAATATTCCCTACACCGACGACGATACGGCTGTTCATCAACACTTCCTTGATGCTGGCGCTACGGCGCCGAGTTTTTTCGTATATCAAGTTCGCGTTGAACGCTGCCGTAAGCGGCTCAGGCCCAAGTCGAGCCAACAGCGGATGGAGCGTGGCGTCACCTGATTCCCAGAGTATTGCGCCAAAACGGCGTGGATCTCTGAAACGAAGAATCATACCGGTGTCCAGCATCAGATCGACATGATCATGTTTTTGCGGCAGTGTTGCAGCAGAAAGCAACCTCAGGCTGCCGGACATTCCGAGATGAAGGATCAGTGTGCCTTTGCCACAGTCAAACAGGAGATATTTTCCTCGCCGCGCTACCTTATTGATTTTTAGACCGCAAAGCGTGCGCTCAAGATGGTGTGGTATCGGCCAGCGCAGATCGGGATTTCGTATTGTAGTTCCAACAATGCAATGTCCCTCAAGATGAGATACGATGCCGCGACGGATGACTTCGACTTCAGGTAACTCAGGCAATTAGATTATCTCTATAGTTATTTTCTCGCCACGGCATGACAAGTGCTGGCAAAAAATTGTTATCCTCCAGCGTCAGTAAGCGTCCGTTTTGACTGATATCCCACTGGACGCGAGTTTCCCATGCGAGATAGCCTAGTAATCCGGCCAACATATCAGCAGTAACACAAACATGCCGTTTTTCATCAGTTTATGCATTATGCAGGCCTATTGCCGACCGTAATCATTCATGCTTCTACAACAGCCTTATCCATGTAACCGTTCTCCATCCAGGAGATAATCCAAGGACCATTACTATAAACGGATATTGTAAACAAACCGGATTTATTGTTTTAATTGCTTTCCAATTTTCCTTGGTGAATGGGGCTTATTTGAAACTTTAAATCTACAAGGTGGCCTATAACCATATTATAAATATCTTCGCTTGCTGGTAATGTTCACTGTTGGCACTGTCCTCTTGTGATAAGCGTAA
>Ga0134128_10010640_pt1 | contig 11020 bp, 11 predicted proteins | sample KB31754_FD_96462 | JGI IMG/M metagenome (GOLD analysis project Ga0134128, IMG submission 96462) | Terrestrial soil microbial communities with excess Nitrogen fertilizer from Kellogg Biological Station, Michigan, USA - KB3-175-4 | ecosystem: Environmental > Terrestrial > Soil > Unclassified ...
CTCCCTTACGGTCACGGCTCCGTATGTGCTTCATTCTGCTAACGGAGCCGCGACCGTGAGGGAGCGGTAAACGGTGTGTCGAAAGGCGAATGGAGCGCAACGGGAACAGCAGCCGCGTTCACAGCCCGGTGAGGGAGCGGTAAACGGTGTGTCGAAAGGCGAATGGAGTGCGACGAGAACAACAGCCGCGTTCATAGCCCCGTGAGGGAGCGGTAAACGGTGCATCGAAAGGCGAATGGAGCGCAATGGGTAAAAGGTGCATCGAAAGGCGAATGGAGCGCAATGGGAACAACAGCCGCGTTCACAGTCCCGTGAGGGAGCGGTAAACGGTGTGTCGAAAGCGAATGGAGCGCAATGGGAACAACAGCCGCGTTCACAGCCCCGTGAGGGAGCGGTAAACGGTGCATCGAAAGGCGAATCGAGCGCAACGGGAACAACAGCCGCGTTCATCGCCCCGTGAGGGAGCGGTAAACGGTGTGTCGAAAGGCGAATGGAGCGCAACGGGAACAGCAGCCGCGTTCATAGCCCCGTGAGGGAGCGGTAATGGAGCCCGACGAGAACGACAGCCGGATTCGTTTACGCCGCTTCTTCGTCGACTACAGGCTGCTGGATGTGCGCCACCTGGATCTTCTTCGCCAGGCCGAACATGTCCAGCAGTTTGATCTGGATCCAGGAGAGATCGAATTCGTACCAGGCCAGACCGTGGCGGGCGCTGGTCGGATGCGCGTGGTGATTGTTGTGCCAGCCTTCTCCGAACGTGAAGAGTGCGATCCACCAGACGTTGCGCGAATCGTCGCGCGTGGTGAAGCGGCGCGCTCCGAACATGTGCGTCGCCGAGTTAATCGCCCACGTGGCGTGCAGTCCGAACACGATCCGGAAGAAGGAGCCCCACAGCATCATCGGCCAGCCGCCAATGACGTACAGCAGCACCGTCAGAAAAACCGCCGGAAGCCAGTGCCAGTTGTTCAGCCACAAATAGAACTTGTGCCTGGCTACATCCGGCGCATACTTGGCCATCAGTTTCGTGTTGTTGTGCTTGGTCTCGCCGAACAGGATCCAGCCCATGTGGGACCAGAACGCGCCGTCGCGCGGCGAATGGGGGTCGCCCGGCTGGTCAGACTTCTGGTGATGCAGGCGGTGCACTGCCACCCAGAAGAGAGGTCCGCCTTCGAGAGTCAGCGCGCCGCAGACCGCGAAGAAGTACTCCATCCAGCGAGGCACCTGGTATGACCGGTGCGTGTGCAGGCGGTGGTACCCCATGCTGATGCCGAGGCCGGTGCACATCCAATACAGGAAAACCGAGACGGCGAATGCGGTCCAGGTGAAGTTGAAGAACGCTGCAATGGCTCCAGCGTGAATCAGAACCAAAACTATGGTGGTGGGCCAGTTTAATCGCTGGCTGGGCAGGACAAGAGCTTCTGTGCGCACTAATTCTCCGGAGAAGTGATTCTTTAAGAATAGCAGCTTCGAAGCGCGTTGGGGAAACAACCGAAAATAAAGAACGGCCGGAACCGTAATTTCGGTCCCGGCCGGAATCTGGAGAGGAATCGAACTGCAAGCGGCCGGCGGCTCTCGCGAGTGGCCAAACCGTAAATCGTAAACGCACCCAATGGAGAAACTTGTTTACCTGGTAGCCTCGGCGACAATGTGGATGCGGCGGTTCTTCTGCCAGCAGGCCTCATCGTGCTCGTCACAAACCGGCTTGTTCTTTCCGTAGCTGACTGTGGCAAGCTGCTTGTCCGGAATGCCGACGCCTACCAGATAATCTTTGGCCGCCGTGGCACGCGCTTCGCCCAGCGCCAGGTTATATTCTTCGGAGCCGCGCTCGTCGCAATGCCCCTCAATTTTCAATTTGTAGTCCGGATACTGCACAATAATGTCACGAAGCTCCGAGGAATCGGACTGCAGCGCCTTCACCGCGTCGGGGCGCAACGTGTGCTGGTTGTAATCGAAGTAAGCGTCTTCGATGCGCGCCAGCAACTGATCGATACGCGCGCGGGTAGCCGCGTCGGGATACCTGGATTGCGCGGGCGCCGCGGCACTCTGTTGCTGCGCACGAGGAGTCTGCCGCACAGCGGGAGCAGACGCAGGGGTCGAAGCCGTTTGGGACGCTGCCTGCGGGGCGGGCGGCGTTTTCGCAGCCACCTTCTTTTTGGCGCATCCGGAGCCGAGAAGCGCCACTGCCGCCGCGGCCACCAGCAGAACTTGGGAAGTTTTCTTCATCTTGCCTCCTCTTCTTTCTTACCTCTTCCGCACATTCCAATTCCATCCTGTGCGGACAGGATATTTCTGCACCTACGGATTTGACTACACTGAAACCTGGAGGCTTTTTGCTGAACCCGGCGCGAAAAAAAACGCCCATGCTGGTTCTGTGGCTCGGCTTCGGCGGGTTACTGATCTGCATTGTGGGCGCCGCGTTCGGCACCTTCCGCGTGCTGGACCGGGTGCGCACGGACGAAACACGCATGCGCAAAGCCTTCCTGGCGCGCCTGAGCGCCCTGGATCAAATCCGCTCGCAGATCTACTTGTCCGGCACCTACATGCGTGATTTTCTGCTCTCCCCGGACCCCAGCGGGGCGGCCGCGCAGAGTTCCCGCCTCACGGCGCTGGAGCGGGATAGCCGCGCGGCACTGCAGAACTACGCGCGTTCCCTGGACGTGGAGGAGCGCGACCCTTTTAACGCGCTGCAAACCGAGATCGACGACTACTGGCGCGTGCTGGACCGGACGGTGGCGTGGACGCCCGAGCAGCGGAAACAACTTCGCGAGAGCTTCTTTTACGACGAACTGGTGCCGCGGCGCACGGCGATGCTGCAGATTGCCGATCGCATTGCACTGGTCAACGAGCACGGGCTCGATCGCGCCGAACAGCAGCTTCAGGCGTCCAGCGACAATCTCCGGCGTACGCTGTTCGTGACGTTCGGCATCACACTCGGCGGCGGCCTGGTGCTGGCCCTGTTAACCATCGGTTACACACTGCGGCTGGAGCGCGACCTGGAACGCGGCCTGGAGGACAACGCGCGCGCAAAAGCGGATCTGCAGGAGCTTTCCGCGAAGCTCGTGCGCGCCCAGGAAAACGAGCGCCGCACGCTGGCGCGGGAGCTGCATGACGAGGTGGGCCAATCACTTTCCGCCATTCTGATGGAGGCGGAGAATGCCGAATGCGCCGAACAGCTCGGCGAAATCCGCGAGCACATCGCCTGCGTGCGGCGGCTGGCGGAAAAGACCGTCAATGAAGTCCGCGACCTGGCGCTGCTGCTGCGCCCCTCCATGCTCGACGATTTCGGACTTGTGCCCGCGCTCAACTGGCACGCTCGCGAAATGAGCAAGCGCACCGGCATGAACGTCATCGTAACTGCCGATGATGGAGCCGACGATCTTCCCGATGAGCACAAGACGTGCATTTACCGCCTGGTGCAGGAAGCCGTCAACAACTCCGCGCGCCACGCCAGCGCCCGCACTGTGGAAGTGGTAGTGAAGCGCGAAGAGACCACCGTGCGCTTCACCGTGCGCGATGATGGCGCGGGCTTCGATACGCGCTTCGTTCGCGGGCTGGGCCTGCTCGGCATGGAAGAGCGCGTACGCCGCCTCGGCGGCCGCATCCAGATCGATTCGCAACTCGGGCGCGGCACCCTGATCTCGGCCGAATTGCCGTTGGCCGAAATGGACAACACACACCTCACGCCGCTACCCGGAACCCTGAATGCCCTGCATACGCATACTGCTCGCTGACGATCACGAGGTGGTCCGTGACGGCGTGCGCGCGCTGCTCGAAAAGCAGTCCGACATGACCGTGATCGGCGAGGCTTCCGACGGCCGCGAGACAGTGCAGCTTGCCGAAGAACATGCGCCGGACGTGGTGGTGATGGACATCGCCATGCCGAACATGAACGGCATCGAGGCCACGCGGCGGATTGTGGCGTCGCTGCCGCACACGGCAGTCGTGATCCTTAGCATGCATCAGGACGAGAGCTATGTGCTCCGCTCATTGAAAGCGGGAGCCAAAGGGTATCTTCTGAAGGATTCGCTGCGCAGCGACGTGATCGAGGCGGTGCGCATGGTGTCCCAAGGCCGCAGCTTTCTCACCAAAAAGGTCAGCCGCATGCTGCAGGAGGATTACGTGCGCGTCATGCAGAGCCGTGGGGTGGAAGACAGCTACGACCTGCTGACGGACCGCGAGCGCGAAATCCTACAGCTCATCGCGGAAGGCAAAACCAATAAGGAAGCGGGCTCGCTGCTCAACATCAGCACCACTACCGTGGAGACGCATCGCACGCACATTTTGCAAAAACTGGGGCTGCATAGCGTGCCGGACATCATTCTCTACGCCGTGCGCAAAGGAATTATTTCGTAGCGTCAGGCATCAGGAAGGTGCGGCGGGCGAGCGCCGAATCCAGCGTTTCCTTGCGGTAGTAGCGATGCAGAATGGGGTTCTCCCAGTCGAGCAGATCGGGATTCGCGGCGGCGAACGCATCCCAGTTTTCGCCGACCCCTCGGCACTGCATGCGCTCATTGACAATCAGCAGATAGGCCCAGGTGATGGTCTCGTGATAGCGGTCGGGCTTGCCCATGCTCGCGGCGAAATTGCGCAGCGAATTGCAAAACCGGCCGATCGCTTCAAGCGGCGGATAGCGGCTGAGATAAATCCAGGCGGCGTGCACGTGGTCGGCATGATGGAAGCGGCCGGGCGAGAGCGTGCAAGCCTCCAGCTCTGCGATGAATTGATGGTCGGTCATCGGATTGTGGGTATTGAGCTATAGTAGCGTTGCAGCTACCCATGAAGCACAAAAACCTGGTCGCCGGAGCCGTTGCTCTGGCCATCGCCGCCCTCGCTCTCGTGATGTTCATCCGCCCCTCGCGGCGCGCCCAATTTCAGACTGACCCCGCGCTCACGGCCCGGCTCAACACCATTCTGGACGATTATCGCAAGATCATCGTGCTGGTGGACGGCGCCGAAGCGCTCGACGACGCGCAGAGAGCGCGCGGCATCTCCGCCGGGCGGGTGCTCTTCTGGGATAAGCAGAGCGCCATCGGCGAGGTGCGGCGCAACCTGCTGGAGCAGTATGACAAGTGCGCGGCATCGGGATTCCGCACGGGCGGCGACGGGGTGCATCAATTCGTGGAATTCGTCTCCGCGGCGCCGGGACTGCACGACGCGGACCGGCTCGCGTTCCTGGATCTGGTGGAGGAATTGGAGGCCGCGGTTCCGCCCGGCGCAGGCAAGCGGAATCCCTTCGCGGAGCCGCTGCGCAAACTGCGCGACGAAGTGCAGGGCATACAGTCCACCTACCGCGAGGAGGTGACGCGCATTTTTTCGCAGTTCGCCACGCGAGGCGGGACGGCGACGCGCGAAAAGTGGGACGCTTACGTGCGCAGCCTGCGCGAGAAACTGACTCGCGACCAGATTCTCGCCGGCATGGATGTGCCGGGCGAGGAGGAACCCGCGGCGGCAAATCGCGGAGGCAGCAGCGAAATCTTCGGCACGGATTTTCCTGTGAAGAGCGTGGCCCTGACCTTCGACGATGGTCCGCATCCGCGCTACACGGAGCAGGTGCTCGCGCTGCTGCGGAAGTACGGTATCCGGGCCACCTTTTTCGAGCTTGGAGTGAATCTTGGCACCGTCACGCCGGAGGGCGTCGCGACGCTATCGAAGACCGGCGAACTCGCGAAGAAGGTCCTGGCGGACGGTCACGTGATCGCCAATCACACATTCTCGCATCGCGTGCTGCCGAAACTCGCGCCGGCCGAGTGGACCAGCGAAATCGACCGTACCGAACTCCTGTTGCAGGCGGCCGCGGGCGCCAAGCCGGCGCTATTCCGCGCTCCGTACGGCGCCCGCAATCAGGCGATCCTCAAACAGGTGAGCGAAGAAGGGCTGCGTAGCGTGATGTGGACCATCGATTCGCTCGACTGGGCGGACCCGGTGCCCGAATCCATTCAACTGCGCGTGCTGCATGCCCTCAACGAGAAACACAAGGGCATCATCCTGTTCCACGACATCCACAAGCAGAGCGTGATGGCGCTTTCGCCGGTAATCGAAGAACTGCAGCGGCAGGAGTACAGCTTCCTCAGCTTCGATGGCACGCAGTTCACGAAGCAGGCGCCGGCGCCGGACGTCTCCACGCGCTCGGAGACCGCGCAAACGCAGAGCACAGTCTCCGCGCCGGGCGGAGATGCAAAGAAGAGCCTCTACCACGAGAGTTGGGCCGTGGTGGTCGGCATCAACGATTATCAGCACTGGCCGAAGCTGCGCTATGCCGTGAACGATGCCAATGCCATCGAGGACACGCTGGTCACGAAATTCGGCTTTAAACGCGAGAACATCCGCAAGCTGGTGGACGGGCAGGCGACGCGCGAGCGCATCATGCAGGTGCTTGGCGACGAATTGACGGACGGACGGAAGGTGCAGCGCGAAGATCGCGTCTTCGTCTTCTTCGCGGGACACGGCGCCACACGCACCTTCGAAGACGGGCGGCAGCTCGGCTTCATTGTGCCCGTGGATGCGGATCAGCAGAATTACTACGGCACCGCGATCAGCATGAGCGCGCTGCGCGAAGCGGCCGACCTCATTCCGGCGAAGCACATCTACTTCGTCATGGACTCCTGCTATAGCGGCCTTGCACTTTCCCGCGGGTCGGGGAGCTTCGCACGGGACCGCAGCTATCTGGAAGAGGTGACGCGGCGCACGGCGCGGCAGATTCTGACGGCGGGCGGCGCGGATCAGCAGGTGGCGGACGATGGTCCGAACGGCCACTCGGTATTCACGTGGGCGCTGCTGCAAGGGCTGCAAGGCCAGGCGGACCTGGACGGCAACGGCGTGATTACCGCGAGTGAGCTCGGCGCGTACATCAGCCCGATCGTGTCTCAATTCGCCAAACAGACTCCCACCGTCGGAAATCTGATGGGCAGCGAAGGCGGCGAGTTTCTGTTTGAACTACAGCCGGAGCCGCTGACCTCCGCGACCAGGCAACTCGATTCGCAGGAGTTGAAACTCAACGACAAGCTGACGGAGTTGCAGCAGGAGATCGCCGCGCGCCAAGCCGAGTTATTGAAGCTGCAGCAGAGCATTCAGGCCGAGAGCGCGAAGTTGACGCAGGTGAAGCGGCCAGCGCAGACGGTGGCGCTGACGCGGGGCTCGAAGCTGCGCGCATACGACCTGGATCGCCAGGGCCTCGAGTTATACCGCGAACACCAGTACGCGGCGGCGGAGCAGAAGTTTAAGACCGCGGTGGATCTGAAGCCGAATGACCCGGTGCTGCTGAACAATCTCGGCTTCATCTATTACGTGATGGGCCGGTATGACGATTCGCTCGGCTACCTGCAAAAAACGCTGGCCGCGGATCCGAAGCGCAAAGAGGCGCACCAGAACATCGCGGACCTGCTGATGAAGATGGGCCGCCGCGACGAAGCCCGGCAGCATTACCAGCAGTATCTGACGCTCTATCCGGCGTCGCCCAAAGCAGCGGAGATCCGGAAGTTGCTGCAGTAACGGCCGGCCGTTAGCGCGCCGGAGCCGACGCTTTCATCGCGCGCTCGAACGCCCATCCGCGAATGTGGTTGATCTGCTCGCTCATCGTGCGCGAGAGCGGCACCATTTTGGCGGCAATGCGGATCAGATCTTCTTCGGTAACGTCACGGCCGGCGAGCCGCGCCTTCGTCACCGCCGCGACCACGCACTGCTCCACTTCGCTGCCCGCCCATCCGTTCGTGAACTGCTTCAGCTTGCCGAGATCGAATGCGCCGGTGTTCACGCCGCGCCGGTGCAGGTGAATGCGGAAGATCTCCGTGCGCTCGTCTTCCGCCGGCAGATCGACGAAGAAAACTTCGTCGAAGCGGCCTTTGCGGATCATCTCCGCGGGCAGCAGATCGATGCGATTCGCTGTCGCCGCCACAAACAGACCGCGCGCCTTTTCCTGCATCCAGGTGAGGAAGAACGCGAAGATGCGGCCCTGCTCGCCGCCCGAATCCGTCGACGTAATGCCCATTTCGATTTCATCGAACCAGAGCACCGCCGGGGCCATATCCTCCATCATGCGGCACGCCTGGACAAACGCGCCTTCGGGCTTGCCGTGCCGGCCCGAGAAGATCTCGATCATATCGATGCGATAGAGCGGAAGCTGAAACGCCGACGCGATTGCTTTCACGGAAAGGCTCTTGCCACACCCGGGGATGCCCATCAGCAGCACACCCTTCGGGACAATCTCCTCGCTCAGCGTATCGCGCATCTGGAACAGTTCCTGGCGTTCCAGAAGCCACGTTTTGAGCCCTTCGAGACCGCCGATTTCGCCGAGGCTGCCCGCTTCGGCGATGTATTCGATCACGCCGCCGCGATTGACGAGCACGCGCTTCTCTTCCAGAAGAAACGGCACGGAGGCGCTCGATAGCGAGGCTCCGCCGGAGCGCGCACGGCGGATTGCGTAACGCGCCTCCTCCAGGGTCAGGCCGAGGAGAGCGGAGGCGAGTTGATGTTCGGTGGGCGCATCGAGCGCTGCCGCACCGCCTTCGTACAGCGCCTGCGTGAGCTCAATGCGATCCGGCGTGCGCAGTTCCACGAACATGGTGCTGCGCTCGATTTCCTCCGGCAGATACTTCACCGGAGAAGTGATGACGACGAACTTCCCGCGGTCCAGGCACGTTTCGTTGACATCGCGGAGGCGGCGGCGCGTTTCCGCGCTCTCGCGCAGAGGCTCATGAAAATCCTTGAGATGAAAGATGCCCTTGCCGTCATGCGCCACGATGAAGTCCAGAGCTTTGCGCGGCACTTGCGTGCCCGGTTCGGCCGCGCCATCGCGGTGCAAGCCTTCGGTAAGGGTCCAGGTCCACACCGGAACGGGCGGCGCGAACTTCGCCCCGGCGATTCCGCGCAGCAGCATGGCGACGCGCTGCTCCTCAATGGTGAGTATGTAGGTGAGCGGCCGGCCCGACTGGAAAATCTCCCAAATGGTCTGCGCCGCGCGGCTTTCGACGAGCCGGGATGGAGTCGAGCTCATGCGCTTTTTAGAGGATGGAGCGGGGTACGGGATTCGAACCCGTGTAAATCAGCTTGGAAGGCTGACGCCCGACCACTAGGCCAACCCCGCGAACCCACTATTCTACCAAGGCTTGCCACCCGGCGCACAATCCACGTACAGTAGAAAACGCGCATGACCGACCTTCCCATCGTCTACGGCTTGATCTTCGCCTGCCTCGGCGTGCTGGTGTTCGCCGTGGCGTTCTCCATTATCGTCAAGCTGGCGCCGTTCGATCTGTGGAAGGAAATTGCCCACGAACACAACACGGCCGCGGCCATTCTGGCGGGCGCGGTGGCGCTGGGCCTGTGCTGGATCATCGCCGCGGCGGTGCATTAAACCGCGTGTGCTAATCTCGAAACTATGCTGTTCGAGTCCGATAAAGTGATGTTCGAAATCTATCGCGAAACCGAGTATTCGGGCCAATATCGCGTGGTTTACTTTACCGAACTGCAGGACCACAACAAAGAGACCGAGATTAATCACGCCCTGGCAGGCGAGCATTTCTACGATGGCTTCATCAAGAATTTCAAAAAGGACGAAGCCAAGGAAATCATCTCCGGGTTGCTGGCGCGCTTGAACAGCGGCGAGCGCATAGGGCCGCAGGACGTGGAAAGCGCGCTCGGCGAGCACATGGCCTGAAGCTTGCGCATTCTTCGTTACCCCAGCATCACGCCAGACCAGTTTCACGGCTGCATCGCTGCGTTCGTCGATTCGCTGGCGGGCGAGTTGAACGCCGCCACCATCGCGCTGCGCCGCCTGGAAGGTCAGGCCAAGGGGCGCGCATTCGCTTACGAGATGACGCTCGACACCCATCGCTACGGCGCTCTCATCGTGTTGGACCGCTGGAGCTCGCTGGTACGCGCCTTCGGTCCCCACGTGCAGTTGCCGGGAGGGCAATCGACGATTGAGAACGCGGCTGAGCGAGTGCAATCGGCCGAAACGGTGATCGCACGTGCCAATCAGGTGGTGGACGCGGGCAGCGACTATAGTCCGGAAATCGTCGAGGCGTGCGTCATGGCGTTTCAGGCCGCGCAGAACGCGTTTGCTGAAGAAAGAGCGATCGCCGAGCGCAACGGCAAGTTAGGTCCGATGCTCAGTGAAAACTACAAAAGCGCCCGCCAGATCTTCCTGGAAGACCTGGCTGCAAGGTAACGATCGGGCTCCCGCCCGGTCGCAGAGCAAGAACTTCGCCTTCGCGCGGACGCGTTCACAGAGCGATACGACACTGTCGGTGTGGCGCCGCATCGAATCTCCCCAATTTGTATGCGAGCACTTGAGGGCCGATCTCGAGCGGTGTTCCAATATAGAAATGGAAGAGAGAATCGATTACACGAAGGTTTCGCCGCATGCGTTGCAGGCAATGTACGGGCTGGAGCGGTTCGTGCGGCAATGCGGCCTCGAACAAAAGCTGGTCGAGTTGATGAAGCTGCGCGCGTCGGTGCTGAACGGCTGCGCATATTGCGTGGATATGCACACGAAGGATGCGCGCGCGCACGGGGAAACGGAGCAGCGATTGTACGCGGTATCGGTTTGGCGGGAAGCACCCTTCTTCACCGATCGCGAGCGCGCGGCGCTGGCGTGGACGGACGCGGTCACCATGGTGAGCCGGGATCAGGTGCCGGATGACGTTTACAACGAAGTTCGCCGCTGCTTCAGCGAAGAGGAAATTGTGAACCTGACGATGGCCGTGGTGACGATCAACGGCTGGAATCGCCTGGCGCTTGCATTCCGAACACCCGCGGGCACGTACGAGCCGGCGCCTGCGAATAAGGCTTAGAGGTTACCGCGGGCTGACGCAGTTATTACCGCCTCCGTTAGGGGCATCAAGCACTTGCAGGTGCCGCGTTCAAACGCACTCGCATCCCCGGCACCTTTTACCGCTCCCTTACGGTCACGGCTCCGTATGTAGTTGATTCTACTAACGGAGCCGTGACCGTGAGGGAGTAACCATGGCCCTGTGGGCCGCCGATAGAAATGAAAGTCGGCGTAGTGCATCCTGGTATCGGTAGC
>Ga0134128_10010641_pt1 | contig 11019 bp, 9 predicted proteins | sample KB31754_FD_96462 | JGI IMG/M metagenome (GOLD analysis project Ga0134128, IMG submission 96462) | Terrestrial soil microbial communities with excess Nitrogen fertilizer from Kellogg Biological Station, Michigan, USA - KB3-175-4 | ecosystem: Environmental > Terrestrial > Soil > Unclassified ...
AAGCTGCCGAGCCGCTTGCCGCCGAAAAGAGCGCCGTGGCTCTGCGCGCAGTCTTCGATGACGCGGACATCGTGCGCGCGCGCCAGATCGAGGATCGCGGAGAGATCGGCGGCAAGACCATAGAGATGGACCGGGATCACCGCCGCGATGCGGCCGGGCGGATTCGCCAGAGCGCGCGCGAATTCCGCCGGGTCGAGCCTGCCGCTGGCCGGGTCGATATCGATGAGCAGCGGCTTTGCGCCCGCGAGCTCGATCGCGGCGACGGTCGCAACCGCGGTGTGCGAGACAGTCGCGACGTAATCCTCGGGCTCGAGCCCGAGCGCCTTGACGGCAAGGACCAGCGCCTCGGTGCCGCTGGCGACGCCGATGGCGCAGCGGCAGCCGATATAGGCGGCGAAGTCGCGCTCGAAGGCCTGGGTTTCGGGCCCCAGCACATAGCGCCCGCCGGCGAGCACCCGCGCGGCCGCGGCATCGAGCGCCGCTTTTTGCGCGAGATAGCCGGCTCTCGGATCGGCCTGGGGAATCGGCGGCTCAGACATAATGCACCAGATGGTCGCGGAAATAAGCGAGCGAGCGCGCAAGGCCATCGGCCAGCGTCACGCGCGGCTCCCAGCCGGTGACGCTTCGGAACAGCCGGTCATCGGCAAAATAATCTCCGATATCGATGCGCCGCCGCTCGGCCGGGAATTCGTGATTGAGGTAGCGCCCGCCGCCATTCGCCGCCACCAGCAGCGCGGCAAGCTCGCTCAGGCTCACCGGCGCCTCGCCGCCGAGATTGAACACCTTGCCCTTGGTTTCGGGCGCAAGCGCCGCGAGCAGGAACGCCTCGACCGCGTCGTCGACATAGGTGAAGTCGCGCTTTTGCGCCCCGCCCCAGACCTCAAAGGGCTTGCCCTCGAGCACGGCCCGCAGCCACACGCCGACGAAAGTCTGGCGCGCATCCTTGATGCGCATGCGCGGCCCATAGGTGTTGGTGAGGCGCAGCGACGTGGCCTTCAGCCCATAGACCTCGTGATAGAGCGTGTGGTAGGCCTCGCCGGCCATCTTGTTGATGCCGTTGACATCGACCGGATGCAGCGGGTGCTTCTCATCGACCGGCAAATAGAGCGGCCGGCCATAGATCTGGCGCGTCGAAGCGAAGACGATCGTCGCGCCGGGACAGATGGCGCGGCAGGCTTCGAGCAAGGTGAGCTGGGCGAGGCTGTTGATCTCGAGATCGGTTACCGGATCATGCATCGAGTCGAGATGGCTGGTCTGGCCGGCGAGGTTGAATAGATGATCGCAGCCTTCGAGCAGGGGCTTGAGGCGCTGGGTTTCGCGAATATCGAGGATCGCAACCTCGACGCGATCGCGAATCGACGCGATGTTGAAGAGGTTGCCGCCGTAATTGGGCGCCAAACTGTCGATCAGCAGGACCTTGGCACCAAGCGCGACCAGCCTTGCGGCCAGCGCCGAGCCGATGAAGCCCAGCCCGCCGGTGATCGCGACCTGCGATCCGGCAAAGCCCGCCACATCCTGCTGCAACCCTTGCGCCATACCCCGTCCGATCGCTCCCGCCGCCGTGACGCTTCGGTCGCGGCGCGGCATTGTAATATAACGGCGCGCATGGCGATGCTCTATCACCGGCGGGGGCGGGCATGGCGCGCGGTGCTTTGCGCGGCGAGCCTCGCGCTCGCATCGTGCGCAGCGAAGCCGCCACCGGTCGGCCAAAATGCCGGAGAATGCCTCGCCCAGCTCGACCGGCTCGGCCTGCGCTACCAGCTGGCGGCTCTCTCGCCTCGCACGCCGGCGGCCTGCCGCGTCGAAGCGCCGGTCGAGGTCTCCGCCGCGACCCTTCCCTTCAACCAGCCGGCCGTCGCGAGCTGCGCTCTCATTCTCCAATTCGACCGCTTCGAGCGCGAAGCCTTGCGCCCGCTCGCGCAGCGCTATCTGCGCGAGGACATCAAGACCATCCTTCATTTCGGCGCTTATAGCTGCCGCACCACCCATGCCGGACGCGAGAGCGAGCACGCGCACGGCTTGGCGATTGACCTCGCCGGATTCGAGCTCGCCGATGGCCGCAGGGTTCTGGTCAAAGACGATTGGTCAAAGCGCGATCGCGAGGGCCGGTTTCTGCATGCGGTCGCGCAGGCGGCGTGCCGCTATTTCAACGAGGTGCTGACACCCGAGTCGGACCGCGATCACGCCAATCACATCCATCTCGATTTGGGGCCCTACACGCTCTGCGTCCGGCGCTGAGCCTCCAGCGCCTCATCCTCCTCGGCAAAGAGCGAGACCCAATTTCGCCGATCATCCTCGGGCGGCAAGGATGTTTCCTCGTCATAGAGCCGGCGCGCCTCGGCTGCGGGGCCGCGGCGTTCGCCCAAGGCGCGCACGATCACCACCCGGCGCAAGCGCGGCAGCTCCATCGTCACCGCGTCGCCAATCCGGACCGGATGATGCGGCTTGGCCGCGACATGGCTGCCGACGGCGACGCAGCCCGAAGCGCAGAGTTTCGCGGCGAGCGAGCGCGTCCGCGCCAGCCGCGCGAACCATAGCCATTTGTCGAGACGCAAGGACGAGACGCCGTTCTGCAGCGGATCGCCGTTCATTGCGCGAGGCGCAGCTCGGCCAGCTTGGCGAAGGGGCTGTCGGCCGGCGGCGCGCGCCGCTTGCGGCGCCGCGTCTTTGCTCCGCGGCGCGCATGAAAGGTGAGGCCGCCCTCCTGACGCACCACGCGATAGGAGAGCGCGCTCAGCATCGCGGCCAAATCCTCGACGGAGCCGCCGCAAAGCGCCGCCAGCTCTTCAACCGGCCCGAACGGACCGGTCCGCGCGAGGCGCCGCGCCGACGCCGCCAAGCGCTCGAGCCGGTCGACGCGCAGGACGCGGGGTCCCAGCACGCGATAGCCCATCGCGGCGTAAGCCGCCTCCGATGTCTCGGGATCGCGCGGCGCGGCGGCGCCGCTCGGCAGAGCCGGCGCCGGAACGCCGTGCCGGATCGCCCAGAGCATCGACGCGAACTCCGCCGCCTCGCGCTTCAAGGCGCCTTCGAGATAGACCGTTTCCATGCCGAGCCGGACGCCAAGCCGCGCCAGCGCCTTGCGGTCGCCGCGGCGCAGCGCCGCGCATTGCGCCGCCGCCGCTTTCGCCGGCAGGGTGCCGAGGGCTTCGCAAAGCTGGAAGACGAGGCCGCGCGCGGGGCCGTCGAGCTCCGCCTGGCGCGCGCGCATCAGCGCGCCGAGGCGCTGGCGCAGCAGCATGCGCCAATAAAGCGCGAGCCGCCGCCGCACGATCTCGCGCAGGCCGCCTTCGAGAAAATTGCTCGGCAGCGCCTCGACACGCGGCTCGATGACGCTGTCGCCGGGCGCGAGCCGCCCGACGGCGCCGCCGCGCCATAAAAATGTGCCGCTGCGGTCGAGCGTGAATTCGCTGTCCGCCGCCGCGGCAAGGCTCTTCGCGCGGGTGTCGATCTCGCCGCGCAGCACGCGGTTGGCGGCGGTCAGAAGCGTCTTCGCCGCATCGCCCTCGGCGCCGCCATCGGGAATGAAGCGGAAGCCGGCGAGACGGCCGACCGGATGGCCTTCGACCTTCACCTCGCCGTCGCGGCTGACCGAGGCGAGGAGCTCGCGCGCCGAGGCGAGCTGGCGGACCAGGAAGGCCGAGCGGCGATCGACGAAACGCTGGGTGATGCGGTCATGGAGCGCGTCCGAGAGATTGTCCTCGATCGCGCGCGCGCGCTCCTGCCAGGCTGTCGCATCGGCGATCCAGTCAGGCCGGTGCGCGATATAGGTCCAGGTGCGGATATGCGCGATGCGCGCCATCAGCGTGTCGATATCGCCATCCGTGCGGTCGAGCCGGTTGACCTGCGCCGCCACCCAATCGACCGGCAGTCGCCCGGCGCGGCCGACGAGATGGCGATAGATCTGCGCGACCAGCCGCGCATGCGTATCGCTCATGACTTTGCGGAAATCCGGGATCTGGCATACTTCCCATAAGAGCCGCACCGAGCCGGGATGGCTCGCCGCGGCGGCGATGTCGGGGAGCTTCGCCAGCGCCGCGAGGGTGAGATGATCGTCAGCCTCGCGCGCCGGCACAAGACCCGGCATGCGCGGCGGCTGCTCGAGGCTTTTGAGGAGCGCGCCCAGCGAGCGGTAATCGAGCCTCGCGTTGCGCCAGTAAAGCCGCGGCAGCGGATCAAAACGGTGATTCTCGACCGCCTCGACGATCTCGGCATCGAGCGCGCCGAGCTCGGCGGTGGTGCCGAAAGTGCCGTCGCTCATATGCCGGCCGGCGCGGCCGGCGATCTGCGCGATCTCCGCCGCGGCGAGCCGGCGCGGCGCGCGCCCGTCGAATTTCGCGAGCTTGGCAAAGGCCACATGGTCGAGATCCATGTTGAGCCCCATGCCGATCGCATCGGTCGCGACGAGATAATCGACCTCGCCCGATTGAAAGAGGCCCACCTGCGCGTTGCGCGCACGCGGGCTGAGCGCGCCCAGCACCACCGCCGTGCCGCCGCGCTGGCGCCGCATCAACTCGCCCAAGGCGAAGACATCGGCGACCGCGAAGGCCACCACCGCGCTGCGCGGCGGCAGGCGGGTGATCTTCTTCGGGCCGGAATAGGACAGAGTCGAAAAGCGCGGCCGGCTGATATATTCGGCCTCGGGCACGAGGCGGCGCATCAAGGGCCGGATCGTGTCGGCGCCCAAAAACATCGTCTCGTCGGTGCCGCGCGCATGCAGCAGCCGGTCGGTGAAGACATGGCCGCGCTCGGGATCGCCGCAAAGCTGGATCTCGTCGACCGCGAGAAAATCGACCGGCCGGTCGAGCGGCATCGATTCGACGGTGCAGACGAAATAGGAAGGGCTCGGCGGGACGATCTTTTCCTCGCCGGTGATGAGCGCGACCGCGCGGGCGCCTTTGAGGGCAACGATCCGGTCGTAGTTTTCGCGCGCAAGCAGCCGGAGCGGAAATCCGATCATCCCGGTGCGGTGACCGAGCATGCGCTCGATGGCGAGATGGGTCTTGCCGGTATTCGTCGGCCCAAGGACGGCCAGGACCCGCGGAACCGGGGTGAAAGCGCCCATGGCAAAAACATCGGGGTTCCGGCGCCGAAAGGCAAGTGGCACGACGCTTCGCCGGATTACAGGGATTTCATCTGGCGGAAAGGGTTTCCGGCCCGACTCGCCCCGTATAGCCAAGCGTAGGGTTTTTTAAGGCCCAAAGGAGGTCCAGATGACCCGTTTTTCGCTTCGGTTCCGGCGCTCGAAAGCCGCCGCCATCGCCCTCGCCGCCGCGACCCTCGCCGCGCCGCTGGCGGTAAGCCCTGCTTTGGCTGCCGGCTGGGACCACGGCCGCGCCGAGTCGCACCCCGCCGCCTGGCAGCGCGACCGCGAGGATTGGCGCCGCCCGGTGATGGTCGCGCCGGCCCCAGTCTACCGCGCCCCGGTCTATGCCGCGCCCGCCTATCCGCCGATGGTCTATGCGCCCTCGCCGGCCTATGCGGCGCCGCCCCCGGCCGTTTATTACGCCCCGGCGCCTGGTCCGGCCATGGCAGTCGCCTGCAGCAACGGCGCGATCGCCGGCGGGCTCATTGGCGCCGCCACCGGCGGGCTCATCGGCTCGCAATTCGGCCATGCCTCGGGCAATGCCGCGGCGACGATTGTCGGCATACTGAGCGGCGCAGCGGTCGGCGCCTCGGTCGGACAATCGGCTGCGGGCTGCTATTGACCGTTACTGGGCGGTGATGGCGCTGCGGAACCGGATCGGATCCTCGACGTCGCGAAAGGGCTCGAGGCTCCCGCCGGTGCCGCGCACCAGCACCGTGCCGTAATTGAGGGCGCGGCCCATGATCCCCTGCTGCACATCGACGCTCTCGACCTTGGCGCGCGCCATCTCGATCGTGTAGCGGCCGATGATGCCGCGCTTGTAGATGACGCGATGGTCGGTGACGGCGAGCTCGGTGGTGACGCGCCGGAGCGCCGCCGCTGCCCCGTCGAGAATGCCGATCGCCGCCAAGAGCCCGGCAAGGACGAGCAGCGGCAGGTGCAGATCGGTCTGGCTCTCGGCAAAGCCGAAGGCGATGAGGGCGGCGACGAGGAGAACCACCGGCCGGGCATAGATCAGCCAATGGAGGCGCGTCCGATAGATCAGGACCTCGCCCGGCTGGAGAACGCGCTGCACATAGCTCATGGGCGCCGAGTCTAGCACGCCGCGCGGACCTTGCATCGCCGCGCCCGCCGCCACATATCTCGGGGCGATTGCAATATGGGGGCAGGGTTGACCACGGAGAAACGCGAATTCCAGGCGGAGGTAAGCCGCCTCTTGGAGATCGTCGCGCACTCGCTCTACAGCGAGAAGGAGATCTTCCTGCGCGAGCTTATTTCCAACGCATCCGACGCCTGCGACCGGCTGCGCTATCAGGCGCTGACCGAGCCGGAGCTGATCGCGGGCGATGCCAATTTCCGCGTCGTGCTCGAGCCCGATGCGAAAAAGCGCACCCTCGTGATCGCCGACAACGGCATCGGCATGAGCCGGCAGGAGATGATCGACAATCTCGGCACCATCGCGCGGTCCGGGACGGCCCGGTTCATGAAAGAATTCTCGGGCGACCAGAAGGCCGATCTCGCGTTGATCGGCCAATTCGGCGTCGGCTTCTATTCCGCCTTCATGGTCGCGGGCGAGGTCGAGGTGGTCTCGATGAAGGCCGGCGAGGCGGTCGCCCATCGCTGGGTCTCGGACGGCAAGGGCCAGTTCACCATCGAGGAGGCCGAGCGGCCGGGGCGCGGCACCACCATCACCCTGCATCTCAACGAGGCCGATGCGGAATACGCGGAGCCCACGCGGCTCGAAGCGATCGTCAAGAAATATTCCGACCACATCGCCCTGCCGATCGTGCTCGATCATGCCGGCAAGGAGAAGACGCTCAATTCGGCCTCGGCGTTGTGGATGCGGCCGAAATCCGAGATCACAGTCGAGCAGTACAAGGAATTCTATCATCACGTCGCCCATGCCTTCGATGAGCCCTGGCTCACGCTCCACAACAAGGCGGAAGGCGTTTTCGAATATACGACCCTGCTCTTCGTGCCCGGCAGCAAGCCCTTCGATCTGTTCGATCCGGCGCGCAAGCACCGCGTCAAACTCTATGTACGGCGCGTCTTCATCACCGAGGATGCGCAGGAGCTGTTGCCGCCCTATCTGCGCTTTCTGCGCGGCGCCGTCGACAGCGAGGATCTGCCGCTCAATGTCAGCCGCGAGATGCTGCAGAACAATCCGACGCTGGCGCGCATGCGCGGCCAGATCGTCAAGCGCGTGTTGGGCGAGCTCGCGAAGAAGGCCAAGGACGATGCCCAGGACTACGCCAAATTCTGGGAAAATTTCGGCGCGGTGTTGAAAGAAGGCATCTATGAGGACCGCGAGAACAGCGATGCGCTCCTCGAGCTGGCGCGCTTCCGCTCGAGCGCAGGAGAGGCGCTGGTCTCGCTCGAAGAGTATCTCGGGCGCATGAAGCAGGGGCAGGAGGCGATCTATACGATTGCCGGCGACAGCATCGAGGCGGTCGCGAAGAGCCCGCAGCTCGAAGGCTTCCGCGCCCGCGGCATCGAGGTGCTCTATCTGACCGATCCGGTCGACGAGTTCTGGGCCTCCTCGGTCGGCGAATACCAGAAGAAGGAATTCAAATCTGTGACGCGCGGCGCCGCCGATCTCGACAAGATCGCCGCCGAGGCGCAAGACGGGGCGGACGACAGGCCCGAGGGCGATGTCGCGGCGCTGATCGCGGTGCTGAAGCTCGCGCTCGGCGATGCGGTCAAGGATGTGCGCGTCTCCAAACGTCTCACCGACAGCGCCGTCTGCCTCATCGCCGACGAGCACGACATGGACATCCATCTCGAGCGGCTGCTGCGCCAGCATCGCCAGCTGGCCGCCGATTCAAAGCGTATCCTCGAGATCAATCCCAAGCATGCTTTGATCGCGCAGCTCTTGAAGCTCGCGGGCAAGGACGGCGCCGCCGACACGCTCGGCGATTTCGCCTGGATCCTCCTGGATCAGGCCCGCATCCTCGAAGGCGAGCCGCTGCCCGATCCCGCGTTGTTTGCGAAGCGCCTCTCCTCGGTCCTCGCTAAGGGATTGGCGGCGTAACGCGTAGCACAGGTGCGGCGCGAATCCTCAGCGCCGCGCCGTCGTGCGAAGCAGAATCAAAAACCGGAAGCTATTTCGGCAGATCGATGCTCGCGGCGGTGAGGATCGGCCCGGTGCCGTCGAGTTGAAGCAGCACTGCCACGCCATGATCGCTGAGCTTTTGTGCTTCCTCGGGCGGCACGACGAGCTCTTCCGACCATCCCGCCCAGGAACCGAGACGGCGGAAGCTTCTGACCGCATGGTGATCCCACGCGACCTTGCCCTCGTTCTCGCCGGCGAGCACGGGATTGGTGTGGACGCTGTCATAACCGACGAGCCACACGGTTGCCGGCTCGCCTTGCGGCGATTTTCCGTCGCCGATCGCGGCGACGAGCGCGCCGTCGTGGCGCCACCGCAGCGTGAGGCGCGGATGCGGCAGGCGCTTGGCGGCGGCGGCGCGGATCAGCGCCTCGACCGTCTCGCGCTCGGAGCCGACGGCTTCGGCGGTGCCCTGCACGACCATCTCGGGGGTATAGACGAAACGCTGCTTGAGGCGGCTCGAATAGTCGCGCTGGCGGCGCGTTGCCCAAGGCTTCGAATACGGATCGGGCCAGCCGATATAGTTCCAATATTCGACATGGAAGGCGAGCGCGAGAAGATCGGGTCGCTTGGCAAGCTCGCCGAAATATTTATCGGCCGGCGGACAGGAGCTGCAGCCTTGCGAGGTGAACAGCTCGACGACGATCGGCGAAGGATCGGCGCGCGCGGCGCCGATCGCGATCGGCGCCAGCAGCAGCAAAGCAAAGAAACGGGAGACCATGCGATGCATCCTGCGCCGCGGCGACACACCACGCCAGACACTAGCTTTCACAAGAGGGTGATGCCAGCGCCGAAGCGCGCTTGACCGCAAGAGCAGGCCCGGTACGCTTCCCGCGCTAACCATGACAGAGCAAGCGCGGGAGGAAAGCGATGATTCTGGAAGTCCGCACCTATACAACGCATCCGGGCAAAACGGCCCAGTGGCTCGAACATTATGAGAAGCACGGGCTTGCAGTGCAGCAAAAATATTTGGGCGGCCTGGTCGGTTTCTTCACCTGCGAGATCGGCATGCTCAACCGCATCGTCCATATGTGGAAATATGAGTCGCTCGCCGACCGCGAAGCGCGGCGCGGTGCGATGGCGAAAGACCCGGAATGGCAGGCTTACCTCAAGAACGGGCCGCAGCCCTCGCCGCTGATCTCGCAGGAGAGCCAGATTCTCACGCCGACGACGTTCTCGCCGATGAAATAGTTGTAAGCCGTCAGTCAGCTATAGGCTGTTGGCTATAAGCTCTAAGCGGAAGATGCTCAAAGCTTATAGCTTACGGCTTAAAGCTAAGCTTTCATCATCCCGCGCAGCACGTATTGCAGGATGCCGCCGTGGCGGAAATATTCGAGCTCGTCGAGCGTGTCGATGCGGCAGAGCAGCTTCACCTCGTCGGTCTTGCCGTTGGCGCGGTGAATCCGGCAAAGCAGCTCGGCGCGCGGCTTCAGGCCCTGGGCGATGCCGGAAATGTCGAAGCGCTCGGTGCCGTCGAGCTTCAGGGTCTGGCGATTCTCGCCTTCCTTGAACTGCAAGGGCAGCACCGCCATGCCGACGAGATTCGAGCGATGGATACGCTCGAAGCTCTCGACGATCACCGCGCGCACGCCCAGCAGCTTCGTGCCCTTGGCGGCCCAGTCGCGCGATGAGCCGGTGCCGTATTCCTTGCCGCCGATGACGACCAGCGGCACGTTCTCCTTCTGATAGAGCATCGCCGCGTCGTAGATCGGCATCACCTTGCCGTCGGGCTGGTGCTTGGTGACACCGCCTTCGACGCCCGGCACCATCTCGTTCTTGATGCGGATATTGGCGAAGGTGCCGCGCATCATCACCTGATGCGTGCCGCGCCGCGCGCCATAGGAATTGAAGTCCTGCGGCCGCACCTGATGCTCGAGGAGGTACTGGCCGGCCGGGCTGTCCTTCTTGATCGAGCTGGCGGGCGAGATGTGATCGGTGGTGATGCTGTCGCCGAAGAGCGCCAATTCGCGCGCGCCCTGGATATCGCTCAAAGGCCCCGGCTCTTTCGGCATGTTCTCGAAATAGGGCGGATGCGCGAGATAAGTCGAGCCCGGATCCCAGCTGAAAGTCATGCCCGAAATAAGCGGCACCTTCCGCCACTCCTCGGGGCCTTCGAACACGTTGCCGTAGCGCTTCTTGAACATCGTGTCGTTGACGGCGCTCCGGACCGTATCGGCGATCTCGCGATTGGAGGGCCAGATATCCTTGAGATAGACCGGCTTGCCGTCGGGATCCTCGGCCAGGGGATCGCGCGTCAAATCCATGGTGACGGAGCCCGCCAGCGCATAAGCGACGACGAGCGGCGGCGACGCTAAGTAGTTGGCCCGCACCTGCGGGTGGATGCGGCCCTCGAAATTGCGGTTGCCGGAGAGCACGCCGGCAACAACAAGATCGCCGTCATCGATCGCGTTGGCAACCGGCTCCGGCAGCGGTCCGGAATTGCCGATGCAAGTGGTGCAGCCATAGCCGACGAGGTTGAAGCCGAGGGCGTCGAGATCCTGCTGCAGGCCCGATGCGGCGTAATAGTCGCTGACCACCTGGCTGCCGGGCGCGAGCGAGGTCTTGACCCAGGGCTTCACCTTGAGGCCGCGCTTCAAGGCGTTACGCGCCAGGAGCCCGGCGCCGAGCATGACGCTGGGGTTGGAGGTGTTGGTGCAGGAGGTGATCGCGGCGATCACCACCGCGCCGTCTTTGAGCGTGTAATTCGCGCCCTTGACGGCGATCTCGCCCTTGGCGTGCTCGGGTGTGCGGCCAATTGCGAGCTTCGGCAGCTCGCCGGCGAAATTCTTCGCAACACCCGCAAGCCCAACGCGGTCTTGCGGCC
>Ga0134128_10010644_pt1 | contig 11017 bp, 8 predicted proteins | sample KB31754_FD_96462 | JGI IMG/M metagenome (GOLD analysis project Ga0134128, IMG submission 96462) | Terrestrial soil microbial communities with excess Nitrogen fertilizer from Kellogg Biological Station, Michigan, USA - KB3-175-4 | ecosystem: Environmental > Terrestrial > Soil > Unclassified ...
TCCGTTCGACGCGGCTTTGCGCAGCGTGCTCGACAGGCTTCATGCGGCCAGCCGTGAGCTGGCCCGATATGAACGTATGCCCGAGCTGGGAGAGCGGTCGATCGACATCGCGCTCACGCTGACCGGCTCGACCGAGGCGGTGCTCGTCCTGGGCAGCGCTTACGAAGGCTACGGTCAGGTCTTCTCGCGCTCGTCCGAACGCGCACGGCGGCTCTCCGAGGACGAATCGATGAAGGTCCTGGTCGCGGCCGGCATTCGCGCCGGCAGCCCTCCGGGCGGCCGCTCGCGGCCGGGCACAGGCTGGACCGCCACCATGGGCACGCAGCTGAGGCTCGGCGAGCGGACCATCGGCGGCATCGCCGTGGCCAGGCCATCCGACTACTCCGATGCCGACCGCCAGGCGCTGTCGATCTTCGGATCGCACGTGGCGCACGCGTTGGACGCGGCCCAATTGCGAGGCCGGCAGCACGCACTGGAGTCGGCCCTGCGGGGCAAAGCCGAAAAAGACGGCGAACATGGGGAAACAGAGGAACGCCTGCGAACCGCGGAACGGGTGGAGCGCGCGCACGAGCTGGCGGTCGAGGTCATGCTCGCGGTCTCTTCCCACGCCGTGGCACAACCGAGCCTGACCGACTTCTACCACCGACTCGCAGGCACGCTCGCCGAGCTCGTGGGCGCGGACAGGGTCCTTTTCTGGCGACTCGGCGACGACCAGATGCTCGCACCCGCAGGCGGCTATGGAGTCGACGACCCGTTCCTCGTCCGGCTGTCGCCAATCCGCTGCGACCCCTCGGCCGATGATCTCGCCAGCAAAGTCGTCTATCGGGACCTCATCTTTCGGGCGAACTCGAGCCAGGAGTTCGCGGAGTTCGAGTACGTGCTCAAGCGGCTCTCCGTCGAGAACGCGATGAGCGTGTCGTGGCGAGCCGGCGAAAAGCGCTTTGGCCTGGTCGCCGCCTATGACTCGCGACAGCCCGGCGGCTTTTCGCGCGAGGACACCTGGGTTCTCCAGAAGGCAGGCCTCGCGGCAGGCCTGGTCACCCAGCTCTGGCACACCCAGGCGGACCTCCGAAGATCGGTCGACCGGCTGACCAAGGTCGACAGCGCGCGGCAGCTTTTGCTCAAGAACATGTCCACCGTGGTGGAGAAGGAGCGCAAGAGATTCGTCAGCGAACTGCACGACGACGCACTGCAGAAGCTGACAGCAGCCGAGCTCGAGCTCGCTCGCACCGGCCCCGATGGCTCGCTTGAGCCCGCCTCGGTGTCCAAGCTACGATCGCTGCTCGCCCAGACCGAAACATCGCTCCGCCGCCTGGTCTTCGACGTGCGGCCGCCCGCGCTGGAGAGCCAGGACGGGCTTGCACAGTCGATTCGCGATCGGGTGGCGATGCTCTCACGCTCCGGGATCGAGCATCAGGTCGATATCGACATCCCGAGCGACCTGAGCCTCGAGCACAGAGCGCTTCTTTTCAGGCAGGTGGGCGAGGCGGTCAACAACGTCGAGCGTCATTCCGGCGCCGGCCGGCTTCGGGTTTCGTTGCGGAATGTCGACGGCGGCATCCTCGGCGTGGTCGAGGACGACGGCAAAGGCTTCAACGTCGCCGAACGGAGCAACCTGCCGGGTCACCTCGGCCTTCTTGCCCTTCGGGAGCGCGCACTGATGGCAGGCGGGTGGTACAAGATCGAAAGCCAGCCCGGCAGCGGTACCCACGTGGAGTTCTGGATTCCGACGTCGGGCTAGGCGCGGGAGGCGGCGTCCTCCCGGAGCCTTGCGCCCATGGCCAGGAGCACTTTGACCATCAAGGAGTCGCTCGCCTTGATGGCGTCCCGGAACTGGGCATGGCTCATCACGAAGAGGCGACCATCGGTCAACGTCGTCACGGTGGCAGTCCCGGGACCGCGGTCGATCATGCTGATCTCGCCGAAGAAATCACCGGGTCTCAGGACCCGCCGGCGCTTGCCGCTGACCTTGACCTCCGACTCACCCTCGAGCTGCACATAGAAGGTATCCGAGGGCCTGTCCTGCCGGATCAGGCTCTTGCCGGCGCGTACGTCGACCTCGTCGCCCCTGCTGGCGATGAACTGCAGCTCCTTGCGAGTGCAGCTTTCGAAGAGTGGGACGCGGCTCAGCGCCGCGAGCTTGGGGTCCGCCATCGGCATGCAGCATATTCTGCTGGAGTGTCAGGCTTCCCGAACGACGAGGCAGCGCGCTAGGTGGTCCGAGCATGCACGGTTTGCGGGCTGCCGCTCCCGGAGGGGGCGCGCTTCTGTCCCAACTGCGGGGCGGCTGTCGGGCCGCTTGTCGAGACCGAGGAACGGAAGATCGTCACCGTCCTCTTCGCCGACCTCGTCGACTCGACCGGCCTCGCCCAGCGCCTCGACGCCGAGCGGGCCCGCGAGCTGCTGGGCCGGTTCTTCGACGTCGCATCGGAGGAGTTGACAGCGCTGCGCGGCCGGCCGGAGAAGTTCATCGGCGACGCCGTGATGGCTGTCTTCGGGCTGCCCCACGTGCACGAGGACGACGCCGTGCGCGCCGTGCGCGCGGGGCTTGCGATCCGGGAGCGCGTGCAACGGCTCAGCGCCGAGCTCGAGCTCGAGCCGCCGCTGGAGGTGCGCATAGGAATCGAGTCCGGGGATGCAGCCGTCGGCAGCTCGCCCAGCGGCCAGCTGCTCGTCACGGGGGCCGTGGTCAACGTGGCCGCCCGCCTGGAGGCCGCGGCGCAGGCGGGACAGATCCTGGTCGGCATGACGACCTATCTGCTGACCAGCGCGCACGTCGCCTACGCGCGCCGGCGACGCGTGCGCGCAAAGGGGTTCGACTCATCGCTCGACGCATTCGGAGTCGAGAAGCTGAGCCCTCGCATGGCGCGACGGACGATCCCGTTCGTGGGTAGGACGAGCGAGCAGGCGATCCTCGGTCAGAGCCTGGGCGCGGCGAGCACGAGCGGAAAGCCGGTGCTCGCGACCGTAGTCGGCGAGGCGGGCATCGGCAAGTCGCGCCTCGCCGATGAGCTCGCCGCAGGAGTCAGCGCCGCAGTCCCGATCCTCCGTGGACAGACCCGCGCCCTCACCGACACCGCGACCTTCTCGCCCGCGGCAGCGATCATCGGCGACCTGGCCGGAGTGAAGCGGCATGACGAGCCCCACGTGGTCCGCGAGCGTCTCCACGCTCTTGCCGAGCGAACGGCCGGACCCCGGAACGCCGAGCGAACCGCCAAGCGCCTGGCGCTCATGTTCGGACAGGCGGAGGACGAAGACGAGGCGGCCTTCGTGCCCGAGGTCCACGCGGGTTTCATCTCCGTCGTCGACGGCCTGGCCCGAGATCACCCGGTGCTGCTCATCTTCGAGGACGCCCACACGCTCAAGCCTCCGATGCTCGATCTCATCGAGCGTCTGGGGACCAAGGGCCAGTCTCCACGGCGCGCGCTCATCCTCACCCTCGCCCGCGGGGACCTGCTCGAGCAGCGTCCGGCGTGGGGCTCATCCGGTGGAAGCTCGGTGCTGATTCGACTGGAGACTCTCTCCCGCGATGAGTCCGTGCAGCTCGCGCGTCAGGCGGGCGGCGGACACGTCGGAGACGCCGAGGCGATCGAGATCGCCGAAAGGGCGGGCGGCAATCCCTACTTCATCATCGAGACGACCGGCATGCTCATGCCGTCCTTCGCGGGACAGGATGGGCAGACGCCTCGCACCGTGCCGCCGACCGTGCAAGCCGTCATCGGCGCCCGCCTCGACGCGCTTCCACCGCGGCTGCGTGACCTGGCCCGCCGGGCGTCTACCTTCAAATATGGATTCGGGTTTCCCGACCTCCAGGTCATCGATCCCGACGCCACGCGGGAGGAGCTACAGGAGCTCGAGGACGCCGAGGTGGTGGTGCGGGAGATCGACGCCGGCGAGCCGGAGCGTTGGCGGCTCCGCCACGCAACCCTCAAAGATGTCATCTACGGGAGCTTGCCGAAACGCGAGCGCGAGCGCCTGCACCAGCTTCTGGCGCAGAACCTCCTGGACACCGGGCATCCCTCACTCGCTGCGGATCACCTCGAGCTCGCCGCACTCGCGGCGATCGACCTCGATCCCAACAATCGGGCCCTTCCCGATCGGGCTGCCGACGCGCTGCTCGTGGCGGGTGACCGCGCCCGGCGTCGCATGGAAAGCCGCACCGCAATCGATCGCTACCAGCGGGGCCTGGCGATGGCCGGACCGCAGGACGGATGGGCGTCGCGAGAGGCAAGGATGCTCGCGGGGATGGGCGAGGCACACTACTGGCTCGGCGAGTACGCGAACGCATCGCAAGTCCTGAACCGGGCCGTCGCCCTCGGAGAACAGCACCAGGACCCGTTCACGCTCGCCCTGGCGTTCCGATTCCTGGGTGACATCGCGATCAACTTCGAGGCGGACGTGGACCGCGCTGAAAGGTTGCTCAAAAGATCCGTGCTGGCGGCGGAAGAGCTGGGCGACTCGTGGGCAATCGTCCGCTCGCTCCTGTTCGCCGGCTGGGTACCGTGGACCAGGGGTCAGTACCAGGAGGCGGAGGGAATCTGGTCGCGAGCGCTGTCGATGGTCGATCCGAAAGATCACTGGGCGCGCGTGAGGGCGCTGACCGCGCTCTCCATCAACCGCGCCGACATGCTCGACCTGAACGCCGCCCTGGAGAGGATCGAAGAGGCGAGCCGGCTCGCCGAGGACACCGGCGACCGCTTCATCGTCGCCAACACGCTCGTCCAGAAGGCGAGGGTCCTCGACGAGCTCGGGCGCCCCGGCGAAGCGCTGCCCTGCTTCGACCGCGGCGTGACGATCTTCGGTGAGCTGGGCGCGCGGTGGGAGATGGCTGATGCCCGAGCCGCGCGTGGAATCGCGTATCGCAACCTCGGCCGGCTCGACCAGGCGGAGGAGGATCTGCGGTTCGCTATCCGCACGGCCGAAGAGCTCGGCGACCGCCAGCTTCCTCCCTGGACTTGGCGCCACCTCGCGTTGGTTGCTGAGCTGCGCGGCGACAACGCGACCGCGGCCGAGTGGACAAAGCGGGCCAAGGACGCTGAATCCAGAGGACCGCGCTGAGATTCGCGCGCACGGGCGGCGATAGTCCGGACTATCGAGGGTTGTGGGCCGAGAAATGTGTGGTCAGTCCGGACTATCACCGGGTTTGGGGCCGGGCTTTCAGGGCTTCAGGAGGATCAGCGACACCTCGAGGATGATGTCCGGATTGACGCGCACGAAGCCGCCGGCTTCGCGCGGCACCTCGACGCCCCACTTCGGCGCGTTCACCGTCGTCTGACCGGCCACCGTCACCGTCCCGGACTTCAACCGCGCGTCGAGGCGGAAGGTGGCGGGGAACGTGACGCCCTGGATCGTGAGGTCCCCGGCGAGGCTGACCCGCTGCACGGCGGACGAGGAGGCGTTCAGCTTCAGCGGTGCGGCGTATGGCTTGAAGACGACGAAGGGGTGCGAGTATGCGCTGAGAAAGTCGCGCGAGATCTTGTCGCGGTCCCTCAGGTCAAACCCGGGCAGCGTGTCGACGCTGACGAGCGTCCGCACGTCGACCGCTACGCACCCGCCCTCGATCGCGGGCGCGCCGTCTGTGCCACCCACGAGCAGCCAGCCGCTCAGATGCTGGGTGCGCGCGACCGCGTCATGCGGTGAGGTGATCTCGGCGAACTTTTCATGCGCGCGATAACCCGCGATCGATCCGGGCTGCACCAGCCACAGGCCTGTGACCAGCGCCGCCGCCGGCGGCGCGGCCGGCGGGCGGCAGGCCGCGGCCAGCGGATCTTCAGGGGATGGCGATGGAGCAGGTGATCGAGGGGCAGGCGAGGCCAGGCTGAGGTCTTGAGGCCGCGTGTGATTGATGTAGGTGATCGTCCCCACCGCGCCGACGATCGCAAGCAGGGCGGCCGCCGCGAGCACCTTCCAGAAAAAGCCGATCGTCACGGTGTACATACGACCCGCCGCCGGGTTGGGTTCCCCTCAGGGGGTCGCGGGCGAAACCTCGGGCGCGGGGAGCGCGGCTTCCTCAATCTTCTCCCGGGCCGGCGAAGGCACAAAGAACAGGGCGGTCGCGGCCGCGGCGGTCACGAGCACGCTGGAGGCGAGGAACATTGTGCGCGAGCCGAAGGCGCCATACACCAAGCCACCCCCCACGGCGCCGAGGAACGGCGCCACCCCGAACATCACCGACTTCATCAGCGTCTGCCCGGTGGCTCGCAGGCGTGAAGGCACCAGGTCGTTCGCGATCATCACGGCGCTGACGAACGTCAGCGCGAAAGCGACCCCGCCAACCAGCTTCAGCAGCGCCGCCGTCATCGGATTCGAGACGAACGCCCAGGCGATATAGATGACGAGGTAGATCGCGCACCCGATGACGAACAGCCACCGTTGGCCAAACCGCCGCGTGAGCTCGCCAATGGAAGCCATGGTGGGGATCTCGGTGAGCGCCTGGAAGGCGGCAGCGGCGCCGATCAGGAGCGCGCCTCCGCCCAGGAAATCGATCTGCAGGGTGAGAAAGTTCTGGGTCGCGGCGAGCGAAGCGCCGAGGAGGAAGCAGGCGACCAGGAAACCCAAGAAGGTAAGCGGGATGCCTCGGACCTTCGGGGTCGCGACGGTGGTGGTTGCCCCGGGCAGCGGTTTGATCGTGCGCCACACCCAGGTCCCGAAGCCCGCGGCCAGCGGCGCATACACGAACGGCATCAGACGCAGGCCGAAACCCTGCAGCAGGGCGCCGGATGCCACGGAGGAGGCGGCCCAACCCGCGCTGGTGCGCAGGCGGATCCGCGCGTAGTCAGTGCGCCTTGCCTGGCGCAAACGCTTCAACGCGATTGGGTCAAGCAGCATGAAGGGCGCCCTCACCAGGGACAGGGCGACGATCACCAGCGCCACAGTGACAAGGCCGGGCAGGTCCAGCAGCAAGGCTGCGCCGGCCGCCCCCGCGGCGGCCACGACCACCATGCGCTCAGCGCTGAGGCTGCGATCCGCGAGGTAGGCGCAGACGAGCCCGACGCTGAAGGACGCCGCCGCGGCGGCCGCAAGCACGACTCCGATCGCCGCGGCGCTCATGCCGCGTTGCGCCAGCAGCAGTGGAATGAATGGCAGCAGCGTGCCGTCGGCGACGCCGAGAAGAACATAAGCCCGATTCAGGGCGAGGATCGGCCTGTCGGCGCTCGCTTTTTGCACGCCGCGTTAGCGTGACAGACCATCCGCGTCAGGCGACCCAATAACGGCGGCCGGTTGCGGCGCGATAGGCAGCACCCGGCCAGGCGCCCGCGCGGCCGAAGAGAGTGACCATCGCCGGCACGAGCTGACCGCGCACGAGATAGGAGTCGATGAGCGCGCCCGCGCCCATCGCAAAGGCAAAGGCGCGAAACGAGACGAGCGGAACCAGGGCGAGGGACGCGAAGCTGAGGCTCAACGCGAGCGCCGCGGTCGCGATCGAGCTCGCCGCCCGCGGGGCGGCGGATCGCACGGCGCCGCCGACCGAACGCTCCCCCAGCTCGTCCCAGATCCGGCCGACCAGGAAGAGGTTGTAGTCGGCGCCCAGCGATACCATCAGCACCGCGGCGCCGATCGGAACGTAGTAGCTGAGGTCGGGATGGCCCAACCAGGTGAAGAGGTAAGCGAGGAGACCAAGCGGCGCCGCCGCGGAGAGGGCGCTCGCCGCGAGCAGGTAGAAAGGCGCGACCAGCGCCCGCAAGAGAAGCGCCATCAGGGCGAACTCGACGATTCCGATCAGGATGGCCACGGGCAGGATGCTGCTCCGCAGCGCATCGATGGTCTCGGCCCCGGCGGCGGTGTCGCCGGCGACGAACGCTCCGGCGACGCCGAGGCCTGCCTGGCGCACAAGGCGGGGCAGGTCTCTATCCAGCTGGCGGACGGCGGCGATCGATCGGGCGCCGTACGGATCTTGGTTGAGGACGACGACGATCCGCGCGGCGTTGCCATCGGTGGCCACGAAAAGCCCCTGGGGCACGCCCGGCAGCTGTTCGCGCGGACCGATCACTGCCGCCACGCCCGGCTCGTGCGCGACCTCCTGCTCCAGCGTCGCCAGCTGGACGCGCCGGTTACCTATTCCTTGCCCTTCGATGACGATCTCGCTCGGACTGATGATCCCGGCGGCGAATCCCTGGGCCGCCGCGTGTGCCGCCCGCGACTCAGGCGCGGTCGGCGGCAGGTCGTCGATCAGCGAGATGCCGGTATGGAGACGCGCCAGTCCACTGGCCGCAAACAGCAGGAGCAGGACTGCGAGACCGGTCAGGCCGAAGGCCACAAGGCGGATCGACTGCAGGCGCGCGATGCCCAGCCGGACCCAGCCGCCATCGGCGACATCGGCGCCTGCGGGCGCCGCCTTGGCGCCTGGCCGCAGCCCCGGCCACAGGATCCAACGCCCGAAGCTCGAGATCGCGGCCGGCACCACCGTGAGAGCGACCAGCGCGGACACCATCACGGACAGTCCCAGCGCGGGACCGAGCACGCGCAGAAACTCAAGGTTCGCAACCGCCAGGCTCGCGGCGCTGCCCGCAACCGTGAGCGCGGCGACCAGGATGATCGGGCTGTAGTCGGCGGTGGCGACCCGGGAGGCGACGGTGGGCTTCTCGCCATTGCTGAGCTCCGTTCTCGCCCCCGCCAGCAGAAACACCGTGTAGTCGGTCGTCACCGCAAGCACGAGCACCACCAGCAAGGGAGCCAGCTCGACGGGGATGCCGAGCCCGTAATGAAGCGCGGCCCACGCGACGATGTGACTGGACAGGAAGAAAGCGACGCCCGCGGCGAGGAGGGTGAGCAAGCCTGCTCCGGGGGCGCGAAACCGGATCGTTATCAATATGAAGATCACCGCCACGCTCGCAAACTCCACGAACGGCAGCGCGCGGTCGATCAGGTCGCCCTGGGCGGCGCGCGCCGGAACCGCACCCGTGACCCCAACGAGGTGATCGTCCGGCTCGTTGATCTGTTCCCGCGCGTACTTTGTCGCCAGCCGGTACTGCGAGTAAAGAGTCAACTTCGGATCGAGCTGCAGCAGGGTGACGATGGTGGTCTTGTTCTCCGGCGAACCCTGGATGAGAGGCGCACCGTTGACGATCGGGATTGCGCTCACGATCCCGGGGTAGCGCGCTTTCTCCTCGCCGCGGTCGATCCTCGCGGCCCGATCGACCGCCCTCCGCTGGGCCGCGTCGCTCAGCCCGTTAGGGTCGCGCTGCACGATCACGATCTCGCTGACGAACGGGAACCCGAAGTCGTTGACGGCGCGCTCTTCCGCGGCCAGCGCCTTGGAGTTGGCGGGTGCCACTCCCAGCGGCTGGCCCTCGTTCTCGGAGACGACGGGCAGCGTCATATACGCAGCGACGCATGCGGCGACGGCGAGGGCGAGCACGAGGAACCTGAACGGACCCGCCACGAGCAGGGCAAACGCGCGACCGATCACGCGACCTGCCTGGGCCGGCCCTGCGCCGCGCGCATGAAAGTTCGGCGCGTGAGCCGAAGCGGTAGGTAAAAAGCGAAAACGGGAAAGATCGCCAGCAACAGCACCAGGGCGAAGACGATGGCGCCCAGGGAGTCGACGGCCGCCCGGGTCTCGACCGCATCCCTGGCGCTTTGAGCGGAGGACTGCATCAGCTCCTCCTGCGCGGTGGCGATCTGATCGCCGGCAACGGGGATCTGGCGCAGAGGAGCCAGGGCGCCGGCGAGGTGCTGCTCCTCGCGAGAGATGGCGAGCAAGGAATCGCTCATGCTGCCGAGGCGGCTGATCTGGTGCGTCGCAAGCACGCCGAGACCGATCATGGCGACGAGCCACACACCGACGAACACGTCCACCGCCACGACGAGGGATCGGCGCCACGTCGCGGGGCCTTTTGCAATCATCGCTACCCCCCGAAATCGGAACGGTTAGGGGTCTGCGACTACCTCGCGATAGGCGGAGGCCACCGACTTGGGCACAACCATGCGCCAGGCGTCGACCACCAGCTCTCTCATCTCGATCGGGTCGAGGGCGCCCATGCGCGCGAGGACCCAGTGGTACCTCATGTCGGATGCACTCGGATGCATGAACTTCTCAGGCGAGCCACCGATGAGCCAGTCCCGCTGCTCTTTTGGAAAAGCGAAGCCCATGATCTTTTGATCGCGCGAGAAAGACAGGAAGACGATGCGACCGACCCTAAACTTGACCCGGCCGCCCACGAGCACCTCATAGCTGCGTGGCAGCGTCTCGGCGAGGGCGCGAACTTCATCGACGGTGACCATCAGACAGGGCTTCCCAGATCCACAGACTCCAGGTTGTGATGCGCGGACGCTCTCGCAGAGTCTAGGTCTGGTTCGAGATCGCCTCGAGCGTCTGAAAGCGGGGTTCAATCACCGGCCGATGCGTCAAGATGTCGGGCCGTCATGGATACCCAGGTCGGTCCAGATGGATTGCCGGCAATGTTCGACGCAGGAACGTGGTACTCGCAGGATGGAAAGTTCCAGTGGGATGGAAGCGCGTGGATCAGCTCGTCCAAACCCCGCGAGACCGTGTCCCCCGCCCACATCGGCTTTGCGGTCGTGTTCGTCGCGGTCATCGGGTACGCGGTCTACACCATGGTCAGCACCGACTCGGCGTTCGCGCTCGGCGTCTACTTCGGCGCGATCGCGTTCTTCGGCGTGCTGCTCATCGTCTTCTTTGTCGCGGGACGATGGGGATGGTTCGGAGCCGTGGTCCGTGTCCTATCAGTCGGGCTCGCGCTGCTGAAGATCGTCACTCTGATCGCGCACCCGCCGTCCGCCTGATGCACTCGTTCGCTTGATGAATCGCGCGCCCGCATGGGGTCAATCGCGCGTGAAATGCGCCGGGCCGTTTGTGCACATCTTTGTTCACACCATTGACAAATGTGGTCGCGTTCGTTTATCACAACACTCCGAAAGCAATGCAGCTCGGGGTTGCCAGCACAGAGACGTCGACCCGACTCGAGCAAGCAGAGCTTGTAGTTGACTCATCGGACCCGTTTGATCGCCCGCATGTATCGGGTCCAAAAACCAAGAGAAGGAGGTAAACATGGCA